>Ga0307933_1001077_pt1 | contig 22988 bp, 24 predicted proteins | sample OrgLakmetageno88_FD_201811 | JGI IMG/M metagenome (GOLD analysis project Ga0307933, IMG submission 201811) | Saline water microbial communities from Organic Lake, Antarctica - #88 | ecosystem: Environmental > Aquatic > Non-marine Saline and Alkaline > Saline | place: Antarctica: Organic Lake... | reverse complement strand
ATCAGCCGTGAGCCCATTGCGATTATGCATTAAATCCATGGCAAGTTGAGCGGCATAGTCTTGTGCTGATTTATAGGTAAAGCCGGGGCGAAATGCCTCCACTCTGCGAAAACCTGAATTTGCAAAAGGGTCTGAATGACCTGTGCTCACATCGAGATGTTCAACATCTTCGCCACGATAGTCACCTGTATCGATACCATTGTTTTGTTGTCCGTTAAATGCCAACTCTGGCGGTAGCTCGCCTGCGGCAGCGTACTGTTCGTTTAATAAGTCAGCAATAGTCTGAGGTGGCGTATAGCCCGCCATCAACATCTTACCTGCGGCGCAGCCCATAAGCGTTGTGCAGGCATATACTATTAATAATACTTTGGCTACGTGCATCTTATTTGGCAATAGCATTTTATTCCCCTCTAATAATACGTACGCCGTCTATTACTTCGTTTTGTCGGCTGGATTCACTCGGAATAAGTGCATCTACTACATAAAACGGCACAAAGCTCTGTGCACTGGCTACCACTACTTTTGATTCCATCCCAAGCATCCTTGCATTAACAATAAAGCCGCCTTGATGCTTGGTCATAGTGCCCGTTAAAACGTATTGGATAGGTGTGCTGTTATTTAGGTCTAAGAAGTCTCTGGATAATATATAATCGCCAGATTCAGTCACGCGAATAAACTGAGTAGCCTTAAATTCTACTACCGGCATACGAAACTTATGAAACTCATGTACGAACGATTCAGCCATTTGCTGACCTAATAAATTGGTTTCTCTTAAATCACTATCAATCAACGAGAAATGTGTTACCGCAACTGGCGTTCGTTCCGTAACGTATTCCATGTTTGCGACTAGGTCTTGCGCCATATTTCGAACATAATGGCCTATGTGTCTTGTGAGCGGAAGGCTTTTAAAAGCTCCGGGCGTTGCTCCAATAATATTTGGCTTTTCAATAGAGCCAAAGGCATCTGGCCCGCTGTCCTTCCTCGCTATTTCGTCACTTGATAAAACAGGCTGAGCATCAGTGGTTATGTCCACAATATTAGACTCGCTGTCATCCTCTGCTTGCTGACTATCTGGCTGGCCGGTTAGATACTCTATGCCAGGTATACTCGCGCAACCTGTGATTAACCAACATGCCAATATAAGGCCTAAAAATTTCATGGCTTATTCTCCGGATTTTAAATTGTGTTTAAGGGGCTCAGCAGTGCGATAAAGCATACCGTTTCGAAGGCTTACCTGTTCTTTTTGCCAAAATAGCTCGGCGGGGAAAAACTTGGTAGCTGCTGCAATCACGTCTTTATTGCGGACATTGATAATACGTGCGTTCACTATTGCGCCGGTTTCTTGCTCAACTATGGTGCCAGTAATATAGTAATCAATTGATTGCACTGCACGAAGATGCTCTACATTGCGTGAAAGCGCTCGCTCTGAATAATCTGACATAATAATGGTATTGGTTGCTTTATAGTCTTGAGCTATGAAGCCTCTGCGCACAGCTTCCGTAGTTAAACCTTGCTCTAACTGATGACTTAACAACATCAACGGTCCTTGCTGAGCGATGTCTTGGCGCATGCTAGCAGCAGGCACAAAACCAACTACCGCATATCGATATTGTCGGTCAGTAGTCATATTGGCAAACAACTCTTGAGCGAGCTCATAGGTGTAAAGCTCTGCATTACCCAGTGCTTTTGGCAGCTCTTCTTGCTGTGACGCTCGCTTACCATTGGTTGAAACGTTGGCGCAACCACTAATACTAGTGATGATCAACAAACACACTAGACATAAAACAAAGGATGCTGCGCTGTGAAAATTATTTTTCATAATACCCGCCGCAATAGCTCAATAGATTTCTAATGGAATTGGCTTTGCAAGAACAGTTCCAACATGGATTTATTTATAAAATAATGTTGAGACTATTAAGCGGATACTTCACAAGTCAATAATGTTTTAAGGGGTAAATGGGCTGCTTAGATGGCTTTCCGCCAAGCTCTTTGCATTTAAGGGGCTTGCTACTTGGGCATGAGCTTTACTGTTCAAAGCCAATAAAAATCTACTTGTAGGACAATTTTTGCCGCAAAGCGTCAGACTTTGCCACCAATATGCAAACTATTTGAGCAACTTAGAGCTACGAGTCGCCCTCAAACATTTTAGCAAGCATATTAAGTACTGCATCAGCATCATCTTCGGATAACTCTTTATCGGCAATAGCGCGCTCAATAGTGTCATGAAGCCGAGTATTAAAATCACGAGTAAACTTGTCTACGTTTTCAATATTATGGGGCATATTCGCTGCCACTACTGAAAAATGACCATGAATATAACTGGAAACAAACAGCGCGTGGTCTGATCCTTGGTCAATAAATTGGTCTAAAAAGCATTCTTTTGCATCTAAATATTGCTCTTGCGCTTCGGTCATTGTTAATTGTTCCTCCTAATCGCCTCGCACAAAGTACAAGACTTTGTCTCTGTAACCGGTAATAACTGAAATGGGCCCTGATATTTGTGCATTTACGTGTTCATCTGGAGTATCGCAAATGAGTCCTTTTTGGCCCAGTGCATTTAGCTTTGCTTTGGTCGCTACAATATGAATGTTTTGCTTGCCTACTTTGGCAATCAACTCAGGGGAAAGCTGCTGATTACCACGACCGAATATATGACCCTGCCCACCAATTAAGGTGATAACTAGGCTCGCGGGTTTATTTTCACTTAAGACAAGCAGGTCTTGAGCCGAAACATCAGTAGCAACAACCTGCATATTTTGGACGACATCGACACCCAAGAGTGTGTTTTTAAGGCCTTGAGCATTCATTATAAAGTCAACTGTGCTGCCCGATCCCATTACAAACAAGCGCTCTGGATCGTCCTCCATAATCTCTATCATGAAGGCCGCAATGTCTGCGAGTACCATCTCATCTGATTCTTTCCCGCCCATTTTTACGGCCTGAATGTAACTGAGCTCTGCCGGCACTTGCATTTCCCCAAAGTAACGAGCAATAACTTGTCCTTTTCGAAAAGCATCTTCGTTTAAATCCTTCACTTCAGCATCAAATAAACTTACCAACTCACCCGTAATAACTTGCTTTAGTACTTTACCTGCAGCGCGCGGCGTTATCGCATATACGCCTGAATGTATTTTACATCCAGCAGGGATGCCCAAGACCGGAACGTTATTTTCGACTACTGAATATAAGTTTCGAGCGGTTCCATCGCCCCCAGCAAATAAAATCAAATCAACTTCGTGTTGCAGGAGAGCTTGAGCTAAATTTTGTGTGTCTATCTCTTCAGTTTGCGCAAGTTGTGGCTGATACACGAGCTTGACCTCAAAACCAAAGCTTCGCGCAATATCTTCACCCATGTCGCCACTAGCAGTATAAATAACAACATCAGATTTAAGCTCGCTAACTTGGCTTAAAGCGATACGTGTTTTTTCCATAGCTTGCTGCTCAGCACCGGCATTTAATGCTTGTTCTCTGATCGCTTTTCCATCACTGCCTTTAAGTGCTAATGCGCCACCGATACCTGCGTAGGGATTAATAATAAGGCCAAGTTTAAACTGACGTTTTTGCTTTAATGGGTACTCTGCGCTCATAACAAACTCCCCTTATGCAAGGTCTCAGTGTTAAACGCTTTGTGTAAGCGCTCTAAAAAGCGCTTAGCTCTGGATGGCATTCCACACTTTAAGTAGCTCATCAATTGAGCCTTAACTGCGTCAGTAAATTGACTGCTATCATGATCGCTCAAATCCAAATTGTCATTGCTAACTTTAAAGCTTTTATTACACGCTAAAGAGAATGCCCACTCAAGGGCTTGAGGCTTAATTTCGGCCTGTTCAAAGCTTGCTTGTTGTTTGGCATCACGACCATCGGGCGCATACCAATAAGCGTAATCAACTTGCATTCGGCGTTGTTCCCCTGCAATACACCAATGGGCTACTTCGTGCAAAGCACTGGCAAAATAATCGCGAGTAAAAAAAATTTTATTGCCATAGGGCAAATTGCTTAAACTAGACTCTTCCAGCCAATTTAGCTTTGCGACAGCCACTTCGCTTTCGTGATTCAGAACACGGTTTGGCATTTCATCGCAGCGCACATCCACAAAGTAATCATGTATTTTTACATGATGCGGCAAATATATTGGCTCACTCGAGCCACCAATCAAAAAGGTCGGCACCTTATCAATGGCATCATGCTTACTTTTGCCACAATGATTAGAGGCAAACTCTAAGGCAAACAGCTCGATTAAAACACTCGCACACAAAGTCTGCTGAGTTTGAGCTTGCCCTGATAAAAAAAGGCTTGGGGTATAAACCGAGTTTTGGGTATATTGCATATATGAAATAAGGGATACGCTTAAATAAGTGATTCCAGTACATAACAATACTGGTTCCTAAATTTATGCGCCATAGTATACCCGAAAATAAAAAGAGATGAGAGGACATATGTTTGAAACGACACTGTGCGCAGACGAACAAAACCATTGGAATGAATTAAAATGGAAACATCCTCATCCATTTATTATCTTATGGAATATCCATGAGAATGATATCGACCACTATAAACATGCTAACAACACCGCATATGTTAAACAATTGGAGCGATTGGCATGGGCTCACTCAAACCATTTAGGTCTGCACTTTGAAGACTATGAAAAGCTTGACCGTGCAATGGTAATTCAACATCACAGCCTGCATTATCACGCGCCATCTTTTGAACAAGAAGTGATCGCGTGCGCCACTTGGATAAGTGCATGTGACAAACGCTTTCGCCTTCAGCGGGAATTTCAGTTCATATCGACGACAAGTCATAAAGTGATTTTTGAAGCCACTACAGATTTTGTCTGCGTGAAGCTCTCAAGTGGCTCTCCTAAACCGATGCCACAAATTTTTATTGATACTTATAGCGCTCATTTGGTCGACGACTAAGATGAAACTGTTTCTGGGTTTTGCTCTGCTGCTTTCGCTTAGCTTGAATGCTTATTTGTTTTGGTATCAAGATTCATCTAATAGAAAAAACGTGTCCAAGCCTCTTTCCACGAAAACAGGCAGTGAACAGAGCAATATTACTGAACATACCAGTTCGAAGAGTGGTTCATTACCCCTCGCCCCCACCTCGCAAGAAGATAGTCAACAAACATCTCCCGAACTGCCAGACGAGGGGATTACGCTAGAATTTTTGCGTGCGCTAAAAAAAGCGAAAGAATATGAACGGCTTGCGTTTTATGTGCAAAGCTACCTGCGAGATTATCCTCAAGATACAGAGGCCTTGCTCATTGAAGCCGAAGCCTTTTATTACACCGAGCCTTTAAATACCGCGCTCTTAAATTATTACGCGCTTCGCGAGCAAATCTTAAGCGCTGAACAGATTGAAAGTATTAATAAACTCATTGATGTTAATACCACTCGTATTATCCAACAGTTTAGTGGTGATGGAGCATGGGATTTATTAGCGACATTTTTAGAGCCCTTAATACAGGTCGACCCACTTAATCGCCGCTATTTGATGGCCTTGGCCACCGCCTATGGTATGCAGCAACAAACCGTCTTGATGGAAAACATATTGGCATCACTGCCGGCAAATGATCAACGGGCACAGCGACTGCGCGACAATATCTACGCGAGAGATGAAAAGCCGGAACCTGAATTGTTGACCAATACCAATAACGACTTACAAGATTATTCAAACCGCGGCAGAGCCGTGCCGCTTGTTGAAAGAAATGGCCAATATTATACCCAGGTTAGTATTGACGGTGTTAACGCCCTCTTGCTAGTGGATACAGGTGCCTCTACCACCGCTATTAGCACTCGTGTGTTTGCTCAAATTGCCAAGCAAGAAACCTCTTACTTGGGTAATTTTACGGTACAAACGGCAGGCGGGAATATTTCCAGCCCTATTTATCGCATAACCAACTTTAAAGTTGGCTCTGAGATATTAAACAATATCAGCGTGGTTGTATTACCAACCGAGAACCTGCGAAATTTTGATGGCTTATTAGGGATCAACGTGATTAAAAGCTTTAATGTTGAATACGACCCCAATATTGGCGGTATGCGGATGTTTAAGAAAGAGGGATGAATTAGGTCTGGTTTTTAATGAAAAAGGCCACGCAATGCGCGGCCTTTGATAAACTTAGGATAAGTGAGTTTACAGCGTGGCCGCTAACTTAGTACCTTGCTCTATGGCTCTTTTTGCATCAAGCTCAGCAGCGACATCAGCGCCACCAATAAGGTGATGTGGGGCGTCTAATCCTTCTGCCAAGGCTCTCAGTGGAACTTGGCCCGCACATATAATAACGTTATCGACCGCCAAAACTTGCGACTCACCGTTGACTAAGATGTGCAGCCCAGCGTCGTCCACCTTTTGATATTCAACGCCAGCAATCATCTTAACGCCTTTCATCATAAGGCCAGCGCGATGAGCCCAGCCTGTAGTTTTACCCAAGCCTGAACCAACTTTACTAGTTTTGCGTTGTAGCAAAAATATCTCTCTTGGAGATGGCTCTGGATCAGGGCTTAAGCCCTCCACACCGCCTCGCGCGTTAAAGTCCATATCAATGCCCCACTCTTTCATGAAGGCGGGAATATTAGTAGAGGTCGAGACTTTACCGTGGGACAAATACTCAGAAGTATCAAAACCAATGCCGCCAGCCCCAATAATAGCAACTGACTTGCCAACTGGCTTTTTATGCTTAATGACATCAATATAATTGAGCACTTTTGGATGCTCAATACCTTCGATGTCGGGAGTACGAGGCTTTATCCCTGTGGCGAGGATCACATCATCAAAGCCCATAGAGTTAAGAGTTTGAGCGTCAACACGAGTGTTTAACTTAATCTCAACGCCAAGTAAGTTAAGCTGCACACCGAAATATCTTAAGGTTTCATAAAACTCTTCCTTACCTGGAATTTGTTTTGCAATATTAAATTGCCCACCTATTTCGCTATCAGCATCAAACAAGGTGACTTTGTGCCCTCTTGACGCTGCTGTTGTCGCTGCTGCTAAACCTGCGGGACCCGCGCCAACAACCGCAATTCGTTTGATCTTAGTGGCGGGCTCAATGACAAATTCAGTTTCATGGCAGGCACGAGGATTGACTAAGCAACTAGTCATCTTACCCTCGAATGCATGATCTAAACAGGCCTGATTACAACCAATGCAAGTATTTATATGGCTTGCACGATTATTTTGCGCTTTAATCACAAAGTCAGCATCTGCCAAAAATGGTCGCGCCATGGACACCATATCGGCATCGCCTCTGGCAAGCACTTCTTCGGCAACTTCTGGAGTATTGATACGATTTGAGGTAATAACAGGAATATTCAGGGCTTTTCTGAACTTAGCAGTAACCCACGTGAATGCTGCTCTTGGTACTTTAGTGGCAATAGTAGGGATACGCGCTTCATGCCAGCCTATCCCAGTATTTATGATCGTTGCACCGGCTTTTTCAACTTTAAGCCCAAGCTCAACAACTTCATCGTAGCTGCTTCCACCTTCCACCAAATCGAGCATAGAAAGACGGTATATAATGATAAATTTTTCACCAACCGCTTCGCGCACTCGGCGAACCACCTCAACAGGCAACTTAATACGATTAGCATACTCACCGCCCCACTCATCTTTACGTTGATTAGTACGCTGGGCAATAAACTGATTTAAAAAGTAGCCTTCAGAACCCATAATTTCAACGCCATCGTATCCGGCGCGCTGGGCTTGTAATGCGGTAAATACAAAATCGTTTATTTGCTTTTCAATACCCTCTGCATCTAACTCTTTAGGCGTAAATCGATTAATGGGTGCCTGAATAGGCGAAGGAGCAACTAAAGCTGGGTTGTAGGCATACCGACCGGTATGTAAAATTTGCATACAAATTTTACTACCATGAGCATGAACCGCTGCGGTCACTTCTTTATGATGCTCAACAGCTTCATCAGAATCTAATCTTTGCGTAACAGCGTGAGTAGCACCTTCATCGTTCGGCCCGATACCACCAGTCACAATTAAAGCAACACCGCCTTTTGCTCGCTCCGCAAAGAAGGCTGCCATGCGCTTGTGGCCATTGGGCGCTTCTTCTAGCCCAGTGTGCATAGACCCCATAATAATGCGGTTATTTAATGTGGTAAAACCTAAATCCAGCGGACGGAATATATGCGGATAAGGCGTGTCTACAACAGCATCCATAAAGTAACCCTTCTGTATGTTTTCAGCATGATATTGATTGGCTAAGCATATGATTTGCTTAGCATGTGCAAATATTGTTTTATTTGTTACGCAAAAAAGGTCTCAGTCGACCAAATTGTTCGGCATGTCCTTGCGATACTCTGTCCACAGTTTACCGCTTTCGACGCCATATTTGCGGACCACAGATACCACTTTGTCAGACTCGCCAGCATCTAATACTTTGAGGAGTTGCTCATAGTACTGAATGGCGACATCTCTTGCGGCTTGTTCGGAGAAGAATATTCCACCTAAGCGCGCATAGATGTTTTTGAAACCATTCATCATAAGGACATAAACAGGATTATTTGAAGCGAAGGCTAAATCATGATGCATTTGATAGTCGTTTTGCGCAAATGCGACACCCTCTTGAGTAACGGTCTTGTAACGCTCAATAATCAATCTGCTTTGATCTGGACTTTGGCGAAACGCAGCTCGAATAAATACGGCACTCAGATTTGTTCTAGCGGACAATAGGTTGTCAAGCAAGGCCGGCTGACCCTCTTGATCGAGCCTCGCAAGAGTCTCTAGAATGTTCAAACCACAGGTTTCCCAGTAGTTATTCACTTTGGTTGGCTTACCGTGTTGGATAGTCAACCAACCGTCTCGAGCTAATCGTTGCAAAACTTCTCTGAGAGTTGTGCGTGTAACACCAATTAATTCAGAGAGCTCGCGCTCGGCGGGTAAAATGGTACCGGGAGGGAAACGACCACTCCATATAGATTCGACAATGTATTCTTCAGCAAACCCTGCAGGACTTTGAGACTTGTAAATCATGCTTGCTCTATAGTTGTTAACGAAATATTAACTGATTGTACCAGAGGAACGAAACAAGAAAAGCATTTGTTTTCGCATGTTGATTTTTATTTAAGTTGCGCTACATTAGCAGTCTATTTTATTGATGTTGAAGGAACATTCATGCAGTGGTTAGCAAAGTGGAGTCAAAGTAGACAACCTTGGGCGATAGTTAGCATTAGCGCGCTGGGCTTACTTTTTGCTGCCTTATATTTTCAGCATGTATTAGGCCATGAACCGTGCGTAAAATGTATTTACCAGCGCACCGCGGTCATTGGCATCTTTTTAGGGGCTTTGATCCCCCTTATATACCCGCATATAGTACTTAGAGCCCTGGGGATGATTGTTTGGGGCAGTTCAGCTATTTGGGGATTGAGCGTGGCTAGAGAGCATTTAGAAGTGATATTCCCACAGGGCTTTTTTGTGCCACCATGCCCCTTTGCGCCAGAGTTTCCTAGTTTTATGCCACTAGACCTTTGGCTCCCAGCCATATTTGATGCACCGGGCAGCTGCAATGACAACACCTGGCAGTTTTTAAGTATGGGAATGCCTGAGTGGCTTCAAATTATTTTTGCTTTGTATATTGCCGGATGGTTTGTTGCATTAGCCGCTTATATTTGGTCAATCAGTCTATCTCTGAAAGCGGCCAAATAACGATATAGTCTTCAAAATCGTTCATGTCGACTGCATCATCACTGACTACTTTATTGCGCACTGTAATGCCAAGTTCATGCATCTTGGTCTTTTTGCCCTTGTTTAACAAAGGGTGCCATGAGGCCAAGCCTTTTTCTTCATGCAGGCGCCTATAACTGCAAGACGGAGGCATAAAGAAAATGTGCTCTAAATTTTCTTTAGTTAAGGTCACGCAATCAGGGACTAGCTCGCTTCGCTTTTCATATGAGGTACATGCGCAGGTTTTCTGATTGAGCAAATGACAGGCAATATTGGTATATTTAATATCGCCGTCTTCACTAGGGATATCAGTCACCTGCATGCCTTCTTCAATACTGTCGTCTTCAATAAACTTGTGCAAACAGCAGCGCGCGCAACCGTCGCAAATAGCTTCCCATTGCGGCTTGTTCATCTTGTCGAGGGGAGTGTCTAACCAAAACTCTGAAGCAATCAAATCGCGTTTGTAAGGAGTATTTCTCATATTAACGAGCCACCTGCGTTTTTATGCTGAAGTGCTCATGCAGCTCAATGTCTATTAGGTCATTAACTTTTAGCGGCGCCACGCCTTTTGGCGTTCCAGTAAGCACAACATCGCCCGGCATTAAGGTAAAGGAGTGGCTCATGTGCGAGAGTAAATCAAGTACTGGATTGAGCATCAATCTAGAGTCACCGCTTTGACGAAGCTGACCATTTACTTTCAAACTGAAGGTAAAATACTGCTCCTGATATTCTAAAGGCATAAAGCCGCTAATTGGACAACTACCATCAAAGGATTTTGCAAGCTCCCAAGGCAGTCCACCGGCCTTTAACTCATTTTGTAAATCGCGTAAGGTCAAGTCAAAGGCAAGGCCAATGCCAGCGATAGCTTGAGCACACTCTGAGCGCTCTGCTTTAAACAAGGGTTCACCAATTAAAAAAGCCAGCTCTAGCTCATTGTGACACTCACCCTTACCTTCAGGAATACTCACAGGCTGATGCATGTGAGCAAAAGCCGTAGCCGGCTTCATAAACAAGACTGGGCGCTCGCTTATTTGATTTCCCAACTCGTGGATGTGGTCTAAATAATTACGCCCCACGCACACAGCTTTTCCTGCAGGCAAAGCTGTGCCCTTATGCTTAAGCGGCATACCGTGGAGATCGAGATGTTGATAAGTATTAATCATAATTACGCTTTTAAATCAGAGTGTGCATTAGCGCTCTTGCGCTAAACCAATGCTATGAAGTGCTTTATCCAAACGCTCTGCCAAATGCGCCACAGAAATGCCGAAATAATAACTGCGATTCCATCGCATTAAGGTATCAAAATTATTATATACAAGATAAACCCGACCTTTCTCGCCGTCCGGTAAAATAAGTGAAGCTTGTATGTCGACATTAGGTAAGGCTGTGCCATCGAACTTAGTCAGCCCTAAGGCTTGCCAATCACTAAGGGGCTTTTTTTTATCTCGGTTTAAACCTTCCAAGGCTGCAATTGATTGCATGTCAAAGTTATCACTTATCTTAACCTGTCGGCCCCAAGTATAATCGCCGTCCCATCCCTCTTTACTGAGGTAATTTGCAATTGATGCAAATACATCCTCTTCGGTATTCCATATATCTTTTTTGCCATCACCGTTTGCATCAACTGCATAGGTCAAAAAGGAGCTTGGCATAAACTGGCTTTGCCCCATTGCTCCGGCCCAGCTGCCATTAAACGACTCCAAAGAGACATGGCCTTCACGTAATATGTCTAACGCTGCAAAAAACTGATTTTTAAAGAGGGTTTCACGTCTTCCCTCATGGGCTAACGAAACCAATGAAGACATCACGGGGTGGTTACCTTGAATACGCCCAAAGTTACTCTCATTACCCCATAAGGCCACAATAAATCGGGCTTGCACACCGTATTGTTTGCTCACTCGCGCTAATACGTCTTTATGTTTTTGATAGGCTTCGACAGCTTGGGTGACCTTCCAATCAGGTACGCGTGTTTCTAAATAAGTATCTAAGGTTAGGCGACGTTCTGGTTGATTTTTATCTGCTTTAACAACTGCTTTTCGCTCTTGTAAACTCGCAAAAATTGGATCTAAGAAGGCTTCATCATAGCCTTTTTCTAGAGCCTCACGCTTTAAATTATCCGCATATTCTAAAAAGCTCATTGAGGTTTGAGCGCTGGACATTGACGCCACAATAAAAGATGAAAGCAATAAACTGAGTTTGATATATTTAAACATGTCATACCTGTATCTAGTGTTACTAATGGTCGTGCATTTCACTCATAAGCGCGACCTGATAAAAATTGGGGTATATTAGCTATGTTAATTACTGTTGCGACTGATGCTCTGTCTGTTCCTGCAGATGCATCTTTAACAAGCTCGCAGAGCTCGCAGGTAGCTGCAGATAAAAGCCCTGCTCATCCATCTTACTTATAAAGTCTTGACGCGGTATTTGCGCTATGCGCTGACGTTTATGAATAGGCACTTGCATCACAAATTCCGGCTTGCCAAATGCTTTCAGCAAAGGCTGCGGTACTGCAGAAAAGTCATCTTCCTTTAGAACATAAAGATAGGTGTCCACTTTCTTTTTTGATTTATATACGGCGCAGAGCATCATACTTCTCGTTAGGTCCAAAAAGGTGTTTTAATTTATCAGCGAACAATGGTTTTCGCCAGCCACTTATTAAGTCTGGCGTTAAGCCTTGAAGTTCCGTTTCATCAACTTCTAACCAACTCCATTTTAAAAATTGACCAATTTGTTTTTTCGACGAAATCACGCTTGCCGGTATACCGGTACTTACCGACAATTCATCTACAATCTCTTTAATATCAGCATTCGCTTTTTTGTATGCTGGAAATTCCATCAAACGCTTAGGGCGCTGCACAAACATATCATCATCGGCTAACCTAGCTTGCTCAACAAAGGCTAAAATATCTTTTGCGTAAAGGCGCACTTGCTTTGGAAATAAGTTACTTAATTGAAATAAGGCAGCACTATTTTGTGGAAGCTTCATCGCAATTTCGAACATAGCCACTTCTTTGAGCACAAAATTAATCGCAATATCCTGCTCTCTGGCTGTTTCTAATCTCCATTTCGCTAGCAACTTTAAGGCATATAAACTGCGTGCGTTGAGCTTCCAATTATTCGAAATGGTTAAGTATGCGTACTCGGCTGGAAAAGGTGAGGTTTTTTTCAAAATTAATGACTCAGATTCAGCAAATACACACTGGCGTAAATCTCGCTCATCTAGGTCTTTCGATAGCTCATCATAAATAGCCATTAAATAGGTTACATCTGCTGCTGCATAATCGAGTTGATTGTTAGATAAAGGACGCGCCATCCAGTCTGTGCGGGATTCGCCCTTATCTAAAGAAACTGAAAACAGACTTTCGACTAAATTCGCATAACCAATACTTGCGCCTTTATCTAATATGCTCGCAGCAAATTGTGTATCAAACAAAGTTTGAGGTACTACGTCCATATTGTACCAAAGTGCTTCTAAATCCTCTGAGCATGAGTGCAAAACTTTTACGATATTAGGATTGCTAAGGATATTCGAAAATGTACTCAAATCGTCTATTGATACTGGGTCAATCAGCGCCAAGTTTTTACCGTCAAAGACCTGTAGCAAACCAAGCTGTGGCTTTAGCGTTCTTGTGCGCACAAACTCTGTATCTAGGGTAATCACCTTTGATTGCGAAAGCAGCGCACAGAGGGCCTCTAGCGATGACTTATCTGTCACATATTGATAAGGCAAATGATGAAGACTGTCGAGCTCATTTTGATTCAAGTAATACTAGTCCCTTAGTTCGCGACGTAGGATCTTGCCTACATTAGATTTTGGTAGTTCGTCTTTAAACTCAATATACTTTGGCACTTTATAACCGGTCAACAACGATTTGCAGTGAGCTACTACCATCTCTTCGGTGAGGCTGTCGTCCTGCTTAACGATAAATAACTTCACGACTTCACCTGATACCTCATGAGGGATCCCGATTGCCGCAGCTTCAAGAACGCCGTCATGCATAGCCGCAACTTCTTCTATTTCGTTTGGATAGACATTAAAACCAGAGACTAAAATCATGTCTTTTTTGCGATCAACAATATACAAAAAGCCCGTTTCGTCTATGCGCGCTATGTCACCAGTAGCCAACCAACCGTCTTTTAACACTTCGGCTGTTGCCTCTTCTCGTCCAAGGTAACCGAGCATCACTTGAGGGCCCTGAACGAAGAGCTCTCCTGCTTCACCAATAGGTAATTCTTCACCCTCTTCATTACAAATCTTGATGTCTGTTGACGGCAAGGGTAATCCAATAGAACCTTTATACTCGCTGGCATTGAAAGGATTCACCGAAACGACAGGAGAACATTCAGTTAAACCATAACCTTCAATGAGTACCTGACCAGTTATTTTCTGCCACTTTTCAGCAACAGGTCTTTGCACTGCCATACCTCCGCCAAGACCAAATTTAAAATGAGAAAAGTCAAGGTCGGCAAAGCCAGGGGTGTTAAGTAAACCGTTAAACAAGGTATTAACACCGGTAAGTACCGCAAATGGATATTTGCTCAATTCTTTTACAAATCCGGGCATATCGCGTGGATTTGTAATAAGTAAGTTAGGGCAACCATATTTTAAGAAAGTTAGGCAATTACTTGTTAGTGCAAAAATATGATAAAGCGGTAATGCCGTCACCACCATATCTTTGCCTGCTTCAACAGATACCTCTAACATACCACTTACTTGTTCGAGGTTTGCGACCATGTTGCGATGAGTCAGCATAGCGCCTTTAGAGAGCCCCGTTGTGCCTCCGGTATACTGCAAAAATGCGAGATCGCTTCCAACAAGCTCAGGACGTGTGTAAGTTTTACCTTCGCCGGTAGCTAACGCTTGGGAAAACGAAACGGTGTTACTTAATTGATGCTCAGGCACCATTTTTTTTACGTACTTAACCGCAAAATTTACAATCCATTTCTTAGGAAGTGGCAGAAGATCGCCTAACCCGGTTAACACGACGTTCTTTACAGGAGTCTCTTTGATCACCTTTTCTAAGGTAGATACAAAGTTTTCAACAATCACAATGGTTTTAACATTAGCATCAGTAAGTTGATGCTTGAGCTCTCGAGGGGTATAGAGTGGATTGACGTTAACCACCACCATACCTGCTCTTAAAACGCCAAATAAAGCTACTGGGTATTGAAGCAGGTTGGGCATCATAAGTGCAACGGCATCGCCCTTGCGCAAACCAATGTGTTGAAGATAGCTGGCAAACTGCAGAGACAAAACGTCTAAGTCTTCAAATGTGATCTGATGGCCCATGTTTATAAAAGCAGTTTTATTGGCAAACTGGCTCACTGAACTTTCAAATATATCAACAAGTGAGCTAACTCTATCAGGGTTTATTTCTGTACTAATCGCTTTATCGTAATGATTTAGCCAAACTTTTTCCACGTATAATGTCCTACTGTGTGGGAAGTATAAATGACACCGTAATATTTCAACGGCATTGGTCATACCAATATACAAATTATGGGGCGTAATACTAAAGGACTAGACACTAAAATGAAATGAAAGAATCGCTAAAAGCCCTTGTTTGGCTTAACTCTCCTGCCCTTTAATAGCCTTTTGTATAATATCAGCGACATCTTTAGATGATTGCATATGCACGTGGTGGCCACCGGCTAGTTCTGTAAGGTGCAAATCTTTGAATAATCCGGCACGCTGCTTAAGCAGGCGTCTTAACTTGATAAAGCCTTGTTTCCCTAGCACTAGATTGAAACGGCATTGTATGTTCTCAATAATGTCCATAGCTTGATTTGGTGTGAATCTCAATGCGGACTTGGTGCGCAAACGTTTGTCAGTTCTCCAAGTCAATTGCCCTTGTTTATTTTCAATATTCCTATCTAGAATGATGATTGCTTCTTGAGCAGATAAATCACTCACCCTCATCCTTGCAGCCACAACTTGTTCCATAGACTCAGGCTGCTTAATGGGCATTTTTGCCTTTTCTCTGCTGGCCATACTCTCACGCAACTGAGACGCAGCGGTAAACTCAGGCTCACATAAAGGACCCATACTCTCTATACAAACTAGAGTTTGAACATGTTCCGGGAACAGACTTGCATATATGCTACAAATGATACCACCTAGTGAATGTCCTACTAGGCTGACCTGCGTCCATTTCTGCTCTTGAATCAATGCATGCAGGTCGTAAACATAATCGGTGAGGTGGTAATGCGCATCTGGGCTACGATGCTTGGACTTGCCGTGGCCAGGTAAATCAATAGCGATACAATGGAAGTCAGGCAAGTATGAAATGAGCGAATTAAAGCTCGCAGCATTATCTAAATAGCCATGTACAAAAATAATGGGCCGCTGCGTTTTCTTTCCTGACTCAAGGGCAGTAATACTGCCCTTGAGGAAAGACGATTCAAGTTGAGAACTCAATAGATGACTTATCTCTTACTACTACTAGGACGCCCCTGCGGAACTGTTGGCAATCGATTATTGGGCGCTGGCTCAGAGATATTAGGACGACTATTATTATCTCTAGGTGTAACTTTTGCCCCTTGGGAATGCCCGTCTTTGTGCGTCACTCTGAGTCTAGTTCGAAAACTAGATCTCCACGGATCATACCAAGGACTAAAGGCATGACGGTAAAACGGATTCACATAAAACGGATTGCCATAAAATGCACTGCTATAAAAACCACGCCCGTTAAACGACATGAAACCAATCTGATCAACTTCAACTTCGCTTGTTTGTTGCCACATATGGTATCCCACCGCGTTTAATGTCGGATAGGTATAATTTTGCTCGCCAATAATTCCTGTTTGCGCAACAGCCACTTCGCCAACTACAGTAATCAAACGGTTTTTTTCAAACACTAATGGATCAACAAATCCGTCAACCACAGCCTTAAACCTACCACCGCTCTCTTGACCTATTCTCGGCTTACCCGAAGATGACTCTGGAAAAAATACGATTTCAATTTCCGACACTTCTTTTTTATTTTCAACACCGACTATCCGACCGCCCCACCTAGCCTTTTTGCCAAGCTGAGCACTCGACTCTAGATTGTTTGCTACGTCTTCAAAGGGCACTAAAATGTTTGCGTCAGCAACCTGAATAGGCTCCGGAACAACGGTACATGCCGAAACCGCGAAAATTAAAACGCACAAGGGTAGAAGCTTTTTCACAATATCACCTTCCTATACTACTGTTATATTATATGACTGTGCAGGCTCAACTTAGTTCCTATTTGGCGCTTAGCCTCATGGTTAGTTGTCAGTTTACGCGTACAAATCAACACCCATCAGCTGACTCAAAGCTTCTCTTTTCAATGAGACTTCAATTGCTTCATATGCCTGCAAACTCTTTTGCACCTTGCCCGACACTTCAGAGTAGCTGTTTGCACGAGCAAAGATTGCTTCTGCATCTGATATCGCTTGCTCAGAGCCAACGTTTAAAATTTGTTTTTTGGCTTCTTGTGGCGCATCTTTAGCAACTTCGGCAGTCGCATGTTTGAGGTTTTTCGGATTAGCAGAGCCAAGGTCCGAATTAACAAAAAGTCTTTGATTAATCGTTGAAATACTTTCCACGTTTATTCTCTATTAGGTAGCTTTTTCCACGTTACCGTATCGCGTACATAAACAGGCGACACATGCTCTGGCGGCACATTTTGACCTTGCTCATGTTGCCATTTCGCCAATGACAGCATGTACTTCGCATTTGGATAGTTTACCTGTAATGCATCTGATTGCAATTGCAAGCCTAACTCCTGTTGATATGCATGGAAACCGGTGCCTACAAAACTGCTCTCACCTTTAAACTTACTTAGCTTGTCGCTTAGATTTGATGGCGGCAGCACCACTTCGCTTTCAAGAGCCTTTGCAATTCGATTATCTTGTACTTCAAATTCGCCAGTATACACTTCACGCATTCTTGCATCGATGAGCGCCATCGTATGTTTGCAGCCAAAACGTTCAAAGTTTTCTTGCGCCATTGCACCTAGCGTTGATATCTCAACCACTTTTAAGCCAGCACCTAACGATAAACCTTGAATAGTACTAGCGGCTATACGCACTCCAGTGAAGCTTCCTGGGCCTCGACCGTAGGCTAACAAATCAATATCGGCCAAGCTTATATTATTGCGGCTTAGTATTTCATCAATCATCGGTAATATGCGCTGGCTATGTTGCTGTGGACATAGCTCAAAAATGCCATCTATTTGCTCGCCAAGCATCAATCCCACACTACACGCTTCTGTCGCAGTATCTATTGCTAATATGTTCATTTTGTTACTCTATTGCATGTAAAAAGTCGCACACTTGGTCGAGTGAACGGGTTCTGCGCATAGGGGGCAGACTAGCGATAAACGTTTGCCCATATTGTTTGGTCAATAGGCGATTATCGCAGATGACTAACACACCTCTATCGCTATTATCTCTAATTAAACGGCCAGCACCCTGTTTGAGGGTGATCACAGCCTGCGGTATTTGTATGCTTGCGAATGCATTTCCGCCTTTGTTTTTACAATCTTTTATGCGGGCTTGCAACAAAGGATCATCTGGAGAAGCAAAGGGGAGTTTATCTATCATCACACAAAGCAGTGCATCGCCTTTGACATCTACGCCTTCCCAGAATGAGCCGGTAGCAAATAAAGCAGAGCTTTGAATCCGTTTAAAATCATCTAATAAGCTGCTTTTAGTGCTTTCGCCTTGCACTAAAATAGGATTATCAACTTCCTCTCTTACCTGACGCGCCACTTCACGCATCATATGGTGACTCGTAAATAACAAGAATGCGCGCCCTTTTGCAGCATCAATGAGACGAATGGCAATTTTAACTAAATGCTTAGCAATGCTCCTTTCATGGGGCTCTGGTAAATAACGGGGTACACAAAGCATTGCCTGATTTTGATAATCAAATGGGCTGTCCATTTCAATTACTTGCGCTTCATTGAGTCCCATTTGTTGCTGGTAATGTTCAAAGGAGTTATTGACCGTAAGCGTGGCAGAGGTTAGTACCCAAGCAGCATTGCTTTTCTCAACAATTTTTGAAAATTTATCGGCAATACTGAGGGGGGTCATATGCAACACAATATGGCGTCGCGTTGTCTCATACCAATAACTGACATCCGGCGTCTTGGTATGCATTAAACGTTTGAATGTTTCTGTCGCTGCTATTAATTTTTCAGCATATTGGTCAATATCTTTGTCTCTGCTACTGTGCACCGATAATACAGATAAGAGTTGCGATAGCTGCGTCGTAATTTGGTCAAGCAAAGGCATTAGGCTTTTTTGATCAATCGCTTCATCCCAATCGCCGCGCTTCGGTTCAATATCAAACTGTATGCGTAAGTCAGCAATAAACTGTCGCGTTTTTTCAGCGACTAGATGTATTTGATCGGCATCTTTCAAGCTGACTCTTTGTTGCTTACCTAAGTCAGATAAGATGTCATCTAACTGACGACTGGAAATCATTTCACCAAAATATTCACTGGCGATATCTGGAATTAAGTGCGCCTCATCAAACACCACTAAATCTACGTCAGGGATAAGCTCACCAAAGCCCCCTTCTTTCAGCGCTAAGTCGGCAAAAAATAAATGATGATTTACCACGATAATATCTGCTTCCATGGCTTTTTTACGCGCTTTCATCAAATAACAATCTTGGTATTCAGAGCAGTCCTTACCTAAGCAATTATCAACAGTTGAGGTAACAAGCGGAATGACTTTGGCGTTATCAGGTAAAGAAGAAACTTCGCCAATGTCACCGGTGTTGGTGCTCATACTCCATTTTTTAATCACGCTGTATTCGTTGAGAGTCTCTTTTTCAAGTCGAATATGTTCGCCGCCATTGAGCTTGAGACGTTGTAAGCAAAGATAATTTGAACGCCCTTTTAATAAGGCTGTTTCTTGAGTTTTATCAACGGCATTTTTGACTAAGGGCAAGTCGCGATTAAATAGCTGCTCTTGAAGGTTTTTTGTACCCGTTGAAATTATCACCTTTTTCTTAGAAAGCAGCGCCGGAACAAGGTACGCGAAGGTTTTTCCTGTGCCTGTGCCCGCCTCGGCTATTAAGGTGCTTTTATCTGTGATTGCTTGCGCAACGGCTTCAGACAACTCCACCTGCGAGTGGCGCACATTATATCCGCTAATAATTTCACTAAGTGGCCCGCTATGGTCAAAAAAGTCGGCAACTGCCGTCATATAAAACGCCTAAAATAAAAAGCGCACCCGCTGTCGGTCAACAGTTAGGTGCGCTGTTAGTGTGACAAGAAGCTACCTGAAAAGTACTTTCTCTTTGTTGAACCAATACACGCAAAAAGCGATTAAGCCGCCGGCAATAATGACCGATGAACCGAATATGGCAAATAATTGGACATAGTCCATAGTACCTTTAATCAGCTCTTTTATAGCTAAGGCAACATTAGTGAGCGGTACCCAAGCCCAAATACCTTTGAGCTCGATGCCGGGGATCACAGCCAACAACACTGGAATGATAACCACAAACACTAGTGGAGTCATATAGCCCTGTGCTTCTTTATAAGAGCGTGCGTAAATCGAAAGCGCTAATAAAACAGCTGCAAACATTGCGACAATTGGCACCAGCATTAAAAATACCAGCAAAAAGTCTATTAAACCTATGGAGGCCATAAAGTCAGACACAACTTTGATAGCCATTCCCTGACTTAAGATAATCCCCCAGATGGCCATGCTTCCGACTGTAATCAGCGCAGTGACCGCGCCAGCAAAAGCAATAGTTAAAAATTTTCCTAAAACAATACTTTGGCGACTAATTGGCGAAAGTAAGAGTGTTTCTAGTGTGCCGCGCTCTTTTTCACCCGCGCCAATATCGGCTGCTGGCAACATCGCCCCCTGCAAACACAATATAAATAAGAAATAGGGAATGAGTCCACCAATTTGCTCACCAATATTCTCTCTTTCATCAGCCACATTTACCTTTTCAATCACGATTGGTTCTAGTAAAGCCACTTGCTGTTCTTCGTTTACGCCTAACGCTGCAAATGAGGTTCTTTGATAACCACTTTCCAATTCATTTATGATTTTGTTCAGGCGCGATTGTACGCTGTTTAATTGCGCATCATTTAAAAAAAGCTTGATAACAATTTGGCCTGTATTGATTAAGTCAGAACCATAGTTACTGGGTATCTCAATAATAAAATCGACTTCGCCATCACGCACAAGCGCTTTCTTTTGCTCGTCGTTGTCGAGAGTGCTATCGATGCTCTGCAAAGATAAACTTTCAACCTTTGACAGTTGCTCCGCTAATTCTGCGCCATATTGCTCGCCAATAATCGCAAAGTTCAAGGTTTTAGTCTGCGCCTCACTCACCGCTTGAGACATGAAGTATGCAACGCCACCAAATAATAAGGGGAAAATTGCAATGGGCAGAGCCACCATAAAAAATAAGGTCTTACGATCGCGAAGTAATTCTAATAATTCTTTTTTAAAGACTAACCACATTATGCAACTCCCTGTTTTAAACTTGCCATAAACGAGGCATGTAAACCTTCGTTAGACAGCGCTTTAAACGCGTCTAAACTTCCGTCAAAGGTCGTTTCCCCATGATCAATTACGGTAACGCTGTCGCATAACTCAGTAACTTCTTCTAAATGATGAGTAGAAAAAATAACTGGCACCGATTGAGCTTTTAAATCTTTTATAAAATCAATAACCGTTTTTGCAGCCATAATATCAAGTCCGGTTGTTGGTTCGTCTAATACAATGACTTCAGGGCTATGAATTACCGCTCGAGCTATCGACGTCTTCTGTTTCATTCCAGTAGAAAAGGTTTCGCTGCGACGGTCTAGGAAGGACATCATATCTAGTTTTTCACCGAGCATAGTAATACGTGCTTCAATTTCTTGGTCAGACATCGCATTCAAGCGACCAAAATAAGCGATATTCTCTCGTCCGGTCAAACGTCCATAAAGGCCAGTTGAACCAGATAGAAAGCCTATTTTCTTGCGCGCTGCAACGGGGTCTTTAATAACATCTGTATCACCAATAAACATGCTACCAGCGTCGGGTTGCAAGGCGGTAGAAAGCATGCGTAAGGTAGTGGTTTTACCTGCACCATTGGGGCCTAACAAAGCAAGTACCTGGCCTTTTTCACAGCGCATACTGACGTCTTTTACCGAATGGAAAAAACGCCCTTCAAGGCGTGGATCTTTTTTATCTTGCGCGCTGAGCTTTTTGGGGTTTTCAACTCTAAATTTTTTTGCTAATCCTGATATTGCAATCATATCCTAGTCTCTTCCGTGTTATTTGAGTCTGAGCTTACCGAAATAGTAGTGTAAAAGATTAAAGGCTATGAATCGACACTCTTTATCTACTAACAAAAACTATTTTGTGTCAATTCGTGACAAAAGCATAACGAAAAGCGAAAAACCGAACCTAAGTTCAGCATTGTACTCTTTGTTAAACAAATTCATAATGAAGAAGATTTGACACAGGAGCAGTAAGAATGGACGAAAAACAATCAATACAGACGCCAACAAACCAGATTAGCAACCCCTTTACCGCGATTACGGAAGTATTTTACAACCCTAGAGCCGTATTCGACACTCTTTCAGTAAAGGATAACTGGTCTTGGATCCCATTTATTCTTATTGTGGCCGTGTCTTTAATACCTGGATATTTATATTTTAATACGGTTGATTTTAGCTGGTATGCGCAAACATCAGCAATGATGGCATTACCAGAAGGCAGTCCAGCCGAGATAGAAGCAATTGCTAATACTATGACTGTTGGCCTGTTATCAACGACAACATTAATTTCAGTTCCTTTAGGGTTGATAATTGTCGTTGCAATATTAGGTGGATACTACACTCTATGGACACGCAATGACGAAAAAAGCGTACATGGTTTTACTGATTGGTACGGAGCTATGTGGTGGATCATGATGCCTACTTTAATTAGTTCTGTTCTGGCTTGCTTATATATTGCAATGCAGCCCGTGGGCTCACAAATAGCTCAATCGGCAATGGCACCATTGTCACTTAGTTTTATCCTTGGTTTAGACATGACAAACACATGGTATGCCTTGCTTGAATCGATAAGGTTAGATACATTTTGGTCAATGGTTTTGGCTGTTTACTGTTTAAAGTCTTGGACTAATTTTAGTACCGCCAAATCGATTATAGTTGCTCTTATTCCTAATGCAGTTATATGGGCAATAGTACTATTCGTTGCTCTTTAAAAGCATTATTTATTGTTTTTTGCGGGCATAAAATAATCAGTGTTAGCGTAAAAATCTAGGTCCTGGGTGGCGTTGTGCCACTCGGGAATCCCAAGTATTGGCAACGGCG
>Ga0307933_1001071_pt1 | contig 23039 bp, 19 predicted proteins | sample OrgLakmetageno88_FD_201811 | JGI IMG/M metagenome (GOLD analysis project Ga0307933, IMG submission 201811) | Saline water microbial communities from Organic Lake, Antarctica - #88 | ecosystem: Environmental > Aquatic > Non-marine Saline and Alkaline > Saline | place: Antarctica: Organic Lake... | reverse complement strand
CCGCGTGAATGGTTTCTCGTGCCGCTTTTCGTGATCGATGAAGCCGTCGATCGGATCAAGGACGGAACGATAGCCGAGTTTTTTTATGATCCCAAACAGGGGAAACTCGTTCAACGCTAGTGCTACCCCCCTCCCAATGGTTCCTCCCGGGCGCGATCCGTATACGGGGGGGACGAGCGCGCGATTTCGCTAGCGACTGGATTCCTCACCGGGGAATCCACCCGGAAGCCACCTGCGGCAAGGCTTGGAAATATTCCTCCTGATAACAAGATCTTAGGCGCAAGTTTTTTGGGGCCAAGGTGGATTTTAGTATTTCAGTCAAGAATCCACCTGAGCCAGTTTGAGGAACCCCCTCTGTCAGGGATGTTGTCCGCTGCTCTATTTTTCTCTAATTTTCAGGTGGGCGGGATAGGACAATGACGTGGGATACTCACCAGAACGAAAATCGGCTGTTCTGAAGCGGATGCTGCCGCCGAACAACTTGGCCATTCGGCAGCTGTCGCAGGAGGAAGGGATTTCTGAAGCGACGCTGCACAAGTGGCGGGCTGAGGCGCGCAGCAAGGGGCAGCTTCTGCCTGACGCTGACGCTGGCCCCGAGGGTTGGTCTTCGCGCGACAAGTTCGCGGCGGTGTTGGAAACGGCGACACTGAACGAGGCTGATTTGGCCGAATACTGCCGCAAGCGCGGGCTCTATCCGGCGCAGATCACGGCGTGGCGATCGGCCTGCGAGCAGGCAAATGACTGGGACCGTGCGAGCACTGCACGTCTGGGTCAGGCGACCAAGGAAGAAAGGAAACGGATCAAGGATCTGGAACGCGAGCTTGCCCGCAAGGACCGCGCATTGGCCGAAACCGCAGCGCTTCTGGTTCTCAGAAAAAAGGCGTCAGCGATCTGGGGGGACGGAGAGGACGCATGATCAGCACCCCACATCGCCAAACCGCCACGCTGCTGATCCAAGAGGCCGTCACCGCCGGCGCGCGGCGTTCCAAAGCCTGCTTCGAGCTGGAGATCAGCGACCGCACCCTGCGGCGCTGGACGAAAGACGGTCAGCTTCACGCCGATCAACGGCCCCTCGCGCCGCGCCCGGAACCCGCGAACAAGCTGAGCGCTGCCGAACGCGCGGCGGTGCTGTCGCTATGTAATTCAAAGGAATTCAGCAGCCTGCCACCAAGCCAGATCGTGCCAAAACTGGCGGATCAGGGGCAGTATCTGGCATCAGAGTCCAGCTTTTACCGCATCCTGCGAGCGGATGGGCAGCAGCATCACCGTGGCCGGGCAAAGCCACCGGGCCGGCGCAAACCACCCACCAGCTATCGGGCCAGTGCGCCCTGCGAGGTCTGGACTTGGGACATAACCTGGGTGCCCGGGCCTATCGCTGGCATGTTCTTCTACCTCTACCTGATCGTGGACATCTTCAGCCGTAAAATTGTCGGCTGGGAAGTTCATGAACGCGAAAGTGCGGAACTGGCTTCCGCCTTGATCCGGCAGGCGGTCCTGGCCGAGGGATGCATCATGCGCCCACTTGTTCTGCACGCCGACAATGGCAGCCCCATGAAAGGGGCCACGATGAAGGTGACGATGGAAAAGTTGGGCATCACGGCCTCCTATAGCCGTCCGCGCGTCAGCAACGACAACCCGTTCTCCGAGGCGCTGTTCCGCACTTGCAAGTATCGCCCGGACTGGCCAGCAAAGGGCTTTGCCACGAAGGTCGATGCGCAAGACTGGGTGAAATCCTTCACCCGCTGGTATAACGGCGAACACCTGCACAGCGCCATCCGCTTTGTCACTCCCAACGCGCGCCACGCTGGCCATGATCGTGCGGCGCTGGCCAACCGTGCCATGCTCTATGCAAATGCACGTGCGCAAAACCCGCAACGCTGGTCAGGCAAAACCCGCAACTGGCAACCCGCAGGACCCGTCTGGCTCAATCCGGAAACCGAAATCAGCGCCCCTGAAATCAGAGACGCCGCATGAAATCAGCGGACAACATGTTTGACAAACACCGGCCCCATGGGCGCGGAAGATGTCCGCAACCTCCAAATGCAATCGGGGCAAGGCGCGCTACGAAGCGCCTCTCTTGCGCTTCCTGCGTTTCGCCGCGGTCAGGTCGTCCAGCGGGCTGTCGATCGCCGAGATCATGCCGATGGCAACGCTCGCATAATGCGCCGTCGTGGTGAGTTTGGCATGCCCGAGCAGCGCCTGGATGACCCGGATGTCCACGCCGCGCTCCAGCAGGTGCGTCGCGAAGGAATGGCGCAACGTGTGCAGCGTGACCGGCTTGGTGATGCCGGCCGTTTGTGCCGCCTGCTTGAACAGCCGCGAAATCTGTCGAGCCGAGAGATGCCGGCCACTATAGCCGGGGAAAAGTACGCGATCGGGTCCGCAAACGCCCCGGTCATTGACGGTCGGGCGTTCGGTCCACCACGTGCGCAACAGGCTCAGGATATCCACGGGCAGCATGACATTGCGATCCTTGCGCCCCTTCGACTGCACGATGCGGATGATGTTCTGTTCCCCGTCGATATCGCCGACCTTGAGACGGACGACCTCGCTCGCGCGCAGACCGCATCCGTAGGCCAGCGACAGCATCACGCGCGCCTTCAGCCCTGGCGCCATGGCCAGGATGCGCCTGACCTCATTGCGGCTCAGCACAAGTGGCACCTTCACGGGCTTCCTGAGGTGGAACACCTCGGCCGCCAGGTCATGCCGGCGCAGGGTGACCCGGAGCAGAAACTTGACCCCCGTCATTGTCTGATTGCGGGTGCAGATACTCGTGCCGCTCTCGATCAGATGCAGCTGGAAGTGCTTCACGTCATCCGGTGTCGCAGTCTCCGGAGATCGCCCGAGCCAGGTCGCAAACCGCTTGCAGGCTCGCAAGTGGCTGGTCTGCGACGCCGGCCCGAGATTGCGGGCCGACATATCCGCGATCATGCGCGCGCGAAGGGGTGTCATCGGTGTGGGATGCTGAACGGTCATGGGAAAACCCTCTGTGAATCGAGGCAAGATCACCTCGACCAACAGCACACACCCGACCTCGAAAATCGCGAAGCAAAACCCGCTTCAGCGCAACGCCCGCGACACAGAGCCCCTATCGCGGAGCGATTTAGTGCATGCGCAGAAAGCACCAGTTGCAAACTGAGTTGTTTGACGCAATCAACGTAGATAAAACGCTGCGGTGCCGCGTTAAAAAGCTGCCGTTCGCGGCAGACGCATCATCCAAGCGCAGTTGACCAGACAAAGCTGCCCTTTGGCGCTCATTGCAATCGTGACTTCAGGTCCAAGGGATTTCTTATCCTTGAGCCCCGGTCCAAGCCTCCGGAAGTCCATCATCTGTCAAAAAAACATGTCCTCGTGAAGTGGTTCGGCTGCATTGGTGGGCCGGGGGAAAGGTTCGCAGTCTTTCGTTACTAAGCCAAACAAGCCTTTCGTGTCCGATCATTCTGTCAGCAAATGCATCCCTGTGAGTTATGCGTGAATCTGGGTGACGAGATTTGAGAAGGCGGCGTATCGTGGCGGGTGATGAAGCCTGCCAGAACTTCCAAAAGGAACGATACGCCATGAAGAACGATACAGACATCATCGCCCTGCGTCAGCCGGAATCTGTTGACGATCCGTTGACCGAGATCGCCCGTGACGGAGCGCGCCGGATGCTGGCCGCAGCACTCCGCGCCGAAGCCGACACCTTCGTCGCGCAACATGCCGAAAGCGTCCTGCCGGATGGCCGGCAGCGGGTTGTGCGGCATGGGCACGGGCCGGAGCGGTCCATCCAGACCGGGATCGGCGCGCTTGATGTGCGCCGTCCGAAGGTGCGTGATCGCGCCGCCGACGTGGCGGATGAGAAAAAGATCCGGTTTACCTCGGCAATCCTGCCGAAATGGGCGCGGCGCTCGAAAAGCCTCGATGCCTTGCTGCCGGTGCTCTACCTGCGCGGCCTTTCGATGGGCGACTTCCAGGAGGCGCGGCTGCGATCCTCGGGCCGGACGCGCCAAACCTGTCGCTCAGTGTGATTTCGCGACTGACCGGGGAGTGGCAGCAGGAGTATGACCACTGGCAGCACCGCGATCTCTCGGCGCGGCGCTACGTCTACATGTGGGCCGACGGCGTCTACCTCCAGGCCCGGATGGAGCCGCAGGCCGAATGCATGCTGGTCATTCTCGGGGCCACGCCAGAGGGCAAGAAGGAACTTGTCGGCTTCCAGGTGGGCGTTCGCGAGAGCGCGCAGAGCTGGCGCGAGCTGCTGGTCGACATCAAGGCCCGCGGCCTCAAGGTGCCGCCCGAGATTGCCGTCGGTGACGGCGCGATGGGGTTCTGGAAGGCCCTCGACGAGGTCTTCCCGGGCACGCGTCATCAAAGATGTTGGGTGCACAAGATTGCCAATGTCCTGAACAAGTTCCCGAAATCGATGCAGCCGGCGGTGAAGACCGACCTGCGCGAGATCTGGCAGGCCGATACCCGCGCCGCGGCGGACGCCGCCATGAACACCTTCGCCGAGAAATACGGTGCCAAGTATGAGAAGGCGGTGACCTGCCTGACCAAGGACCGCGACGCGTTGCTCGCCTTCTACGATTTCCCGGCCGACCACTGGGATCACCTGCGCACTCTCATGATCGCAGTCAAGCATTTGTCCAAGGCGATTTGACCGGCGGCACCGGGGACAAGATCATATGGATGCGCAAGGCAGGGGATGGAACTGAGACGACGGTTGAGCAGACTCTCATGCGCGGGTTGGGTACCGCATGACCGTGGTTTCGTCTTGGGGCTGCCTCGTTCTGGAAACGAGCGTCGGCTGCACAGGCGCCGGCTCACAATGCTTCCCGAGGGTTCCCCACCGCGTTCCACCCCCAGCCTTGCACATCGGCTGAAGCGTTTCGGGTTCCCTTGATCCGGCGTCAGGTTCTCGCGGGCGCGACCGATACCTCGCGAGCGATTGCCCAGATGAAGCCGAGCATTTCGCGGGCGATCGCTGTGGTGACGACCACTTTCGGCTTGCCGGCAGCGACCAGGTGTCGATGGCGCTGGCACATCCTCAGCTGCCCCTTCCAGGCGATGTCGCGCACTGCTTGCGGCAGCGCCTCGAGCCGGTCAAACATCTTTCGACCGACGCGCGCCTGCATCCGGTAGCTCCATGCGCCCTCAATCAGGGCGCGTCGCGCGAGACTCTCATGATCGCAGTCAAGCATTTGTCCAAGGCGATTTGACCGGCGGCACCGGGGACAAGATCATATGGATGCGCAAGGCAGGGGATGGAACTGAGACGACGGTTGAGCAGACTCTCATGCGCGGGTTGGGTACCGCATGACCGTGGTTTCGTCTTGGGGCTGCCTCGTTCTGGAAACGAGCGTCGGCTGCACAGGCGCCGGCTCACAATGCTTCCCGAGGGTTCCCCACCGCGTTCCACCCCCAGCCTTGCACATCGGCTGAAGCGTTTCGGGTTCCCTTGATCCGGCGTCAGGTTCTCGCGGGCGCGACCGATACCTCGCGAGCGATTGCCCAGATGAAGCCGAGCATTTCGCGGGCGATCGCTGTGGTGACGACCACTTTCGGCTTGCCGGCAGCGACCAGGTGTCGATGGCGCTGGCACATCCTCAGCTGCCCCTTCCAGGCGATGTCGCGCACTGCTTGCGGCAGCGCCTCGAGCCGGTCAAACATCTTTCGACCGACGCGCGCCTGCATCCGGTAGCTCCATGCGCCCTCAATCAGGGCGCGTCGCGCGAGACTGCTTCCTGCCTTGGTGATCCCGCCGCGGCGCACGCTCGAGCCGCTGGAATGTTCGGAAGGCGTGAGGCCGAGATACGCCATCAATTGCCGCGGGTTGTCAAAGCGATGGAAGTCCCCGACCTCAGCCACCACCGTTACAGCCACGATGAAGGCAACGCCTCGCATTGCTTGCACCGCTTCCACCACCGGAGCAAGACTCCACGTCGGGACAAGTTCCGCGATCTGCCTGGTCAACCGGTCCACCCGTGCCTGCGCGTCAGAGACTGCATCGACATAATCCTGAAAGACAATCTGCTGCGCCGGGTGCTGAAAGCCGAGCGTGGTCAACCAGCGCCGGTACGCCACTGTCCAGCCCTTTTTCCCGGGATAGATCCTCCCGTGGCGAAGCAGAAATCCCTGAAGATGCTGCCGCGCCTTGCCGAGCACACGCACCGCCGTCGCCCGTGCGCGGACCAGATCCCGCATCGCCTCATGTGCTGCGTCCGGAACCCAGACCGCCGTCAACTCTCCAGCCCGGTGCAGCTTCGCCAGCATCACCGCATCACGACGGTCAGTCTTGACCCGGTCGCCGGCCTTCACCGGAATGAGCGAGGGCGCAACCACGATGCAGTCGTGCCCGATCTCGACAAGCTGGCGGTGCAGACCATAGCCGCACGGACCGGCCTCGTAGCAGAAATGCAGCTGGGACCCATTGATACCCAGCCTTTCCACCAGCTTCCGAACGTGATCGGGCCGGTGCGGGATCGTTCCCCAGTGGCGCACTTCGCCCCCACGCTCTGCCTTCGCAATTGCCACGGAAATCGTCGCCTTGTGGACATCAAGCCCGATGAATATGCTATCCTGCATTTGGTCTCTCTCCCATTCTTGAGGCACGGCGCCAGCCAATCCGGCGCAACCCTCGAACGCAGAATGCCGCGGGGGAGACCACCAGAACAGTCAGGCTTCCCGCGATCATAGGGTCTGGCAACCCGATCGAAAGCGTGTTCTCCACGGTCAGGCATCGGACCGTGCGGACCAAGGGGGCGCTGTCGCAGAAAACAGCGAAGCTGATGGTCTTCAAGCTCGTTCAGGCCGCCGCGAAGACCTGGCGCCGCCTGAAGGGTGCAAACCAGTTGCCTTTGGTCATCGAAGGCGTCACATTCACCGACGGTGTCGCCGCAAACGACACCGAAAACCGCGCCGCTTGATCAGGCCGCGTCACCCAAAATCGCGCATAGCTCCATCCCTGTCGCCCTGATCCCGTGTATGGCTAATAACTGCGATATGAAAAACCACAACCGTTGCCCTACCGAAGCACTCGCGATCAGCGCCGACAAATCCTGCCTGAGATCTTCGACCGCGACACGCGGGGCCTGGGTGGTCAGGATCCCGTACAGGTCATCCATGGTTTTTCCATCCTTCAACTTTCGGATGCTGGCCAATCCGGAAACTCAGTGACCCCCGAACATGACCGGGCGCCCGTTGACGATGCCAAACCATGCGTCGCCTTTCCGCTTGCTGGCGACTCAGCAAGGGACGTGACGGCACCAAGCAGCGGTTTTCCGGCTTCAGTCGATAGATTTGGCCGGGTGAAAAGCGGTCGCTCACAAAAGCTCCGTTGTTTGGCAACCGAGGGATGCCTTGAAGCGCCAGCAATGGATAGGTGCCCAGAACAGGCTTTGTTTCGATCATTTTTTATGCAATTCGTCCGGAAGGGTTCAGTCCGCGAGGCGTTTTGCCGCGTCACGCAATCTGATGACTTTCCGGCCCACCGATGAACGTGCATTTACGCTGGCATGAGCCGCAACCTGACAGTTGTCATCGTGGAGGAAGACCGGGACCGCGCCATGGAGATCGTGGACGCGCTGCAGGACGCGCAGGAGTGCGACGTCTTCGTGATCGGTAATTCAAGCGGGCTCGCCCGCAAGATCGCGACCCACGCACCCGATATCGTGCTGATCGACATCGACAACCCGACGCGGGACATGATGGAGGAATTGACTCTTGCCTCGGGGCCCCTGGACCGGCCCGTCGCCATGTTCGTGTCGGGCGAGGCGGGGGGGCTTGCGCAGGCGGCGATCGAGGCGGGCGTCTCGGCCTACGTCGTGGACGGGCTGTCACCCAAGCGGATCATGCCGATCATGGACACAGCCATCGCGCGCTTCCGGATGATGCGCCAGATGCGCAATGAACTGGCCGAAACGCGCCGCGCGCTGGAAGAGCGCAAGGTGATCGACCGCGCCAAGGGCCTGTTGATGAAAGCCAAGGGTCTCGACGAGGATGCGGCCTATGCCCTGCTGCGCAAGACGGCAATGGATCAAGGTCGACGCGTGGCAGATGTGGCCGAAGCATTGGTGACGGCCTCGGGGCTCTTGCGATGAGGAGTGTCACGATCCCCGTTGCCTATATTCCGTTGGTGGACGCGGCACCGCTGATTATCGCTCAGGAAATGGGCTTTGCCGAGGCCGAGGGTATCGCGCTGGACCTGATCGCGGCACCTTCGTGGTCATCGGTGCGCGACATGCTAGCCTTTGGTCGGGTGGATGCGGCGCATATGTTGTCGCCTGTTCCTGTTGCAATGGCGATGGGGCTGGGCGGTGTCGCAACGCAAATCTCAGCCGTGTCGGTGTTGTCGGTGAATGGCAATGTGATCGGCGTGAGCCGCGCGGTGGAGGATCAACTTCTTGCCGGGGGGTTCGATTTCGATTTCGCCGATCCGGTGCGCGCGGCCGAGGCGCTGTCGAGGGTCCGCGACGGGCCACTGACCTTCGGTGTGCCGTTCCCCTTTTCCATGCATGTCGAACTTTTGCATTACTGGGCCAAGGCCACCGCCCTTGGCGCGGATGGCATGGAAATACGCACCGTGCCACCGCCGCTGATGGCCGATGCCCTTGCCGCCGGCGATATTGACGCGTTCTGTGTGGGTGAGCCTTGGGGGTCTGTGGCAGTCGATCAAGGAGCGGGGGCGCTTCTCTTGCCGGGAAAAGCGATTTGGAGATTCGCGCCTGAAAAGGTGCTCGCCGTCCGCACGGGCTGGGCCGAGACCGAGCCGGACCTGCTGGGTCGCCTCATGCGCGCGGTCTGGCGCGCCGGGCGGTGGCTGTCTTCGCCGGAAAGCCGCACCACCGCTGGCGAGATCCTGTCGCGCAGGGCCTATCTTGATCTTTCGCCCGACGTGATCGACCGGGCGCTTTCGGGACACTTGACGGTGAACGGTCGCGGGGAGCAGCGGCGAGTGGAGCAGTTCGTGGAATTCCACGCCGGGGCAGCGACCTTTCCCTGGCGCAGTCAGGCAAAATGGATCGCATTTCAGATGGGCAAGGCGTATGGCGGGAACGGGTGGCCCGATCTGGATGCGGCGGCATCGGTGTTTCGCTCTGACCTGTATCGGTGTCATCTGGGGGCAGCGGTTCCCGATATTCCGGGCGCATCGGCCAAGCTGGAAGGTGCGATTCGGCACGTAACGCCGGTCGCTTCGGCGCGCGGTCGGTTGAGTCTTCAGCCTGACATGTTTTTCGATGGCCGAATTTTTGATCCGGACACGCCCGGCTGACCATTTTTTGAGCCATCACGGGGGCCTCAGGTCGTCGCGCCTGTCCGATTGTCGCTATTTTGTTTACGCCGACGCTGCGTTGCGGCAAACATCAACTAAATCTGCAACGGTGTAGATTTACAAAGATTCACTCCCGACGCCCGGGAGTCCTGAGCAAGGCCGCTCGCTTACCGCCGAAAACTTCGGTGGTCAGTGAGCGGCTTTTTGCGTTTCAGCCCTGTCGCGCCTTGCGCGGTTTCGGGCGCACCGAAAGGGACAGATGATGAGAAAGACCGTTCTTGGCCTGATCGCGACAACCGCGCTGACAGGCCCCGCCCTTGCCGAGATGCTTTCCGTCGAAAAGGACGTACTGACCTTCGGCTTCATCAAACTTACGGACATGGCCCCGCTCGCAGTGGCTTATGAGCAGGGCTATTTTGACGACGAAGGCCTCTTCGTCACGCTGGAAGCGCAGGCCAACTGGAAGGTGTTGCTGGATGGCGTGATCGACGGTCAGCTTGACGGCGCGCACATGCTGGCCGGTCAACCGCTGGCCGCGACCATCGGCTACGGCACCGAGGCGCACATCATCACGCCGTTTTCCATGGACCTCAACGGCAACGGGATAACCGTGTCGAACGAGGTCTGGGACCAGATGAAGCCCAATATTTCGACCATGGAGGACGGTCGCCCGCAGCACCCGATCAGCGCGGCGACGCTTGCACCGGTCGTCGAGGATTATCAGGCGCAGGGCAAGTCCTTCAAAATGGGCATGGTCTTCCCGGTCTCGACCCATAATTACGAGCTGCGCTACTGGCTGGCCGCCGGCGGGCTGCATCCCGGCTTCTACTCCCCCGAGAACATCAGCGGCCAGATCGACGCTGATGTCTTGCTGTCGGTGACGCCGCCTCCTCAGATGCCTTCGACGATGGAAGCGGGCACGATCTCGGGATATTGCGTGGGCGAACCTTGGAACCAGCAGGCAGTGTTCAAGGGCATCGGCGTGCCGGTCATCACCGATTACGAGATCTGGAAGAACAACCCCGAGAAGGTCTTCGGCATTACCAGGACGTTCGCCGAGGAGAACCCCAACACCACGCTGGCGGTGGTCAAGGCGCTCATCCGCGCGGCGATCTGGCTTGATGAGAACGACAACGCCAATCGCGAGGAAGCGGTCGAGATCCTCAGCCGCTCTGAATATGTCGGCGCCGATTACGAGGTGATCGCCAATTCGATGACCGGCACCTTCGAGTATGAGAAGGGTGACGTGCGCGATGTGCCGGATTTCAACGTATTCTTCCGCTACAATGCGACCTATCCGTTCTATTCCGACGCAGTCTGGTATCTCACGCAGATGCGTCGCTGGGGCCAGATCGCCGAGCCGAGGCCAGACAACTGGTTCGATGACGTGGCGCGGTCGGTCTACAAGCCGGATATCTACCTCGAAGCCGCGCAATTGCTGGTTGACGAGGGGCAAGCCGATCCGGCGGATTTCCCATGGGACAGCGACGGGTACAAAGCACCGACGCCCGCCGCGGATATCATCGACGGCATTCCGTATGATGGCCGTACGCCCAATGCCTATCTCGACAGCCTCGAAATCGGTCTGAAGGGCGACCAGACCGTCGCCGCGAATGAAGTCATCGACTGAGCGCCTTAGGCGCGGCCCGGTATGGTGCCGGCGCCGCCTCGTACCGTTTCAGCCATCGGAGGACGACAAGCCATGACGACGATCGACCAATCCATCCCCGAGCCACAGGACACGGTCGCGCGACGCGCCCGTTTGTTCTCGCGCATCAGCACCGCCGACAAGTGGTTTCAAGTGATGGGCCTTGCCTGGGTTACCCCGATCCTGCGCACCGCAGCGGGTGACAACCCGCGCGCGCAACTGGGCGAAATCTGGCGGCTTCTCGCCGTGCCGCTGCTGTCGATCCTCGGCTTTCTGCTTCTCTGGGGCACGCTCGCCCCGCAGGTCCAGACCTCGCTGGGCGCGATCCCCGGCCCTGCGGCTGTCTGGGAAGAGGCGGTCAACCTGCATCAGGACGCGCAGGCCAAGGATGCCGACCGGGCAGAGCATTACGAACGGGTCGAGGCGCGCAACCAGCGCATGATCGACAACGGCCAGGCCGACCGCGTGCGCGACATCCCCTATACCGGCGCGCCGAGCTACTACAGCCAGATCTGGACCTCGATCCAGACGGTGTTCTTCGGCTTCCTGATCGCCTCGGCGATTGCCATTCCGCTCGGCATTCTCGCAGGGCTATCGGCCACCGCGAACGCGGCGATCAACCCGCTTGTACAGATCTTCAAGCCTGTCTCGCCACTGGCGTGGCTGCCCATCGTCACGATGGTGGTCTCGGCGGTCTACGCCACCAATGACGGGATGTTCGCCAAGTCGTTTCTCGTCTCGGCCATCACGGTGACACTGTGCTCGCTGTGGCCGACGCTCATCAACACGGCCCTCGGCGTGGCCAGCATCGACAAGGACTTGGTCAATGTCTCCAAGGTGCTGAGAATGAACACCTGGACCAAGATCACCAAACTGGTGTTGCCCTCAGCGTTGCCGCTGATCTTCACCGGGCTGCGCCTTAGCCTTGGTGTCGGCTGGATGGTGCTGATCGCAGCAGAAATGCTGGCACAGAATCCGGGCCTCGGCAAATTCGTCTGGGATGAGTTCCAGAACGGCAGCTCGCAGAGTCTGGCCAAGATCATCGTCGCGGTACTGACCATCGGCATCATCGGTTTCCTGCTGGACCGCGTGATGTACGCGCTGCAATCGCTCTTCACTTTCTCGAACAGCCGGTGATCGGCATGGGTATCCTTACATTCGAAAACGTGTCGAAGAGCTTTGGCGAGGGCACCGCGCGCGAGGATGTGCTGAACGACATCGACCTCGATGTGGCCGAAGGCGAATTCGTCGTGATCCTCGGCTTTTCCGGGACCGGGAAGACGACGCTGATCAATCTGATGGCGGGGCTGGAAAAGCCCAGCAAGGGACGCGTCACCCATCGCGGTTCGCCCGTCACCGGGCCGGGGCCGGAGCGCGGCGTGATCTTTCAAAGTTATTCGCTGATGCCCTGGCTGACGGTGAACGGGAATGTGGGGCTGGCAGTTGATACGGTTTTTCCCGACCTGTCGCGGGCGGAAAAAGCGGCGAAAGTAGCGCATTACGTGAGCATGGTGGGGCTGAGTCACGCCGCCACCCGCCGGCCAGCGGAGCTTTCGGGCGGGATGCGTCAACGGGTCAACGTGGCTCGCACGCTGGCGATGAACCCCGAAATGCTGCTGCTCGACGAGCCGCTTTCGGCGCTCGACGCGCTGACCCGCGCCAATCTGGCCGACGAAATCGAGCAGATCTGGCAGGAAGACCGCAAGACCTGCGTTCTGATCACCAACGACGTGGACGAGGCGATCATCCTCGCCGACCGGATCATCGCGCTGAGCCCGGATGGCGCGCTGGGGCAGGAATTTATCGTCACACTCCCGCGACCGCGCCACCGCATGGAAATGAACGACAACGACACGTTCAAGCGCCTGCGTGCCGACGTCACGAAGTACCTGATGGATGTGGGCATCGAGGCCAAGGTCGAGGAAACTCGCAAGCTGCCGGATGTCACGCCCATCCACGGTGTGCCACAGGCCGTGGCCGCGGCCGCGCGTGGACCTGTCGAGAATCGATATCTGGAGTTCAGCCAACTCGACAAGGTCTATCCGACGCCCGAGGGGCCGCTGACCGTGGTCGAAGAGTTCGACCTCAAGGTCAACAAGGGCGAGTTCATCTCGCTGATCGGGCACTCGGGCTGTGGCAAGTCCACGGTGCTGACCATGGCCGCCGGTCTGAACGACATATCCCAAGGGGCGATCAAGCTCGACGGTCGGGCGATCGAAGGGGCCGACCCCGAGCGCGCGGTGGTGTTCCAGTCGCCCAACCTGTTCCCGTGGCTTTCGGCGCGCGAGAATGTCGCCATCGGCGTCGACAAGGTCTATCCCCGCGCCTCCCGGCCCGAGCGGCAGGACGTTGTCGAATACTACCTTGAACGGGTGGGCCTCGCCGACGCGATGAACCGCCCTGCAAGCGATCTGTCCAACGGCATGAAACAGCGCGTGGGCATCGCGCGCGCCTTTGCGCTCAGCCCCAAGCTTCTGCTGCTCGATGAGCCGTTCGGGATGCTCGACAGCCTGACAAGGTGGGAGTTGCAGGAAGTGCTGATGGAGGTGTGGTCCCGCACCAAGGTCACCGCGATCTGCGTGACCCATGACGTGGACGAGGCGATCCTGCTGGCCGACCGCGTGGTCATGATGACCAACGGACCGCGCGCCACCATCGGCAAGATCACGGATGTGAAGCTACCGCGCCCGCGCAGCCGCAAGGCGCTGCTGGAGCATCCCGACTACTACGCCTACCGCCAGGAGGTGCTCGATTTTCTCGAAGACTACGAGCACGGCAACCAATCCAGAAAGACCACTGGCAAGGTGCCCGCGAAAGCGGCGCAAACGCCCGTGGCAGCGGAGTAATCAACATGCGCAAGAAACTCGTCGTCATCGGTGCCGGCATGGCCTCGGGGCGGATGCTGGAGCATCTCATCGACGCAGAGCCAGATGCCTACGACATCACGCTTTTCAATGCCGAGCCGCGCGGCAATTACAATCGCATCATGCTGTCGCCGGTTCTGGCGGGCGAGCAGACCTATGAGGACATCGTCACCCATGACGAGGCGTGGTACGTCGCACGCGGCATTACCTGCCGCTTTGGCGAGCATGTCACGTGCATCGACCGGGCACGCAAGGTGATTCACGGCCAGAACGGCGAGGTGCCCTACGACAAGCTGGTCATCGCCACCGGCTCTGCCCCCTTCATCCTCCCGGTGCCGGGCAAGGACCTGCCCGGTGTCATCACCTATCGCGATTTGGATGATACCAACGCCATGATCGAGGCCGCCGAGAAGGGCGGCAAGGCGGTGGTCATCGGCGGCGGGCTTCTGGGCCTCGAAGGCGCGGCGGGCCTCGCCGAACGCCGCATGGACGTGACCGTGCTGCACCTGATGGGCCACCTGATGGAGCGGCAGCTCGACCCGGCGGCAGGCTACCTGCTGCGCCGCGACTTGGAGGCGCGCGGGATCACTATAAAAACCGAGGCCGCGACCAAGGCCATCCTGGGCGAGGGCCGGGCCGAGGCGGTGCTGCTGGAATCAGGCGAGACGCTGGAAGCCGATCTGGTGGTCATGTCAGCGGGCATCCGCCCCGAGACGCGGCTGGCCACCGATGCGGGGCTGGAGGTTGCGCGCGGCATCGAGGTCAACGCGCAGATGCAGACCTCGGACCCCGGGATTCATGCCCTGGGCGAATGCGTGGAGTTTGACGGAAACCTCTTCGGCCTCGTCGCTCCACTCTACGATCAGGCGAAAGTGCTAGCCAAGACCCTCGCCGGCGAGGCCGACGCCTTCGTCGCTCGCGACACAGCCACCAAGCTCAAAGTCACCGGCTGCGACCTGTTCAGCGCGGGCGATTTCGCCGAAGGCGAAGGGCGCGAGGATATCGTCCTGCGCGACCCCGGGCGCGGCATCTACAAGCGTCTGGTGATCGAGGATGACCGGCTCGTCGGCGCGGTGATGTATGGCGACACCGCCGACGGCAACTGGTTCCATGGTCTCATCAAGGACGGCACCGAGATCGACGAGATGCGCGAGACGCTGATCTTCGGGCCGAATTTTCAGGGGGAGGGCGCTGCGGACCCTCTCTCAGCCGTTGCAGCCTTGCCGCCTGACGCGGAAATCTGTGGCTGCAACGGCGTCTGCAAGAGCACCATCGTCGAGGCGATAGAGGGCGGCGCGACGAATCCCGGGGCCGTCAAGGCGCAGACCAAGGCCAGCGCGTCCTGCGGGACCTGCGCGGGGCTGGTCGAACAACTATTGCAGGTCACCCTCGGCGATGCGTTCAAGGCGCCTGCGTCGCAACCGATCTGCGGCTGTACGGATCTCAGCCATGAAGACGTGCGCCGCCTGATCAAGTCGCGGGAACTGAAATCGCAGCCCGCGGTTTGGCAGGAACTGGGCTGGAAAACCCCCAACGGCTGCCATGTCTGCCGCCCGGCGGTGAATTTCTATCTTCTGGCCGATTGGCCCGTGGAATATCAGGACGATCCGCAATCGCGTTTCGTGAACGAGCGCAAGCACGCCAACATCCAGAAGGATGGAACATTCAGCGTCGTGCCGCGCATGTGGGGCGGGATCACCAACCCGGACGAGCTGCGTGCGATCGCGGATGCCGCCGAGAAATACGACGTGCCTACCGTCAAGGTCACCGGCGGGCAGCGCATCGACCTGTTGGGGGTCAAGGGCGAAGACCTGCCCGCCATCTGGGCGGATCTGAACCGCGCCGGACTTGTTTCGGGCCACGCCTATTCCAAGGGGTTGCGCACCGTGAAGACCTGCGTCGGCACCGATCATTGTCGCTTCGGCACGCAGGACAGCACCGGGCTCGGCATCAAGCTGGAAAAGACGCTTTGGGGCGCATGGACGCCGCACAAGGTCAAGCTGGGCGTCTCGGGCTGCCCGCGCAACTGTGCCGAGGCCACGTGCAAGGATATCGGCATCGTCTGTGTCGATAGCGGCTATCAGATCGGCATCGGCGGCGCGGCGGGCATGGACGTCAAGGAAACCGAGCGCCTGATCGACGTGGCGACCGAGCAGGACACGATCGACGCCACAGTGGCGGTGGTTCAACTCTACCGCGAAAACGCCAGGTATCTCGACCGGATCTACAAGTGGATGGCGAAATTCGGACTCGACTGGGTGCGCACGCGCATCGAGGACCCCGAAGAGCGTGCGCGCCTCGTCGCGGCGTTCGAGCTGTCGCAATCCATCTATCGCAAGGACCCGTGGGCCGAGCACGCACGCGAGCGTGCCGACAGCTACGCCCCCCTTGCCGACCTGACACTGGAGGCTGCGGAATGAGCTGGATCGACATCGGCCACATCGAAGACATCCCCGAACGCGGCGCGCGGCTGGTCAAGACGCGGGCCGGCTGCGTGGCGGTGTTCCGTACCGGCCCGGAAGAGATCTTTGCGGCGTCGAACATTTGCCCGCACAAGGGCGGTCCACTGGTCGAGGGTATCGTCCACGGCCAGTCCGTGACCTGCCCTCTGCACAACTGGGTGTTCGACCTGAATACCGGGCAGGCCAAGGGCGAAGACGGCCGCATTGCGACCTATCCCGTGCGGATCGAGAGAGGGCGCATTCTGCTGGATGCCACGCGTTTGGAGGCGCGCGCAGCCTGACCAAACCACAAGGGAGCACCCCATGAAAAGCCGTGCAAGAGCGGCAAAGAAAGGAGACGAAAATGTCATATTCGACACCTGCCGAGTTCGCCAAGAAAATGGTTGATGCCGGCGAAGCCAAGGTTCACATGTCCACCAAGGACACCCTGATCCGGGCCTACATGGCCGGGGCGATCCTCGCCCTCGCCGCGGCGTTTGCGGTGACCATCGCGGTGAATACCGGAAGCTTCATTCTCGGTGCTCTGCTTTTCCCGGTCGGGTTCTGCATGCTCTACTTGTTGGGTTTTGACCTGCTGACGGGGGTGTTCACGCTTGTCCCGCTGGCGGTCTATGCCAAGAGACCCGGCTGTGACACACGCGGGATGCTGCGCAACTGGGGTCTGGTTTTTGTCGGCAACTTCGCCGGCGCAATGACCACGGCGATCTTCATCGCGATCACGCTGACCATGGGCTTCACACTCGAGCCCAATGCTGTCGGACAAAAGCTTATGGCGATCGGACACGACCGGACCGTTGGCTATGCCGAAGCGGGCGGCGGTGGGCTTTTGACCCTCTTTGTGCGCGCGGTAATGTGCAACTGGATGGTGTCCACCGGCGTTGTTGCCGCGATGATGTCAAGTTCGGTCTCGGGCAAGATCATGGCGATGTGGATGCCGATCATCGTTTTCTTCTATCTCGGCTTCGAACACTCGATCGTCAACATGTTCCTGTTCCCGATAGGGTTGCTGCTTGGGGCCGATTTCACCTGGGGCGACTACCTGATGTTCAACGAGATCCCCACCGTGGTCGGCAACCTCGTCGGCGGTCTGACCTTTGTCGGCGCGATGATCTACGCCACGCATTACGTCAAGCAAGACGCATCTGCGTCGGACGTGCAGCCGGCCACAGCCCCCGCCGAATGACACCGCCCGGATCGGCACCGCGCCAGCGGTGCCGTCCCCACTATCCCCGAACATGAAGGTTTGAACCATGAACAAGATGACACAAAGCCAGATGACCCGTGATGATTTGACCGAGGCCGCGCTCCGGGCAAAGCGCCAGTCCGGGCGCAGCTGGACCGAGATCGCCGCCGCGATCGGCATGTCGCCGGTCTGGACGCATTCGGCAGCGATCGGCATGCAGGCCATGCCGGCCGACAAGGCCGCGGCCCTCGCCAGCGAACTGGATCTGCCGGACGAGGCCGTGGCGGTGTTGCAAGAGTGTCCCACGAAGACCTGGAGCCGCGAGATCCCGACGGATCCCTGCATCTACCGGTTCTACGAGATTGCAGGGGTCTATGGCCCGACTTTCAAGGCGCTTTTGCACGAGGAATTCGGCGACGGCATCATGTCGGCCATCGATTTCGACATGCAGATCAGCCGGGTCGCGCATCCCAAGGGGGACCGCGTCAAGGTGGAAATGACCGGCAAGTTCTTGGCCTACAACGCGTGGTAGGACATTGCGACATATCCGAGGCTCGCTCCACTTGCCCTTATTGCGGGGTCGGGTGTGGCGTACTCCTGCGCCCGGACGGGCAAGGCGGGCTGACGGTGCGCGGAGACCCTGCGCATCCTGCCAATCACGGGCGGTTGTGCTCCAAGGGAGCGGCGCTTAGCGAGACTGTCGGGCTGGCCCATCGCTTGATGGCGCCGTGTGTGTACGGAGCTGAGACGTGCTGGGACGATGCGCTGCAGCTTGTGGCCGACCGCTTTCGCGACACAATCGCGACCCACGGCCCCGACAGTGTGGCGTTCTACGTGTCAGGGCAGCTCTTGACCGAGGATTATTACGTCGCCAACAAGCTGATGAAGGGCTTCATCGGCTCGGGCAATATCGACACCAATTCTCGGCTTTGCATGGCCTCCTCGGTGGCCGGGCACAAGCGGGCCTTCGGTACCGATACAGTGCCCGGCACCTACGAGGACATCGACAAGGCCGATCTTGTGGTGCTGGTCGGCTCGAACCTCGCCTGGTGTCATCCGGTCCTGCATCAGCGGGTGATGGCAGCGCGCAAGGCGCGCGGCACGCGCATCGTGGTGATCGACCCACGCCGTACGGCCAGTTGCGACGGCGCGGACCTGCATCTTTCGCTTGAGCCGGGCAGTGATGTGGCGCTGTTCAATCACCTCCTGGTGCAGATCCACGAGCAAGGCGCTCTGGACAAGGCGTTCATCGCGCATACGAACGGTTTCGATGCGTCTCTCAATGCCGCGCGCACCGACAGGATCGCCGCAACCGGGCTGAACGAGGCCGAGATCGCGGCCTTTTGCAAGCTTTGGCTCGGGACCCAACGCGTCGTGACGATTTACAGCCAGGGTGTGAACCAATCCACCTCGGGCACGGACAAGGTGAACGCGATCCTGAACTGTCACCTCGCCACCGGGCGGATCGGCAAGCCGGGGTGCGGGCCGTTTTCCGTCACCGGTCAGCCCAATGCCATGGGCGGGCGTGAGGTGGGCGGGCTGGCCAACACGCTGGCCTGTCACATCGATATCGAGAACGCCGATCATCGCAAGGCTGTAGGTGAGTTCTGGAGTGCGCCGGCCATGCCGGAGGCGCCGGGGCTGAAGGCCGTGGACATGTTCCGCGCCGTGGGCGACGATCGCATCAAGGCGCTGTGGATCATCCACACAAACCCCGCCGTCTCGATGCCCGAGGCCGACGCGGTGCGAGATGCGATCGTAGGCTGCGAATTTACCGTGGTAAGCGACATCACTGCAGCAACCGATACGGCGCGGCTAGCCGACGTGCTGTTGCCCGCCACGGCGTGGGCCGAGAAGGATGGCACAGTCACCAATTCGGACCGCCTCATCAGCCGCCAGCGCGCCGTGCTGCCCGCACCTGGGCAGGCGCGGCCCGACTGGGCGATCTTGGCCGAGGTCGGGCGGCGGATGGGGTGGCAAACGGCGTTTGATTATGCCTCACCGGCCGAGATTTTCCGCGAACATGCCGCGCTTTCCGGCGTGGCCGGCGCTATTGGGCTGGACTTCGATATCTCAGGCTTCGCCGCGCTCGACGATGCCGGCTATGCCGACCTGCCGCCAACACGCTGGCCGATGACTGCCAAACGACGGGGCGGGCGCTTCTTCGGCAACGGGCAATTCTATCACCCAGATCGCAAGGCGCGGTTCGTCGCCGTAACGTCCAAGCCAACTGCCGAACGAACCAGTCCGCGCTACCCATACCGCCTGAACACCGGGCGGGTGCGTGACCAGTGGCACACGATGACCCGTACCGGGCTGAGCGCCAAGCTGTCGGCGCATCTGGCCGAGCCGTTTCTGGAAATCCACCCGAAGGACGCGCGCCGCCTCGGCATCGCCCCCGCTGACCTCGTTCGGGTGGAAAGCTCCAAGGGCGCAGTCATTCTGCGGGCTCGGCTAACCGCCACGGTTCGGCCCGGGGACGTCTTCGCCCCCATTCACTGGACTGGCGAGACCGCCCCCTCGGCCCGGATCGATGCGTTGATCCCTTCGGCAACGGATCCCTTCTCGGGCCAACCCGAGAGCAAGGCGGCGGTGGTCGCGGTCACCCGGCTCGACGCAGCGTGGTACGGGTTTGCGGTCTCGGACACCCCGATGCGGCCCGACTGCGCCTATTGGGCGCTGGCCACGACCCGCAACGGGTATCGGGCCGAACTGGCCGGTCTGTCCAATGTCGCCGACTGGGAGGCGGAGGCGCGCCGCCTGTTCGGGCTGGATACCGCGCAGGTTACGCTGCTAGAAGATCGCGCGCGCGGCACAGCCCGCATCGCGCTGAACGAGACCGGACGTTTGCGCGCGGCACTGTTCGTTGCACCCAAGCCCGTGGCGGTGATGCGCGACTACCTTGCCACAACGCCCGGCAGCGAGGCGCCACAGGTCCTCACCGGACGAACGCCCGCCGACATCCCCGATCCGGGCCCGACGCTCTGCGCCTGTTTCGGTGTAGGGGTCAACACCATCGTCACGGCGATCGAGGCTCAGGGCCTGATTGATACCGAGGCGGTAGGGGCCGCGCTCGGCGCAGGTACAAATTGCGGGGCCTGCAAGCCGGAGATTGCGGCCGTGCTTGACGCGACGCGCATCAGGGAGGCCGCTGAATGACACTCGCCGAACACGTACGTACGCTTGGCCGCGGTCCGGGACGATCCCGCTCCCTGAAAGGGGACGAGGCGCACCAGGCCATGCAGCTCATGCTGTCGGGCGATGCCGCCCCCGAGGCGATTGGCGCGCTACTCATGCTGCTGCGCATGAAAGGCGAAACTGCCGATGAAATCGCGGGATTTGCAAGCGCGGCGCGCGACAGCCTGCCGCCAATGCCGCAGGTCGATCTTGACTGGCCCAGCTATGCCGCCGGGCGCACACGGGGTCTGCCATGGTTTTTGCTGTCCGCGCGGCTTGTGACGCGGACCGGACATCGCGTGCTTTTGCATGGCTGCAACGGGCCGGACGCCGTCGTGCGCACGGCGCTGCCGGAGGCCGGGATCAGCCGCGTCCACAGCGCCGATGAAGCCGCGACTGCACTTGACCGCGACAGGATCGCCTACTTGCCACTTGAACGGCTCAGCCCGCCGCTGTTTGCGTTGCTCAGCCTGCGCAGCGTGCTTGGTCTTCGCTCTTGCGTCAACACGGTGTGCCGGATGCTTGATCCAGGCCGCGCAGCCGTCAGCGTGCAGGGGGTATTTCACCCGCCTTACCGCTTGTTGCAAGCCGATGCGGCTCGCGTCATGGGCTGGCATGCACTAAGCGTGATCAAGGGTGGCGGTGGCGAGGTCGAACGTCACCCGGGCAAGCCCGCGGTCGTCTTCGGCTTGCGTGATCGCGCCGCGTGGGAGATGACCCTGCCCGCCCTCGTCAACGACAGCCGGCGGCTGGCCGAGGGCCCTGCGCCTGAGGCCACGATTTCTGAGCTGTGGTCGGGTGACCAGCGCGATCCGTTTGCTGAAGCTGTTGTTATCGGCACCGCCGCGCTCGCGCTCGACACGCTCGCAGTACCGGACGCGCAGACAACCGCGCAAGATCTATGGCGCGCCCGGCACGATCACGCCCTGAAGGAGACAATCGCATGAAGAGCTTTCCCATTTTCATTCGCACCACGGGTCGCCGGGTGATCATCGCAGACGGTGGTGAAACGGCGGCGCAGAAGGCGCGGCTGATCCTCAAGACGGACGCGCGGATTGTGTTGGCTGCGCCGGAGCTGGACCCGGAGTTTCAGGACATCGTGGCGGATGGCCGCGCCATATGGCACAGGGGCCCCATCAGCCCGGCATTTTTTGACGATGCGGCGATGGCTTTCGTTGGCACTGGCTGTCCCGGCATCGACGCCAGCCTGCACGCGCTGGCCCGCGCCGCGCGCTGCCCGGTCAATGTCGTGGACCAGCCTGAAATGTGCAACATTACAACTCCGGCAATCGTTGATCGTGATCCGGTCGTCGTGGCCATCGGGAGCGAGGGCACCTCCCCGGTGCTGACCCGCAATATCAAGACAAAACTCGAGGCGATGCTGCCGCGCAGCATTGGAGGGCTGGTGGCCCTGGCCGGACGGTTGCGCCCCGGCGTTAATGCCTGCGTCCCCCGCAAGCAGCGCCGCGCGCTCTGGGCCTGGGTTTTCAAGGGCGCACCGTGTGACATGTGGAGGCACGGCGAGGAACGTGCTGCAGCCAGGGCGATCAAGGCAGCCATCGCGACTGGCGGCCCGCCGCAGGGTGCCGCACCGGGGCGCATCGCGCTGGTCGGCGCGGGACCGGGGGCTCGCGACTTGCTGACCCTGCGCGCAGTCGAGTATCTGCAAGAGGCCGACGTCATTTTTTACGATCGGCTGGTTGACCCTGACGCTCTGGAACTGGCGCGCCGCGACGCCGAGCGTGTATATGTGGGCAAGGTGGTCGGTGCGCATGACTGGCCGCAGGAGAGGATCACGGCCACAATCATTGCCGAGGCACGAAAGGGCCGCCGCGTTGTCCGCCTGAAATCCGGCGATCCGTTGGTGTTTGGACGCGCAGGGGAAGAAATCGCTGCCGCAAAGGCGGCCGGCATCCCCTGCGATATCGTGCCCGGCGTGACGGCGGCTTGCGCGGCTGCGGCACAGCTGGGCTGGTCCCTGACCGAACGCGGGGTCGCCGATGTGCTTGTGCTGGCCACCGGAACGGGGTGCTCTGATGAGCCCATGCCTGACTGCACCCGGTTGACAGGTCCCGGCACGACGACGGCCTTCTACATGTCGGTTCGTCAAGCTGCACGAGTGTCGGATAAGCTGATAGAACGAGGGCTACCGCCCGATGCTCGTGTGGACATTTGTGTCAACGTGTCAAAATCGAATGAGGAACATATCCAGACGACCGTGATCGATCTGACAAGAGACATCAAAAAGCACGGCGTCGTGGGATGCGCAGTTTTGCTGGCCACATGGCCAAGAGCTGCAGTCTTGGCTGATGGGCCTTTGCTTAAAAGGAGTAACTCCCAAGCACCCCCGCGGTAGGGGGTTATTGTCAGTTTCGGGGTGAGTCCAATTTGCCATTGGGCGCGTGAAGTTTTCGTTCCGGTCTGAATTCCGTGGCGCCGTCTTGATTTCTCTGAA
>Ga0307933_1001063_pt1 | contig 23178 bp, 14 predicted proteins | sample OrgLakmetageno88_FD_201811 | JGI IMG/M metagenome (GOLD analysis project Ga0307933, IMG submission 201811) | Saline water microbial communities from Organic Lake, Antarctica - #88 | ecosystem: Environmental > Aquatic > Non-marine Saline and Alkaline > Saline | place: Antarctica: Organic Lake... | reverse complement strand
GATTCCGGATGACCAGTGAGTTCAAAGCTGACTTGATTCTGGGGCTAGAGGACAGGCCGCACGCTGAGATCCTTAAGGCGATGGGCTACCGGAGTCCCAGTCCGCAAAATCTCAACCGCCTTAAAAGCGTGCTGGACGACGAATATTTAGGCCTTAACAGCGGAGGCTTCGATCTAAAATACAGTACCCCTGAATTTTTGCTCGCGCTAGGCAGGGTTGCAGGCCTGGACCTGAAAACATCCCGGCAACGCATCGAAGCCATTCAGCAGTATCTCTCTGACGAGTGGCAGGCTTTCAAACCCTATATTTGGGTAGACACTCACTTCAAACGCACCACACAGCCCATTTTTGCACTGGCGGCATGCGAATCCTTTCGTCACTTGGGATTTCCAAAAGGATTCTGGCGGCTACCACCGGAAGAGCAACTGCGCAAAGCCCAAGCCTTAGCTCGCCAACACATGGCAGAGACAGAGGGCACAGTGAGTATTTGGGGCAAGGTCCATGAGTATTGGTTTTTTTATGAATCCCGCAAAGCATACATCCTATCCCCGGAAGGTGAAGTGGCTGGCAAGCAGGCAGGTCCGAAACCTAACCAGGCCTCATGCGAAATAGTGGATGCCATCACAGGCGCCAATTCCACAAGGTAAACGGCTTTTTCCGAAAAGCCGCCCGAGATCAAATCACTTCCAGCGGTTAGATGATCGACACAAACAGATGGCTGGAGCCTTTGTCGTTGGGCGGAACCATTTCAGACATGGCAAGGCAGCTTCATCGTCAGCTTTAATCCAGGAGGTCAAATGATCGACAACTTCAGAGCAGACCTGATTGTGCAGGTTAACGAGTCAGAATGGTTTCGCGAAGCCATTCTCAAAAAAATGGGATACCACAAACCGTCAGCAACCAATCTCGAACGCCTGCAAAAGGTGTTGAGCAGCCCAACCTTGGGGCTGGATGTTGGCGGTTATGATCTGCGATACCAGAGCCATGAATTTGTTCATGAGCTGTGCCGGGCACTGGAGCTGCCTTTGGATGAATGTGACGCCAATATCGCTCGTATCAAACGCCAAACCGACGATGACCGCGCTTCATTCAAGCCTTATCTGTGGGCAGATACCGATTTTAAACGAAAAAGCCAGCCTATTTTTGTGTTGGCGGCTCTTGAAAGCAGGCGTTATCTAGGGTTCCCTAGATGGTTTTTAAGGCTCACCCCGGAGCAGCAACTGGTGCAAGCGCAAGAGTTGGTACAGGAACATATGCGAGAAACGGAAGGCGAGCTGCTGATCTGGGGAACGATCAAGCGGTACTGGTTTTTTTATGCGCCCAATCGCAGTTATTGGTTGGCACCGGACGGCAAAATTATTGCCAAAAACGAGGGACCGGTGAGTAATCAGGCAGCAAGCCCGGTAATTGAAGCCATGAACAAAGCCCTTTCATAAAGACAAATAAGCCGGAGCTGTCCGCTTGTTGCCATTATCAATCTGGTCAGAGAACTGGCAGTGTAAGCTAACTAAAAACATAACACTTCATGGAGGAATAGCTATGTATGACCTCATCGGCGATATTCACGGCTACGCCACAGAGCTGAAAGCGCTACTCACCAAAATGGATTACCAAGAAGTTGATGGCGTTTGGCAGCATCCTGAGCGAACGGTTATTTTTCTGGGTGATTTTGTGGATCGTGGTCCGGAACAGGTAGAATCTGTTCAGATCGCTCGCAATATGGTCGAGAGCGATAACGCCTTGGCCGTCATGGGCAACCATGAATTTAACGCCGTTGCCTGGGCTACGCCAGACCCGAAACATCGCGGTGAGTATCTTCGCCCGCATACCGACAAGAACCAGGATCAGCATAAGGCGTTTCTGGATCAGGTAGGAGAGGGGAGTGATCTGCACAAAAGCATGATTGAATGGTTCAAAACTCTGCCGGTATATCTCGACCTGCCCGAATTGCGAGTGGTGCACGCCTGCTGGCACCCAAAGTACCTAAAACCGTTGGCTCATTAACGGATGACAAGAACCGCCTTTTGCCGGAAGCATGGGAAGCTAGCAGCCGCAAAGGCAGCGAAGCCTACGACACGATTGAAACCCTGCTCAAAGGCCTCGAAATCACCTTGCCACCGGGGCACCACTTTCTCGATAAAGAGAAAAACAAGCGCACAAATGTACGCGCTCAATGGTGGCGGACAGAAAAGCTGACCTACCGCGATCTTGCCATGGTGCCCAGCTCAGAAATTGAAAAGATTCCCCATGTCCCGGTTGAGGCACATATTCTTCCCGGTTATGACGGCGAAAAGCCTGTTTTTGTCGGCCATTACTGGTTTAAAGGGAAACCTGCACCTCTAAGCGATTACATTGCCTGTTTGGATTACAGTGTGGCAGGTGGTAGCGGAGGGAAGCTTTGCGCTTATCGGTTTGATGGAGAATCGAGACTCCGCTCACAAGGATTCACATGGGTGGATGGCCGGTGACCCGTTTAGCTTAGGTCAGAAAACGTTTGCCATCTGCGGGTTTTCGTGATCTGACTGCACCTGAATTGTTGTCAACACATCAGGGCTTTATGAGACGCTTACGCTTCGTCGAATAAAAATCGAAAAACAGCCAAAAGGACACGAAATGGACTTCATTTTGGTCGCGGATGCATTAACTGCCAGTGAAGCTCGCTACGCACTTGCCCAGCGCAACACCATGGGGGCAAGGGTTGGAAGTTTCTCTGTACTGTTGGAAACCTTGGCCGAGCTCTGGCTGATTGAGTCGTCTGATCTCGACTGGGGTATTGCCCTGCAAGAGCAGGCGCTGGCAATGGCCGACGTTTTCTGGAAAGACAGTGTCCGGGTTGATGAGCCTGCGACCATGGCTGAGCTGAAGACCAGCCTTCAGTTTTTGCTCAATTCTCTGCCTCTTGGTACTCAGCCAGCGGAAATTTCGGAACCTGCTAACCGATATGAGCGCTACTACAACGACTTGGTGAGCCTGTTTAAACGAATCGGTGAACGCCCGGCCCAGGACGAGCTGGCCGAACAGTGGCTGGCTGAGCATCAGGAGCTTTGTATCGAGCCGCTCTATGTGTACCCCCGGTTAAACACCGAACGCCTGTATCCATGGCAACAACAGATCCTGAGTATCCTGTCGGAAAAGTGCTGGCTGGCGCCGGAGCCGGAAAAGTATGGATTCATCCTGGAGCCGACCCCGGCCAACGAGAGCGCTCCCGTCCAGCAATTCGCGCAAACCCTGTTCCACCCGGCAGCCGACACCATCCTCTGCGAAGGTCTGCACTGGTTAACGTGTCGTGATCACGTTCAGGAAGTGGAAGCGGTGACTTCACTGATTCAAACCGCTCTGGATAAAGGCACAGCGCCAGAACGAATCGCTGTAGTAGTGCCGCAAAGCGGAGACTATGAGCTCTGGCTGGAAAAGCACTTTGAATATGCCGGCATTATCTCCAGCAACGTGCGCCAAGACTCAAAAGTCTTCGACTGGCAATCTTCACTAATCCATGACCTGTTCAGCACCCTAGTCCAGCCGGAGGTTCCCATGGGGCTGATGAGCGTGATGGTTAACCCGCTCATGCCTTGGAGCGCCAAGACCGGCTACAAATTCGCGGAGCATTGCGCAAAAAGAAAGATGCTGACGTCGGAAGAAGAAATTGAGCAAACTCTGCTCGACCTACTCCAGCTTGCACCTGAGAAAACCACAACGTGCGTTATCGATTGGCTAAAAGTAATCATAGATCTGTGCCGAAAAAACATTCACAAGGGCTTGAACGGCCAGCGCATGAAGGGACTACTGCAGAACATTGAAAGGCTCTTGTTCCTATACAACGCAGAGGATTTTGAGGAGAGGATCAATCAAATTCTTCGCCAGATGCCAGTGGCCACCCTAAATTCTAGTGAAAACCGGATAAGATACCTAAATGCTATCAACATTATTCAAGAAAAGGAGCCCCTGCCGTTTCAGGTAGACCAACTATTCATTCTAGGTTTTAACCAAGGCCATTACAGTTACCGGCCTGAGCACACAGGTGCGATTCCCAGAGAAGCTTGGGACAGCATCGCCTCTACAGCAAGTCTGGCCGTTCCCACCACGGAAACCAGCCAAGAATACTGGCAAAAGGATTTTACCGAGTTACTCAATCGAGCAGACAAGGGCGTTACCTTCTTGCGAGCCACCAACAATTACCTAGGTGAGCCTTTGGAGTCCAGCGAAACCCTGCTGGATATGGCCTTGTGCTTTCAGGTGATGGAAGATCTTGCTCCGGAAGATCTGGAAACTCCGATACTGCAATCGAGTCACCCGCTGCTTCGTACTGAAACCATTGAGGTATATTCGCAGGCATCACCAGAACTCGACGACCTATATTTTGGCGACAACCTGCAGAAAGCCAAGTTGGATGATAACGGTGATACCCGCCGTGAATCACCCAGTAGCTTGGAAAAACTTATGCTCTCCCCTCTGGCTTGGCTACTAAACCGTCTTTATATCGAATCCCGCATCTGGGAGCCGCAAACTCCAGATATTCGTATCCAAGGCAACGTTGCCCATAAGGTATTCGAACTGTTCTTTCATGAGCAACAAAGCACTGTGAATGAGTCCTTGATTGGTCGCTTGTTCGATCAAGCTGTTGATGAAGAGGCGCCTTTTCTCAACACTGATCGATGGAGCCTGAAAAGAATCAAGCTCCGGGACGAGGTTTCCAAGGCTCTGAACGATCTGGCAGGCTGGTGCGTGCAGCTGGGTTGGCAGATCACCCAGGCCGAGGGCGAAATAGAAGGCTCCCTCTGGGGCATAAAAGTGAGGGGCCGGGTTGACGCCATTTTGAGTGACGGCAAACAAGCATTAATTGTCGATTACAAGAAGTCGAAACACGCGAATCGCCTCACGCGGCTGGAAAAAGGCTACGACCTGCAAACCTACATCTACAAGGCCCTTTACCAGCAGGGCAACCCTGGTAGTTCTCCGCTAAGCGGCTACTTCACTCTGAACGATTCCACTTTAGTCACTGATCAGGCACTGCCGGGCAGTGGGGCTTTAAGCATGGTTCGGCCAAAAGTGGGCCTGGATGCCCAGTCAGAAAACGCGGTAGCGTTTGTTGGAGAAAGGCTGAAAGCCATACAAGCAGGCAAGATCACGCTCAACCAGACCGATGATGTAAAAGAATGGGGCAAGCTGGGCATCACCGATTACTCCACGAAGGACAATCCTGTTATCACCAGGTTCATCCGTAATAATAATGAAGAGGTGAAGGGATGAGTTCATCTGCAGAATACCCGCTTCAGCCACTCACCCTGATCAAAGCGGGGGCCGGGGCCGGCAAAACCTTCACCATAGAAAAGACGCTCACCAAGTGGATCGAAGATCAACAGGTCAGGGCAGATCACATTCTAGCCGTTACTTTTACTAAGGCGGCCGCTAACGAGATGCGCAACCGCATCCGAGTGGCGTTACTGCAGAAGCGGTTAATCGAGGATGCCCGCAAGCTCCAAAAGTCCACCATCTCTACAATACACGCCTTTGGCCTGGAAATACTCGAACGTTTCGCCTATGAAGAAGGCTTGTCGCCAGCTCCACGGCAACTGACCGACCAGGAACAGAAACTCCTAATTCGTGAGGCCTTACACCAAGTGCAAGCCATACAGCCCCTTATGGATAACCTTGAACACTACGGCTACTCCGGCAAGCCTGTAGGGGGCGAGTTCCTGGATAGTACTGAGCAGCTCACTAAAACCATCCTGGATGTAGCTGGCAAACTCCGTTCGCTAGGCAAAGACTTCGACACGACCACCGTCGAAGCTGCTGTGATGCTCCGGCAGGCTTGGGATCTGGTTGAAACGCGCTACGGTAATGTTCACCCCAATGGCGCCGCGTTGACAAACAGTTTGTGGAGCGCCATCGAGGCAGTGAGAGCAGAATATCCTGTACACGCTTTACTGGATGCGGCTTGGGCCAGTAACGCAGAAACTCGGAAAATGGCGAAAGTCATCTACACAGCAACCCGAGAGCGCTTGGAAAGTGATTGGTCTATATGGGTAGATATGCAACCTATCGCGAGCGCTCCGAAAATCTTCCCTAAAAAGAAACCACCGCACGAGCATGCTCACCTTGCGGAGGCCGTTTGGAACGCTGCCGAGAAACTCTGTGTTCACCCAGGACCATTGCGCGATGCACTGCAGCATATTCAGAGTTTGATTGATGGCGCGCTGGATGCTTTGCGCATTTACCAAGAGAACAAACAAAGTGCAGGCCTGGTGGATTATGGCGATATGGTACATCTGGCCAACAACCTGCTGGAAAATTCCGAGTGGCTAGATGAAATCGCCAACGAGTACGATTGCCTGATCATTGACGAATTCCAGGATACCAGCCCGCTGCAATTCGCCTTGCTGCGTCGCTTCCAGCAAAAAGGGTTACCCACTTTCATTGTCGGCGACTTGAAGCAGTCCATCATGGGTTTTCAGGGCTCTGACCGCCGTTTGTTCAAAACTCTGATGAGCGAGAACGCAGAAAACACTGAGGTGGTCAGCGAACTGGGGAGCAACTGGCGCAGCACTCCGGCCCTTATGGGCTTTATCAATAACGTCGGTACCCGGCTCTATGGTAGTGAATACCGGGAACTGAATTCTGAGGCGGGTTATCAATCAGATTTGCCAGCAGTAGAGGTGCTGAACTTTAGCAAGAAGGACTGGTTGGAAAAGCCAGCGAACAGTCCAAAATATGCTCTGACTAAAGAGGGCAACGCCGCACTCGCCAGCCATTTAGAGCAACTATTAGGAAGCGGCCAACAAATTACTGACAGACACACCAAAGAGAAACGCGCCATCCGAGCCGGAGATATAGCGATACTGGCTCGGAAACACGGCCGTTTGAAAAAGATTGCCGAAGCGTTCCACAACACTGGTATCGAGGTGCAAATTAAGCAGCCAGGTTTTCTGGAGTGTGATGCGGTGCAATGGATGCTCAGTGTCTTGCAGGCCCTTAACAACGGTAGAGATCACTACGCTTGGCTCAACCTGCTTACTTCACCCCTGGTGGGAGGGCAGAGTTCGGAGAAACTGAAAGGCTTGCTGCAGGGTTATATTGTGGACGGCAAGTTCAACGACCTGTTAGTGCAGAAGTTGGAGCCTCTGCGCAAAACCTTGCGTGCCAAGCCGATAAAAGCCCAGTTACTCATAATCATTGAAGAAGCCGGCCTTCTGGAATCCTTTAAGAAAGAACCCATGGGCCGACAGCAACGGGCCAATTTGATAAAACTCATCGGATTAGCCGAAGCATTCGAACAGCAGCAGCCGGAAACCCTCACCGCCTTGGGCATCGTGGGAAAAAATTCAGCCACTTTCCAAGTGTGGCTGAGCCAGAGCAAGGAACCTATCGATGAACAGCCTGGAGTAGATGCCCAGGCAGACGACGCCATCATGCTGGCGACCTGGCACGCTTCTAAAGGTCTGGAATGGCCTGTAGTGATGGTGCTGGATGCAGAAAACGTGGAAACAACGCGCTATCCCAACATCACCATGGCATATGCGGACGGCGACATAGATACAATGCTGCAAGAGAGCTACCTACAAATATTGCCGCCATTCAATGCGAAACATACCAAAGAGTGCATGGGCGAACTGCTGGAGCACGAAGAAGCTGAAACCCGCAAAAATCTTTATTACGTTGCGCTCACCCGAGCTCGGGAGCAGATCATCCTGCCTTGCTGGGACGGATACAAAGATGGCTCCATGCTCACTTACATCATGCCTGAACTGGAAGCACTGGCTCCGCAGAACGCCTCAAGCGCATTCTCCAAAAAAGACGTAGTTCCAGAAGACGCAGAGCTGGACGAAGAAGTGACAACTGATACAGTAACTCGAACCGTATTGCAGGTAACCTCGCAATCACAGAAAGAAAAACTCAAGCACACGTTCAGTCCCTCACTCGAAAAAGAACTGAGAGAAGTTGCAGTACCAGAAACTGAGACCACCACCTTCAGCCCAGCGCTCAACCTGGAAATGTTCAAAGCCGTGCCCGCCAACGAATTGGGTGTATGGGTACATCGCCTTTATCAGGTCTACCTTTTGCAACCAGAGCTATTGGATAGAGCGCTGTCTATGCAACCCGTCTGTGTGACGGATGATGCACAGAAGCGGGATATAACCGTCCATCTGGAGGGGTTCAAGCAGCATGTAGATGCTTTAGTGGGGGGCGTTAGGCAATGGAGGTGTGAGCTGCAAGTTACTGGGTTGAAGCCGAACGGCCAGGTCATCAGTGGTGAGATAGACCTGCTGATTGAGGGAAAGGCCGATTGGTGGCTAATTGACCATAAAACCGATACCCACGCCTCCGCCACAAATCACATTGATCAACTGCTAACTTACCGTCAAATGTGCAGTGGGCTTAAAGTTGGTAACCTGGCTATCAACTGGGCAAGAGTTGGCCAGATAGAAGCATTCGGAGAATAAATAGCTCTTTCTTTCGATAAGACAGCCCAAGTTCTAACGGATCGAAAGAGCTGTTCGTTTGCCTGAGATAATTAGAGTACGGCCGTTTGCGGCGTAGACTTGTGTGCTCATGTGGCACAAGAAATATAGAGCCAAGAGTATTTAGTTGGTGCGGAACGTGCAAAATCCAAGGGAGAAGTTTTAGGGTGTTACTAGACAATAAAAGCAGCGGCTACGTTGGCAAAGAACTCAAAAAGCACTCATTCAGTGGCTCCAAACTGGCCGTGTTGTCGAGCCTATTCACTTTGTATGGCTTTTCGTCCCTTCAAAAAGAGCTGGGTCAGCTCCACTCTGCGAGAATTTTCCTAACAAACTGGAAGGCCAACAATCTTCAGTCGCTAATAGGAACTGAAGCAGAAGTGCGCCTCCTTAATCAGCTCCAGCAGAAGCGAATCGCTGCCGAATGCTCTCGTTGGCTGGTCAGAAAAGCAGATGTTAAAGCCAGCCATATAAGTCAGCCGGGCCAAAACCTTATCCACCTTGAATATCCCTCCGAAAGCTTTGCGATCCATGGTTCAGCAACGTTCTCGCCGGTAGGGATGGGCGTAGTGCGCGCTGATGGCCTGCAGATGAATATGGGCATTACTGAGGCTGGAAGCTCGCGCCAGTTACTTAATTGGTTTGACAGTATTTGGAGCGACGAACTCGGCGCAAAAAACATCAAAGATGAGCTGACTGCCAAGCTGGATTACATCGGCTCAGATCAACCAGCCAGCTTCGTTTACTTCCTAACGCTTTATTACGTCTTCAAGAATTTTCTTGAAGACCTCGATGAAGACAGCATCATCCGGAGCAAAACCGGCATCAAAGACACTTTAGTCTGGAACAAGCTCTACAAATTTCAGAAAGATGGTGCTCTCGGGGCTATCGATAAACTTGAGCGGCACAATGGATGCATCATCGCGGATAGTGTGGGGCTGGGTAAAACCTTTGAAGCGTTGGCGGTCATCAAATACTACGAGCTTCGCAATGACAGGGTGCTCGTCCTGTGTCCTAAAAAACTGCGCGATAACTGGACCGTTTACACCATCAATGACAAGCGAAACCTTCTTGCTGCGGATCGGTTTAACTATGACGTCCTAAATCACACCGATCTGACACGCGCTAGGGGTCTTTCTGGTGAAATCAATCTGGAGACACTGAACTGGGGTAATTATGACCTTGTTGTCATAGATGAGTCCCATAATTTCAGGAACACTCCGAGCAAAGCGGAGGGCAATAGCCGGTATGAGCGGTTGATGAATGACGTTATTTGTTCTGGGGTCAAAACCAAAGTGCTCATGCTTTCGGCAACCCCTGTAAACAATCGGATGAAAGATTTGAAAAATCAGGTCTCGTTCATTACGGAAGGGCGGGACGACGCCTTTATTGACGCTGGTATCAAGAGTGTCGAGTCAACTCTCCGGTTGGCACAAATGCAGTTCAATCAATGGGTAAAAGTGCCTGCTGAAGAGCGAAACACCGCATCGCTTCTGGACACCATGAGTTTTGATTATTTTAAACTGCTCGATGTCGTCACCATCGCTCGCTCACGCAAACACATCGAGAAATACTATGGCACGGCAGACATGGGCCAGTTTCCATCGCGGTTACCGCCCAGAAACATCTACGCTGATATCGATGCCACGGGGGAATTTCCGCCCCTTAAGGAAGTAAACAAGACAATTCGTCGCCTCTCGTTGGCGGGCTACTCTCCACTGAAATTCGTCCGTGAGGCAAAAAAAGAGGAGTACGCTCGCCGTTATGATCAAGCTGTTGGCGGCGGAAAAGGGGTCTTCAAACAGATTGATAGGGAAGAGAGCCTCATTCATTTGATGCGGGTGAACCTGCTTAAACGAATGGAAAGCTCTATTCACTCCTTCACCCTCACGGTGACTAAGCTGGCAAATCAAGTGGAGCGCCTGCTGGCTAAAATGGATGCGCATGAGTCTGATGATGTGGATGCACTGAGCATCGAAGAGATCCATGATTTCGAGCTCGAATCTACGGAGCTAGAACCGTTTATGGTTGGCAACAAAACCAAGGTGCTGCTCCAAGATATGGATTTGATCCGCTTTCGACAGGAGCTGGAGGCAGATAGGGTATTCCTCAACAGTATTGCCGAAACTGCTCGCAAAGTTTCGGCGGAACGAGATGCCAAGCTCGAACTGTTGAAGCAAATTATTGCAGAAAAGGTTAGGAGCCCTCTGAATCCCGGCAACAAAAAAATCATTGTGTTTACAGCCTTCGCTGATACGGCTCAATATCTTTATGCCAATCTGGCCACTTGGGCAAACGCAGAGCTGGGGATTCATAGTTCACTGGTAACCGGTGGTGCGATCAATAAAACCACAATTGCAGGCTTGGGGTCGGACCTGAACAACATACTGACTGCATTTTCGCCGGTCTCCAAAGAGCGCCACAAAGTCGACCCGACTGCAACTACAGAGCTGGACCTGCTGATTGCCACCGACTGCATCAGTGAAGGTCAGAACCTTCAGGACTGTGACACACTGATTAACTACGATATCCACTGGAACCCGGTGCGCATTATTCAGCGTTTTGGCCGAATTGATCGCTTGGGCAGCAAAAATACACAGATCCAGCTCATCAACTTCTGGCCGAACATGGAACTGGATGAATATATCAATCTAGGTGCCCGTGTAGCGGGGCGTATGGTGCTGCTGGACATTTCTGCCACCGGCGAGGAAAACGTTATAGACGAAAGCTCCAGTGAAATGAACGATCTGGAGTATCGCCGGAAACAACTTCAGCAACTGAAAGATACGGTAGTCGACCTTGAGGATATGAGCGGTGGGGTATCTATTACGGATCTTACCCTGAATGATTTCCGGATGGATCTGTCTGGCTACATGGCTGACAAGGAGAGCCTAAAAAGTTTGGAGCAGGCACCTTTTGGTTTATACGCTGCAGTAGGTATCGATGAGACATTAGCCAGCGAGGGTTTCAAGCCTGGCGTCGTTTTCTGCCTCAAGAACATACATACCGGCAAAGGGGCTGTGCAAGTTGATGACAACTACGCGCTGTCACCGTATTTTCTAGTGCATATCGTAGATGACGCAACAGTTGCCCTGAGTTTCACCCAGAGTAAAAAGATACTGGATTTGCTCAAACGCCAGGCATTTATCCATACGGATCTCGACCAACCTGCTATCGAGGCCATGAACAACAAAACCCGTCATGGCCTCGACATGAGCCACTATCAGTATTTGCTGGCTAAAGCTGTGGACAGCATCGCCGGCAAGAGTGAAGAGAAAGGAGTAGAAAGCCTGTTCAGCAAGGGCGGTACCGTTTTGTCAGCCACCAGTAGCCAGGGTATTGAGGACTTTACCGTAGTTTCCTATTTAATCCTCACGGATATAGATACTCCAGTAACATCTGGTTCATGAGGTCCCCATGGCGAAACTGAATCTTGGTAACCCAGAATTCGAGGCGTTCCTCCATGGGTTGGGCATACCAGACACCTGTGTGCTGAACAAACCGATATATAAAAGACTGTTCCAGGAATCGATGGACGGCAAACGAAGCGTGCTAAATTCTGTAGATAAAGTCTGTCTGAAAGACGATGTCGACAAGATTCGTTGGCTCTACACGCTGAAGCCCAACACAATCAATATTGCGGCCTACACAGATGATCTACGAGAATACTTTGAAGTCGCCATATTGCATGTTGAACTTTCCAGTCCAGTCCGCGCAAAACGCATCGCCAGCTTTATCAACCGGGCTATACCCTATCCGTTGATTGTGCTGTTCACCCACCAAAGCCAGAAGTCAACGCAATTGGCCATTCATGTGGCCGACAAGCGGATCAACCAGGCCGATAAGGAAAAGTGGGTAATTGAAGATCAAGTCAATACGCACTGGGTCGATCTGAATTCACCTAGTGATTATGAATCCGCTTTCATCGAAAGCCTAGCCACAAAAAATCTGGATTTCAGAAATTTCTATAACTTTTATCAGTCAGCAACTGAAAGGGTGGTAGCTATAAACTGCACCCCGCATACCAAAAATTATTCCCTCAATACTGATAAACATGGACAGGCCTCGGCGGCTGGTCGCCTAGAATTGTTGCGAACGTTAGAAAAACTGTTATCTCGGAAAGTTGAATTGGCCAATAAGTTGAAGCGAGCCAGACAGTTGGGAAAACAGATTGAATTGAATACTCGAATCAAAAAAATTAACGACGAGATTGGCGAGATAGAATCCAGCCTCTGACACGGAACATAAGGGCAAAGAAAAATGAATGGCAATGAACCTAGTATGAAGAAAGTAACATCTGAAGACAGCAAAAGTGCTGACTTGGTTGCAGAGAATATTGAGCGGCTAAAGGAATTATTTCCGGAAGCATTCAGCGAAGGCAGTGTTAACTTTGAGATACTACGCCAGTTGCTGGGCGACGCCAATGTAGCATATGAGGGCGAAGAGAAATATGGTCTTAATTGGCATGGTAAAAATAAAGCACGTCGAATCGCCTTAACGCCTTCCACAGGAACATTGTTGCCATGCTTAGAGGATAGTTTGGAGTGGGACACGACAAAAAACTTGTTTATCGAGGGTGATAATTTAGAAGTTCTTAAACTTCTGCAGAAAAGCTATGCTAATAAAATAAAGACTATTTATATAGATCCGCCATACAATACTGGCAGCGAGCTTATTTATCCTGATAAGTATCAAGAAAACTTAGAAACTTATCTTAAGTATACAAATCAAATAAACGATAAAGGATTTAAGGTAAGTTCAAGCACAGAGAAAACCGGCCGACTACACACTGCTTGGCTAACAATGATTTACCCAAGGTTAAAGCTGGCAAAGTCTCTACTTTCAATAGATGGTTTCATTTGTATATCTATTAGTGATGTGGAACTCTGCAATATGCGCGTAATTTTGGATGAGATTTTCGGTGCAGAAAATTTTGTAAATATTATAAATGTTTTTACAAAGGTATCTGCTGGGGCTTCGGGTGGTGGAGAAGACAAGCGACTTAAGAAAAATATTGAATATGTGGTTATTTATGCAAAAAATATTCAAGAAGCAAATGGTCTTGCCCATCTAAATAGAAATGCTCCGTTAATGAATGTTGTTGAAGATATGAGAGATGCTGGAGAGAGTTGGAAGTATACGAGTATTTTGGTAAATGCGGATTCAAGAGAATATATAGGTGAAGTTGAAGACGGAGAAGGGAACCCCATCTCTATCTATAAGAGGAGCAATGTTTCTAGGACCACGATTAACAGGGTGTGCAAGGATGAAGGTATCAATGAGGAACAAGCGTACTCAAAGTATCTAAATGGAATTTTTTCCGATACCAACGCTCAAACTAGTATTAGACAGAGAGTCATAGAGTTTGTTGGAAACCTCGATAATGGTGAAATGTTGGAGGTAGAGTATATTCCACGTTCTGGTAAAGACAAAGGGAAGAAAGTAACACATTCATATATTAGCAACACCGTTAGGCGAGTCATCTGGCTGTCTGATGTGGCAGAAGTTAATGATAAGGGAAAAGTAGAAAAGAGGGAGCGGCTTGGTACTCTTTGGGATCATTTTGATTACAATAATGTGGGAAAAGAGGGGGGGGTACCTTTCCCCGATGGAAAAAAGCCTATCAGCCTAATACAACAGTGTTTGCAGCTTCACAAGGAGACCGATGGCATAGTTCTAGATTTCTTTGCTGGTTCTTGTTCAACACCTCATGCTGTTTTTCAGCAGAATAGCGAGGATTTGGGGGATAGGAGATTTATTGCCGTTCAACTTCCAGAACCAATTAGTGATAAAAAAGAGTACGAGTCTGTTCATGACTTCTGTAAGGAATATGGTATAGATCCAGTAGTATCAAATCTAGGTCGAGAGCGAATTAAAAGAGCTGGCGTTAAGTATAGCAGTGGCTTTAAATGTGATGTTGGTTTTAAATCGTTTAAACTTTCCACTTCAAATATTCGTCCCTGGAGTCCCGACCGAACAGATTTTGAAGAAAGCCTTCTGTTTCATGAAGAAATATTAGTTGAAAAACGTGCTGAACAAGATATTTTATATGAATTGCTCCTTAAGCGTGGTGTTGATCTCGCAGTCCCTATAGAGAGTCGGCAGGTATCAGGGAAAAATATTTATAGTATAGGATACGGTGTTTTGTTCGCTTGTCTTAATGAGTCCATTTCGCACGACCAAGTCGAAATTATTGCTAATGGCATTGTCGCTTGGAAGTCGGAGCTTTCACCCCCTTCTGAAACTCATGTCTTCTTCCGTGACAGCGCCTTCCAGAATGATGTTTCGAAGACCAATATGGCGGCTATTCTTCAGCAGAGTGGGATCAGCCACGTTCGCAGCTTATAAGGGACTTTGACTATGAAACTGCACTTTGAAGACAATCTTGATTACCAGCAGGCTGCTATCGAGTCCGTAGTTAACCTTTTTAAAGGTCAGGAGATCTCTAGCTCTGAGTTTACGGTTACTTTTTCTACGGAAAGAGGTTCCAATATGTCCTTGGGATTGGAGGAGAGCCAATTGGGTATTGGTAATCGGTTACTTTTACTGGACGAGGACATAGAGGAGAATCTTCGTCACATTCAGCTCAAAAACGGACTTAGGCCCTCGGAAAAGCTGACCAGTGGTAATTTTACAGTGGAGATGGAAACGGGAACCGGGAAGACCTACGTGTACCTGCGCACGATTTTCGAGCTGAACAAGCACTATGGTTTTACAAAGTTTGTGATTGTGGTTCCCTCTGTCGCCATCAAGGAAGGTACCTACAAAACCTTGGAGATTACACAGGATCACTTTGAAGGCCTGTACCCCAAGGGCAAGGGATACGATTACTTCCTGTACGATTCGGCTAAGCCAGGAAAGGTTCGCAACTTCGCGACCAGTTCTAATATCCAGATTATGGTAACCACGGTTGGGGCTATTAATAAGAAAGATGTAAACAATCTGTACAAGGAAAACGAGAATACCGGCGGAGAAAGACCGATTGATCTGGTGAGGGCAACCAACCCGATTATCATCGTGGACGAGCCACAAAGCGTCGATGGCGGTTTAAGCGGCAAGGGTAAGGAAGCGTTAAACGCTATGAATCCCCTGTGCACTTTGCGTTACTCGGCGACCCATGTGGACAAGCACCACATGACTTACCGGCTGGATGCCGTCGACGCGTATGACCGGGGCTTAGTAAAACAGATCGAAGTCGCATCCCTAGAGCTTGATAGCGGCCACAACAAACCCTTCGTACGGCTGGAATCTACAAAAAACCAGAAGGGAACGATCACAGCCAAATTGGAGCTTGATGTTCAAAGAGGCAAAAGCATTAAGCGAACGATGGTGACCGTTGAAGATGGGGATGACTTGGAACAGGTCACGAATCGTGCGATTTACGAAAACATGCAAATTGGCACGGTTACCTGCGGAAAGAACAACGAGTCGGTTGAAATCCGGGGTGAAGGGTTTGATCAACTGCTTCGCCCCGGCGAATCGATTGGCGGCGTGGACCCGAATGAACTTAAACGTCTGATGGTGCGGCGGACGATCAAGGAGCATCTGGACAAAGAGCTCCGCTTTGCCGCGACGAATCAGCCGATCAAGGTTCTGAGCCTGTTTTTTATCGACACTGTGGATCATTACCGCCAGTACGATGAGGATGGCAACCCCGTTAAGGGGCCGTTGGCTCAGATCTTTGAGCAGGAGTATCGGAAGCTGGCAAAGTCGTCCGACTATCAAAGTCTGTTCGAAGAAATCGACCTGGACACCGAAGCGGCCGATGTTCATGAGGGTTATTTCTCGATTGACAAGAAAGGCCGCGCTGTAAATACGGCAGAGAACAACCAGTCAAACCGTGATAATGCGGAGCGGGCCTACAGCCTGATCATGAGGGAGAAGGAAAAGCTTCTCGGCTTTGGCACCAAGCTCAAATTCATATTTTCCCATTCAGCCCTAAAAGAAGGCTGGGACAACCCGAATGTCTTCCAGATATGCTCACTGCGTGATATGGGCTCTGAGCGAGAGCGCCGACAGACTATTGGCCGCGGTTTGCGTTTGTGTGTGGATCAAAATGGTAACCGAATCCGTGGCAACGACATCAATACATTGACTGTCATTGCTACCGAGAGCTATGAAAAGTTTGCGGAAAACCTGCAGAAGGAAATTGAGGAAGATACCGGCATTCGCTTTGGCATTGTCGAGTCCCATCAGTTTGCCACCATTCAGACAACGAGTGAGGAGGGGGACGTTAAGCCCCTGGGCGTGGAGACCTCAGAGAAAGTCTGGAGTTTCCTGAAAGCTGAAGGCTACGTCGACAACAAAGGCAAAGTGCAGGACTCTCTCAGAGTCGTCCTGAAAGAAGGAAGCTTCGACCTTGCACCGGAGATCAAGCAGGAGCTGGGTGAGGATTTTGGAGTAGAGCAGGCCGAACTAATTGGTGACGATATTTTAAGCCTCCTGCGAAAACTTGCTGGTCGACTGGACATCAAGAATGCAGACGAGCGCCAGACCATCCGAACGAGGCAAGCCGTATTGGAGTCTGATGAATTCAAGGCTCTTTGGGATCGGATAAAGTACAAAACAACCTATCGGGTGGACTTCGATAATGAGAAGTTAATCCTTGATTGTGCGGAAGCGATACGCAAGTGTCCGCCCATCACGAAAACGAGGGCGCAGTTTCGTAAGGCTGACATCGCCATTGGTAAAGGCGGAGTCTTGGCCGAGGAAACATCGTCGTCAGGCTTCACCACTATTCAAGAAAACGATATCGAGTTGCCGGATATCATTACTGATCTTCAGGACAAAACCCAGCTCACCCGCAAAAGCATTGTACGGATTCTCCGCGAGTGTCTGCGGCTTGAGGATTTCAAGCGTAACCCCCAGCAGTTTATCGATTATTGCTCTGAGGCGATAAACCGCACCAAACGACTGGCCTTGGTAGATGGCATTCGCTATACCCGGGTAGGCGATGATCATTTCTTCGCACAGGAGCTTTTCCACCAGGAAGAGTTGACGGGCTATCTGAAAAACACGCTTGAAACCCATAAGTCTGTATACACCCATGTGGTTTACGATTCTGCCGGTGTCGAAAAGACTTTCGCCAGTGACCTTGAGAAGAATGAAAAGGTTAAGGTTTATGCCAAATTGCCTCCATGGTTTAAGATCCCCACGCCGCTTGGGTCCTATAACCCGGACTGGGCCATTGTTGTGGAAGACCAGGGCCAAGAGAAGTTGTACTTTGTTGTAGAGACGAAAGGCAGTAGTTGGTGGGATGACTTGCGTCATCTTGAGGGCGCCAAGATAAAGTGTGGTGAAAAGCATTTTGAGGAATTAGCAAGTGTCCAGGAACAGCCAGCTCGATACATCAAGGCGACGAATGTTGACGGGATGATGGGGTATGTCGATTAGCCCTGCGCAGATGATTCGGCCCATTTAAAAGAGCGCGATACAATCTCCACAACAAGTCTGATATCTCGACTATCTGGTAATCCGTATCAGATCAAACGAGCAGTCAAGGACTTACCCGATAAACGACAAATCATAAGAGATGAAAAAGCTCGGCCCATTGCTGATGCTCTGCATCAATGGATGCTGGCTCATCGGCAGGAAGTGCCGGATGGCTCCGGCACGGCCAAAGCCTTGGATTACAGCCTTAAACGCTGGAAAGCACCGACGCGCGATCGATGACGGGGCAGGGCCATCGACGATAACTGGGTGGAAAACCAAATACGCCATGGGCGCTGGGCCGTTCCGGTTCTAACCAGCTGTTCGCGGGATCACTCAGAAGTGGCCAACGCGCTGCCGCGGTTATGACATAAATCCAGTCGGCCAAGCTCAATGGGTACGAACCGTACGCCTATTTAAAAGATGTGATGATGAGGCTGCCGACTCATAAGAATAACACCATTGATGAGTTGTTACCGCACAACTGGTCGTCTGCGATCATTAGCAAGGTGTGATGGCTGGACGCTTACGTTTCATCCAAAATCAGTGACTTCAGATCGACTCTGATCCTTTAACCTGTTCCCGAGCTTTGCGATACGCGACGTCCCAGCTGTCATTATTGGTTGGCATTCCGTTTGGCCCCAGTGGGCTTACCCCGAGTTCTTCACGACGCGCATTCACTTTCGCCGCGTATTCAGCGTTCATTGGGTTAATGCCTCGCCGGCGGTCGGCGGCGTCGGAAATTGAATCAAACTGGTTATCGGATTCTTCCGGGAACCATTCAATGTGAATAGCTCGTGCGACACTTGAAAACTCTTTTTTCAGGGCGTCTTTTTCGTCGACGAGCTTGATTTCGTCGGCACTCAAACCCTCCCGTGCTTTTTGGTACGCGCGGGCTTCTTCTTTTTTAAAGCGGTTCATAGGCTTTCCTTGGCAGATTGTTTGATGCTGATATGAAAGGTCATCGCGTTGTGTGGGCTTATCAACAGGGCACGTATTTCAATGGACTCCGGCTGCTGGGTAATGTCTAGAATCTCCCGTGTTACGTTGTTGTACCTCAGTTCCGAAACCCAACGCTTCAGGAACAATAACAAAGCGACATCCAGGCTGGCATTCTGGGTGATCAATTCGCACCGCAAGTAGGCGGTTGGGTTGTCCCGCTGTCGTATTATTTTCGATTGCTCAATATCAAAAACGGTGTCTTGGTCGAACAGTGCAAATTGCAGGTCGTAATCAAATCCGGCGATGGTGGCATCAAAATCGTAGCGCGTAGGCGTAAATCCGTTATCGGCAAGAATGGCTGCAAAATCGTTCATATTGTTTCCTCTGTTGACTGACGTGCCTTATTCATTGCCAGCTCTTCAAAGAACAAAACGATCATAGCGGACGTTTGCGACAGATTGTGTCGCAACGCTTGGCCGATTTGAGTTTGAGCGGTAAAGGCACTGACGAGCGCTTTCTACAGCTCGTGCATGGTCAGCTTTGCCTCAGAAAGCCCGCCGGCTCCAGAATTTCAAGCTCTGTTTCTATTCGCCGCGACAACCATCGGCGTAGCTGCGGGCTGTCTTCTATATAGGTGGTGACGATGTAGTGGCTCGGGCTGTCGGCGCTCCGTTCCAGGTGCTGCTCTCGGCCAATGGGTCGGTTGAACAGGGCTTCGGCCAGGGGCTGATTTACGCGTATGACTAACCGAAATGAACCTTCCATACCTAGCGCGAACTGCTGCGCAAGGTCCGGCTCCAGTGAGCTGTCGTTAAAGCTTAGGCTCGCGCTTGCTTGGGTAATGCGGTGCAGCGGGATCAGTTGAATGCTGTCGTCGATGGTGCTGGCGCCGGGATTTTCAGCGAGTAGATACAGAACTTCTTCCTGCAGCAGCAGGCGCAATGGCTGAAGTTTGCTGTAGGTTGTTTCGCCATTCAGCGTTGTGACGATCAGGTCCAGTGCATCGGTGTCCCTGAGCGCGTCTTCGATAATGCTTTGTACCTCTGCATCAATGGGCGGCGACTCCGGGCGCATGGGGTCAGGCAGGTACTGGATCAGCTGCATCCACTGTTGAGTCTCGCGGTTTTGAGCGGCCGTTGCGGTTGCTTGTTCCCAGAGGGAGTCGAGGCGATTGTAAACGCCCCGGGGTAATCGGTTGTAAGCCTGCTGTTTTAGCAGGGTAAGGGCTAAAGCCGCATCGCTGTTGTTGATCAGCGTTTCCGGTAACAGGCCTTTAAGGCTCGTTAAATGCCAGTAACTTGCTCGCCCGTTATCACCCTGGTTGTCTTCACAATAAATGGCTTGCGGGAACGTATCGAGAAGGCTGACCAAGTCCCGCTCCACGCTGCGTTTGCTGGTGGCATAGCCACGCTCACCGAGGATTTTGTGGATCTCCTTGGTGGACTTCGCCTGGCCCGGGCGAGGGAGAATTTTTAGTATTTCAATTTGCCGTTGAAGCTGAGTCGCCATGGGTGCGGTGCATTCCCTGTCGTTATTTGCCTTGAGGCGTCATGTCGATTAACCGCTTGGCCAACGTTTCTATGCCACGTTTGCCCACCAACACGTTTAGCCAGCCTTCGGGAATTCCGTCGATGCCATAATGGCATCCAGCAAGCTGGCCTGTTACGGCGGCGACGGTATCGCAATCGTCACCAAGGTTGGCGGCGGCGAGTAATGCGGTTTCCAACGAACGGGTTGATGCGAAGCACCAAAGGGCGGCTTCCAGGGTGTCGGCCACATAGCTTTTGGCTTTGATCAGTGTTTCCGGTTTATTGAGGTATTCGCCTCGGGCTAATGCCATGATCTTTTTGCTTTGCCAGGTTTGGTCAGCCGCTGCCGATAGCGCATCGAATTTGTCCTCGCCAAGGAGCAAATGGTGAAGGATCAGGGCAAGCAATTCACTGCCTTCCAGACACTCTTGGGCGCCATGCGTGGTGCGCGTGGATTCTCGCGCCCAAAGGCGTACAAGTGCGGTTTCTGGGTGCGCGGCGAGCACAACAGGAAGAAGGCGCATCAAGCCGCCGTTCCCTGCCGCTAGGGGGTGAGCGGAACCCGAGAAGGCCTCACCGGTGTCTTTGAATTTGTTCAGTGCTGCACCAAGGGTGTTGCCTGGGGTGAGTGCCAGCTCACACGGCCAACCTTCTTTGCGATCGTAAAACCCCTCGTAACGGCGCATTTGATCGGCGGGATCTAAGCGGTTTGTCTCAACCAGGCTTTCTCCCAGGCACAACGCCAGTCCCGTATCGTCGGACCACTGGCCGACCGGAAGGTAGCGGCGGGTGCTGTGCATATCTGTGATTTCAGTGCTTCCACGGGGACTGAATTCAACGCCGTTGGCCAGAGCATCTCCACAAGCCAGTGCTAAAAGTCCACCAAGCGCGCGATCGTTCAGGGTCATGGATTTTCCGGTTGTTTGGGTGATGTCACTGTGGAATTCATTATTATAGCCGGTTGCGACAAAATGTGACGCATACAGTGTATAGGCTGCTTCCATCATCAAGGAGACGGCAAATGAAAGACAATACCGAATTTGCGAAAAGTATACTGCTGGGTTTGGCTTGTGGCGACGCGCTGGGGACCACCGTTGAGTTTCGACGTCGGGATACCTTCCCGCTGCATACGGAAATGACCGGGGGTGGCGCATTCAATGTAAAGCCCGGTGAGTGGACGGATGATACTTCTATGGCTTTGTGCCTGGCACAGAGCCTAGTTCAGTGCCAGGGGTTTGACTCGAAAGACCAGCTTGAACGCTATCTTCGTTGGATGAATGACGGGTATTTGTCGTGCCAGGGCTGCTGCATTGATATTGGCGGTACCACTCGTAACGCCTTAAAACGTTTTGAGCAAACTCGTGTGAGTTATGCCGGCACGGATAACCCGTTTGAAAGCGGTAACGGTGGGATTATGCGCCTGGCACCCGCTATTTTTGCGAGTACGGACCGCGCTCAGGCGTTGGAGCATGTGATTAATAGCAGCCGCACAACACATGCCAGTGCAGACTGCCTGGATGCGGCGGAGTTACTGGGTGCCATTCTCTGGGAGCTGCGCGAGGGTAAGGCGTTGAAAGCGGTGCTTGAAGATCTGCCTGACACGTTCGAGCGAGGGATGAAAATTGGCCGAATCAAGCGCGGGTTTTTTCGCTCGCTTGGGCGCGAGCAGATCTCATCAAGTGGCTACGTGATCGATACCTTGGAGGCCGCACTGTGGTGCTGTTATCACTCTGAGGACTTCGAAACCGCACTCATTACCGCGGTGAATCTGGGAGACGATGCCGACACGGTTGGGGCGGTGACGGGACAGATCGCGGGTGCGGCCTGGGGCGAAGCCAGCATACCCTCACGGTGGCTAAACCGCTTGGTATGGCGGAGCCAAATTGAGGACATGGCGAATGGATTGGGGCGGCTGGCAAGTTGCACATCGGGCGAAGAACATGCGGTTTAGATTCGCCTGGTGTTCGTGGTGCTGCCTGTTGGCCTCTATGGGTACCGGTAGGTGATAGAGTGGGTCGGCGGGCAAGTCTGGTACATCAATGTCGGGGTTTTAAATTAATTAGAAATAAGAAGGGAATCTGTATTTCATGCCATTACAAAATCGCGTGTGCCCAGATGGGATAATAAAAAGCAGTCGCTCACGAGGTACCGTCATGGGTAACCGCGGTGTGCTTCACAATGCCAACAAAGAGCTCAAACGGCAGTTCAAAGCCAAGGCCTGGATTACCTGTCTTCTCGAATTTAAAGGACGGCAGCGGGAGTTGATGTCGCCCAACGCATACACCGAGCTGTTCTTTCTTGATGAGGTAACTGCGTTCGCGGCCGGACATCGGCCCTGCGCAGAGTGCAGGCGAGCTCGTTACAATGAATTTCGCGATGCCTGGAGTGACGCCAACAGCTGGGAGGGTGACACCGCTGTTAGGGCTCCTCAACTGGATGAGGTCCTTCACGTTCAGCGGATCGATGGTGATCAGAAAGTCCTTTGGCGCCATTCTCTGGCGGATCTGCCCCACGGAACGATGTTTAGGGTTGGCGACGACAGCTATGCGGTGTGTGATCAGAAAGTGGTGAAGTGGGGCTTTGAGGGTTATTCAGCCACAGAAAGAGAAGATCTACCGGAAACTGTCGATGTTTTGACTCCGTGTTCCGTGGTGAATGTTTTTAACAGTGGTTTCAGGCCTGTGTTTCACCCAAACGCGATTTCGTGAGTGCGGGTTTGGAGCCAAAGGAGATAGCATGGATTATCAGCAGTTAAAACATCGCCACAGAGCCGAACGGGAAAACTACCACCCGAACCTCAGCCTGCGTGTGCACCGCTCGTT
>Ga0307933_1001054_pt1 | contig 23271 bp, 17 predicted proteins | sample OrgLakmetageno88_FD_201811 | JGI IMG/M metagenome (GOLD analysis project Ga0307933, IMG submission 201811) | Saline water microbial communities from Organic Lake, Antarctica - #88 | ecosystem: Environmental > Aquatic > Non-marine Saline and Alkaline > Saline | place: Antarctica: Organic Lake... | reverse complement strand
GTTCAACCAAGAGTTCTATTGAAATACGGGGACCGTTGTTTTCTCCACAAGAAGTGAAAAACCAAGAAGACGCGGACGCAGCAGAGGAGGCGCAGCCAAGCGCACCGAATTTGATTGGAATTTGTTTCGAGTGCGTCTCCCGCACGTCGAGTGTTAAGTTACCATACACTTCGATACTCGACCTCAAGGTGAATAGTGCAGACAAAGAGGAAGACGACGAAGGAGAGAACCCCCGAGTTTGCGTGAATTTCGCACCTCTTTTAGTTTGCAGCGCTGCTCAGTATTACCAGTCGGCGGAAAACACTCCCATGACTCGTTCTCTGCTAGAAGAAGACGCATACGTGTGCCACGGCAAACTTTTCCACACACTACACTTGTATGACTCCGATTTGTCGTATTTACTCCTTAATTTGAACAATGTAAAAGTAAGTGTAGCGGCTGCGGCGGCGGCGGCCGAGTACGGGCAATTGCATAATATCCCAATGGAAATTTGCCATTCGCTCGTTCCCGCTCGCCAGCATTACTATTTGGATTTAAATACCCACGACGAGGCGCCAGGGGAGCTCTCTTCTCGTCGACCTTTTGATTTCTTCGAGAGTGGTGCCAAAGTGCAAGATGGAAAGTTGTGTATCATGGTGCTTCTTGGTGCTCTTCAGCGCTTTCACTGCGAGTTCACGGTATCTGTCAACCAATCGCTGAAAGGAACGCAGATGCCAGATGAATTGATCCACGAAACGTTGTATTTTTCTACCGATAGATTTCCGCAAGTGTCTTTTCGGGAATTGGCTAGACAGCGGGGGTTCGGAGCTCTTTGCCGCTATGTGCTGCGAGCTTTTAGAAACGAGCATCCCCATCTTATCCGAACGCGAAAGCCTTCCAATTTGTCCTTGTTTAGAGCAGAGTGGTTTACTACAATGCTCAGTGAAGCATTGACGTACATTATTGAAAAGGAAGGGCTGAAGAACTCGGAGCTTACCGTGCGTTGCTTACTGGAAGAGAATTACGCCGACACTCTCTTCAAGTACAATATGATTGAAATTCGAGAGGCAGAACCTGGATTCGAAATGGACACACTCCGCAAGTATTACGGCAAACGTCATTGTCGATTTTTATTCTTCCTGAGTATTGACTTGTATTTGTTTGGGAAAGGCGACATGAGCAATGTTGTGGCTCGAAACGGGAAGGTGTTTCTGACGCACGAGCATTTGGTGTGTCGCCCGTCGAAGAAGAAATTCCCATGGCTTGTCACATTCTTCACTGCGATTATGAACAACAAGAAGAGTTCGAGTAAGATCCCGCGAAGCTTGGATTCTTACGAGCGAGTGTTACACGTAGTCAGAAATGTGCAAGACGACTTGCCAATCAAACCATACATGTACTCGTTGAAACGAAGCAAGGTACTGGACGATTGGCCGAGGGTTCCTGGCAGGAAGCGACAAGAGTGCTATCGGAAAAACCTCATGCGGTGGTCTGGTATCGATAACTACGTTAGCGCTGCAGGAATGGAGCCTGGCATTTTAGGCAACAACATTCGAAAGTCAACCGACTCTCTTCGAGACACGGAGACGTCGAATTGGGTGGAGTTGACGCCGTTTTCAATGTCAGCGACTCTGCGTTCTAGCTCTGACCTTTACAGGGACGTGCGTCTGGTTAGAGATTATAAGTTAAAACCCGACACTGATGTAATCGATTCTCTCCGAGAACGTAGGGCTCTCCCCCCGTGCTTGGTGGGCATGGACGAGCGGTCCAGGGGGCACTCGTATGCCAATCCATTGGTTGGATACAAGCATTACGACCGTCTCGACCACGCCAAGATTCTGTACTCCATGGTTCCAGACGTGATCAATTCGGACGAAGAGATTCAGAATCACATTGTAGAGTTGGTAAAGTCTAGTAATCACTCAAAAGACTTTGAAATGGAGAGGAAAGTGAGCGACGTGCGAACCGACGTTGTCAATGCTCGAAAATATTACGACAAGAAGAAGAAGGAAAACATGGATCACATGATTCAGAGTCAAGGCTGGAACGAGGATACCGCAGAAGATCGATGCACTGGATGCTTGACGTGCGACTCCATCGCCAAGGAAGTGGCACAGAAAGCTTCGGCTTCTAATTTGCGATGCCCTTTTGCCTCTCTTGCAAACAAATCGATTGATCGCAAAACATTTGCCAAATACTTGGACGCGTCGGCGTCGTCGGCGCCTATTACCGACATTGAAGATTTGAAATTCAGCCAGACGAGCCAGTTCACCTCCATTGCAGACTACTTGCAAGGAAAAGACAAGAGCGCGCAAGGTATTAACCCGAAGAGGGCGTGCGTTAAGTTTCTTCGTGTCACTCGATTTAAATCGCAAAAAGAAGAATCCGAAAAAGTATCAAACTTGGTTTTATACCACCCGCGAGACTACACGCGCGTCGCGCTGCACGTAGAGTCTCGCACTGAATTAGCCATAAATACGAACGGAGTCGAGAAAGAGACGGGAAAAGCAAAGAGGCGTCGTGTAGTCGCGGAGTAAAGTAAAGAGGGATAAATTTATTAGTCGCTGTTTTCTTGACCTGATGATACATAACACTCTTCGTCTGTTTCCGTCTCGGTGGCCATGTCGCTTTCCGTTTCGGTTTGTAAATCATCTCTATCCTCTTCGTCTTCGGACGATGAAGACTCGTAGTCATTTTCTTCTACGATTACATCTTCTTGGCTGCTGGACTCTGAGGAATTGTCGTCTTTATCAGCCGACGAATCGCAAGTCTCTTCTTCGCTTTCATGCGGCGGCGGTGGCGACGACGACGAGTCTTGAGACTTGGCCTTTTTCGCCGCAATTTCACGTGAATCGGTGTTGCACTCTTCTTCGCTTTTTCTCTTCTTCTTCTTCTCGGAATCAACCTCTTGATGAGATTTTTCTAATAAAGGAGAAACTGGCGAATCCTTCGCGGCGGTGACTGATGCAGCCACCGCGGCCGCTTCTGACGCATTTACTGCTTGCGTGGCTGACATTTTTGGTGTATTCTTTGCAGCGAAATCTTTCTTTTATAAATGATTTTATTTTACTATAGAAGGTCGCATTGTTGGTTTGTGCACAGAAAAAATGCAGCCTAGTCACCCCATTGAATGTGCCCAGCCATGCGAAGCGAATGAATCACGCACGCAGCCTTCTTGGCGTCGTTTGAGATTTTCAGCCTTTTTCGGAGAGCGCGTCTTGTATTATACTCGACTGTCAAGAGCATGGGGACATTGTTCACAATCATGGTCGAATTGTCGGCTTCACCAGCCTCGTGAATACGACTGTTCACAAATTGAGTGCCCTCGTCTTTTTTTTCCGCCGTGTCGTCGTACTCGTCTATTTTAGCATTATACAAAACAGTGTATTTATCAGAAGAATCGAAATCTCCTGTGAATAAAACAATAGCATTGTACTCCAATCCGTATTGCATATACGACTCGCATGACGCTTGAGGGCGCCTCTCTCTAACAATGAGACTCTCGATTCCATCTAGCGTGGCGTTGACTTGCACCATATCCGCGTCGGCGTCTCCCACTCGAGAGTGCTTGTACGTGATGAATCCTTGCCTCAACTGAAGAGGTGTGAGTGACTTTGCTTTTAAATTAAGCGCAGTGAGCTTTCGAAAGAGAGAGTGCACATCTTCGGGCGTTTCGACGGCGTGCGTGGGCTCGAGTACGTTGTAAACGACTTGCACGCCCTCTCCTCCCTCTGACGAGTTCAAATACACTATTTTCTGCAACTTTCCTTCCCTTCCACCGTCCTTGACCCCGTCAAACATGCTGAGTAGAGATGCCGTCTGCATTTCATTGACGTCGTAGGAAGAGGACGCCCAGTCTGCGGCAATTACGGCCGCCATGCTGATTACGAAAATCAAAATCGCAGCGCACAGAATTTGCATCGCTCGCTGGCACGGCGTTTTGGGCGGTGGCGGCTTTTTCCACCCCATGGGCCCTCCACCATCGTCAAACTTTTTGGCGTAATCAGTCTGTCTTGGAACCACAAGGTTCGACAAGTACGTTTTGAACGACTTCCATCGACCAACTGGCTTTGCCTCGTACGAATGCGTTCGCAGAGGCGAAGAGGGTCGTGCAGGAATTGTTCCGTGCATCGAATTGTTAGTGTATACATTATGCACGGCAGATCGCTGGCGCATAACAGATTCTACGGGAGGCATCATAGCACTGGTCGACGGCTGTGTATTCTGTGCAATTCCAGGAAACATTTGAGCGCGATGAGGAGCGGGGCTCACTGGCTTTGGCCATTCCCCGTCGTCTTCGCCGCTCATATCAATGTTGACGAGAGCTGGTTGATTTCCATCGTTTCGTATTCCACCTGCTTCCATGGACATTGTATGCAAAAAATAAGTTCTTTGTATTACCCTATAAAGAACCTCACAACGTACAGAAGAGATAAAAATGAAAAAATGTGACGTTTTATTTTTTCAGCGCTTGGCGATTGTCCAAGTTTTGCTTGCAAAGTTTTATCCATCCTAGTTCAGGGCCCCTTTTGTCTCGGAGGCGAAGTTCGAGTAAATCCAGTGCTCCTTGTAGCGCCTCTTGCTCACCTTTGGAATCGAATCGTTTCTTAGCGCGCCTCGCCTCTTCCATTTTCATGCTCATTGTGAATTTCCAATCGTTTTGCAATTGCTCATTCACCGACATTTTATTTGTCAACTTTAGTATACCAGACCGCTACACACACACTTGTGTTTGATAAAAAAAAGAAATGACTATATGCGAAGGTATAGAGGCTGTGAAGCAAAAGTGGCACACACTCATGTGTCTTCCACTGGTGATTCTCATTCACAACACTGCGCACAATGCCGTTTTCTACCGATGGAATCGATTGCAAATGTATGCGGTGAAAACGCTTCCCGACATTCTCATCGACCTTGTTCCTCTATCCCACGAAGACTCTGGCCGTCTCATTTCCAAATCAGATGCAATTCGCTTGTTCTCTTTTCTTTTGATACTTCTTTTATTTTCATACACTGTAGTGTGGGTTGGCCAGGGCCGGAAAACCGTGCTCTCTCTAAATCGCTTCATCGTGGTGTATAGTGCAGCATCAGTTCTTCGGTGTTTTACCTTTTTTGCCACTGTCCTTCCTGGCACCGCATCCTATTGCCTAGACCCTTCTCTCGGAGGCAGCTATACGTCAGACAGGGCCCCGAAAAGCGTCTCTGAAATATTTACACGCTTCGATTGGACTCATAGCTGTGGAGATTTGCTATTCAGCGGCCACGTGATCCTAACCATGTGCTTCTTCATGACAATACAAACCATTTCTCCGTCAGCGCTTATCCGTAATGCTATCAAACTCCCCTTTGCAGCCTTCTTGGTGTGCACTCCTCTCTCCAGGAAACACTACACTATTGATGTTCTGGTCGCGGTGTACGTGGTATTTTTCATATGGAAGTGGTTTCATGTCATTCTCGAAAAGGAAGAAGAAAAAACAAAGAGAAGAAGAACAAAGCGCGAGCAGATACTGGACGCAATCGAACGCTTGGCATAAACGAAAATAAACACCCGCACTATTCACAACCAACCACTTTTCGCATACTTAGATTATTATTTTATATTACTATTTTTTTTTCACTGCACGACGGCGACGAGGACTTCTATCACAATGGGAGGTTGGCAGCATTTTATCAACCTAATCTACGAAATGTCTGGCGGCGCCGGATTCTCCAACCAAATCACACCTGCTTCACGTGCTGGCGAAGACGGCGACTTTACGGCTGTAGTACTCGAGGGTCAATTGTTCTTGAATGTGCTCATTGGATCCCAGTCTATTGGAAGCGTGGATGAATTTGTGGCCGCGGCGTCGTCTCACGCAAAAGATGTGATTGGATTCACAAACGCGCGCCGTATCATCATGTGCTTTGATCGCAAGGATCACGTCACTGGAGCCAAGAAGGAAGAGCAGAAACGTAGATCTGATACGGCCAAGAAGAGTATGGAAGCGAAGAATGTGAAGCCGTACACGGAAGAAGAGTTGGCCAAATTTTTTGTGCGCTTGAATGCCGACGGCGACGGTTCGGCGGCCGACGCCCATCTCGAGATGCCTAAAGCGACACAAAATGACCTCCCCTTATTGGAGAGACTCCGCGCATCAAAGGGAGGCTACGAAGTCCTCTCTCGTGCTATCCAATTCATTGTGGATGCTTTCAAGGCCACTTCTTTTGTGCATGTAGACGCGGCGGCAGGCGGAGGGCACATGGACGCGCGGAAGAGCACCGAGCTTTTTTTTGTTTACGGTGACACGGTTGAGCACGGCAAGCAAGTCTACAGCGGTTACGACGACGACGACGACGGCGACGGCGACGGCAAATGGCACTGGAAGCCTCTTGAATTTGATGGAACGACGCCTCCTGAAGGAGTCGGAGAAGCTGAGGAATTGGTGTCCCATTACGCTCTCCAAGAGCGCTACACTGGTTCAAAGGTGCTCGTGAGGTGCTCCGACACTGACGTTATGGCCATTTTAACACTGGGATTGCGCCGAATGAGAAACAAGAGTCGTCTAATCTACTTGGACATGAATCAAGGCCGTTCACTGCAAAAAATATTCGATTCACCTGAGAAGGAGCCCGAAGTGGAGAGCAAGAAGCGCAAAGTCAATGACTACCCTCGCTGCGTGGAGATTGTCGAGGCCGTAAAGAACTTTTTGTTGGCCTGTAATGTCGACCAGACGTTTAAGAATTACGCAGACCCTTTACTCACTGTAAGCTACGTGTGCTGCTTGGGAGGTTCAGACAACATTCCGCAATTGCCACGCATGTCGGGCGCGGCGTGGATCAAGGGTATTCAAAAATCGCCAGAAGCCGCGAAATGGCTGGCGGGCAAGGCGGTATTTGCAGAGAATCCGTATGTGATAGGTAGCTCGCTCTCTTCCGACCCCGAAGACGATTTCAGTAGCAAATTGCGAACGTTTGTGCAAGAGCACGGCGCAGTGGAGGAATTTGTGATTCATTTATTTTCCATGTCCCTGAGCGCCGACATTAGCAAAAAGTATAAGGAGATGAGTATCTCTCTCAACAATGTGCCTTCTAGTGAAGAGGAAATGGAAAAGCGTCTGCAAGACATGATCGAAGACGCGAAGGAATCACTGGAAAAGCGTCAGAAGAAAGCCGACAAGGACTACGAGAAGAAGCTTTTAAAGTACGAAAAGGAAAAGGCCAACGCTCCACCTTCGTCTTCCAATGAAGGTTCGGTGGCGCCAGACGGGACAATCTTCACTTCCCCTTCCACGAAAAAGCGTAAAAACGCTGCTGATTCGGGTCCCAAGCGCACCACCTCTGTGGCTTTTATTCCCATTGGCCTCAAGGAAGTGCGAGGTCGCATCCGCCGCGCTCACTGGCAGTTGCAGAAGATTCTCAACGGAGTAGTGGAGAATGGAACGCCGCCGTTTGACTTGATGGACGGCGACAAGAGTGTGTGGGGATGGGATGCAGAGACTGGTCTGTCGACTGACGACATTGTAGAGTGGTCGAATGACGTGCAATTATTCAAGTAAAGAAGAGTATAGATTTTACTCGCTTACAGTTTCTCCCAATCTTGGAGTGGCAAGATGTATGGATCTTCCTTCATTTGTTTGTAAGAAGCTTTTCTAACCAAATCTTCAGCGTCGTCGTAATTCGCCACTGCGTACAAAGATGTGTCCGTTTCTGGATTGCAAATCATAATCTCGCCGTCCGCGACCTCGCCATAGTCGTATGAAAGCCAGCCTTTGATTCCGATTGATTTCAAGTATTCAGCATCGTCATCCTCGCTGTACCCGAGTTCATCTTTATGCTTTGGCGTTCCGTAGATGCAATAGCGTAGGATTGCCCTGCCTTGTGTCTCGAATCCGGATTCTACCTTTCGAGTTCGAGAGTCGTTGATTAAATCAAGAAGTTTAACTTTCTTTGTGGAGAAGAATAATAACTTGGTGTCTCCAAATGCCTCCGTTTCCTTTATGTTACAAGCAAAAAAGGCAGGCCCTCTAATCTTTGAATTCAAATACCATTTATCGTCCATTTCATAGTCTTCGTCTGCGTGATATAATTTCGTGTACTTATTTAGCTCCACTGTTCCGAATATTTTCTCCAACTCGTTTGCGCTCAATCGGTATAAAATATTCACCTTGGCTGTAATAATCGAATCGCCTTCCACGTTTGAATCTAATATGTTCGAAACTAAATCGACATTGACGCTCAAATGGTTAGATTCGAAAGGAAATCTCTTTAGCTTGTTTTTAATCGCCCGTTCGTTTGACAAGTCCAAGACAGTGCCGTCACTGTCCTCTTCTTCGCCTTTCTTCCAACCGTCGTCGACAGACTCTTTGAAATGTGTCATTTTAACTTTCCACGTGGAAGTGTCCAGTTTACACAGCATGTATCCCATTGTGTCGCTGTAAGTGTTTCTACATTCCACTAGACACGGGATAGATTGGGCGGTTCTCAGCCGCTCAACCGATTGTGTTGTAATCGAAATGGGAACTAAGCCGTGGTAATTCTCTGGCAGAGGGTGCAACAAGTCCAGTACCTTTTGCACAATTGGGTATGGTACATTGGGTATACTTTTTGGAAGATTGAAAATGGGATTGCGCACATTCTCAAAGAACCATTCAATGATAAGTCTTTGATTTCTTTTGGATGTAAAGGAAAATTCGGGGTGATATATTCTTCCCAAACTTCCTTTAAACCACTCTATATTATCCTCTACGGAATCACGCCCCATAGACGCTCTGTACCTGTTGGTGACATCTCTTAGTTGCTGTGTGTTTAAGTCTGAGAAATTTTCAACTCCGTAGTCCCGTATAAGTTTTCTCCTGAGGCGGGCGTATGGCCCGTTTTCTCGAATTTCAGGCACGGTCCTTTCTCTGAATAGTTGCTGGTTCATTTCATACACGGATGAAGTAAAGAAGTTGCTATCGGATAGAAAATTTTTCAGCACTTCTTTCCTTTCCTGTAACTGTTTCAACATACACTCTCGTAGCGTGGAATACGCTTTTGAAACAAGGTCTCTTGTGACCTCTATCAATTTCCCATAATCTGGATGCTCTTGGCAAAATCGTGCCCTGTTCTCGTCAGTCTCTTCGTTTGGAACCTCACTCAACTCGCCTTGAAAAAAATAGGGAAGTTGCTCGGAGCGATTGTCGTTGATTCCGTAAGCGTCATCTATGACACCGCCCAGCTTTCTCTTACGAGTGTTCGTATTATTCATGTATAATAAAAAACGCACGTTTTATTAAATATGTTATTACACACGGAGATTCAAGTGTTTTTATAAATTTCGGTAATACTAAAAAGTTCACCTTTTTCACTTTTATTATATGCCATTAAAAACATTTTGCGCACTTGATTTTTTATAAACTTTTTTTATTTCAAGTATGTCTTCCCTTTTCGGAGAAGAAAGTGATAAAATTACGGAGATGTTTATGAAACGACGATCTGGAAAAACAACACTCTTGGCGAACTTCTGCGCCACGACCCTTCTCAACGCCGATAATGTTTTGTGTGTTATTTTCACGACCAATGAACGTACTGCAAAAGAAACAATGAATGTAGTGAAGCAGTCACTGGAAAAGGAAAAGAAAGAAGACCATGGGAGAATTGTGTCAATGGACGAGAATGGGAAAGTGGTGTTTGAAACAGCAGTTGGCCATGAGAATTCAATTATGGTGATCCCGTGCACATACGCCTTGAAGTCATCCGAGCAAAACAGGTACACGAAAATATTTGCCATGTTTGACGAACACTGTTGGATGAAAAAGGATAGTTTCAAGGAAGCGCTGAACTCTGTGATGAGAATGCAAGAGTCAAAGGTGCTTTGTATAGCAACACCTCCTTCAAAAGACCAAGCAATGTTTGGAAAATTCCAAAAAGACTACAATGAGTGTTTAAAAACTAAGCGCACAGATTGATATTGCGAAACGGCAAGCGCACACAATTTCATTTTAGATTTCTGTGCGCTTGCGTATCACCAAGATGGCCATTCAAATTAATGAAATGCAGCATAAAGTAAAATAGATGAGTAGAATGCATAAATATGACTGCGTCGCCTATAGATTGTTTTTTTAATTGTAAAGGTAAGATGCAGACTGTTAACTTTTCGAATCAGGAAAATCAAAAGGAAACAAAGTGGTCGTACATTGGAGAAAAAAAAGGATTGATTGTTCGCCTCTTTTCCACCAATGAATCTAATACTTCATCTGTGATTGGGGCGTGCGTTCTCTCGTTTGAAAGGGGGATCATTAATCTCAACTTCGCGACTGAGAACCCAGTGATACAAAAAGATGTGTGCGTCAAATGCTTGAACATGTTGCTTGATTTGTATCTAGTAGAAGAAACGGAAGATGGAAAAAAGCCATACGGATTTCTTCTTTTCCAAGAGACTGGGCGCGTGAGACTTACCGTGAAAACAAATGTGCAACGAGGAGAATACCTGCAAGCATTGATTACTGAACTTTTCGAGAGACGATCGTTTCTCGTAGAAAGCAAGGACCAAGAATCAATCGTTTTTGTATTTGAAAAACGCGTACCCGTCAAGAATGCAATTCCTGTGAGCAATGCTGTTCGTAGAATTTTTTGGAGCCCCACTGGTTCGCCGCCCACTGAAGAGAATCTGAAAGTGATGATTGACGAGTTCAATCGAAACGCCGAAGCGTACGAGAAGAGTCGATTAACGTCGAGACAGAGAAGCAAGTTGGGACTTTTACAGCCGCTTACCGCAAAACTTGCGTGCGCAAATCCCCCTCTCGTGTACTTGCACAATTTCGTTCAAGCTGATCGGCTTGATAGTCTTCGAGATTTTATCGAATCCAAGTTTGAAGAGAGAGCTGCCGCTTCTCCTCAGAGCGACACGAGCGGTAAGGATTTGAGCACCGACGAGCGCAAAAACCTCGGCCAGCGCACGTCACGAACGGCTATTTTCTTTCGAGACGATCCGTTTATCTCCAACGTGGCGTCGAGGGCGATGATTCTTCTCGGCTTGTCCCCGTTGGATTACTACTTGGAGAATTTGCAAGTTGTTCGCTATGTCCGTAATCAGAAATTCGAATTACACCACGACGCTGGAACATTGATAGAGAACGAGCAAGAAGGAGCGGACCAATCCTCAGCGTATACTGTGGAATTGGTAGACTCGAAAGATTCGCCGATGCGATCCTTTACTTTATTCATGTATTTGACCACGATACCAGCGGAGAATGGAGGGTCGATGACGTTCCCCCTCGCCAAACCTGAGCCAGTCAAGGTTCAACCCGTCGCGGGAGCAGCGGCTCTGTGGGCGAATGTGGACAGCGAGGGAAAGAATGCGACTGTCAATGCCATACATCGAGCGGAGCCGTTGAGGGAAGGATTTAGCAAGAAGGATGGAATGAATATCTGGTTCACCTTTAAAGAATACAATCCAGACAAGGGTCTAGGAAAGAGAAAAAACATGGGGAGCTTGATCGAAGACGCCGTGAATCAAATAGAGTTGTGATGCAATATAATAAAACAATAAAACTCAAGATACATTGCGCAGCGCCTACTTCACAGATATAAAATATTTTCAATGAAAGAGTGGTTCAATGCAGCATACGAAGGTGACGTGCGAACACTAAATCTATATGCGTTGAGGTACCGTGAACGCGTAATGGCTCGTAAAAATGAGCGCGGTGTGGCAGATAAACATTTGCAGGTAGAGGAGACCAGGAGCGGCATTCACGAGCAATTCTTCCATTATTATTATGAAGATTATTACGGAGATAGAATAGAGGCAACGGTAAAATATTATGGTACAAATGTGTACGCGCTATCTTCGGTGACCAAAACCAAGATGAAAACCTTTACTGCGTTGGAATACGCTGCGATTAGAGGAAATTTTCAAGCGGTGCGCTTTCTTCTTCGAATTGGATGCGACCCGACTCTCGTCGAGACTCCTTCTGCCATTGACTTTGTTCAATTGGTTCAAAACGAGCCACGTGGACGTTGAATCCTAATGCAAATACATGTCACTGTGAATCGAGGCGGTATTCAATCATAGTAGAAAAAAGTAAAAAAAAATGGTAAAATTAGCGCTAAGTTTTGTTAACCGAATCCAGAGTGTCGCTAAAAAAGAGCAAGCCAAGGCTGCCCGTCGTCTCCTCGATTCCACCGTACTTCAAAAGTGGGAGTATCCTCTGGTGGAGAAGGAGCACCGACTAGCCAACAGCTCCCACACGGACTGCGAAGGAGACGTCATTGTCAAGGCTGTGAACGACGCCATGGAACACTTGGACAACAATGGTTTCATGCGTTCTTCACACCAACGCCTCTTCCACAGAGCATTCATGATGGCTTCACTGGAGCAATTTTACCGACAAGACTTGCAACGTAACCTGGTGCGATTGCTTCGCGAGTATGGCGCGTCCGAGCTTCACTCGGAGGTGGCCATTATGACACCGCGCCGCTTTGGCAAAACATGGGGCTTGGCCATGTGGGCGGCCTGCATGTTGGTTGTCGGCCGAGACCACGACACGTGCATCTATTCGACGGGCGCTCGTGTGTCTAAAATGATGCTGCAGACCATTCTCCGCATGGTTCGCATTCTTCAAGAGAAGTTTGGCGGGGCAATTATCAGCATCAACAAGAACGAGGAGGTGGTGTACGAGACTGCGCAAGGCTACGTGAATTCGATTAACGCTTACCCTGCCAAGTCGGAAACGCTTCGAGGAACGGGATCGAAGCGCCGCACGGGAACTGTGATTCTCGAAGAGGCTGCTTTTATTGATCCCGAAGTGTCTCTGAGCATCGTGGCGCCTACTCTCACGCGAAAGTACGTCAATCTGTTTGCCATTTCCACAATCAACAGCGACGACATGGTCATGAGCTCGTTCATGACTGCCAAGTACCCAGACGGACGGTCTGTCATGTTGTCGCTCAATTTCTCCTTGGTGTGCGAAGCGTGCCGAGAGGCTGGACGAGCCGATTCGTGCCAGCACCGCATGGGAGATTTGCCGCACTGGAGTTCAGTGGAGCAGCATCAGAAATTGAATGCTCTAATGAGTCACGCACAGGAGACGCTGCAGAGGGAAATTCGCGGTTTGGATATGAGCGAAAATACCAAGCCTGCGTTCAATGCTGGCGCAATCGAGGCGCTAAAGGACCCCGAACTTGGAATAGTCAAGGCCCCGCTTCCCACCCAATCTCACGTTTTTGTAATCATCGACCCAGCTTGCGGTGGCGCCAACAGTTCAATGGCTCTCATTTCCCTCGTCTTCACTGAAAACAAGGCCGTGGTAAGTAATAGGCGTTGTGCATAGTTTGATTTGATGCGATGTTAGCAGCGGCACAAAGCCGTAGCAGTGCAAGTGGCGCGCGAGGATGACGATTTGGCTGCGTTCGATTTTCTTCATAAAGTAGTGCTCGTAAATGGCTGGCATACACGACATGAACGTGTAATGACGGGAAGGATGCAAGCGACGCAATCCAAACGGGCGCTGGCTGCAATACTCGGAGCACACCATGCGCTGTGTTTCCCTGGAATGCGAGAAGGAGTAGAGAAAAAGATCGGCAAATAGATTGATGTTGGACGAAATCACCTCTTCGCTATTTTTAGACGATATATGCTTGAAGAAGTGAAGACGCTCCCTGTACGCTGAATAGGTACGAAGAGCGTCAAGTTTGATTTTCAGTTCACGTTTTTCTGCCTCTTTTTGCTCCAGGGTCATCATCATTTTTTTGTGATCTTGGATTTTGATTGGATCGATCCTTGGAGAAGCGCGATCTTTGGGCTGAGTGTGAGGATTGCAAAGCGTTTCGTACTTTTTACCACATTTAATCTTATTCAGACTATCTCCAGACCCAGAAGATAGGTCAAAGTCGCTGTCGGCAATGGAATCTGCAAATTCCCCCAATCCACTAAAAGCGAGTTCTTTGCGGAAGCGCTCACGGCGCAACTCGACAATATTCTCGTAATTTTTCTTGGCCTTTTTCATACTGGCTTCGGTCTCCTTTAAGATTTCGGAAATATGCTGCTTTTTCCCTTTTAAAGACTCTTCACCAACCAATACACCTCTAATGACAATGTCTCGCAAGCAAATCTTGCGTTCCTCCTTGCTAAGAGTTCCCGAGCAGAATGAATCCAAAACCAAGGCCACAATGTCGCGATGAATCGCAAAGTTGGCCACCGCCGTGCGTAACGCTGCGCTAAGTGTGATTGTGGGCTTATACAAGCCGCCGCACCTCTTCTGTCGCTTCGATTTTGGTTCAGAGGTGTCGTATTCTCTATTCTCTTCCCAGTGACCATCTTCTCCATTCGACTCTATCATGGAAAAGGACTCGTCACGCGTCGCCGCCGTCGTCGTCGTCGTCGTCGTCGTCGTCGTCGTCGTCGTCGCCGTCGCCGCCGCCGCCTCCGCGTCTTCGCTGGGAGTGTCGCGTTTTTTTATTTCATAGCCTCCATCATTTTCATCATATTGCATTGTAGATAATAATAATAATAATATTTTTATTTGTGTGGGTCTCGTGTAAAGTGTATTTGTAGACGCGGGAAATGAAAAGAAGAGACTAATGTGGGTTCTTTTGTCGCAGATTGTAGGAATGGAAGAATGCAAAAGCAAATCCAGCGAAGCTCGCCAAGGTCTCATCTACCAGCACATTTACACTCTTCAGAGGCTGACCGAGTTCCACGGTGCAAAGATTGTAATGTGCGCAGAGTCCAATCTAGGCGGAGAGGCGCAACATTATGGCAATTATCTGCGCGCGCACAGTCGCTCCATTCCCAACCTAATCATCATGAAGGAGGACAAGGACATGGACGGCTGGCGCACCACAAACACGACAAAGAAGTACGGTTACCTGAGAACCAATGAAATTCTCAACGAGCGTCGAATCAAATTCTACGAGAAAATCCACACTGTGCAAGGCTCTCCCATCTCGAACATGACGCTCAAAGAGAGGCTCGTTCACCAGTTGCGAGCGTTTTGTCGCATCGTCGTTCCTGCAAAAAATTCATCAGGAGACCCCAATGCACCAAACAAGGAGTTTTTCAGCGGAAAGATGGCAGGAGAGGACGACTTGGCGGTAGTTCTGCAAATGTCTCTGATCATTTACGAGCGCTATCGAATGAAAATAGACGAATACGAGGGACGGTCGGCGCGATATATATAAGCCATTGCATTTGGTTTTATTATTCATTACTTCTTCTCTGCAGAGTAAAGCTTGCTCGCTAAAAGAGCCACCGTCTCCAAAGCCTCTCCCATCTTCTTTCCACTTAATCCACTCACGTTGTTTTCATTCACCTTGGTGAGAGCAATCTGAGGAGTCGCAGTTGTCTGAACGGACTTGAGATACTGCGCCGCAGGGTAATTCTTGAACGCGCCACGAGCATACAACTCTGCAAACTTGCTCTTGTCTCGTCCATTGGCAAAGTCAAGAATCAAGTCGCGGTCAAGAGCCTCGGCCCGAGCCAGCACTTTCGCCTTGTCGGTGAATTGCACATACCCCATCTCGTCCGCTGTCTGGGTCAAATTCTTCACAGGCAAGCGCTTCACCATTCGAGACGCGCTCATGTGGTGAATGTGATTTCCAGTTCCCTTGGCCTTCACCCGGCGCGCAGAAGAAGAAGCACCAGCTTCTTCGCCGCTGTCCGCATCGGCCTCGGCCTCTTCGCCATCGTCGTCTTCATCGTCTACGCCGTCTTCATCGCCGTCGTCGTCGTCGTCGTCGTCGTCGTCGTCGTCGTCGTCGTCATCGCCTTCGTCGTCGTCTGCGTCGTCTGCGTCGTCGTCGTCGTCGCATTCCCCACTTCTCTTCGAGACTTGCGAATCGACACTGCTTGCCACGCTGCTTCCAGAATGCGCCGCTGCGTACTCTTGTGGGGTTCGATAAAGAGCTCGTGTGTTCATCAGGGCTTGAAATGCACCACTTCGAGCGTGAATCGCAGTCATGGCTCGAATTTTCTGCTCTTCTGTGAACCACTGATCCGAACCTTGGCCGAGCCCCTCTTTGATTTGCATTTCCAAATCACCCTTCGTCGGAAACGGCATTTCAAATGTAGACGGAACACTCCACGTCGCCCCTTTGGAACAATACATTTCCACCACGGGCACAATGGCCGATTCTTCATTTTCGCTGCGACTTTTCTTCGCAGACGGGGCGGCTTCAGTCTTCCTTTCTTTTCGCTTCGCCACTCGACCTCCGTCGCTGCCACTGCTACCGTCTGCTGCGGGAGAATCGGAGTTTTGACCGAGTACTTTCCAGATGAGATGCTGCACGCGAATCGTGTTGTTTGGCATCTCCTTTTGGTTAACCTTCTCGTACTCTAAAAACGAATCTCGCATTTTATCCACAATGGCACGCACTGACATGGCCAACGACTTGTCCGTGGCAAGGCAAAGAGGATTACGACGAATGACTTCCAAAACGGAGCGCCCGAAATGATGTCCAATGCTCTTGATCGTGAGCAGCATGTAATTGCCAAAAGCCACTCTGCACAATGGCTCTCCAATCATCGCGTTCAAAGCTTCAAATGAATGTCCACATCCACCCTTCTCTACATCAGTATCGAGTAGTTTGGCCATGACACGCATGAAATCAATTGGCCAAATCTGGCGATACATATTCTCAGGCGGCAGGCGAGCCTTGACGCTCGAAATGGAAGCCAGCTTGTCTGGATTTTCAGTTACCAGCTTTTGCATAATCTCTTGCACGTTATCGGCACTCAAGTTCGAAAGAGAAACCTTTGAATCCAATCCAGCGTACTCGTGTGCGTACAACTCTGGGATGTCGTACACCTGAAAGTAGGAAATGCACATTTGGCGAATCTCCGAGCCGAAGCGTTGGCGCATCGTTTCGTTCAACTCGTAAACGCCGTTGGACATGCATTGGCGGCGCATATTGCACAATGACAATGCACCCGACACGTGTTCATCAACCATATTCTCAATGACCGATTTGCGTTCCCTCCTCTGCTCTCCTTTACCTTTGTTCGATGATAAAGGCGCGCCCAGCAAATGCTCTCCGCAGCGTACCGTTGAGAATTCTGGGTTTCGAGCGGCGCCTTCCTTCACTAGCTTGCGAACCTTATTCTGAACGGAGGTGACATTGACGTCTTCATCTGAGTCCACTTTGGATGATTCGATTGCATTGGAGAAGAATGATTCCACGCACGGAGCTGTGCTCAAATCGAGCCAGTACTGGCGCATGAATTCTTTTCCGCGCACCTTTCTCAAAATGCGGTCGGCATTCTGCTGCTCGCCAGGCCTCAATACGTAACACAACGCAAGAGAAGCACGGTACTCTGATCCAATTCGACCAGTGTCTAACATCAATTCCAAGAAGCGCGTTCCTTGCATCGCATTGAGGTAGCTTTGGTTGTTTTTGAATACGTTTTTCAAGTTGGAGATTTTTTCAAATTCCGCACTCACTTGAAGCGCATCGGACGAAGGCTTTTCCAGTGCGCCTTCGGTTGTGGACATTTTACGTTTAAAATAAATTTTATTCTTGTTGATGAAATGTCCACCTCGGTTACAGTAGAAGATGTTACAAATGAAAATAGTGCGCCGCCAGTTTTGTCAACCTCTGCAAGCAAAGCCGACGACGCGCAGGAAGATGGTGAAGACGACGAGGTGGATTTAGCCTCTTCATTGGACGAATGGGATATACCAGGAGAAGATGACGATGGGGGAGATGACACGGAAAGCGAAGAGTTAAACGAAGAAGAGTTTGCCCCGTTCCAAGAGGAAGCAGCAGCAGCAGCAGCAGCAGCAGCGGCGGCGGCAGCGGCGGCAGCGGCAGCAGAGGCAGAGGACGATACCGCGAACGAAAAAGCCATTGCACTGAACAGCAACTCTCCAGTAGAAGCTATAGTACCCGTGTTAAACATGGTATTCACCACACGAATCAAACATTCAGAGTCGCCAAACAAGGAAGTCAGGCTGAATATTCGGTTTCTGCTTCGAAAGTTAAAACATTTAGGTTTTGTCGAAAATCAAGATCGCTTTGCGTCTCTTATCGTGCGTTGCCAATTTTCTGCAGACGTGAGAGCGTACAGATCATGCTCGGTGAGATTATTCGAAGAAGGTCGCATTGTGTGCCCAGGGACGCGAAATCCTCGGGATGCCATGTATGCCATTGAAAAGATTATGGATTTGGTGCGCGCCACGCGACCGTCGTATGCGGATTTGAAAATCGGTGCGCTTAGAGTGCAGAACATTGTGGGAACGGCGTCGTACCCTCACTCGATTGACGTCGATACCATGCACCGAAGAGAACCCAGTGTGACGTACAATGCCAAATCGAGAGGAGCAATCATCAAAACCAATTCATCCAACGGTTCTCTGGTGCTCAAGGAAGGCGAAAAAAGGACGAAAATTGCCATTTTTATTTACCGCAGCGGCTACGTGGTAATCACAGGCGCCAAGAGGCCGTCTATTCTCGCCTCGGTGTTTGCCAATGCCATGAAAGTCGTGCGTCGCTATTTCCGCGGCACCGTGGACAAGTCGTTTGCGCAAGATCAAATCCGACGCTATTGCACGTCTCTGGAAGCTGCTGTGAGGGCGTACGAGCGTACGCACCATCAAGTCGCCGATTTGCGCCAGACCATTTACAGAGAGAGATGCGAATATATTGTGGTTCGCCAGAACGGTACACTCGGAACCATGGAGGAATGGTTCGAGCAATCAAGACCTCACGCTCAACTGCACCAACTTCGCTGCAAGCTGGGCGAAGTATATGAAGGCGGCGAAGAAGAGCAGCGCCAAGCCCCCGTTACATACAATGCAAAACAAAGCCAGATTGCACTATCCAATCCCATCTCTGCTCGCGATTCTTATTCTTCGTCGTCTGCGTCTCTTACTGTTATCACTAGACACGATGACGGCGGCAACGACGGGGCACTCATCTCGCGAGACCCTCGCTCTCGAAACACGCGAGAGCTTGCCATGGTCAACGAGACGGGAGCTCTTCGACCCAGTGTCGTTCGCCAAGTCCAAGGCAGCAAAAGAGCTCGAGATGAGATTGTTCGAGAAGATCAAGCGCTCGCCGTCGAACAGTACGGCGCCAAAGCCGTGCGAGAAGCGCAGAAACCGAAAAAAATCATGCTCATGCCCATGCACGTGGCTTCGGATTTGGGGAATGGATATTAATATTCTTTATTCTTCTATTCGCGATAATAAAAATCAATCTTACTCGAAATGGACGATTTCATTTCACGGGCCCTGTAGGAAGAAGATGAAGGGCGAGTGTACGCCTTTCCCACCTGAGGGGCAATTCTACCAGGAATAGTCCCTCTCCCCTGAGGGGCATTGACAGGAGGTGAAGAATCGCCTCCTTGAGGTTGATTTGGCAGTTCCTGGTATCCACTGCGTCCGTTTCCGTCTGTCATGGGGGATGTAGGTGTATCGTATCCATTTTCACCGTTGCCTTCTTGAGTCTTTAAAACATATCCGTATCTTTCTTCATTCGCAATTTGTGGATGGAAAACAAACGTGGCCGCATCGACTTGAACGTCCACGATTGAGTTTCGTCTTAACTTAGTCTTCAATCTATCAATCATACCTTCATACACCCCGACCATGTTTCCAATTCGTTTCAACTCGCCGTCTTCTGTTTTCTCGGAACGTTGGAGGAGCGCGTACTTGTCATAGGCTTCTCGATACGAAATGTTTTTCCCGATGCGGTGAAAGTAGACCGACGACCCAGGGAATTTTTCACACACGGTGCTCCCAAGCTCGAATCGGCCGACAAGGAAAGTGTGAAGTTTGTCTTGCCAGTGGTTGTCTTTATACATTGTAGGCGATTCATCTATAACTCTTTGCTGAGTTTTTACATCTTTATAGTCTAATTTCCCATTTTTTTCATAAAGATATTTAAGAAGAGAACGTTCCATGGTCATAAATTCACCACATCCCTCCTTGGTCAGATCACATCCCCAGATAACCATGCTTGTTTTATCTCGAATCGTCAATCCGACTCCAATCACACTTCTTCCACATTTTTTAAACAACTTCTTACTCGGAACCAATGATTTCGAGAGTGGCATGCACATTGAGATGCCAGAAACTTCTATGTTCTGTTCTTTTGAAATGCCATATCTGGCCACAATCATGTGCTCTTGATCTGACTTGCGCACATCTCCAGACTCCTTTTTATTAGTGGAAATGTTGTAGATTATTTGTGCTTGTTTGCTAACACTTTCTTTAAAAGATTCGAAATGTTTTTTGCTTAGATTCATCAAGTAAAACACCCTTATCTCCATTTCATTATCCCCCTTATCACTCGAATCTATGATTTCACTGAGAACATTTTCATTCTCGTATATGTCATATCTGCGAATGATGCGGTACAGATTTAAACGAATCATGGCAAATGTGAGAAGGAAAAAAAAGCGCTATTAATTTCTGTGCGCCAAAGCCGATACAATTATTCGTTTATTTTAATTTGCGCAAGGTCGTGAATGTCTGCGATATTTCCATTGTACTGGTTGATATAGGCTGCTGCCACTTTTCCCTTGACGAATTGGTCACACACACTCTTGGAGTGTGATTGACCTTTCTTGGCGTTTAGATAGCACGCAAACGTGCAGAAGCGACCAGACGTGCAAGTCACACAAAGAACGTGCGCAGGGAACGCGCCGCATTCGTGGCACAATTCATTTCGAGAGCGAGCCTCGTTCCAACCTTTTGGCATCACAAAGGCAGCCATGATATTTCCAGAATCTCTGTCAATGTCAAAGTACACGTCCCCCTTTTTGAATTCGTCGACCGATCGCGTATCGAAAACCACGCCGCTAACATCTGCTCTGGGCTTGATGTCAGTGTTGAAGATGAAACCCTTCTTGAGCGTGAACATCTTTTGCGGATTGTCTTCCAAGTGAGAAAAGAAGAGCGCGCGAGGAAGTGGTTTCTTTTTATCGCCTTTTTTGCTCGACTGTGCGCTATCCAACGCAGCGGAAGCTTCTTTCGCCGTGGGAAGTTTTGTTTTGCTTATTTTACCAAGCTGAGGGTCATTTGGATCGTCGGTTAAGTCTGTCACGCAAAAGTATAGCTTGTTGTGCAGTTCGCATATGGCTCCCGTGGGAGCTTTGAGCCTTCTAGTGAAAGGCTTGGCGCTCTGCGAATTATCAGAGTCCATTGTCGCTTTTTTTGCTTTACGAGAGGACAATGAGTAATATACGCTGAGAGAAAACTAAAAAAAAGTATTTTAGGCTTTCCGCCGAGTGCCACTCACACAATGCAAAAAAAAGCAAACAATGGAAAAGAAGAAAGGAAAAATTCCTTCTTCGCCAAGGTGAGCTCGATTGACACTGGCCTCTGCAAATTCTTGATCCTCGTGTCTGGGATCTTTTTCCTTGCTTCTATTCTTCTGTTGGGCTCCATGTGGCTCACCACGGTGAACCGTTTGAATTACGTCGAATTCCACGTGACCATGACTGAAAAAAGAGTGCGGCCCATTGTGCCAGCCGATCAATTGATTCAGCCACCGCCTTTTGCCACGGGCGAGGTGGTCATCGATTACACTCAACTCGAGGTTCGGTGGGACATTCTTCACCAATTCGGCGACGGCCTCCCGTCTCCCGTGTCCTCTCTAGACATAAGAGGTCCGATTTCGCAAAAGAACGAAGACGAAATCAGCGACGTCGCGCCAGTCCTAGTGGGTCTTGGCTTGGGAAAGCACCGCAATCGCTACAGAGGCGTGCTCGACATTGAAAACAAAATCGTCACATCAATTTTAAAGCGCCCAAATCTTTATTATGTGTCATTCTCGGACGAAACGGGCCGAGAGATTGCGCGAGACTCTCTGGATAAAATAAACACGTCTCTTCTTTACTCTCGTACTCTCGTACTCGCGTGCTCGGTCACTCACAGCGCGTCGAATCTCGACAGTGCGCGCTTCTCTGTATTCTCTTTACACTCTACGACATCACAGTCGTCTTTGCATTCACTGCATGCCGAGTCCAAGAATGCCTTGGTTCCCTTGACGAGACGCCTGCACTCGTCTTGGGCTCCACTCGCCTCCAAGGCCATCAACGACGCCTTCAACACTGCAGACACCTTCAGCAAGTCGGCTCCTTCCGCCAACGCGTCCACGTGTGGCACCTTCTCTCCCACTCCCCTGCTGGTGTGCGAAAACTTCGACGACGCCATTCGCATTCCGCGAGACAATGACGGCACAACTCGCCCAGTGGCGGCGCTTGAGCTCACAACGGAATCGAGACACTTTCGCACCGAATATGACTTTGGCTCGCCGCGTGACTCCATTTTGTTCGCAATGCCCTTGGTACAGAAATTGAACACGGTTCGAATCTTTTGCGCCGACGTCGAATCCGAATGGTGCATGGCCACGTCATGGAATGCGGCGCACATTGAGCGACTCAGCATTCGAGCCATTTTCTGTGGGTTCTCGCACAAGTTGATAGAGAACGCCACACTGGCAATGACATTGCGCACATCGTCCTTGAACCAAGACCCGTTTCTCCACGCCTTTTCGCTCAACGAAACCATTTCATTCTCCCCTTCAGAAGTCTCCTCGCTCCCCTCTTCCTGTTGCTTCTGCTGCTTCTTCTTCTCCTTCTTCTTCTCCTTCTTAGAGGATGAGGACGACGACGAGGCAGACGAAGAAGAAGAAGAGGCCGAGGCCGACTCTGAGTCTGAAGAAGCCGAATCCGATTTGTGCTTGTGACCCGAACGGAAAATGGAAAGAGTGCTCTCCTCTTTCTCTGCCTTTGCAAGGATAATAGAGTCGCTGTCGGCCTCGTCGTCGGCCTCGACCTCGTCGTCGGCCTCGACCTCGTCGTCGGCCTCGTCGTCTTCATCTAGGTATCCAAACTTAATCACCCTCTTTGGAGTACTCACAGGCTTCAAATCCTCGTAAGGAGATGAAAAAAGAGAAACTTCATCTTCTTTCTCCTTATCGAGTCCCTTTAATTTGATATCACCCTTGTCCGTCACGCTGGAATAGTCAACACCGAGGCCTTTATCCACTGCCATCTTATTCAGTTCTTCACTAGGATTTTCCTTAAATGTTTTGGCTTTTTTATCCTTTACATCACTGAGAAGACCTTTTAGCTTATTAATCTGTTCTTGATAATAGTTTTTATCTCTTTTTGTTAATCTTTTAGCTTCTTTTTTGACATCTCTTTTAAAAGGATTAATAAATCCCAGAGCATTTTTGATTCTGTTTCTTTTCGGAGCATCTTTTTTCAATATTTTTAACACATTGATTCTGAAATTGATTGCTTTGATAATTTTTCCTTTGTTAGATTTTTTGAAAATACCTATCACCTTATCCGCCTTTTTCCCGTTCAAGTCTTCTGTATCCATT
>Ga0307933_1001041_pt1 | contig 23556 bp, 23 predicted proteins | sample OrgLakmetageno88_FD_201811 | JGI IMG/M metagenome (GOLD analysis project Ga0307933, IMG submission 201811) | Saline water microbial communities from Organic Lake, Antarctica - #88 | ecosystem: Environmental > Aquatic > Non-marine Saline and Alkaline > Saline | place: Antarctica: Organic Lake... | reverse complement strand
CACACCGCGCTACCCACTTAAACCTTTTTCGATTTGGTATAATACTCTTTTAAAGACGGTTTGATCCTTAACCGTGTTTAATGGGTGGCGCTGAGTGGCTCACTCAGCACGTTTACCAATGGCTCCCCCAGCAGGACGGATGCGGTGTGGGCCACACCGCGCTACCCGTTTAAACCTTTTTCGATTCGGTATAACTCAGCGAGTCGTTCGGGCAAATTCATCGCACCATGTTTAACCCTCAAAATAACTTGAATTGTTGCCGCTGGTAAATGACTAGGCTCCTAGAACCAAGGAGGCAGCCGTGGAGACGCAATCGGCGTGGCATCGCTATACAGAGGAGCAAACGCAGCGGATGGGACATCCGCCCTCCCTGCTTTGACGCGCGGCGGGGCGCGGCGGGTGGGGACACCCGCCCTCCCACTTTGACACGCTGCGCGGCAGATGGGACATCTGCCCTCCCACTTTGACACGCTGCGCGGCAGATGGGACATCTGCCCTCCCACTTTGACACGCTGCGCGGCAGATGGGACATCTGCCCTCCCTGCCCCTACTTTCGGATTTGGTAATCGGTTTTCTCGTTGATCAACTTCTGAATGCCTTCGAAGGCGGCGTTGACTTCTTTGTCTTTCAGAGTGCGGTCTGGGGCGCGGAAGCTCATCGTGACTGCTAGGCTCTTTTTGCCCTCGGGCAAGCCTTGCCCTTGGTAAAGGTCGAAGATTCTTACGCTTTCGCAGTTGAAACCTTGGGTGGCTTTCTTGGCGAATTTGGCGACCTCTTTTTCGACGTCGCCGGCGTGGACACTCTGATCGACGATCAAGGCGAGATCCTTGGCCGACGCGGGCTGGTTACTGACGCCGGTGTGGCGACCGCGCTTTGCTTTGCGCTCGAAGAATTTCGGAGTCATTAAAATCGAACCTGCGAGGACGGGTGTGGTGAGATCCCAGCGGTCTTTTAAATTTGCGATATTTAAGAGGCCGCAGGTTGCTTGAAAGCCCATCTTAGCGAAGTCGCCTGCCTCGGCGGAGTGGCCGCCTTGCCAGAGCTGGCAATCTTCAATCGGCTGGTAGGTGAGCTTGCTCGCGGCGGTGCCGGCTATTTCTAGGATCTCACCAGCGAGGGTGCGGGCGGTGTAGAAGTCGGCGACCTCGCGCTGGCGCCACTCGCGGCGGATCTGGTCGGCGACGATGACGAAGCTGACGGAGATGAGCTCCACCATCTGGCCGTTGACCTCGCGGTAAACGTGACCGCGCTCGAAGAAGCGGGTGGCTCCGGTGGCGCGGGCGGCGTTGAGCTTGAGCACGTCGAGGAGGCCGGGGATGAGCGAGGGGCGCAGGTGGCTTTGGTCGCTCTGCAAGGGGTTGTCCAAGGCTAGGACTTTGAAGCTTTCTTGGCCGAAGAAGAACTTTGTCTCTTCGGGATCGCGGAGCGAGTAGAGGAAGGCTTCGTCGAAGTTTTGACCGGTCAGGTAATCGGCGATGGATTCGTTGACGGTGTAGATGCGGTGATCTTCGGTGCTGATGCCCCGGGCGACGACTGGGGACTCGGGGATGCGATCGGTGCCATAGACACGGATGAACTCTTCGACGAGATCGACATCGCGCTGCAAGTCTTGTCGGTAGGACGGGATGGAGACCTCCCAACGGGCGGAGCCGTTATCTTCTTCGTAAATGGCGACGCCGAGCCCGAGAGATTCGAGCACGGCCTGAATCGCCTCGTCGCTGACATCGAAACCGATGAACTTGCGCACGCGGTCGGGAAACAGGGCGACTTCGCTGATGGTGGGTGGCTCGGCGCCCTCCGTAATCAAGTTGCCATCGACAGTGCCGCCGGCAACTTGGAGAATGAGATCGACGGCGCGCAGCGATGCGTAGAGCACACCCTGGGGATCGACGCCGCGCTCGAAGCGGTAGCTGCTGTCGGAGGAAATGCCGAGCTGGCGGGCGGTGGCGCGGACGGATGTGGGGGCAAAGTAAGCGGCTTCGAGGACGATATCGGTGGTTTGGGCATCGACTTCGGCATCGACGGAGCCCATGATACCGGCCACGACGAGTGGGCGCTCGGTATCGGCGATCACGGCCATTTCAGCGGTGAGGGTGCGCTCGACTGCGTCGAGGGTGGTGATCTTTTCGCCCGCGCTGGCCATGCGGACGAGGATTTTTTTGCCTTTGATCTTGGCCGCATCAAACGCGTGTAGGGGCTGGCACGTTTCGTGGAGCACGTAATTGGTGACATCGACGACGTTGTTGATCGAGCGTTGACCGGTGGCTTCGATGGCATCCTTGAGCCACTTGGGGCTGGGGCCGACTTTGACGCCTTTGATGCAGATGGCGGTGTAGTGCGGGCAGACCTCGGGGGCGCTGACTTCGACGCTGGAAATGAGTGGCTCCCCGCCGCTGTCGTTTTCGGTGCTGGCTTTGACTTCTGGGTATTTGACATCGAGGCCGAACTTGGCGGCTAGCTCGCGGGCGACGCCGATGTGGCTGAGCACGTCGACGCGGTTGGGCGTGATTTCAAGGTCGAAAACGGTGTCGCCGTCAGTGTAGAGATCATTGAGGGGCGTGCCGAGCTGGGTATCGGCGGGGAGGATCATGATGCCGTCGTGGTCTTGGCCGAGGCGGAGCTCTTTGACCGAACACATCATACCGGCGGAGGGCTGGCCACGCAGCTGGGAGACTTTGATCTTAAAATCGCCGGGCAAGACGGCTCCGGGGAGCGCGACCATGACTTTATCGCCTTGATTGAAGTTTTTAGCACCGCAGACGATGTCGTGGACTTCGCCTGGGTTGCCGGTGGATACCTTGCAGCAACGCAGACGGTCGGCGTCAGGGTGTTGGCGATATTCGAGGACTTGGCCGACCACGACGTGATTGAGCTGGGGCGGGCCGAGTTTTTCGTATGCCTCGATGTCGAAGCCGAGCAAGGGCAAGACCTCGGCCAGCACTTCGGGTGAGTGCTCGGTGGGATCGAGATCGATGTAGTTTTTAAGCCAGTGGTAGGAGATCTTCATGATAGGAAAAGATTTTTAGGCAGAATGATTGTAGGCAGAATCATTTATCGACTCTGACGTCAGCGGTGTTTTCAAGCAGCAGAAATAATGATTCTGCCTTTAATGATTCTGCCTAAATCATTCTGAAAGTTTAGAATTAAGGTTTACGCGAACTGCTTGAGGAAGCGGAGGTCGTTTTGGTAATAGTAGCGGATGTCGTCGACGCCTTGGAGGATCATGGCGATGCGCTCAATGCCCATGCCGAAGGCGTAGCCGGTATAGATTTCGGGGTCGATGCCGACGGCTTTGAACACCTCGGGGTCGACCATGCCGCAACCCATGATTTCGAGCCACTTGTTGCTGAGCTTGCCGAGATCGGGTGAGAAGAAGTCCATCTCAAAACTGGGCTCGGTGAAGGGGAAGAAGCTGGGACGCAGGCGGGTCTTGGCCTTGGTGCCGAAGATGGTTTTGACGAAATGATCGAGGGTGGCTTTGAGGTCGAGCAGGGTGACATTTTTATCGACGTAGAGGCCTTCGATCTGGTGGAAGTTGGCGCTATGGGTGGCGTCGGGGGTGTCGCGGCGGAAGCAGCGACCGGGCGCGACGATGCGGATCGGCGGCTTCGACTGGAGCATGGTGCGGATCTGCACGGTCGAGGTGTGGGTGCGGAGGAGGTATTTTTCATCGGCTTGTTTGCTGACGTTGTTAACCACGAGATCGTCGGGCAGGTAGTAGGAATCCTGCATGTCGCGCGCGGGGTGATCGCTGGGGATGTTGAGCGCGTCGAAGCAGTAGTGCTCGGTCTCGACCTCGGTGGCTTCGGCCACGGAGAAGCCGATGCGGCGGAAGAGATCGACCATCTCTTCGCGGACTTGGGCGATGGGGTGCAAGGTGCCGCGGGTGGCGTCGGGCGTCGGTAGCGTGGGGTCGATGGCGGGGCCGAGCTTGGCAGCCAACTCGGCGGCTTCGAGGCGCTCCAGCAGGGTGTCGAAGGCGGCTTGCACAGCGGTTTTGGCCTCGTTGAGGAGCTTGCCCAGCGCGGGCTTATCTTCTTTGGGAACTTTGCCCATGCCCTTCATGATGTCCGTCAGGGCACCTTTGGGGCCGGAGATGGTAGCCTTGTAGGCTTCGAATTCTGCGCGCGTTGAAATACTGGGAGTCTTCTCCCGCACACTGGCGACGATTGCATTTAGCTGTTCTTGCATGGCTTTAATCGAAATTAATAAAGCGAGAAGGGTTTCAGCCTGACGGGGTTTGTCGAGACGGTTTTCAATCAAATCGCTAGATCGGGCGGATAGGATTCAGCCCTTAGCTTTTTCCCTCTCCTCGAATGCGCAACATTTAAGGCCCAACGCTCAACGCCCAAGTTAAAAAGAAACTGATCTTTGTGGGTTGAGTCATGCTCAAAGCGGGTCGAAGATTCAGTGAATTGGAAATGCGCTTGGGTCCGGGGCTTAGGTTCGGAGCTTGGGTTCGGCGGGCGTGACAAGTCGCGCCCCTACGATTTGACTACTCTCGAAATTTTGGAAAATACAGACAGTTTATTGGAGATTCTCTACCGGGATGCTGACCTGATCGCTATCGATAAGCGGGCGGGGCTACTGGTGCATCGCAGCTGGGTTGATGCGCAGGAGACGCAATTTGCTCTCCAAATGTTGCGCGACCAGATCGGCCAGGAAGTCCACCCTTGCCATCGCTTGGATAAGCCTACCAGCGGCGTGCTGCTCTTTGCGCTCAATCGTGAGGCACATCGGCGGGCGCAAGTTGCTTTCGCTGAGCAACGAACCGAAAAAACCTACCACGCGGTGGTGCGCGGCTGGCTCGACGGCTCGGGCGTGATCGACTACCCGCTGCGTAACGAGGACAAACCCGATAAGGTGCAAGACGCCATCACCGAGTATGCATGTTTATGGCAATCGACGGTCGAGGTGCCGGTGGGACGGTATCCGAGTGCGCGCTTTTCACTAGTCGAACTGCGCCCAAAGACGGGAAGGACGCATCAGCTGCGGCGGCATATGGCGCACTTGCGGCATCCGATACTCGGCGATACGCGTCACGGCGACGGCGTGCAAAACCGTTTCTTGCGTGCGCACAACGGCCAGCAAATGCTGCTGCTACGCGCAGTGCGGCTGCAGATGCCGCATCCTGTGACGGGCGAGGCGCTGGACATCCGCGCGGGCGTGGACGCGGCGTTTGAGGCTGCTTTGGAGCGACTGCGCCTGAGCGGACTGGAGTCCCGCCTTTAGGCAGCAGCGTTAGGATAGCTTTTCATACGCGACCGCCTAAAGGCGGGACTCCAACCCTTGACGCAGGGCGGCTACTGCCCACGCGCGGTGGCTGAGCTGGCTTTTAGTCGCTTCACCAAGCTCGGCGAAGGACTTTTTGTGGCCTTGTGGCACGAAAACTGGATCGTAGCCGAAGCCCTCACTGCCGGTCGGCGTCTTGGCAATCGTGCCCTCGCACGCGCCTTCGAAGTATTGCTCAGCCCCTTGCGGATCGATCAGGCAAAGCACGCAGCGGAAGCGTGCGGTGCCCGCAGCCTTAGGCTGCTTGGCTAGTTCGACTAACAGTTTGTTCAAATTATCTGAATCACTCGCGCCCTCGCTTGCGTAGCGGGCGGAATAGATGCCGGGCGCGCCGCCGAGCGCGTCGACTTCGAGCCCAGAATCGTCGGATACGATCCACGCTTCTGCGGGTGCCAGTGTGCGCAGAGCTAATGCTTTGATCCGCGCGTTGGCCGCAAAGGTAAGGCCGTCTTCGACCACCTGCGGCATTCCGCCGCAGACTTTGGCAGAGACGACTTCGAACCCGCAGCCTGCTAGGAGATTGTCGAATTCTTCGGCCTTGTGAGCATTGCCAGTGGCGACGATAAGTTGTTTCATTCTTGAATAAATCCTCGGGTCAAGCGGTCGTCACCGAAGCTGGCGAAACGAAGCGCTCGCAGCGCGAAGACCTCATCCATCGACTGTGAATTTCGCAACGAGCCCAGGCCGGGCGAGCCCGCGTCAGACATCAACTTGGGCGCTTGATAGATAAAGAGATAGTCCGCCAAGCGACCTTCGATCACACGCGTGGCGAGGGTCGGCCCCACTTCGACATAGACGCCGCAGATGCCCTGTTCGGCGCAACGCTCCCGAAACACCTGCCAATCCAAATGCCCGTTAACTTCTGGTAACGGCCACAGGGCGATGCCGCGTGCGGCTGCGCGTGGCTGCCCGACTACGGCGGCCTTTTCGCTACAAAGGATGGTGGTCTTTGCGGCGTGGGCATCGGTGTAAACTTTGGGCGAAGCTTCTAAAGTTATTAAACTACGGTCAAAGACGAAGCGCTGAGGGCACCATACCGTATCGCCGATGCGGGCGGTGAGGCTCGGATCGTCTTTCAAGACAGTCTGTGCACCGACTGCGATGGCGGGAAAATAGCGACGCCAACGCATAACATCGGCGCGCGCCTCCTCGCCAGTGACCCACTTGGATTGCCCCGACGCGGCCGCGAATTTACCGTCGAGTGTGAGCGCCATCTTAGCGGCGATGAGTGGCGTGCCTTGGGTGATCCAATGGTTAAAGATCAAATTGAGATCGGTGCATTCTAGCGCCAGCACGCCCGCGACCACTTCGATGCCTGCGGCGCGTAGAATGTCCAGCCCGCGTCCGGCGTGCGCGGGATTTGGATCGCGCGCACCGACGACGACGCGAGCGATGCCGGCCTCGATGATGGCATCGGTGCAAGCGCCGGTGCGGCCGCAAGTGCTGCACGGCTCCAGCGTGACGTAGATGGTGGCACCTGCTGCGGGCTGGCGCCCGAGCGCTTTGAGCGCGGCGACCTCGGCATGATCCTGCCCGGCGGCGCGGTGCCAGCCTTCGGCCACGATCTCGCCACCTTCGACAATGACGGCACCGACCATCGGGTTCGGGTGCGTCTGCCCCCAAGCCTGTTGCGCTAGCTCCAGCGCACGACGCATAAAGCGCTGGTCGGTATCCACAGTCGGCATTATCCTTTGACGTAGGGATTGTTGGCTTTTTCCTGCGCGACTGAAGTATTCGGGCCGTGCCCGGGATAGATCGTCGTGGCATCGGGCAGGGTGTAAACTTGAGTCTTGATCGACTTTTCCAGCACTGAGAAATCGCCGCCGGGCAGATCGTAACGCCCAATGCTACCGGCAAAGATCGCATCGCCCACCACGGCGGCCTGCTCACTTACGATGTAGACGAGTACATTACCTGGGCAGTGCCCCGGCACATGGCGGATCTCCATCTCGGTATTGAGCAGATCGAGAACATCGCCGCCTTTGACCCAGTTCGTGATCGGCACTTCCTTCAGCTCCAGCCCGGGAATCGCGTAGCTCGCCATCTTGGCAGGTGAGGCAAACATCTCGCTATCGTCTGCGTGGCCGTAAGTCGGAATTCCGGTATCGGTAAACTTATGGCCATCCAGAATATGATCCCAGTGCCCATGCGTGAGGATGAGTGCCACGATCTGGCAGCCATGTTTCTCGGCAATCTGCGTCGCCCACTCGTAAGCTTCGGCAGGTGCGTCGATGATCACGCATTGCTTGAGCGCTGGCTCGATGAGGGCAAAGGCATTGGTGCCAATCGGTGGGAGTTCTTGGGATTCGATAATCATGTGAGGGATGACGATGCACGAGCCGGCGGCGCTTTCAATCAGGAATAATGGGGGTGATTCGAGAATGCGCACGATTTATCTAGGGGACATCCTCGATAATTTAAGAGGTAGCGCGGATTGGCCTCAATCCGCATTCCGATGGCGCGGGGATGCTGCATGAGGCCTTGCAGCGCTACCCGATTAACGTGCTGCATGAGGCCTTGCAGCGCTACCCGATTAACGTGCTGCATGAGGCCATGCAGCGCTACCCGATTAACGTGCTGCATGAGGCCATGCAGCGCTACCCGATTAACGTGCTGCATGAGGCCATGCAGCGCTACCCGATTAACGTGTTGCATGAGGCCTTGCAGCGCTACCAATTCTCTCTAATCTGGAACAAAATGTGCCTCAAATTGACATTGTGCGTAAAGCAACAGAGTCTATACTAATACATGATGGTTGAATCCAGACAAAGATACTTAAGGAACTTATTGCGAATTTCGCTGATACTAATCGGCGTATTCGGCACGTTCGGCGTGTTCGCTCCGCAAACATCGGCGCAAGACCGCACCATCGAGGCGCCTATTTTAAGTCAAAATCCGCTGGTCTCCAAGGCTTACCAGCTACTTGAAGCGGGCGACTCAAGTGCGGCACTAGCCAGTTTTAAGCTCGCTCTCTCGGAGGACGGTCAAGACCTCTCCGCCCAGCTCGGGCAGGCGATGATTTTTGCCGAACTCCAGCGACACACCGAAGCCTTCGCTTCCTTCGACGCTATCGTGCAATCCTACCCGCGCCATGCCTTCGCTTGGAACGGCCGCGGGCTGGCCGCGTTTAATCTGGAGGACTTCGATACCGCGCTCAGTTCCTTCAAGCAAGCCACCGCCGAGCAGCCGATCAACGGCTTTTTCTACGAGTCGCTGGCGTGGGCGCAAATGTGCCGCGGCGAGTTCAGCGACGCCGTGACCTCCGCTAAAAAGGCGACCTTGATGTATCACAAGAAGAGCGAAAACTCCGCCTACCCCCTACTGATCGCCTACTTCGCCTACCTCGAAACGGGCGATCTCAGAAACGCCCGCACCACGCTCCGCTACGCGGTGCAGAATAAACCGCTCAACCGCTGGCCCGCACCCGTGATCGACTACCTTGCCGATACCATCACCGCTGCCGAATTGATCAGCTTCGTCACCAACACCAGCGAAGAAACCGAAGCTCACACTTACATCGGCCTCAAGCTCCGCGCATCCGCCAGCCCCGACACGGCCAAAGAGCACCTCGAATGGGTGGCACGGCACGGTGATCCGCGCGTCTTTGAATACACACTCGCCCGTGCGCTCAACCTGCAAGACAGCGTCGCACTACTCGTCCCCTGAGTGTGAAACGTATCGACTGCATTTTCGCAGTGGCGCTCTGCGCACTACTGGCAACCTCGGCATCGGCTGAAGAACTCCCCAGCAAGTTGGAGCTTAAAGACGTGACCATGGTCAAACAAAAGGGCAATTTCTGCGTACCCGCCTCGGCCACCATGATCGCCGGTTTCCACGGCATCGAAACCGACCAAGATCAAGTCGCCAAGCTCTCCTCCGAGATGTCGGCCAGCAATCAAGGGACCTACCCCAGCGACATGCTACTCGCCATGCAGAAGCTCGGCTTCGACGGCCACTCGCTGCACTGGACGAGCGAAGCGGAATTCACCGAAAAGGCGCTGCCCCTGATACGACGCGCGCTCTTCGACACCGGCCCTATCTATATTTCATTCAAGCCAAACGTGTTCGGCAGCATGGGGCACGGCTGCGTGATCGTGGGCTACGACGACCGCAAAGAAGAGCTCCTCATTTACAACCCATGGGGCAACGAGTTTGAAAAAAGCTACGAGCGTGTCGCCATCGATGGCTATGGCGTGGTCTTCATCGAAGCCCCCGAGCCAGCGCCCGTCGCCAGCGAGGCATTCGTGAAAAAGATACAAGCCGTGGTGCCGCAGTTTGATGGCAACTTCTTAGCGCTCAGCCAAGGCCTCAAACGCGCCGACACTGCACACAAACTCGTCTGGTGCAGCCGCCGCGACGCGCGCCACGATAAACGCTTCGCGCGCGATACCGCCCGCGACGATGGCCGCCTGATCCTCGAACTCGCCTTCGAGCGCAACCCCGCCGTGCTGATCCCCCTCAGCAAAAATGGCGAAACTGAGCAATACCTTTTCGTCACGCGCCCACCCGAGGGCGGCGCCCGCTTCCTCGTGCGCCAGATCGGCGACCGCGGCTGGAGCGAGCCCGAGCTGATGACGCTCGGCAGCCTCACTCGCAATTGGGTGACCGCCTTCGACCAGTCAGACAGCGACGAGAAAGTCTGGGAATTGCCAATGATCGAGTTGCATCCCGACACCAGCCTGTAAGTCTAGACGGCAATGAAATTTCTCGACTCTATGGAAAAGCGGTTCGGCTTCATCGCCGTGCCAAATGTGGTGCTCACTCTCATCGTGGCACAGCTCTTTATTTACGCCGCGATCCTGATCGGGCGCGTCGATTATAATTCCATCATCTTGGTGCCCAAGATGGTCTCTGCTGGCGAGTGGTGGCGGCTCGCCTCCTTTCTCATCGCGCCGCCCTTCGTGCCAGCCACCCTCTTTCAAGGCCTCTTCCTCGCCTTCTTCTGGTACATTCTGCACATGATGAGTCAAAATTTAGAGGCCGCATGGGGCGTCTTTCGGTTTAACTTTTTCTTACTCACTTGTGTCGTCTTCGCACTGATCGGTGCCTTCATCGGGCAGCTGATCTCGCCCTCGGCGACCATCTTTGTCGCGCCGCGATTCATTTACTTCACAATGTTTTTCGCCTTCGCCACGCTGAATCCCAATATCCAGTTCCTCATCTTTTTTGTCATCCCTATGAAGGTGAAGTGGCTGGCATGGATTATCCTAGCCGTCGGCGTCTTCACCTTTCTGGCGATGCCGACTATCGGCCACCGCATCGCCTTTGTCGCGCCCTACATTTGCTATCTACTCTTTTTCAAAGACACCCTCAGCCAGTCGATGGAGAGCCGCCAACGCCGTAAGAAATTCGATACCGACAAGCGCGAGCGCGACGAGGAAGCGCTGCACACCTGCGCCCAATGCGGCGTCAGCGACAAGAGCGACCCCAAAATGGACTTCCGCTACAAAGTGGTCGACGGCGACGCGGTCTGCATCTGCGAGCCGTGCCGCGAGGCGGGGTGACTACCCCAAGACACCTAGGATGTAATCGCGCGAGGCTACGATCTGCTCGACTGTCAGGCTGGGGCTTAGCTCCAAGACCAGCGTATGCTCGGGGCGCACAAATTCGGAGATCATTTTGAAATCAATCGTGCCGGTGCCGGGCACTTGATGATCGCGCCCGCTCTCGGAGACATCATGCAGATGGAAGCCACCTAGGCGCGGTGCCATCTTTTCGAGGTGCGCCCGGTGGTCGAGCAGTCCGAGCTGGTGCTTAATTTGCGCGTGGCCGGTATCGTGCCAATACACGGCGTGCTCTGGCTCGTCGAGGCCCAGCAGAAAGTCGTCGTAGTCGGCATCGATCGGCATCTCTTCTATGCCTTCGCGGTTTTCGAGGCAGAGCTTGAGCCCGCGTTGCTTTGCCTCAGGCAAGAGCGCTTCGTAATTCTCTTTGATCCGTAGAATAGTTTTTTTGGCAGCCTTGCGGATGGTCTTCATCGCCTTATTGCGGCGCTTCACAAACGCATCGCTCTCACTTAGCTCGTGTGCAGAGATCTCCGACTGCTCGATCCACTTTTCAAGACGTGCCTCGGCGGATACGAAGAAAAAGGAGACCCGCCCCGAGTGCATCACAACGCGGTCCGCACCAACTTTATTGGCAAAGTCGAAGGTCTGGATCGAATAGCGGTGCCACAAGCGGCGCTCGCGCGAATCCAGCGTGGACGGCTGATAAAGATTGGGCGCGGCGTACTGCACGCTAGCCGGCAAGGGGCAAAAGTTGTGCAACGAGGAGATTTCGACAATGCCCTCTTCCACCGCTTTTAAAACACCCGGCACGAGCGAAAGGCGGATGCCGTGGCTGAGCTCGATACGCTTGAAGCCGAGGCCAACCATTTCTTCGACCATCTCATAGCCATCGGTATGCCGAGCGGAGCACCAGCAAGTGGAGAGCGAGAGACGATCAAGAATATTAGACATATCGAAAAGTGTATAAAAAAATCCCGACGCGTGCGAAACGTGTCGGGACTTAATCAACTACAAGCGCAGCGCGCCCGCAACTTAGAAAAAAATATAAAAAACAGGAAAAATAGAAAATTAAGACGCTAAAATTACGAACTACATCTTCGAGTAACGAACGCGCAGCATGTTATTAAAATCCAGTTCCTTTTTCTTACGACGCTTAGCTTGTGCAGGCTTAATGAAATAGCGCTTAGCGCGCAAATCGCGGATGATACCCTCACGGTCGAGGCGTTTCTTAAGGCGGCGGAGCGCACGTTCCATGGGCTCGCCTTTGCGGACTTTTACTTCAAGTGACATAATGAAAATCGGTGGTTTTGTGATGGAAAAGGTGTTAAAATGGCTTTGATAGCAGACTCGTCAACCCTTTATTTTTGTAAACTGAGCGAAACGACGTTCTCGATGTGGCGCGTGTGGGGGAACAGGTCGAAGGGTTGGATGCGGGTGATCTTGTAGCCACCTTCGATGAATTCCTTGAGATCGCGCGCCTGCGTGGCGGGATCACAGGAGACATAGACCAAGCGCTGCGGGCGGAACTGGAGTAGCTGTTGGCGGAAGCCCTCATCGCAGCCCTTGCGGGGCGGATCGATCACGAGCGCGGTTTCCTCGGCGGGGAACTTCAGGCCGTTGAAGATCGCCTCGGCCTTGCCGATCACAAAGCGGACGTTGTTAATACCGCTGATTTTGCAATTAGCCTGCGCCCAACGTACGGCCGGTTCACTGATCTCGACGCCGGCCACCTGCTCGAAGGACTTCGCCGTCGAGAGTGCGAATAGCCCGACGCCGCAATAGGCATCGACCAGGTAGCGAGCACCCAGCGCCGACGCTTCAGTGGCGACGTGATTGACCAGTTCGGGCAAAATGAAGGGATTATTTTGAAAGAACTCGCCCGCTTTGAACTGGAAAGTGACCGCGCCCACGCGCTCGGAGACGATGTCTTGCGGGTCGTTGACCACGCCTTCGAGCACGTGGCGCATCAGGAGCGTGCCACCGCGTTGACGGCGTTTTTTACCACCCGAGCGGCGGGCTTCCTCACGCGCTGCGGGCAGTGCGTCATTGATCGCATCGGTGGCAATCGGGCAATGCTCGACATCGATAATCTGGTTGCGCCGGCCGTATTGGAGAAAGCCGATCGGCTGCGCACCATCGCGGTCGGGGCGATTATAGTGCGGCGTGATCTTGGAGCGGTAGTTGTAAACCTGCGGCGAACCGTGCGCTAGATCCACGGGGAAGTCGATGCCGCCCAGCTTTTGCATCAACTCTACGACGTGCTGCGTCTTCTCCTTGAGCTGACGCTCGTAGGTGATGTGCTGATATTGGCAGCCGCCGCACTTGGTGTAGTGCGGGCAATTCGGCGCGATGCGGTCGGGCGAAGCTTCGAGCACTTCCACTAGGTCGGCATCCGAGTAGTTTTGAAAATTACGAAAGATACGGGCTTTGACGCGCTCTCCAGGAATCACGAAGGGCACCATCACCACCCAACTATCGACACGGCCGACCCCCATCCCGAGATTAGTCAGACTATCAACAGTGAACTCGACCTCTTGATGATACTCAAAAGGCTTCGCCACGAAATTTTTTGGCTCTTGCATCCCCATGCCCTCCCGTATGCTTAAGCATCCTGCAATCCTAAAAATTGCAAAGCACCTCTCTCATGGAAGATTTCTACATTCAAAGTCGACAAAACGATCAGGTTAAAAACCTCGTCAAACTGCGCGAGCGCAAGCACCGCGATCGCCAATCACGCTTCCTGGTGGAGGGTCTGCGCGAGATCGGGCACGCGCTGACAGCCGGCTTCGAGATCACGCATCTCTACTACTGCACAGATTTCTTTCCCAGCGCCGCGCACAACACTTTTATCGAACAACAAAAAGAGAAGGCCAGCTTCGCCTGCATCGGCATGAGTGCCGACGCATTTACCAAAGCCTCGCAGCGAGAAGGCCCCGATGGGCTGATCGCCATCGCCATACAGCAGAGCAATGTGCTCTCCGATCACAAGCTATGCGAAAAGCCGCTGCTCCTCGTGCTAGAAGGCATCGAAAAGCCCGGTAACCTCGGCGCGATCCTGCGTAGCGCCGACGGCGCGGGCGTGGATGCCGTTATTCTAGTCGACTGCGTGCTCGATTTGTACAATCCAAACGCGATCCGCTCTTCACAAGGGCTCGTCTTTGCCTTACCGATCGTAGCCACCGATCGGGCAACGCTCAGCGCGTGGCTGGATGCGCACGGCATTCTCTGCTGCGCCACCACTCCAGACACAGATCAGCTGCATTGGGAGGTCGACTACGCCCAAGGCATCGCGCTCTTGATGGGTAGCGAGAGCGATGGCCTCACGCCCTATTGGCTAGACAAAGCCGCCCACAAAATCCGCATCCCCATGGCCGGCCAAGCCGACTCGCTCAACGTGGCGGCCGCTGCCGCCGTCTGCCTCTACGAAGCCCGCAGGCAGCGCACCACTTGAGAAGACCGCACAAAAAAGCCCGGCAGTGGACTGCCGAGCTTCGAAGAGTGATTATATCAGCTCGCACATCAGGTCGCACATCAGGCTAAACAGCTTTTCAGCTGTCAACCTCACATGGCCTTCGGAATATTCGCTGGAATGTCGACCATGTGTGTATCCTTGCGCTTCACTTTTTTGAGCCGCGCGCGTCGCCGGATCATCCGGTCTAGCTTCTGCACCATGTCGTCGATCGACTTGTAGAGGTCGTCGGTATCGGCCGAGGCGAAGTGATCATTCCCTCGGACTTCGAGCTGCCCTTTTGCAATAAATTCTTTTTGGTGGGTCGCTTGGTGGGGGTCGTATTCCAATTCCACGCGCATACGGATGATCCGATCATCGTGCTCGAAGAGTTTTTCTGCCTTATCGTGAACTATATTTTTGATCGCCTCAGTTAATTCCATGTTCAAACCAGAGATGATAACGTCGTGTTGCTTCATATATATATTTCCTTTTCTTTAGTTGGTTCTATTTAACGGAGCCGAATGACTCCGCCACTTCGACACAATTGTGCACAAAAAAAGCCAAACCCATTGTAAAATCGGACAAGTGAGTCCGATAAACAATTTCGGACAAATGAGTCCGATAAGCAATTTCGGACAAGTACGTCCGATAAACCTAAAACATACATGAAAAATCTAGGAGACCTAGCATACTTCAATCGTTTTTCCGTAATCGTTATTACGGGTGGTTCTTCTGGGATTGGCTGCTCAATTATCAAAGCAATTAAAAAGGTAGCCCCTGAAAGTGTGGTCTGCAACCTTTCTCGGTCAAAACCTGAGATTTTTTTAGGCGATAACGGACAACATTTCCCCGTCGATTTGAGCGATGCCAGCGCCTTGGCGGCCGTAGCCGAAGCCGTTAAACTGAAAATTGCCACTTCGCCCGCAGGAGAGGTCTTGCTCATCAATAATAGCGGCTTCGGCGACTACGGCCGCATGGCCGACCTCGACCTCGATAAGCAGCTGACCATGATCGATTTAAACGTGCGCGCCGTAGTCGACTTAACGGCTCGGCTGCTTCCCATCCTGCTAGAGCGCGGCGGTAGCATCGTCAACGTAGCCTCCACCGCCGCCTTTCAACCCACCCCATTTCTAGCCACTTACGGAGCCACCAAAGCCTTCGTCCGCAACTGGTCGTTGGCGCTCAACGAAGACCTACGCGGCACCAAAGCGCGCGCCCTCGCCGTCTGCCCCGGGCCGACACGCTCAAATTTCTTTAAAGCAGCAGGTTTTGATACGCCACCGATGAATCAAGGTGCCAACAAAGGGCTCGACATGAGCACCGATGAAGTCGCTGCACGGACGCTCCACGCCATCGCCAAGCAAAAGTCGCTCACCATCACGGGCTGGAAAAATCACTGTATCGCGTTTTTCGGCAGCAAGCTGCCCATCGTCGCCGTGACCCGAGTCGGAGGTATCATACTCCGCAAAATGCGCTTGGAGCAGCATAAAAAATGAACAACCCCTACGGCGAAGAAGCCCCCCTGGTCGACCTGGCCGATTTCCCCAGCTGGATCGTGCAAGAAGACGATAATTTGCTGATTATCAACAAGCCCGGCTGGCTCGTCTGCCACCCCTCGAAGAACGGGCCGATGTCGAGCCTCGTGGGCGTGGTGCGCGCATACACCGGCGCGGACAAGCTGCACCTCGTCGCCCGGCTCGACCGCGAAACGAGTGGGCTGATCATTTTTGCCAAACGCCCGTCCGTGGCGCGCAAGTTTCAGATGGCGATCCAGAACCGCATCGTTAAAAAAGCCTACATCGCACTGGTAGAGGGCGAACTCCGCGAGCCAATCCACATCGACCTACCCATCGCCCGGCGGCGCAGTGGCGGCGGCCCCGTGATCGTAAAGTCCGAAGTCAGCTACGACCGCAGTTCCCAGACGGCAGAGACTACCTTTGTGCCGCTGATCGCCAAGCGCGGCACCACCCTCTGCCGCGTCGAGCCACAGACAGGGCGCAAGCACCAGATCCGCGTCCATGCCGAGCATCTCAAGCATCGGATCGTCGGCGACAAGATTTACGGCCCCGACGAGACGCTCTACATTGAATTCATCGAAAACGGCTGGACAGATCGACTCGCCGCAGCCCTGCCCATCCAGCGACAGGCACTGCATTGCCACCGCTACGATTTCGAGTTCCCCGAAGGCACCGTCAGTTTCAGCGCCCCCTTGCAGGCAGACATGCTAGCCTTCTGCCATCAGCATATGGACCTCAGCCCAGAAGAAATCAACGCAGCGATTGAAAGCTAGTTAATTTTATCTAAAAACTATTGACGGATGAGGCCGCCCCGCCATTTTCCGTGTTTTCCCGCTGTTGGGGGCATTAGCTCAGTTGGTAGAGCGCTTGCATGGCATGCAAGAGGTCAGGAGTTCGACTCTCCTATGCTCCACCATTTCCGCAAGGCGTTGGCAGGGAATGGATTAAGTAGATGAGCTGGTCTCATTTACATCAAAGTAAGAATGGAAATAAGAATGTATCGCCGACTGGCGTAGTTGTCGTGCAGTGTTAAATGCTCCAGAGCATGAGTCCTTTCGGCCACGGTAACATTTCTATTTAGAAGCCAGTCGATCAAATAGACAAACAATGCTGCTACAGTGCCGAACACTAGCGGCCTGGCGTGTTATAACTATATGACAAGAGAATACTTCTGCTGTCAGTTGCCCGGATGAGCCGACCGCTCCCCGGGCTTCCTGCCTGGAGATACAGGAGCACAACAAACACGCAATGTGGTGCCGTTTGATCAAGGTGGTGCAGGTGCGACGCCCGCACCACGCAACCACACGAATCCAGCCGCAGACTGGAACTGCTCAGGCAAGCAACGTGGCTTGATCGAGAAGCTGATGGGTGAGCACCATACATCGTTCGAGGAATTGGACGAGTTGGCACACCACCGATTCAACTGTGGGCTGAAGCAACTCAACAAGATGTCGCCTCTGCTTGGCTACGTGGATCTTGTTCGCCCCGGCAATATCCCGGTGGACTTCAAGACCTGCGCCGCCACTCCGAATGTGGAACTGGAAGCGTTCAACCATGAACTGCAATTAACGGCCTACCAGCTGTTGATTGAAGAGGCGACTGGAGAGCGGGTCGAAGGGCGTGAGTTGGTCTTCCTTGTGAAGACTGCCAAGCCTAAGATCATCGTCCATCGAATCCCTCCAGCGACCGAAGCTGATAAGGCTCGGTTCTGGTCTATTGCTCAGGCGGCGATCGACGGAATCTACCATGAGCGTTTTTATCCCCAGCCGGGAATGGCGTGTTCGTGGTGTGCGTTTCGTTCGGAATGTAGTCAATGGAAAGGGGGTGCATCGTGAGAAGTCTCATTGCAGCACTCTACATTGCTCTGCTTTCGGGCTGCTCCCGAGGCCCCGATATGGGGCCAGTCGGTGGTGGTCTCGCCGTGATCGGCTTGGCGCTGATTGTGGCAGCGGTCATTAACACACTCGCAGGGAAAGGGGGCGACGATGAATAGCATACGCGAACTCATTCGAACCACCTTCCCAGTGATCCTGATGCTGGTAGTCGTCATTTCGGTGGCATTATTGGTAGCGATCATGGTGCCCATACTGGTGCCTGTGTGCGTCGTCGGAGTGCTTCTCCTTGTCGCATGGCTCTGGTTTAACGGTGGTTCGCCGCCGCCACGCCTGCCAAGGAAGGAAAGGAGCTACTACGATGAAGGTTCATGAAGCCAGCCTTAGCTTCCGGGTCGTTCGTGAAGGACAGGAGCAGCCACTGGACACACCAGAGAAGATTGCGCACTATGTGAGCGATGCCTTCGAAGATGATCCGACCGTTGAGTGGTTTATCCTGATCCCCATGAACATAAAGAATATGCCCTTTGGGCGTGTTCTACTGACAAAGGGGACAGCTAGCTCCTGCCTGGCAAATCCGAGGGAGGTTTTAAGGCCGTGCATACTCTGCAATGCCAGCACCTTCGTAGTGGCTCACAACCACCCGTCCGGTGACACCGAACCCAGTCGGAACGACATCCAAGTCACCCGGCAACTTCGCGAAGCGGGCAAGACAATGGGCATCCCGCTCATCGACCACATCATAGTTGGAGACAGCTATTCCAAGCCCTACAGCTTCTCAGCTGCTGGGCTTGTTTAATCAATAAATCATCAACCAGGGAAAAGGCCTGTCGACGCCAGTCGGCAGGCCTTTCTCACATCCAAATATAATATTATGTTATTAGATCTATTAGAAAGGTCTGCACCACCTACTCAGAAACGGTGCAACCTCCTCCTGCATTGTGGGAGTTCTGCAGTGACCCGTGGTGAACTGGCTGTGAGCCATACGCCATTGCCCACAGTAACACACAAACCAGTCTCGCACATCAAAGTGTTACAGACTGTCGAGAAGGCGCTCCTTCAGCGCAGTATCATCATTACGAACCAAGCTCATGGTCTCACTCACGACGGCAGTCGCTACTTCGGCCTGCTTGAAGTCAGGGCGCATAATGCTGATAGCCCATACCGTTGGGTTGTTGGGATTCGTAACAGCCATGACAAGACCTTCGCTGCTGGCATTGTTGCCGGTAGCCAAGTGCTCGTCTGTGACAACCTCTGCTTCTCGGGAGAGATCCTGTTGTCGCGGAAGCATACGGGGCACATTCACGACGACTTGCCTATCATGGCAGGGCGTGCCGTGGATGCCCTGCGTGGGTATTGGCATACGCATGAGCATCGTATTGAAGCCTATCAGCACAAACGCCTGACCGACACCCGGGCGCATGATCTTGTGGTTCGTGCCGTGGACAGTGGAGTGTGTGCTAACAGCTACGTGCCTAAGGTCCTGCAGGAGTGGAGAGAGCCCGCACACGATGACTTCGCCCCACGTAATGTGTGGAGCCTTCAGAATGCCTTTACGGAGGTATTCAAAGGGCGGGTGGACCTGTTACCTGAGAGGACGATGAAGTTACATCAGTTATTGGATAGGCACGTCGGCCTGAACTGAGGCAGCAGACCTCAACGAGAAAGCACCCCGGGATAATTAGATCCGGGATGCTTTTTTTTAGCTGCCCAGTCTTTTTACTAATTACCTCACGTTCATCTTTATATTGATTAAAGAGTTTCTGTCGTTTTTACTAATTTTATGCAAATGCGATTCCTCTTGAATGCCCTACTAGCGTTTCTTTGCCTCTCAAGCGTAACGCTTGCGACTACGCCTGGGAGCCTCGATCTCACATTCATCCATGGAACCGGCGCGAATAGCACGATTTACTCATCTCTTGAATTGCCGGATGGAAAGATTCTGATCGGGGGCTCTTTCTCATCTGTCCATGGGATTTCGATATCTGGAATTGCTAGATTAAATTTAGATGGTTCGTTGGACGATAGTTTCACACCTCCTCCATCAAACAACTCGGTTTACGACATTATTCGGCTTTCTGACGGTAAACTTCTGCTTGGCGGGTATTCCTTTGATTCAGGGAGTTATAGGGGAGTCATTCGACTAAATGAAGACGGAAGCATTGACGCGACCTTTGATGCCGGGACTAATATAGATGGTAATGTCTTTACTCTAAAATTACAGGCTGATGGGAAGATCTTGGCAGCTGGAGACTCAATCATTCGGCTGAATCCTGATGGCACAAAGGATCATTCTTTTGCTCTAGGGACTGGTCCGAATGCTGACATCAAGGATATTGAGTATTTAAGCTCTGGAAAGATTCTCATCTGTGGTTTTTTTACAGATTATAACGGTTCAGATCGTCGTAGGATCGCGAGGCTGAATGCGGACGGTTCTTTGGATACTACTTTCGGTTGGGAAGGATCAGGTTCTTCTGGAAGAATAGAACAGATTGTCGAACTTACTGATGGCTCCATTCTGCTGGGTGGTAACTTTTATAATATTAATGGCATCAATTGTAACAATTTAGCACTTTTGAAATCGAACGGGAAAGAGGCGATACCGTTTAGGCCAATTGTTGATGGCATCGTATACTTTTTAGACTTATTGTCAGACGGGCGAATCCTTATTGCAGGTAGCTTGTCATCCATAAATGATCAAGATTCAGAAAACTTTGCTTTGCTTCGTGCTGACGGTGAAGTGGATCTAGAGTTTAACACCGAAAGTGCTGCTTCTGGTAGTGTCCATTCCGTATGTCAGCTGTCTGATGGTAATTTGCTCATCGGCGGTAATTTTACTACTTATGGTCAAACTTTAGTTGGTAATTACGCTCGTCTCAACGGACCAAATATAGGGGCTGAACCAGCTATTAGTCATTTGAGTCAGACCTATGGGGAAGAAGGCGATAGCATAAATATCTATGGCTCTAACTTGGGACTATTAACTGGGCTGAAACTCAATGGAGACGTTACTGTTACCCCCAACGTCATCTCGGAACAGGTTGCCCAATTCTATGTTCCAGCAAATGCGACCTATGGAGCGCTCACGCTCGTTACCGAAAACAGCGAAATTAGCAGTGCCTCATGGTTCTATCCTATTCCTGGTCTCCCAGGTAGCTATGATCCGCGTTTTGATGTCGGAGTCGGAGCCAGCGGAACCGTTTATGCTCTCGCAGAGGATGCACTGGGTCGACTTATCGTAGCTGGCAGTTTTTCATCGTTCAACGGACGAAGTTGTGATGATATTGTGCGTCTGAATCAAGATGGTAGTATAGACACAACTTTCAAACCTCCGAGTAGCAACAGTAGTTTGCGTTGTGTCAAACTACAGCCCGATGGTAAGATTCTAGTCGGTGGTAGCCAAATCGGTTCTCGCTACGGAGTAGTCCGATTGAATACAGATGGAACTCTCGACACCTCGTTTGATGCATCTGCTACAACCACTACCGTAAACAGCGACGTCTATGCCATCGACCTACAGGCTGACGGGCAGATTCTGATCGGTGGTAGATTTACTAGGGGGATTGCTCGCCTTAATTCTGACGGAACGATTGACAACACGTTTGATGTTGGTTCTGGGATTCCGAATGGATTATCTACTATCGTATACGCAGTTAAGGTTCTAGATAGTGGCTATATTCTAGCTGGCGGCAACTTCTCTAAATTTAATGAAGTAGCCGCAAAATACCTGATGAAATTGGATCAAAATGGCAGCTTGGACACCTCATTTACAACCACTGGATCTGGTATTAGCAGAGCGGTATATTCAATCGAACTTCAAGCTGATGGAAAGATTTTCGCAGGCGGTCTCTTCTCATCAGTGGATGGGGACTCCTCTCATAAATATCTAGCCAGATTTGAATCCGACGGACGGCTTGACGAATCCTTCAGTCCTAGTCCCAATACCATTGTATACTCATTGTCTGCTCTTAACGACGGTCGCATTGCCATCGCTGGAGATTTTACTGCTGTTAATGGTTCTGCCAGAAACTATGTCGCAATCATTCATGCAGATGGAGAACTTGATTTAGGTTACAACACGGTAAATGGACCTTCGGCTCGTGTTCGCACAATTCTGGCCCAGAGCGACAGTAGTCTTATTATTGGAGGTGAATTCGCAACTATCAATGGCAAGGCACATGCACGAGTGGCTAAACTCTTTGGCGATGAAGGTAAAGCAGCGCCAAAAATTACATCATTTCAACCAGATTCAGGTGCTCCAGGTGAAACGCTCACCTTGTATGGCTCTAATCTCCTCGATGTTTCAAACATCGAATTCTCAGGTGGAGCCTCGGCCAGTTTCACCCCACTATCAGAACTAAGTGGACAGGTGATCATTCCTGACAATGCCATGTCTGGTCCGATCATCGCTCAAAACCCATATGGTTCCAATCAGAGCAACTCAATTTTCCAACGCAACGATGCACCAACGGTCTCGATCGCTTCGATACCAACTTCTGCGGTATACGCGGGCGACGTGATTACGATTTCTGGGCAAAACTTCTATGAAGTCACTAGTGTTCACATCGGTGTCTTTAATGCAGAATTTGAAATACTTTCGGCAACATCCATGAGTATTACAATCCCTGACGGTGCGCCCACTGAAAGGATTTCATTGCTGAGTCCTTCGGGCAATGTTGTCAGCAGTAGTGATCTGACCGTGATTCTAATGCCTCCCTCATTTCCCGATTCAATGACTGCATCCGGGGGCGTCGGAGAACCATTTTCCTTTAATTTCAGCATCACCGGAGAAATCGACAGCGTTACAATTGATTCCCTCCCTGCGGGATTGGTCTTTGACGACTCGCCATTAACTATTTCGGGCATACCGGAAGTCGATGGCACATTCAGCATCGAAATCTCGGCCAGCAACAGCGGCGGTTCTAATTCAGCCACTCTAGAGTTAACAATCGCACCTCCGCCTGCCCCAACAATCTCAGCGATCGCACCAGAGTATGCGATTGAAGGCGGAGATTTTTTGATCACGGGAGACCATCTACTCCAAACACAGGAAGTCACGGTTAATGGGGCAAGCACTTCCTTTCGCATACTTTCCGACGAACGGGTTGCGGTGACCATGTCCTCCACAGGGGGTGCGGTCTCTTTGACAACACTCCAAGGTAACGCAGTCAGTTCAGGAGAAATCACACTTTGGTCTTTTCAGGATGATGCTCAATCAGTCACAGGCTTTGGAGATGACTTGTTCTTTCAGGCTTCACCTCCCGCTGGCTTGAGCGGGACCATTGCGGTTTCAGCAGGACTGTATCATAGTTTGGCGCTTGGTGCCGATGGAAGCGTCGTCGCTTGGGGGGATAACTCCAGCGGACAAACTGACATTCCCAGTGCATTCGCGCCGTCAATTTCGATCAGTGCGGGTGGGTTTCATAGCCTTGCCTTGGAAGCTGACGGAACAATTGCGGCGTGGGGACGTGACGACGAAGGTCAATGCAGCGGCCCCAATGGTGTAAGTGGTGTCATTGATATTGCCGCCGGCGATTACCATAGCCTTGCCTTGCTGGAAGATGGTTCCGTGCAAGCATGGGGCGATGACCTAAGTGGCCAAGTAGATGTGCCCGGAGGGCTCGGCAGTGTCATTGCAGTCGATGCCCATGGTGACGTATCTGCAGCCCTTAAAGCGAACGGAGAAATTGTCGTATGGGGAGACGATCAGTTCGACCAAGCAAATATACCAACTGAGGCGAGTAATCTGATCGATATCTCTGTGGGGCAGTTTCACATGTTGGGGCTGAAGGCAGATGGAACTGTGGTTGCCTGGGGCATGAACAGCTATGGTCCAGGGGCATTTCAGCTGTTTACCTAAATGCTTAATTTAGAAAGTTTTTTCTAAAAATAGCTAGACTTATCATATGGTCTCTGTTGAAGTTGGCAGACTATGAAAGTCCAAAATGATACCCATA
>Ga0307933_1001040_pt1 | contig 23558 bp, 22 predicted proteins | sample OrgLakmetageno88_FD_201811 | JGI IMG/M metagenome (GOLD analysis project Ga0307933, IMG submission 201811) | Saline water microbial communities from Organic Lake, Antarctica - #88 | ecosystem: Environmental > Aquatic > Non-marine Saline and Alkaline > Saline | place: Antarctica: Organic Lake... | reverse complement strand
GAATAGATTACGGAATTTTTAGGTAGCACGAGATCGATGCCCTTGTCTTCGGCGACTGTCTTGACGGCTTCGACCGCCTTGGCTTGCAGGGGAGCCAGCTCTTCTTGCTGACCTTGCTGCGCGAGCTCCTGCGCTTGTTGGCGAAACTGCTGCAGATCGACTTGAGCCTGCTGGAGGCGCTGCTGGAGCTGGCCGACCTCGGCTTGGGCTGTGGCGCGTGCTTCTTCGCTAGCGGCTGGGTTTTTCGCTCTAGTTTCGACGGCGCGGCCTTCAGTGACGATGGCCTCGATGTTGGCTTGCATCTTTTGCATCTCTTCTTCGACGGGCGCTACGGAACCGCGCACTTTTTCAACGGCTGCTTGGAAGTCGTTATAGTCGGCGAGGACGCGTTGCACATCGACGACGCCGACGACGGGGGTTTTTTGCGCGAACAGACCTGTAGCGATCAGAAGCGAAGCGAGGATTACAGTGGTGAATTTATTCATATGATATGTGTGTTTTTTCTAGGATTGTGTGGTTAGAGTGAATCAGCATTAGAAGCGCGTGCCAAACGAAAAGTTAAATTGTGTGCCCCCATCGATTCCTTCTGGAGAGGTAATAGGAATACCGAGATCGAGCTTGAGAGGCGAGCCCATAAGCATAATACGCGCACCCACACCCCAATTATCGGCGTAGTCTGACATACTGAAATCAAAATCATCTTTATTAACAAATCCCCAATCGTAGAAAACAACCAGCCCTAAAGGTTCCGCAATTCGGAAGCCATATTCTAAAGAAACCATGGTGTAGGTGTTACCACCGACCGATTCATCGGGGTCGTCGCCATCACGAGGGCCGACTTCTCGGAAGTCAAAGCCGCGCAGAGTGTCTGGGCCGCCAAGGTAGAAACGATCGTAGAACGGGACGATTTCGCTCTGCCCGAAGGGCGTGACGCTCCCTACACGAGCAATAATTGAGAGCGATTGCTCTAGCGTGTCGAAGGTGGGGATAAAGTGCGCCGTGCGCCCTTCCATCTTGTAATAATTGACATCGCCACCGATGCCTGCGTATTCGAACTCAAGCGAGGAGCGGTTCCCCTTGCGGGTGAATATAAGTGTCTCGCGAGTGTCGCGGAGGAAGGTGAGGCCCACCTTGGAAACGAGATCTTCGCCCTCCGCACGTTGGAATACGTCAGCGATACCGTCACCAGGAATAGAACCATCGGGCAGTTCGACTCCAACACCGCGATCCACGTCAAAGATCTCAACGAGTTCGAGGCGGTAGGAAACACGCGCCTCGACTAGCTCGAAGAGACGGCGGCGCAGGTAGAGTTCGAAGCCGGTGCGCAGCTCGTTATAGTCGGAGCTGTTGAAGTCGGACTCGGTACGGTAGAGTTCGACGCCGAAGGCGAGGCGCTGCTCAAAAAGCCAAGGCTCCTCGAAGGCGATCAGCACTTGGTTACTGTTGGTGCCCACTGAGGCGCGGAAGCGGAACTTCTGCCCGTCGCCTTGAAAACCGGAGCGCCAGTTGAACAAATCGAAGTTACCCTGGGAAACCTCGAAGTAAATGACGGCACTCTCGACTGAGCCGAAGCCGGCACCGAAAGTGAAATTACCCGTGCGGCCTTCGCGCACGGTGATGCCGAGGTCTTTGCGCCCTGGCACATTCGTCGGCTCGGGGTTAAGACGCACATCTTGAAAAAAGCTGGTGTTTTCCAAACGCCGCTGGCTGACTTCCATCCGCTTAAGGTCAAACACATCGCCGGGGCTGAGTGCGAGCTCGCGAATGATCACGCGTGCCTTGGACTTGGTGTTGCCCTCGACCTTAATCGACTCGACGTAGAATTTCTCACTCTCGCGCACGCGGAAGACGACATCGATCTTGCGGGTCTCCATGTTGGGCACGCGCTCGGCACGCACGCGGGAGTCGAGATAACCCTGCGAGGTGTAGTAATCGCGAATCGCGGTCGCAGCGTCGTCGACGCCCTGCGGCGAAAACGGGTCGCCGGTCTGAAGCCTTACTTGGCCGAGCAGTTCGTCGGTGGTGTAAACAGTGGCGTTTTCGACGGTGAATTCGCCGAGGAAATAGAGTTGGCCTTCGATGACGGGGATGGTGATCACGATCTCATCGGTCTCGACGAAGTCGATGCTGACTTCGTCTTCATTAATCACGCAGTCCAAATAGCCGGAGTCGCGGTAAAATTTACGCAGAATAGTCAGGTCTTCTTTAAATTTCTTTTCGTCGAACTTACCAGAACCGATCAACCAAGAGAGCCAGCCGTGCTCACTAGTCTCTAGCTGCTTGCGTAGCACTTTATCTTTGAAGGCTTCGTTGCCCTCAAAATTAATCTCTGTGATGCGCACCTTACCGCCCTCGTCGATATCGAAGTTGACGACGGCGAAGCCTGTCTGCTCATCACGCTGAATGCGGTAGTCGACCTCGACATCGGGAAAACCTTTTTCTACATAATATTCGGCGATGGCATCGGCGGCGACGCTGACCAAATACTCGTCGAGCGGGTTGCCGCTCTCGATCTCAGCCTTGGAGGCCAAGCGCGAATCAGAGTAGCTATCGTTCCCGAGGAAGCGGATGCGCTCGATGGTGTATTTAGAAACCATTTCAAAGATGACATCGACGGTATCATTTTCGGCATTTTCTACACGGACTTCGACAAACTCAAAGTAGCCAGTGCTGTAAAGCGTGCGGATCGACTGGTCTAGCAGCGCGGGATTATAATTCATGCCGGGGCGCAGCTGTATATTTCCGAATATATACTGATCGCTGACGGAACGGAACCCTTTGAACTCGGGCACGATGCTGTTAATCACCGGGTAGCTCTCTGCTGTTTGAGCAAATGTCGAATGTGTCGGCAAACCGAAAGCGAGCAAGCCCGCAAAGGTGAAGAGGAGTGTCTGGAGGATTCGCATTGGTAAAAAGTATGGACGGGTGTCGCGCTTAGCTGTGGAAATTCTCGTAGCGTGTGTAACGGCGGACAAATGTCAGATCTATTTCACCTACGGGGCCATTTCGCTGCTTGGCAATAATTAATTTAATATGTTCGTGCTCATTATACGTCAATCCGCCTTCGGCCGTCTCATCATCTTCCCTCTTTTTGGAGCGACTGAGGAGCATGACGACGTCGGCATCCTGCTCTATGGAGCCGGACTCGCGCAAGTCGGAGAGGCGTGGATCGCGGTTTTCTTTTTCTGACTCGCGGTTGAGCTGACTGAGCACGACGACGGGTATGTTGAGTTCTTTGGCCATGCCCTTCATGCCGCGCGAAATATCGGCGATCTGCTGCTCGCGCTGGATGCGGTTATCCGTGCCGCGAATGAGCTGAAGATAGTCAACCACTACCAGCCCGAGGGGGCTTTTGGTGTGGAGGCGGCGCGCTTTGGCGCGAATATCGAGAATAGAGGAACTGGAGGCGTCGTCGATCCAGAGTGGCGACTGCTTGAGTTCTTTAACGGTGGTGGCGATATCGGCAGAGTCTTGCTTGGAGATGACGCGGTCGCGGATGCGCTTCATATCAACGCGGGCACGGCTGCAAATGAGGCGCATGGCGAGCTGCGAGGCGGTCATTTCTAGGCTAAAAACGAGCACACCGGTCTTTTTGCGCCCGCCATCGGGAATCATGGCGTGCTCGGCGAAGTTCATAGCGAGGCTGGTCTTACCCACCGAGGGGCGCGCCGCGAGCACGATCATTTGCCCAGGATGGAAGCCGTAAGTCATGCCATCTAGGTCGCGGAAGCCAGACAGCACGCCATCGGCATCGTCGCGCCCGTTGAGTAGGGCATGGATGTCGGCCACGGCCTCGTCGAGCGAGCCTTGGATCGGCTTGGGGGCATCGGTGATACGGCCACTGCTGATCTCGTAGATCTCTTGCTCGATCTTCTCGATGAAGGTCGACATATCCTCCTGCTGCTCGTAGCAGGCCTCGATCGCCTCGCGCGAGGTGCGGATCAGGCGGCGCAGGAGGTACTTTTCGTGGACAATCTTCGCAAAATAAGTCGCGTGCGCGGGCGTCTCAATACGGTCTTGAATGGCGTAGATGGCGCTGATGCCTCCGACTTCTTCTTCGAGGCCGTTTCTACGCAAATACTCTAGCAGCAGGATCTCGTCGATGGGATCACCCACCTCGTAGAGGGTGAGCAGCGCTCGATAGATTTCTTCGTGGGCGGTCTTATAGAAATACTCGGGCGAGATCTTGGCCTCGATACACTCAGTGAGGATCTCGCGTCCTCCATCGATCAGGCAGGCAGCCAGCAAGCCCTCTTCGGCCTCGATGCTGTGAGGCTGCACACGCACCCCATCGTCGCGCGAGTCGGGCTTACGCTTGCCGCGAAAGTTACGATCCGAGCGCCCTCTGAATGACGAGTTGAAATCGGCTGCCATCGTAAGGAAGGTTGTCTATACGACTGTGCCGAGTGATTACTCGTCGTCGTCGATTTCTTCTTCTTTAGAATCCGCACCTTCTACGATGGGATTTTCGGAGACGACTTCGAACCTAAGCTCTGTCTCGATATCGGCGTGAATCTTAACACTGGCGGTGTGCGAGCCGAGCTCTTTGATCGGAGCTGCGAGTTGCATTTGCTTCTTGGTCACCTCAATGCCTTCTTCCTTGAGACGCTCGATCAAATCGTTAGCGGTGACTGCGCCAAACATCTTGCCGCCCTCGCCTGTCTTGACCGCGATAGCGATGCTCGTCTTCCCGATACGCTCGCTGAGGGTGCGTGAATCTTCGAACTCTTTTTGCTCGCGGGCTTCGCGGGCTTTGAGGAGCGAATCGACGTGCTTCTTGTTGGCTTGCGTGATGGGCAGAGCCAGCTTACGAGGCAGCAGGAAGTTGCGGGCATAGCCAGCTTTTACGGTGACTGTGTCGCCTTCGGCGCCGAGTCCATTGATGGGTTGGAGGAGGAGAACCTGATTGTTGGCCATGATACTTGTTGTCGTTTAAATAAATTGAGTAGGAAAGAGAGGAGGAGATACAGAACGGGCGACGGGTAGGATGCGACTCTAAAAGGGGACGTCTTCGTCGAGCGTGTCGCCTTCGGCAGAAAAATCATTGTTGGCTGGCTGGGCGGGCTTTGCGGGCTTTGCGGGCTGGGCTTCGCGCTTAGGAGGGGAGCTTTGCTCGTAAGCGCCGCTGTTGCCGGAGTCGCTTGAGCCACTGTTGGAATCATTGCCACTGCGACCGCTGATAAACTCGAATTTATCAAGAACCACACCGAGTTTACTGCGCTTTTGCCCATCGTTGCCCTCCCACTGATCAAATTTCAAGCGGCCTTCGACAAAAATCGGATCGCCCTTACGTATGTATTTGGTAATAACTTCAGCTTGCTTACCAAAGGCATCGATGTCGACGAAGGTTGTATCTTCTTTGCGCTCACCATCCTTGGTGGAAAAGACGCGATTAACGGCAAGTCCAAATTTACATATAGTCAGGCCAGCGGCCGTCACACGCGTCTCAGGGTCGCGGGTCAGGTTTCCCATCAAAATAACTTTGTTAAATGAGGCCATGGTCGGTGGTGGTTACGATTGAAGTGGCGGTGAAGCGCAGCAGATAGATTCTAGAGCGAACGAGCGGGAGCCGAAGCAGACCGAAGCAGACTAGACAGACTCGATGAAGATACGGTTAACGCGCTTTTCGAGCTTGAGCTTCTCCTTGAGCGTGGCAGGCACCTCGCCGGGACCTTCGAAATAGATTTCGATATAGTGACCTTGCGAGAAGCGGTGATCGGCAGCACGCGCGAAGTCGCGCATGCCGAGGTCTTCGCTATCGGAAGGTTCGCCTCCGATGGACTTAAGGAGTTTGTTGAGATCAGCCAGAACTTTCGCGGAATCGTCTTCGGATGCGCGGAGGTCTAGGATGAAAGTGGCTTTGTATTGGTTTTTAGTCGTTGCGCTCATGCGGTGTGGCTTTGCGTTGGTTAATGGTGTTCATGGCGGTATCGATGCCTTCGCTCAAGATCAAATGTATCTGATCTTGAAAGAGCGAGGAGCAATCCGTCAAAATTTTTTGTTCGTCCTTAGTGAATTTACTGAGGACATAATCTGCGAGGTCCATCTCTTTGTGCGGTTTGGCACCGACTCCAACTCGGTAGCGGGCGAAACCCGTGCCGACCTCCTGCAACAGACTGGTGATGCCGTTGTGGCCGCCGGCGCTACCGTTGACACTTAGCTTGATGCGCCCCAGATCGAGCCCGACATCGTCGTAAATGACGAGCATCGATTCGGCAGGCAGCTTGCGGTAGCGCAACGCCGCTCCGAGGGAGCGACCGCTTAGATTCATAAAAGTCTGCGGCTTCAGCAACATGAGCTTGCGCTCGTGGTGCTGGATCACTGCGACTTCGGCCTCTAAGCGAACTTCATGTTTCCATGCAGCGCCGTGCTTGGCAGCTAATTGGTCAACAAGGGCAAAGCCGATGTTGTGTCGGGTGTTGCGGTATTTTGAGCCCGGATTTCCGAGACCTGCAATGACCGCGATGGACATTTGTAAAAGAACGTTTTGGTCAGCCACCTGCGTGAAGAAGAGCTGTCCGGGAGAAAGATTTATTTGTTGCCAGAAGAATCGTCTTCTTGGTCATCGCTGACCTTAGTCGCAGGGACTTCGTCAGCGGCGACTGAGTCGACAACGTCATCTGTAGTTTCAGCGGCGACTGTCGGCGGTTGGCAAGAGACGATAATTTGAAAGGGGTCGGCGAGGTATTCCACGTCTTCGAGCACGGGAAGGTCACTGATGTGGACGGCGTCGCCCACTTTGAGGCCGGAGACGTCGGCATTAACATGATCAGGTAGCTTGGAGGGTCGGCAACGGATTTCGACTTCGTGTGCTTTTTGGTCGATCATGCCGCCTTCGATCTTCACGCCGAGGCAATCGCTTTCACCGATCACGTTTACAGGAATCTTGGTGATGAATGCATGACCACGCTCAACTTCTTGAAAATCGATATGATCAATCGTGCTCTTAACCGCATGGTATTGAACATCTTGAATGAGGCACAGCGCGGAATCACCCTTTTCGTCGGTCAGCTCGACCAGTGCCGCGCCGCCGCCGATCTGGCGGTTCAGGTCGCGAAAATCGACCGAAGAGACGGTGATGGAGCGAGCTTTGCCCTGCCCATAGAGAGAGGCCGGGATTTTACCATCCGCACGGAGGCGGCGAGCCACACCACGTCCGGTGTTTTCACGAGTTGCTATTTTGAGTGTATGTTGCATATGAGAAATTTAGAAATTTAGAAATTAGGTGAAATCGGCCATTCCGCAGAACGGCTTGGAACTTAGAAAACCGCGCAGAGTAAAACTGGGAAACTGAAAAGCAACCCTAAGTTTTGGGATTTTTCTGAGCAACACTCTGCCAGTTGTATTCCAGCGCGCCGCCAAAGGCGTGCAAATAGAAGCTCCCAGTATTCACCACATCCTTAGCCCTCCGCTATTCGTTTTTCGTCATTCCCAGGCAGCGGTTCAGCCTTGCACATAAACACACGCTCCCTATGACTCACCGTTTTATCGCTAAAAGTACACTATGGAACACAAGATCCAAACTCTCCAAGAACTCCAAGAAAAGGGCCCGCTCGCCAGCACCAAAAAGGCACTCGTCGGCATCGACGGGTTTGTCGACGTCATCGTGCACCCCGTCGACCAGCGCTCCGGCCCCGGTGATCAGTTTAAGGCCATCCCCACCATCACCGACTTTGCAAACCGCATCGGCTCCGCCGCCGGTAAGAGCACCAACATCGAGCTGGCACCGATCGTAGAAAAGCTCGGCGGCAACGGCCCGATTATGGCCAATGCACAATCCGCGCACGGCCTGCAAGTGCGCTACCTCGGTGCTTTAGGCCGCGAGGCGATCCACCCGGTCTTCCACCAGTTTGCCGAGCGGACACAAGCCATCTCTATCGCCGATCCCGGCGTGACGCACGCCGCCGAGTTCAACGATGGCAAAATTCTCTTCGGCTCCATGGCCGGCCTCGACGAGATCACCTACCCGCGCCTGTGCGAACTGCCTGGCAAGGAAAAGCTCATTGAAATCTTCGAAGAGTCCGACCTCATCGCCATGGTCAATTGGACGATGATTCCCTTCCTCACCAGTGTCTTTAACAGCTTTCTGAGCGAAGTATTGCCCGCCCTATCTACGGAAAAAGAGCGCACTTTTTTCTTCGATCTAGCCGACCCCGAAAAACGCTCCAAGGCGGATCTACTCGAAGTGCTCGGCGTCTTTTCTAAGTTCGAAGCCTTCGGCAAGGTCATCCTGGGGCTCAACCTGCGCGAGGCCGAACAAGTCGACGCCCTGCTCGGCTTTGCCCCCATTGCCAATACACCCGAAAATTTGCAAGCGATCGCCGCCCGCATCCGCGAGAAGCTAAAGCTCGACACCGTCGTGATCCACCCCGTCGCCGACGCGGCCTGCGCTACGCCCCAAGGCACCGCCTACGCCGTCGGCCCGTTTTGCGAAAAGCCAAAGATCACCACCGGCGCGGGTGATCACTTTAATTCCGGCTTCGTCACCGCCCGTCTGCTCGGCATGACGCCCGAGTCTGCGCTCACCCTCGCAGTCGCCACCTCCGGCTTCTACGTACGCACCGCAGTCAGCCCCACGCTCGACGACCTCGCAGAGTTTATCAGCACTTGGTAAGTTAAAAAATGCCCGGACTTTTCATCACTTTCGAAGGCGGCGAAGGCTGCGGTAAATCGACTCAAATTGCCGCGCTCAAAGCCCGCCTCGAAGCAGCCGGGCAGACCGTCGTCCAAACACGCGAGCCAGGTGGCACCTCCCTCGGCGAGTCCGTGCGCCACCTACTCCAGCACGACGCCGCCGGCCATGGCATGTCGCCCGCAGCCGAGCTCCTGCTCTTCGCCGCCAGCCGCGCTCAACACGTGCGCGAGCTGATCGCGCCCGCACTCGCCGCCGATCAAATCGTGCTCTGCGACCGCTTTCTCGATTCGACCACCGTTTACCAAGGCGTCGCGCGCGCCATCGATGCCCAGCAAGTCGAGGCCATTAACCAGTTCGCCATCGGCGGCACCCGTCCCGACCTCACCATCCTGATCGACCTCCCGCCCGAGATCGGCCTCGCCCGCGTCCACGCCCGCAGCGCCGGCCAGCTCGACCGCATGGAGCAAGAAGCCATCGAATTTTTCCAAGCCGTGCGCCAAGGCTACCTCACCCTAGCCGCCGCCGAGCCACAGCGCATCGTCGTCCTCGACGGCGGCCTCAGCATCGAGCGCTTAGAGGCTCAAATTTGGCAAAAAGTAGAAGCGACACGCCTGTCGCTTTAAGGAATGAACCGTTTACACCATAAAGACCGCCTAAAGGCGGGACTCCAACCTCTTCACAAGTTACACCATAAAGACCGCCTAAAGGCGGGACTCCAACCTTCTCAAACATTTTGACGACAGCATCCAAATACAATTTCGACACCTGCCCTGACCGCAGCGGCTACGGCAGCCTCAAATGGGACAAATACCAAGGCCGCGACATCCTGCCGCTCTGGGTCGCGGACATGGACTTCATCACCGCTCCCGAGATTGTCGACGCCCTGCAAGCGCGCCTCGACCATGGCATCTTCGGCTACACCATCCCCCACCGAGCACCGATCGAAGCCGTGCTCAACTACCTCGAACGCCAGCATCATTACACCGCCAAGGCCAGCTGGCTCAACTTCCTGCCCGGCCTCGTGCCCGCCATCAACCTCTGCTGCCACGCCTACACCCAGCCCGGCGATTCCGTGATGACGGCCACCCCCGTTTACCCGCCCTTCATCTCCGCGCCCGACTACGCCGACCGCGAGCTGATCAAAGTGCCCCTCTGCCTCGGCGCCGACGATCAATGGACGCTCGACATCGAAGCCATGGAGGCCGCCGTGCAGCCCCACACCAAGCTCTTCGTGCTCTGCAGTCCGCACAACCCCGTCGGCCGCGTCTTCACCCAAGCAGAGCTCACCGCCCTCGCCGACTTCTGCGAACGCCACGAGCTCATCCTCATTTCCGACGAGATACACTGCGACCTCGTCTTCGATGCCGAGGCTCGGCACACCGTCACCGCCACCCTCGGTGAGCGCGTGGCTCAGCGCACCGTCACCCTAATGGCACCCAGTAAGACCTACAACTTGCCCGGCCTCGCCTGCGCCTTTTCCATCATCGAGAATTCAAAACTACGCGCCCAATTTCAAAAAACCATTCGTGGCATCATCACCGAGGTCAACTGCTTCGGCTACGCCGGTTGCGAGGCCGCCTACAATCACGGCGAGCCCTGGCGCCAAGCCCTGCTTACATATTTGCGCGGCAACTACCAGCTGGTCCAAGAGTTCATCCAGAGCGAGCTGCCCCAGATCACCTTCCGCCCCATGGAGTCCACCTACCTCGCGTGGTTCGATGTCAGCCAGCTCGGCCTTAAAGACCCCGTCGCCCACTTCGAAAAGCACGGCGTCGGCCTCTCCGACGGCACCCCCTTCGACGGCCCGCAACACCTACGCCTCAACTTCGGCTGCCCCCGCACGCGTTTAGAAGAAGGGCTAGACAAAATAAAGGCCGCGCTGCGCACGATCTGAGTCGTCGTAGCGCTTGCAAATTTGAGAGCGGGTCAACAAATCTAATCGTAGCCGCAGCTAAGTAGTTGAGTTGGCATTCGTTCTGATTTTAGTTCATTCAATAACTCGACTGAAGGTCGCCCAACTTAACCACACAGCTCGTGCGCAGCACACCACCGACTCAACCACTCAACTCCGCCGAAGGCAGCACCCACGCAACTGGCGCGTATGCGCGCTTAGACAAATGGCTCTGGAGTGTGCGCGTTTATAAAACGCGCAGCGATGCCGCCGATGCCTGCCGCGGCTCCGCCGTGCGGCACAACGGGAGCATTGCCAAGCCCTCTGCCAAAGTACGCGTCGGCGATCACATCGTCGCCCGCACCAAAGCTCTCACACGCACCCTGTACGTGCGCGCGCTCACCGAGCAACGTGTCGGCGCGCCCCTCGTGCCCGATTACCTCGATGACCAAACGCCCGAGTCCGAGTACGAAGCCGCCCGCGAGAAAAAGGCCAACGCCCGTCTATTTAGCCACAAAGACAGTGGTCGCCCCACCAAAAAAGACCGCCGCGACATCGAAAAACTCATCGGCGGGCAAGACTAAAACCAATCCCCTGCCAATCGCGGCCGCCTAAAGGCGGGACTCCAACCACTTGATCACTTGAGCACTCAACAACTCGACTACCCACCCGAAACCCTCGAGGTGCCGGAGCCTTTTGCAGCGCTCATCCGCGACGCCGACGACCGCTGGGATACCTTTTCGGCGCAAAAGCTCAACAAGCGCTACCCCCGCTACGTCGCCAGCGAGCCAGCGCAAGTCTACGCCGCGCTCAAGCACGTGCGCGACCACGGGCTGGCCATGGGCGATCGCTTCGTGGAATGGGGCAGCGGCTTCGGCGTCGCCACTAGCTTGGCCGCCATGCTCGGCTTTGAGGCAACAGGGATCGAGCTCGAAGAAGGCTTAGTCGAGATCGCCGAGTCGCTGGCCGCAGCGCACCAAACCGGAGCCGAGTTTCTAGCCACCAGCTACATCCCCGAGGGCTACATCAGCTACGAGCACATCGGCGGCACCGACATCGTGCCCGACGATAGTTTTGGCCACGAAATCGGGGTAGCGCGCTACCCCGAGATGGACTGCGCGCTCGACGAGGTCGATGTCTTCTTCGTCTATCCTTGGCCCGGCGAACAAGAGATGATGCTCAAACTGTTCCAGTCAGTCGCCAGCGAAGACGCTATTCTCATCGCCTACTACGGCGACCAAGAAATCTGCCTCTACCGCGCCACCGGGGCAAATTTTAGGACGAGGTAAATCACCAAGCGAAGCGGCTACGCTTTGGAGCGAAGCGCCAACGTAGCCGAAGCGGTCACGCTGCCTACTCAACTGAAGCGATGATTTCCTTGACGTGCGCCACGTAAGACTCGGCGCCGCCACGGCGATACCCCGTTTTACCGATCATCTCTCCATCAGAGTCGAGGATCAAAACAGTTGGATAACCAGGCACATTGAATTGGTCGCGAAGGGCTACATTTTGCGCTTTCAGCTGCGCAGATTGCGTTTTGCTTCGCGGAAAGTCCAGTTGCACCCACACCAGCGACTCCTTAGCGTAATCCTTAAAGGCCGCTTGGCTAAACACGTTTTTGTGGAGCGCCATGCACGGCGGGCACCAATCGGAGCCAGTAAATTCTAAGAAAAGAGGCTTTCCTTCAGCTTTGGCCTGAGCCTGAGCCGCCTTGAAGTCAGTCGTCCAGCCCTCGCCGGCACTGAGCGATGCTTGCAGCCCGAGCAGGCTGAGGAATGTAATAATAAGGAATTTTTGCATAATATTTTGAATATGGTTTTTGTTTTGTAGATTCGGATTGTAAGACCAGCACAAATCGAAAGTATTCCCAACAATTTTGCGCAATTCCGAATTCACCGAAAAATCGCTCACAAACGCTTGCGAATATGTGGAACTAAAACTGCTAATAGGGTTCCGATAATCAACACACATTATGTCACCAATCATATTTTTCATAATCATCCCGATCATCGTAGGCCTCTGGGCTCAGATGAAAGTTAAAAGCGCGTATAATAAATACCTGCAAGTGCCCTCGCGCGGGCGCATCACTGGGCGCGAAGCCGCACGAGCCGTCATGGAGAGCGCTGGCATCCACGATGTCGAGATCGTCGAGTGTCACGGCACATTGACCGACCACTACGACCCGAAGAACAAGCGCCTCGCACTGAGTCAGGATAACTTCCGTGGCTCCAGCCTTGCCGCGCTCGGCGTCGCCGCGCACGAAGCCGGCCACGCCATCCAGCACAAGCAAGAATATGCGCCGCTCAACCTGCGCATGTCGCTGGTGCCAATCACGGGCTTTGCTTCGCAATTTTTGCCAGTCGTGATGTTCGGTGGCTTTTTCTTAGGCTTCGGGCCATTGACGATTAACCTCGGCATCGCGATCTACCTAGTGCTAACAGTCTTCCAGCTAGTCACTCTGCCCGTCGAGTTCGACGCCAGCAAGCGCGCCAAAATGCAGCTCGTCGGCCTCGGCATCGTCGACCAAGACGAGATGGAAGGCGTCACCAAGACCCTCGATGCCGCCGCCTACACCTACGTGGCCGCCTTCGTGAGCAGCCTCGGCTGGTTGCTCTACTTCTTGGCCGCACGCCGCTAGTCATCGAGAAGATTGCTTTTTTCACAGCCTCTCCTAAATTGGGGGAGGCTTTTTTTGGGAGAAAAGTTCCGATTAACGGGCATTTTACGCCAACATCTGTAATACTCAGGGTCCTCTTCTAATCCCAGCATAGAGTCCGACATGTTCAATAGAACCTTCATGGCGCTTGCCCTACTGACCTCCTTAATCTGTGAGGCAGCCTACGGATTATCCGAAGAGCAGGTTTTAGTCATCTACAACTCCCAAAAGCCGGACAGCCAGGAGGTAAGGGATTACTACCTCACCAAGCGGCCCAACGTCCTGTCCTTCGACCTAAACGACGCCTCGCTCAGCCCTGGAAACATCAGCTACGCCGATTTTGCTGCGAAAATCCGCGACCCGATCCGGGAACATCTCAATTTCAACGAACTCGAAGAGACGATCCACGTACTCGTTTTGACCAAGGGTATCCCCCACCGCATCCAGAGCTTAGATACCTCAAACCCCAATGTCGGCGACGGGGGACAGTCTGCCCAAATCGACTACAACGCCGGCAATGCAAACTTCGCCTCCGTCGATTCTGAGCTTACCCTCTTGCAGTCAGACCTCGAAACCGACGAAGCCGGGCAGTCCATGGACTCAGCGGCCGACCGCGCCGTGACTAATCCTTACTTCGACCAGAACGACCGCTTCAATAGCTACTCCAGAGGGAACATCGACAGCTTAAGGCTATCCTTCTCCGAAGAAAGCCCCTACGATTGGTGGCGCTTAAAACTGCCAGGCCGTTTCTCCTTCTCTTCGCCAGTTTCCGCCGATGCAGGCTACATTTACCTGACCGCGCGCCTCGACGCCTCCACCGTGGCCGAGGTCAAAGCCATGATTGACCGGGCGCAGAATATTGTTTTCCGAAAAGGGCTCGATGCCATCCTACTCGATGCCGATGCGCGCACAGAGCGCACAGAGCGCTTAGACGGTTACACCAACCCGTTCACTAGCCAAGCAGTGGTCGACTATGCCGAAGCCGAATCGGCACTCGCTGCCGACTGGCCACAGCTCCGCCACGACGAAACCGATCACTTCCTCGTCGGCTCAGCCGCCCCAATCACCTACCCCTTGACCACAGAAATCACTGGCCCGATTATCCACCTCAATTCCTACGGGGTGAATCACACTGGCTCCGGCGGGCAGCTCAGAGATTACCTCGCTACGTTCACTGGCCAACTCCCGCCCGGTGCCAGCTTCTCCGCCTACGAGAGCTTCGGGGCCAAAGGCCTCGGCGGCCTCAGTAACACCGGGCAAGCACAAGTCGAAGAGTGGCTCACCGCCGGCGGCACCTTTGCCATCGGCCCCGTCTGGGAACCCTTCACCTTCGGTATTTCAAAAAGTGAGATCTTTCTCGACCGCTTCCTCAACCAAGGCTTCACCTATGTGGAAGCCGCATGGAGCTCCATCCTCCAGCTCTCTTGGCAAACAGTCGTCTTAGGCGATCCACTGGCCACGGTCACCTTTGCAGAGGCCACGTCTTATGAAGCATGGACGTTTAACCTGGCTGGTCGCACACCCTACATCACCCCCACCCTAGAGTTTGCCGCCGACTTCGAGCTCGACGGCCTCGCCAACGGCCTAGAATACATCTTCGGCCTCGACCCCACCCTTTCCGATTCCGGGAACGAGCGCATCCCAAAACTGACCTCAGCCGCTACGGGCAAGGCCATCGATTTCGTGTTAGACCCCGCATCCGTGGAAAACGTCCTGATCGAGGTCGAAATGAGCCCAACCCTCACAGCCGGCAGTTGGGTGACCATCGCGCTCCGCACGCCAGGCAGCGGGTGGACCGGCAGCGCCACCGTGGCGGAGAGCCCCTCGCCTAGCGGTTTGCAAATCTCCGTCACCGACCACACCCCAGGTTCAGAAACGAAGCGATTCTACCGCGTCTCCGGAGAGTTGACGACACCGGTCAATTAAATGCAGGATAAATGCTTGACCCAAGCAACGACTACGCCACCTTTCGTTTTCTTTCTGAGTCGGGCCGTAGCGCAGTCTGGTAGCGCACTTCGCTGGGGGTGAAGGGGTCGCAGGTTCGAATCCTGTCGGCCCGACCATGAAAAATTAGTAAACGTTTAACACGCAGTTGCCCCCGCATGAGCGGCGTGATCGACCTTTGCTAAAGCGGCAAGCTACGTTCTTACTTGCGACATGCCTATGATTTCGACTCGGGAGCGGTGGCGTTCGCAGTTGCCCCATTGGAAAGTCGAGGGGCGTTGGCACTTTATTACAAATGTTTCAACTTCTAGGCGATCCCAAAAAGGCCAAGACCTTCGCCCGCCTCGTCTTCGAGATGCTCAAAATGGCCGGCTAAAAATCTATTCGATTTAACTATCTGCGCTGAGTCCCATGCACTTAAACAACACCCCTCTTTTCCAAAGCCGGGGGCTGATGCTCGACATCAGCCGCAACCGTGTGCCCACCATGGCCACACTTCGCCATTTGATCGATGCGTTGCACGTGCTTCGCTATAACGAGCTGCAGCTCTACACTGAGCATACTTTCGCTTACGCAAAACACGAAGCGGTCTGGCGCGAGGCTTCTCCCATCACCCCAGCGGAGATTCGCGAGCTGGACGCCTATTGCGCCGTGCGCGGGATCGAGCTGGTGCCCAATCAAAACTCCTTTGGCCACATGGAGCGTTGGCTGCGGCACGCCACCTACCAGTCGCTGGCGGAATGCCCCGACGGTTTTGAGCATCCTTTTTCTGGCTGGCGCGAGTTCGGTAGCACGCTTTACCCCGATTTTAAAAGCGCCGAGTTCGTGGATGGCCTCTACAGCGAGCTATTGCCCCACTTCACTTCGCAACAGCTCCACATCGGCGGCGACGAGCCTTGGGAACTAGGCAAAGGCCGCAGCGCAGAGCGCGTCGAGCGCGAGGGCAAGCACCGGGTGTATCTCGACTTTATCAAGCAGCTCTTTGCCCTGACCGAGGCGCACGGGCAGACCGCCCAGTTTTGGGCCGACATCATCATGGAGCGCCCCGACCTGGTGCCCGAGTTGCCCAATAATGTGATCCCTGTGATCTGGGGCTACGAGGCAGACTCCCCCTTCGCCGAGCAGTGCCGCATCGTGGTCGAAGCAGGCTTTCGCGGTCAATTCTACGTGGCACCCGGCGCCGGTAACTGGAACTCTTTCTCCGGTCGACTCGAAGTGGCTCAGGCCAATATCCAGCTCGCCGCCACTCAGGGCCACTTCCATGGCGCGCGCGGCCTGCTGCTCACCGCGTGGGGCGACAACGGCCACCATCAACCGTGGCTGACGCTTTACCCTGCCCTCGTGCTCGCCGCAGCCGCTGCCCACGGGGAAACGCTGAACGAAGCCACACTCGCCGAGCGTATCGACACCGTCTTCTACCCCACACAAGTCACCGGCCATGGGGCAGCCATCTGCGCCCTAGGGCGTATCGACGGCATGCTGAAGCAGCCCGCTCCGCCCAACAGTCTCCTCAACAGCGCCTTCTTCGCCAGCGAACCCGAGCTGACTGAGGGCATCTTGACGCTCACCAACAAAAACGAGCTCAAGCAATGCACCACCGCACTGGATGCGATTCCGACCGAAGGTCTCGACCCCGAGATCGCACTCGGCGTGCGCCTCAACCGCGCCGGCCTGGAGCGCTGCCTCGGCCAGACGCCCACCGAAGACCGCAAAACGCTGATCGAAGATTTCGCCACTCAATGGCGACGCCACAGCCGCGAGGGCGGCCTCAGCGAAAGCTTGGCGCGCATGGGTCAGTGACGTACGGCTCAGTGGCGTAGCCGAAACTGTAAAGTTTTGGTCGCGACTCGCCGCAGCGCTCGAACATTCAACTTTCAACGCTTAACGCCCAGGTTAAAAAGAATTTCATCCTTCTGGGTTGAACGTTTAAAGTTGAACGTTCGTTTTAACACGACCCGTCCATCGCCAATCATAACATCCAAAATCTCACGATTTCGGCTACACACCGAGCGAAGGCGCGCATGGCTCAGTCACGTAGCCGAAACTGTAAAGTTTTGGTCGCGACTCGCCGCAGCGCTCGAACATTCAACTTTCAACGCTTAACGCCCAGGTTAAAAGAATTTCATCCTTCTGGGTTGAACGTTGAGTGTTCATTTTAACACGACCCGTCCATCGCCAATCATAACATCCAAAATCTCACGATTTCGGCTACACACCGAGCGTAGGCGCGCATGATCCAGTGGCGTAGCCGAAAATGTAAAGTTTTGGTCGCGACTCGCCACAGCGCTCGAACTTTCAACGCTTAACGCCCAAGTTAAAAGAAACTCATCCTTCTGGATTGAGTGTTGAACGTTCGTTTTAACACGACCCGTCCATCGCGCCTCATAACATCCAAAATCTCACGATTTCGGCTACACACCGAGCGTAGGCGCGCATGATCCAGTGACGTAGCCGAAACTGTAAAGTTTTGGTCGCGACTCGCCACAGCGCTCGAACATTCAACTTTCAACGCTTAACGCCCAAGTTAAAAAGAAACTCATCCTTCTGCGTTGAACGTTTAAAGTTGAGTGTTGAACGTTCATTTTAACACGACCCGTCCATCGCCAATCATACCATCCAAAATCTCACGATTTCGGCTACACACCGAGCGTAGGCGCGCACGGCTCAGTGGCGTAGCCGAAACTGTAAAGTTTTGGTCGCGACTTGCCGCATCACTCGAACTTTCAACTTTCAACGCTTAACGCCCAAATTAAAAAGAAACTCATCCTTCTGCGTTGAACGTTTAAAGTTGAGTGTTGAACGTTCGTTTTAAAAGGAAAGCGGCACCCTATACTCAAAATCTCACGAACAAAACCGGTTGCCAACTGTCAGCAACGAGACCTAAGCTACTTACTTATGCTACTACGACTTTGCACCTTCGCCCTCCTACTTTGGGGCACCGCCCTGCCCGCGCAAAATCGCGAGCTGATGGGCGAGTATAAGATCGGCATCGTCGGGCGCGACCAGGAGGACGCTATTTACCAAGCTGCTCACGAGGGCGCGCAAGCCGCCGCGCTCGCACTTAGCGAAAAATACTCGATCGATATCGAACTTGTCATTTTCACGCCCAACAAAAGCCAAGGAAATAGCCAAATGAATTCCCTAGCCGAGCTCTTTATTGAGGGTGCGGACGGTCTTATCATCAGCCCGCGAAACTCGGACGCCATCCGCGCCTCTGTAGACTTTGCCATCCAGCAAGGGCAAGAAGTCGTCTTCTTTGAAAGCCAACTGCCAGAGAGCGCCGCCCTAGCCTCTGTACTCGCAGACGAGGTGGAAGCGGGGCGCATGGCGGGGCGCGAGATTCTGGAAAAACTGCCCACCAAAGCACGCGTCGCGATCCTGACCAGCGAGACACCCGATACCGAACTCGAACAACGCATGGCTGGCCTGCGCGAGGTGCTCGGCTACCGCCGCATCGAATCGATCATCACCTGCGCCCCCAACTATCAATCGGCCATCGCGGCCATCCGCGCCGCTGAAGAGGCCGACCGCAACGATCTCATCAAGGGTTGGGTCTTCCTCGAAGACTGGCCACTGCTCGGGATGCCCGCGCTGCCGTGGAAGCCCGACGAGCTGCCCGTGGTGGCTATCCAGTCCTCACCCTCCGCCTTTATGTATGTCGACCGCGGCTACCTCGACGCACTCGTCGTGCACCCCTACTACGACTGGGGCAAAAAGAGCATGGAAATTATGGTCGAAAAGCTACACAACGGGAATGTGCCCGAAGAGTCGATTGTGCGCACGACTCCTCGTATCGTCGATTGGCGCAACGTCGAAGCATACCGCGACAGTTGGAAGAAGTGGCTAAAGTAGTCTTTTATGGCTTCAGCAAAATTTTGCCCAATCGTGGCTGGCTGTCGTGCTCGATCGCAGTCTTGTATTCACTAAACGGATACGCTTTTTCGATGGGTAAGGTCAAGCGGCCGTCGGCCATCATGGCATAAACTTCGATCATCACTGCGCGCACACCTTCGATGCCATTGCGCTCGGCAAATTGATCCCACCAAAAGCCTTGCATCTTCACATCATTAAAGATCAAAAAACGTGTGGGAAAGCGTACTTTGTCGCCCACCATGCCGCCGAAGGTCACTTGCGTGCCGCCCTCGCCAAGCGCTTTAATTTGATCGATGGCACTTTCGCCTCCAATGGAATTGAGTGCCAGTTTCACTGGCGCACCGCGTGTGATTTCGGAGACGCCCTTGGCCCAGCCAGTGCCTTCCAGCACAACATGGTCGGCACCCATCGCTTTGAGCGGCTCGACGAGTTCCTCGCGGCGCACTTGGCTGATGGTTTTAAATCCAAACGCTTTTGCCATTTGGATCACCGAGAGCCCCACCGTCGAGTTGCCCGCGTTTTGCACGATCCAATCGCCCTCTTTAAGATCCACGATCTTTTTCAATAAGCAAAACGCCGTGGGTGGATTGATAAAAGAGATGGCGGCCTGTTCGACTGGCACCTCGGCAGGCACGATCAGTAGCTGATCCGCAGCGATGCAAGCCGAAGCCTGCCATGCGCCGTCTTCGCCCGGAAAGCGCACACGGGTGCCGACTTCGACACTCGTCACCCCCACGCCCAGCGCATCGATCACGCCGACGCCCTCGCGCCCACCCACGGCGGGCAGCTCGCGCAAGCGCCCATAGCTACCGCCGATCATTCCGTAGTCCGAAGGGTTGATCGTCGCCGCTTCGAGGCGTACGCGCACTTCGCCTGCTTGCGGCTGCGCTTGTTCGATTTGTTCCAGTTGTAGCACTTCGAGAGGCTTCCCGAAACTGTGGTGGCGTAGGGCTGTTTGTTGCATAGAAATAACGATAGTAAAATTAAACGCTCCTGTCAAAGCCTAGCAGCCTTTCGAAGCGTGTATTAGAGGGTTTACCAAAGCTTCACGCGACGGGTGCTAAAAGATACTCAAGCACATCCTTAGCGGCATAGCTCGACTTGCTCGCACCTAGAATCGGATCCAAGAAGCGCATATCATCTCCCCAAGTAACGAGTGGTTGCACTGCTGTGCCGCGCCGGACTTGCCCCATGCCGATGGTGGCGATCAGCCCGTTGCAGAGGCAATGCTTGCCCTCGGCCTCTTCGGATGTGCCGCCTTTACTCAGATAAGGCTTACGCGGGCCGGCTGGGCAGCGGTAGCCGAGCGTGCCGTCTTCCTTGGCATAAATGTGGCGCAGATAACCCAGATCACAGGCGCGGCAGGCGTCGCGACCCGAATTGGCTTCGACTTCGACGCGCTTAAAAGGATAACCCGTCGGCGAAGCTTTGAAATCGGTGATCACTTCTAATTTGCCCGCGCGGTGCTTTTGGATAATCTCAGACTTAATGCTATCGATGATGCCCGATTCTTCGCAACACGCGAAAGCGGTGCCGACTTGCACGCCGCACGCGCCCGCAGCCTTGGCAGCGCGCAGCGCTTCGGGGCTGGCGCAGCCGCCGGCCAGCCAGAATGGTAAGCCGAGCGCGGCGACCTTCTCAATCGAGCACACATCGCGCTCCGTGTAGGCATCGCCACGGCGAGGCGGCGCATTGTGCCCGCCCGCATTGTAGTGCTCGATCACGAAACCGTCGACTTTGCCGCTGGCCTTTTTAACTAAAGTTTTGGCCAAAATATCGGATGCGATCACTGCAAAAAACAGCGGGCGCTTGAGCGGCGCTTGCGCAGCCGATACGTGCGTGCCGGGATGAAATGCACTAAAAAACTCCTTAGAACGGTCAGAGCTGATCACATTGAGCTTCATCTGAACTGGTTGCAGTCGCGCCATTTTATCCAGCGCGCCGGGGATGCCGAGCGGAATGCCGCCGCCCATGATTACCACGTCGACCTCGGCCAGCATCGCTCCGAAGAGAGAAGGCATCGTCGGTAGTTGAATCTTTTCCAGCAGGTTGACCCCAACCATGCCAGAGTGCCCCTCCTTCGCCAAATAGACTTCGACGAAGTTGGCCACGATCAGCAGCTCCTCGTCCTCGCGCAGCATGTCGGCCGTGGGCATCGGTTTGAGCTTGTAGGTTTCATCCTCCGGCTTACCGCCCTCGATGAACCATTTTTCAAGGATCGCCTTCACCATTTCCTGATAAGGAAAAGCCGCCAAGGCTCGCCGCATGTGGCCGCCCGCATCGCCGTCTTGCAAACGGCGGATCAAAACCGTATCGAGCGCGGTGCCGGAAACGACGCCGACCTGCCCTTGTTTGGCCACCGCATGTGCTAGCCGCCAATTAGAAACGCCCGCGCCCATGCCGCCTTGGATGATTTCAGGAAAGACAATTGCCTGCTCGGCCTGTTGAGAATCTATAGTATTTAACATAAGATTCATTAATAACAGGACTGCTTAACATAAGTCGAAGCTATTGAAGGCACGATAGTCTGTTATGATTGGAGCTGCTCTATGCGATTAGTAGAGAGAATTCTAGGACGCCTTGACCGGCTTGGAGTTTCGCCTTCAGGCGGAACTCCAAGGCCTACCAGACGCCCAGAGCCTTCAACTGAGCCTCCGCTTGCTCTGACCAGCCGCGATTGGCGGCGGGGCTGGCGGGGCTCGGGTGCAAGATGCGCCCGATCTTGAGATCGTAGCCGAGCAGTGCCTCTTTGCTGCGCGTCTCGGCAAAGGCACCGACGCCGACCACCCATTCAGGCTCAAACAAGTCCACCAAATCGCGTAAATGTTGATCGCAAACGGCATACAGCTTTGTGATTTCGGCGGCGGGCAATTTGTCTGGCGTGCGGTTCTTACCGCTCGCTTCCATGAAAACCAACGGGCAGTAGTTCGCCACGAAATGATCGACAAAAAATTCGGCTGCGTCGGCGTAGTGTTCCGAAAAAAGCCCCCAAAGACGGCGACCACTCACCTCGCTGCGTTGGCAAGCGAAGCCCTCAATCGGGCGTTTCGGGTGCGCATTGTCGGGGCTAAGAATCGTCTGCTCCACACCGACCCAATCACGCGCGTGCGCAATCTCGCCAAAGGGCACGCCCGTCTGCGCCATGCCATACGGCCCAGGATTCATCCCCATGAAGATTACCTTTTTCTTTGTTTTAGCATGTTGCTCCAGATAGCTGCGATGCCCCGGCCATGCATAGCGCAGCGGGTTATAGACGTGGGTAGTGGGTGGTGCGAAGCTCAGCGCATCCACCGCGTCGGCCAGCCGCTGGGCGGCGGCGATCGCCGCTTGGGATAAATCATCCGCCATTGTTTTGCCTTTCTGTCGTATCGCTGTGCCCGAGATCGCGCTCGGGCGCGATGTGGTCGCGCAGGCCTTGTTTAAGCTCTTTCATTTCTGGGAAGCGGCCTTCGGTCTTACGGTCCCAGATCGAGTCGCCATCGACGGAGACCCGAAAAGTGCCCCCCACCTCGGAGGGGCGCAGCGTGACCGCGCCGAGCTCGGCCTCAAAGGTGGTGAGCAGTTCCTGCGCCGTCCATCCAGCGCGAAGCAGCCAACGGCAGCCCGGGCAGTATTCAATTTCGATAGTAGGTTTCATTCGCAAAGGATTAAGGACGGAGCTTAGGTTGGAGTCCCGCCTTTAGGCGGCTGCGTAAGGAAAGACTTACTATGCGCGGTCGCCTAAGGGCAGGACTCCGACCCTTTCATGGAATTCTGAGTCTCTGATCGCAGAGCGTCAATCCATCCATCGGCAAGGCGGCGGCTAGATCGGCGATGCGCTGCCCACGGATCTGGAGTTCGGGCGCGATGGCGTTGAGCGGATGCACCACAAAGTCGCGCTCTGCGATGCGCGGATGCGGCACTTGCAAGCGCTCGCTCTCGATCGCCTCACTCCCGTAAGCAATCACATCCAAATCGATCGTCCGCGCCACCCACTGGGAAGGGGTCATTCCGTGATTCTGAACGTTTTTAGCAGGCCGCACTCGACCCAGCGCAGTCTCCACTTCGAGGCAACGTTCGAGTAGCACCAGCGGTGCCAGTGAAGTTTCGACCTCGGCGATGGCGTTTAGAAAGTTGCCAGCGTCCTCCCTCATGCCGACGGCGCGGTTTTCGTAAATGGGGCTGACTTGCAAAATTTTGAGCCGATCATCGGCAGCTAGGCGTTCGAGGGCGGACTGCATTTGCGCCAGCCGGTCGCCCAGATTACTGCCCAGCGCTAGGTAGGCGCGCACTAACGGCATCGAGTAACCTCCGCTGCGAAATACTCGCAGACACAATCCACCGGTACCGAGGGCTTTTTAACCTTCACGGTAACGGATTGCACTTTATCGAAGCGCTCAAGGATGGCCGCGGCCATCGCATCGGCGGCGGCCTCGATCAAATTAAAGCGTTGCCCAGTGAAGATCTCTTTCACCGTTTCAAACAGCTCGACGTAATTAACCGTCGACTCCGGTGTGTCCTGCGAGAGATCGAGCGAAGCATCGAGCGCCGCGAGCACATCTACCCGAAAGCGTTGCCCC
>Ga0307933_1001033_pt1 | contig 23691 bp, 19 predicted proteins | sample OrgLakmetageno88_FD_201811 | JGI IMG/M metagenome (GOLD analysis project Ga0307933, IMG submission 201811) | Saline water microbial communities from Organic Lake, Antarctica - #88 | ecosystem: Environmental > Aquatic > Non-marine Saline and Alkaline > Saline | place: Antarctica: Organic Lake... | reverse complement strand
TTTCTGTCCATTGGGGCAAGTAGGTTGCATCATGGCACATCCATCGTGCAGATCAGCTTTGCGTTCAACGGCCCTATGGCGCTGCTAGCGCCGGCGGTGCTGGCTTTCATCGTCATCATCCCTGTAACGCGGTTGTCGCTGCTGATCTATGTCCTGGCCCCTGTTATCCGTGATGCGCCACCAGCGCCGATGGCAAGACAGGCGTTCCGTCTGGCTGAGGATCTGACGCCGTGGTCGATGGCTGAGGTTTTTGCCATCGGTTGCGCCGTCGCGCTGGTCAAACTCTCGGATATGGCCGAAGTCAGCCTTGGGCCTGCCGCGTGGATGTTCGCGGTGCTGATGATCATCATCGTGTCGACCGACGTTTTGATGTGCCGCTATTGCATCTGGAAGTCATTGGGCACATGAAAACCGCACGTGAGATGGGCCTGATCGGCTGCAAGCGCTGCACGCGCGTGTCCGCTGAAGGCACTCGGAACTGTCAGCGTTGCGGGGGCAAGATAAACTCGCGCGACCCTAAATCCTTGCAAAAGGTAATAGCCTGGTGGCTGCTGGGTGTCGCCTGCTACATCCCCGGCAACCTCTACCCGATGCTCGAAACAAAAACGCTGGTTGGCTCGGACAGCAGCACCATCATTGGCGGCGCGGTCGAGCTGGCCCATCACGGCGCGTGGGGTGTCGCGATCATTATCCTTATCGCCAGCGCCGTCATCCCGATGGCCAAATTCATCATCATCCTTGGCCTCGTCATCGGCGTGCGGCGCGGCTCGCAAATCTCCGACGGCTTGCGGCAAAAACTGTATGAGGTGGTCGAATATATTGGGCGCTGGTCAATGATTGACGTTTTTGTCGTCGCGGTGCTTTCGTCTCTCGTTCAATTGCAAACACTGGTGAATATATCACCTGGCACGGCGAGCATATTTTTCGCTTTGTCCGTTATTTTCACCATGCTATCAGCTCAGAACTTCGACAGCCGCATGATATGGGATAACGGCCACATGCCGAAGCCCATGGCTCCGGATGAAAACGATCCCGGTCCCATGCTGGCAGGCGCAGAAAAGGAACGATCTGCATGACCTACGATGGCCACATGCCGCCGACACCGCCGGTAAAACCGGCAAGCGGGAGCCCGTTTCGCCGCCTGTCGGTCGTCTGGATTGTGCCGACCACCGCATTAATTGCAGTTCTGGGTGTCGCGATCCAGACCTATATGGCCCGGGGTCCGCTGATCGAGATCACGTTCGACAATGCCTCCGGCATTTCGGCGGGCGCGACAGAGCTGCATTACCGGGACGTGACCGTTGGAACCGTCGAGGACGTTGGGTTTACCGATGCGCTCGCCAGCGTGGTCGTTTCGGTGCGCCTGAACAAGGACGTAGCCGAATTTGTCGACAGCGATGCGCGATTCTGGGTCGTGCGTCCGCAGGTCACGGCGCAGGGCGTCTCAGGGCTTGATACCGTGCTGTCGGGCGTCTTTATCGAAGCGATCTGGGACAGTGTGCCTGGCGGCCTCCAGACCGAATTTACCGGATTGGTCGATGCCCCGCTGGAGCGGCTGAACACGGGTGGCGTCTTGTTGACGCTGCGCGCGGCGGCCGGTGTGTCACTGACTGATGGCGCACCAATCCTTTATCAGGGGATCAAGGTTGGCCAGATTGGCAAGACCATGATCAGCCATGACGGTAGCACGGCCGAGGCTGAGGCGATCATATTTGCCCCACATCACAGGCTGATCGATAGCGCGACGCGCTTTTGGGATGCGTCCGGATTCTCCTTCACGCTGGGGCCGGGGGGTGCGGCGCTCGATTTCTCGTCGATTGCGTCGCTGATCTCCGGTGGTATCACTTTTGGTACGCTGGTGTCTGGTGGTGAGCCGGTCGAGTCGGGTGCGACGATGACTGTTTTTGCAGATGAAAATACTGCACGCTCCAGCATCTTCTCGGGCGAGGAGGGCAAGACATTGAACCTGTCTGCCGTGTTTGAGGAGAACATCGCGGGCCTGACCGTCGATGCCCCGGTCGAGCTGGCCGGTCTGAATATCGGCCGCGTGAGCGCACTGAACGGGCTTGTCGACCGCGAGCGTTTTGGCGACAACCGGGTGCGGCTGATCGCGACGCTCGCGATTCAGCCCGGCAAGCTGGGCCTTGATGGGGATCAGACCGAGGAGACAGCGCTCGATTTCCTCGCCGACCGGGTCAAGAACGGCCTGCGCGCGCGCCTTGCCACCACGTCGATCCTGACGGGCGGGCTGAAGGTGGAGCTGACTGAGGTGCCGGATGCGGCCCCCGCCGAGATGGGCGAAATGGGCGCCGCCGGGCCCAGTATTCCCACCACCCAAAGCGATGTATCGGACGTGTCGGCCACTGCAGAGGGCGTGTTTCAGCGGATCAACGATCTGCCGGTCGAAGAAATCATGAAACAGGCGATCAGCCTCTTGGGAAATATCAACGCGCTGATGACCAGCGAGGGTGTGCGCAACGCGCCCGAGAACCTCAGTGGCCTTCTGGCTGATGCGCGCGGCGTGATAAACTCTGACGACGTCAAAGGACTGCCAGGCCAGCTAAGCGCGACGATCGGACAGCTATCGGGTCTGGTCGAAAGCTTTAACCAGCAGGAGGTCGCCGCGCGTCTGGGCAAGGCGCTGGATGACGCTGGCGAGGCGGCGGCAAGCGTCAATACTGCCGTCGAGGGCGTGCCGGACCTGATCGCACGGATTGAGGCTGTGGCGGCCAATGTCGAAAAGGTCGGCCTCGAAACGATGGGCAATCAGGTGACCGAACTTCTGATCACTATTGATACCCTGCTGAACCAAGAAGGGACGCAAAAGCTGCCCGAGCGGGTGACAACGGCGCTGGATGATCTGAGTGGCCTTTTGGCCGATGCGCGCGGTCTGGTGAATTCGGACGGGGTGCAGGGCCTGCCGGGGCAGTTGGGCGATACGATCGACCAGCTGGCGGATCTCATCACCAGCTTTAACCAGCAGGAACTCGCGGTTCGTCTGGGCAAGGCGCTGGACGATGCTGCCGAGGCGGCCGCAGGTGTGAACATAGCCGTCGAGGGCGTGCCGGACCTGCTGGCCCGGCTCAACGGTGTGGCCGCGAATATCGAGGAGGTCGCCATCGACAAGATGGCTGATCAGATGACCGAGCTGCTGACCACCGTAGACAGCTTTCTGAACCAGCAGAACGTGCGTGAGCTGCCCGATAGCCTGAACACCTCACTGACCGAGCTGAGCGCTGTTCTGGCCGATCTGCGCGCCGCGGGCGTCGTCGATACTGTGAAGGATACGCTGACATCAGCCAGCAATGCTGCTGACGCAGTGGCGGGTGCCAGCCGCGATCTGCCGCGCCTGATTGAACAGGCCCGGCAAGTGCTGGCGCAGGCCGGCACGACGATTGAAGGCTATGAGGCCAACAAGGGGCTGGGCCGCGATGCCCGCAATGCATTGCGCGAAGTTGAGCGCGCAGCGCAGGCGGTGTCGTCGCTGGCGCGGGCTATTGAACGCAATCCGAATTCGCTGCTGACAGGGAAATAATACCATGTTTAAGACACGAAGCCTTGCCATGTTCGCTGCCGCCGCTGCGCTGGCTGCTTGTGCTGGCACCCCGGACGAACGTGTGGCCGTACCGCGCGCTGACGCTGGGGCCAAGCAGCGCATCTCTTATGCGTCGGTGTCGCTGCGCGAGATATCGCTGCCGACATATGCCGCCTCGGAAGAGATCTATATTTCTGCCGAAGATGGCACGATCAGCCCCGGCCCGGACCTGCTATGGGCTGATGCGCCGGCCCGCGCCCTGACGCTGGAGCTGACACGCTATCTGGCGCAGATCACTGGCGCGCGGGTGGCAAGCGAGCCGTGGCCGTTTCTGGACCGTCCGCAGGCCGAGGTAGAGTTGCGCGTCGAGGAAATGCTGGCTCATGCCGATGGCACGTTCCGCCTGTCGGGTCAGTATTTCGTTGCCCCTGAAAATGGCCGTGACCGTGCGCAGATTTTCGCGCTGGCGGCCCCTATAGGTGGTGAATTCACCGCGCATGACATCGCGGCAGCACGCGGCGCGGTTATGCGTCAGCTGGCCGTCGAGATAGCCAAGAACGGATTACGGTGAGGGTAGGGCGGCCTGTTGGGGGCGTGAGCTTGCAATTAAGGGCGCCGCCCACTGCACCAAAGGCGCGCCGCTTTGATGGGCACGTCTTCGAGGGGGCGATGCGACGGCTATCGTTTTAGCGCGCCCTGACTGCCGTTACCGCGGCCCTGCCAACGACTACGGCCGCCACGATTACTATCAGCACCACCGAGATGGCCGCGATGGCCGGATCTATGTTGTCGCGCAGTCCTTGCCACATCAGGCGGGGCAGGGTGACCGCCTCTACCGATGTGATAAAGATCGTCACGGCGATCTCCTCCCATGACAGCACGAAGGTCAGGAAAAACGACGCGATGACGCCGAACTTGATGTTCGGCATGATGACTTTGAACACGCGGGTTCCCAGCGATGCGCCCATCGCCCGCGCGGCCAGATCCATCCGCCGGTCGACCTGCGCCAGCGATACGGACACCAGCACGACGGCAAAGGGCACGATCATTACCGAATGGGCCAGCGCGACGCCAAGCATCGTGTCATAGGCCACCACGCCATTGAATTTGGTCAAGGTGATGAGAAAGAAATAGAGCGTCAGCGCCGATACCACCGGTGGGGCGACCATCGGCAACAGTGCGATGCCCATCAAGAGGCCCGCAAAGCGAGGCCGAAACATCCAGATCCCTATGCTGAAGAACGTCGCCAGCGCCGTGGCGAACCCGGCTGACAGCACCCCGATGCGCAGTGACATCCAGATCCCCTCAAGCCATTCGCGATCCTGATAGAGGGTGCGATAATGGCGCAAGGACAGCTCATCCGTTGGGATCGACAGGAAGCGTTTGGGCGTGAACGACACCGGCACGACTGCCAGCAGCGGCATCAGCATGAACAGGCCCACCAGCACCGCCAGAGCGGTGGCAACGAGGCCGGGGCGCAGGCGGATCATTCGGCACCTTTGGGGCTGAGCTGTTTCAACAACAGTGTCAGAAGTGCCGAGATGGCGACCATCAGGATCACACTGATTGCGGCTGCTAGCCCCCAGTCAGGTGACTGAAAAATACGCAGATAAATCAGCTCTGCGACCATGACGCTGCGGCCCCCGCCAAGGATGGCAGGTGTGATGAAAAATCCGATGGCAAAGACAAAGACCAGAAGTGCGGCGCCCATCAGGCCTGCAGCGGTCATCGGCACAAAAACCTGCCAGAAAATGCGCGTGCGGCTTGCGGCCATGCCGCGGGCTGCCAGCAAAACACGCTCGTCCACGTTGCGCATGGCAGCTGCCAGCGGAAAGACCGCGAATGGGATCATGAAATGCACCATGCCGACGATAACGCCAAATTCGTTGCGTATCATGCGCAAGGGATCGTCGATGACGCCAAGCGCCTCAAGCCAGCCGTTCATCAGGCCGCGATGCGATAGCAGCGCCAGCCAACCGAACGCGCGGGTGAGGACCGAAATCCAGAAAGGGATGAGAATGCACAGCTCTGTCAAGGTCCGTACCAGCGGCGTGCCGCGCACCCATAGCAGCGACAGGATGTATCCCATCACAACCGAGATTACCGTGACAATCGCGCAGATGCGAAAGGTCCGCCAGAACACCGACAGGATCAGCGGATCGGTCAGGGCGGAGCTGTAGTTTTGTAGGCCGGGCTCAGGGATCGACACACTCCACCCGATGACACCAGCGAAGGGCAGCACGTAGGCGAAAGCCAGAAAGGCCAGAAGCGGCGCCAGCAGGATGAGGGGGCGGGTGATCCGGATCATGAGCGTCCTCGTGGGGCCTTTGCCGCCCCAGCAGAAACAGGGGCGGCAAGAGCTGTCAGGCTAAAGTGTCAGCGCAAATCAGGACGAGATTATCGCGAGGTATTCGTCCAGCGCAGCGCCGTAGTTTTCCTCGTACCACTCCACGTCCACGGACACCTGCTGCTCAAAATTGCCGGGTGCGACGGGGTTGAACCGGCGCTGATCCTCGGGGATCAGATCGTCGGTCGCGGGGTTGGCGGGGCCTTGGGACAGCATGTCGAACATGACCATCTGCTTCTCGGGGTCCTGCGCGGAGGCGATGAACTTCATCGCGTTCGCTGCGCCGCCCGGATTGCCCTTGATGACCGCCATTGCGCCTGGCGAGATGACGCCGTCCTGCCAGATGGATTTGACGTCGCCGTCTGTGTCCTGCTCCAGCAGGCGCGCGCGCGTGGACCAGATCAGCGCCATCGACGCCTCGTCGTTCAACATGAGGGTCTGGCTCTCGGCGCCGTTGCCCCAGAAGCTGATGACATGCTCCTTGAAGTCCTTAAGCTTGGCGTGAGCGCGCTCCACGTCCAGCGGATACAGGTCTGCCTGCGCGACGCCGTCTGCCATCAGTAGCGCTTCCCATACGCCGACGCCCCATTTGTACATGGACCGCTTGCCCGGAAATTTTTCAACGTCAAAGAAGTCTGCCATCGAGGTGGGGGGATTGTCGCCAAATTTGGCGGCATCATAAGCGATTACGTAGCTGAAAAAGTAGGTCGAGGCCGAGTATTCCCAGCCGTAGCCTTCACGCATCTTGGACTTGTCGACAACGCTATAGTCAATCGGCTCCATCATGCCTTTTTTGCCCAGCGATTCGGCTGAAAACGCGTCGGCGTCCATAACGTCCCAGCTGGGGGCGCCGCTTTCGAATTGGGCCTGCATCGCGCCTTCGGTGGGGCCGGAGCCGTCCTGTCGTACGCGCACGCCTGTCGCCGCTTCGAAGGGCTTGCCATAGGCCTCGTCATAGGCATCCACAGCGTCGCCGCCCCAGCTGACAAAAACGAGCTGGCCATCATCGGCGAGTGCCGGCATGCCACGCGACGCAAGCGCCGCTGTACCCAGAAGGGCGGCGCCCAGCTGGGTGAATTTGCGGCGGCTGATTTTGCCCTGACGCACCTTGTCTGCTAGCAGTTCCAGCTGGTCATCGGTAAAGTTATCTGTCGGTTTCATTTTTTTATATCCCTTGTTGGTGGTCCGGTTCACAGAAGAAAGCCCTTCTGCTCGGGCCATGAGGCCCAGATTTTACTGCCGGGCGCTAGGTCCGTCGGCAGATCGTCAGTGGGGTGGTTCATCGTGATGGCCGTGCCTTCTGGGCCGGCCAGATCGATGCGGGTATCGGCGCCAAGATAAGTCAGGTCTGTCACCGTGGCCGGGATGGCGTTGCCACTGCCGGGCGCGGTATGGCCAAGGCTCATGTATTCTGGGCGCACGGCCAGTGTGTGACCATTTTCATGCCCCGGCGCGCGCAGGGTGCGTCCGGCAAATGTGCCGCGCAGCATGTCACCGTCGCGGCTGGTGTCGCTGAGCGGGAGCAGGTTTATGTCGCCAAGAAATTCCGCGACAAACCTGTTCTCAGGCCGCTCATAGACGTCGCGTGGCGGCGCAATCTGTTGCAGCTTGCCATGTTCAAAAATGGCGACGCGGGATGATAGCGCCAGCGCCTCGGACTGGTCATGTGTGACGAACACAAATGTCGTGCCGGTCTCGCGGTGCAGGCGGCGCACCTCGTCTTGCATCTGGCCGCGCAGGTTCTTGTCCAGCGCCGAAAATGGCTCGTCCAGTAGCATGACAGGCGGCTCGCAAGCCAGCGCGCGCGCGAGCGCGACGCGCTGCTGCTGCCCGCCCGACAGGGCATTGGGCCGCTTGTGGCCGTGGCCGCCGAGGCCGACCATTTCAACGATGTCGCTGACGCGCGATTTGATCTGGGCACTGCTGCGCCTCTGCACTTTTAGGGGAAAGGCGATATTCTGCTCGACCGTCATATGCGGGAAAAGGGCATAGCCCTGAAACACCATGCCAAAGCCACGCTTTTCGGCTGGCACGCGGGTCATGTCCTGCCCGTCCAGCGTCATGGAGCCGCGCGTTGCATCCTCGAACCCGGCCAGGAGCATCAAGAAGGTTGTCTTGCCTGATCCTGAGGGGCCGAGAAGGGTCAGAAATTCGCCCCGCCCGATGGTGAGTGATATATCATCCAGCGCGGTGAAATCGCCAAAATCCTTGCCAATGCCCGTCACACCGATTTCGGCAGCGCGGGCGGCCGTCTGGGTGGCCGATCGGATATTTGCGGTCATTGCGCCCTCCCATTGAAATGCGAACGTAGTGGTGAGCGGCGCAGCGGCGCAAACGAATTATTTTCGCGCATTAGACAAATTTCGTTTGCCAAGACGTCAGCGCGCTCGCCCCGGCAGCGCGGCGACGATCCAGCGGCGAAAGGCGAGGGCCGGGGCCATATCGGCCTTTTGTGGGGGTGTGCATAAATAATAGGCTTCGGGCGAGGTAATGCGCACGTCGCCGACGCGAATCAGCTGGCCGGCCTCCATTGCCGCGTTGCCGATGAGGACATCGCCCATCGACACGCCCTGACCGCTAATCGTTGCCGCATAGACCAGATTCATATCGGAAAAGACGGGCCCCTTGTCCGCCGCCGCTGTCGGCAGGCCTGATGCCTGCAGCCAGCGGCGCCAGTCGGTCGCGTCGCCCAAATGCAGCAAATCGGCGCGCAGCACATCTGCAGCCGTTTCAATCCCGCCAAGGCGGTTCGCAAGGCTGGGGGCGATGAGGGGCGCGAATTCGACCTGTTGCAGCAGCTCGACCTCGACCCCCTGCATCGCGCCATCCCCGAAGGCGATAAAGATGTCGGCGCCCGGATTGGACACGTCGTCGAGGCGGCGCGGCGTGACGATGCGCAGATCGACCTCGGGGCAGATGGCGCGAAAATCGCCGATGCGCGGGGCCAGCCAGAATGCGGCAAAGCCGGGCGCGCAACTGACCGTCAGCGCGCCTGACAGGCCGTGCCCCGCGTTGCGCGCCGCTGATCCGGCGATGGCCGACAGCGCCCCGCGCACGTCGTTTGCGTAGCTGCGGCCGCGCGGCGTCAGCTCGATCCGCGTGCCGATACGGGTGAAAAGGGCAAAGCCAAGGTCACGCTCCAGCAGGCGCAACTGGTGGCTGACTGCACTGCGGGTCAGGTTCAGCTCATCTGCCGCTGCCCAGACGGTGCCGTGCCGTGCGAAACATTCCAGCGCGCGTAGGGCCTGAGTAGAGGGGATGCGGGACATTGCGGACTCTGCCTGATTAACGTCTGCTTCAGTTAGGTGAGTAGATTTTGCCGATGCAAGGAAAAGGTTTCACTATGAACCGCACCGCTGCACTGGCTAACTCTGTGCATTAGGAGGGTACCCATGACGCTGACCGATGCCCAGAGCCACGCCCTGAAAATCGTTGATGCCCGGATGCCGGAGCTGTCCGAATGGTGCGCGACGATCTTTGACTATGGCGAGACGGCATGGCGCGAGTATCGCTCGGCCGAGTGGTATGTCGCGCGGCTGCGGGCCGAAGGATTTACCGTCGAAGAAGGGTCGGGGGGAATGCCGACCGCCTTCTGTGCCGAGTGGTCGAATGGCGCCGGGCCGATCATTGGCATGTATGCCGAATACGATGCGATTCCGGGGAACTGCCAGGCCGCCGCGACCAACCGCGCGCCGCGCGCCGGGCTGGGGTACCAGGCAGGCGGCCATACCGATCCCCATTCGGGGCTAGGCATCGGCGCGCTGGGTGGCCTGCTGGCGACCAAGGCCGCGATGGAGGCGGGCGGCATAAAGGGCGGCCTGCGCTTTACCGGTGAGCCGGCAGAGAAGGTGCGCGGGTCCAAGCCCATCCACGCGGCCAAGGGGTATTATGACGGGCTGGCGGCGATGCTGTCATTCCACCCGTTCTACATGCTGCCGATGTGCAACACCGTGCGTTGGGATACTCACTGCGGCGCGGCCTATTCGATGATCTACCGGTTTATCTGCGACGCGCCCGAGGCGTGGGGACATGGCGACGGCGCGCCGATTCCGCAGTCGCACTCGGCCATCCGTGCGCCGGGGGCGTCCGAGGCGCTGGTAATGATGTATTCCATGTCGAAGGCGTTGCGCGACGCGATGCTGCCGCATCAGGGCGGCTGGTCAATTTCCGAGGCGATTTTGACGGCGGGGCAGGCGACCGCTGACAACCAGCCCGCTGGGCTAGCCGAGTTGCAATACATGATGCGCGTGCCCACGCTGGACATGGCCGAGCGGGTGACAGCGGCGTTGGACCGCAACGCAGAAGCGGTGGCCGCTATGACCGGCTGCCGGTGGGAGCGACACTGGGTCTGCAAATCGCGGCCCGGTCTGGCAAACCATGCGATGGCTGAGGTTGTGTGGGATGCGTTGCAGTCTGCCGGGGCGCCGAAATGGGGCGTGGACGCGGTTAAGGTCGCGCAGGAGATCCAAGGCAATCTGGGGCAGGATCCGATGGAGGCGCCTTTTATTGACGAAATGTCGCGGCTGATATCGCCGCAGGATGCCGAGGCGATCTTGCGCCGTGATCTGCCGCCTAGCCAATTGAACAGCACCAGTGACGATTACACCGACATGAGTTGGCACACACCATTGGCCCGGTTCTACATCGCGCGGCCGGCGCTGAAAACGAACGGCGCGCCGTATCCCAGCTGGGTGATGAACGCTATGGGCGGTATCCCCGCTACGATTGATCCGATGGTGCGGACCGCCGCGCGCGTCGGCGCGCTGTCGGCGCTGCGGCTGCTGGAGGACAAGACCTCCCGCGATGCTGCGATGGATGAATTCAAAGACCGCACCGGCGGCGGTGTAGGGGGCGATACATGGCTGGCGCCCTTGTGCGATTACGAGCCGCCCATCCACTTCCGCTGGCCTGAATACATGACAACCCCGCGCGGGCGCGATTGGTGGATTCCCTCCACAATGCCCGGCGCGTAATCAAAGGAGACTGGAACATGCTCGACAAGACCAATAGCGAATTCACCTTGCAGGCCCGCAAGCGCGGTGGCGGCACGGTCCCCATGCAAAACTGGCACCTGCCCAATGAGACGAGTGCGCTGAGCCACGTCCTGCTAGGATCGCCCGCACATCTCAAGCATCTGTCGACGTCTAGCCTGTCGTCCAAGCATCTGCGCGAGGCCCCCTGCAACATTCAGGTGGCGCAATCGCAGCACGCCGAGATGGTGGCGGCCTACGAGCATTTTGGCGTCAAGGTGCAGATGCACGCCCCTGAGTCCGAACTGCCCATGCAGGTCTATGCGCGCGATTCGTCGGTGATGACGCCCTATGGTGCGATCATTACCGCCATGTCGCAGTGGTGGCGCCGGGGTGAGAACTACGCGGCGATCCGCACCTATCAGGATCTGGGTATCCCGATCTATGACATGGTCACGGCCGGCACGTTCGAGGGCGGTGACTTTAACGTGATCGAAGAGGGCGTTCTGCTGCTTGGCTGCGGCGGCGCACGCACGAATGAGGCTGGCGCACGGCAGGTCGTCGGGTGGTTCGAGGACGAGGGTTGGGAGGTCAAGCTGGCATTTATCGACGAATATTATGTTCACATCGACCTGATGGTCGTGCCCATCGCCGAAAAGCTGACGGCGGTCTGTCTGGATTGCACCGATCCCTGGATCGTGGAGTGGCTGAAGGGCAAGGGCCATGAGATTATCGATGTGCCGTTCCGTGATACGATGAATTTGGGCTGCAACGTGATGAGCCTTGGCAACGACAAGGTGATCGCGCCCAAGGCATCGACGGTGCTGGTGGACAATTTGCGCGCACGTGGGTTCGAGGTAGCGGCCGTCGACACAGCCGAGATTTCAAAGACGGGTGGTGGGATCCACTGCATGGCGCAGGCGCTGAATCGGGCGTGAGTGTGGCACCGCTATAGACGCACGGGCAGGCGCCCGCACGTCATGCCAAAGGCGTGCCAATTAAAATGGCGCGTCTTTGCGGGGTGGGCCGTGTGCTTTGTTTCGGGTGGCGTTGAGAGCCTTCAAGTCAGGGAGTTCGCTCCCTGACTTGCGGCAGTGGTACTGCGCGCCGTGTCCCTGCTCCCCTTGTAAACCCGCCGGTTTAGTTTATACAGCGGCATATCCTGCACGATCTGCCGATTGGACCTGTAAACCGATGCCTGATTTCATGACCTTCCCGCGTCTTTTGGCGCCGATCCTCGCCCTTTCCTTTGCTGTTGCACCAGCGCTTGCCCAGCAGGGTGAGCGGCCGCCGCCTGCCGTCACGGTCGTGACCGTCAAGGTGAGCGATGTGAACCTGACCACCACGCTACCGGGCCGGGTCGTCGCCTCGGCCGAGGCTGAGGTGCGCCCGCAGGTTGCAGGCATCATCACCGAGCGTCTGTTCGATGAGGGTGGGCGCGTCGAAGCGGGTGATGTTCTGTATAAGATTGATCCGGCCAGCTATGACGCGGCTGTCGCACAGGCCCGCGCGTCTGTTGCCCAAGCCCAAGCGCAGGTCAAGGCGACCGAGCGCGAGGCAGGCCGGCTGGAGACATTGTCGCAGCGCAACGTGGTCAGCGAGCAGGCGCTGGACACCGCTATCGCAGCGCGTGACGGGGCCAAGGCATCGCTGCAGGTTGCCGAGGCGCAGTTGCAATCGGCCGAGATTGAGCTGGACCGCACCCAAATCAGGGCGCGCCTGTCGGGCGAAATTGGTCGCTCGATGGTGAGCCCCGGTGCGCTGGTCACGGCCAGCCAGCAGACGCCGCTGGCGACAGTCCGCAATATTGATCCCGTCTATGTGGACGTGACGCAATCAGCGGCTGAACTTTTGGATTTTCGCCGTGGCAACATGGGTGCGCAGATTGCTGCCGTTCCGCAGGAGGTGCGCCTGACGTTGGCCGATGGCAGTGTGTTTGATCAGGCCGGAACGCTGACCGCCGCCGAGCCTGTGGTGGATCCGCTGACTGGGGTCGTCGTACTGCGCATCGCCTTTGCCAATCCTGACAAACTGCTGTTGCCCGGCATGTATGTGCAGGCCAAAATGCCAAGCGGTAGCGCCAAGGGTGCCATTTTGGTGCCTCAGGAGGGCGTCAGCCGTAACAGGCGCGGCCAGCCGACTGCACTGGTCGTCGATGCAGAAGGCATGGTCGAACAGCGCGTTCTGACCGTGCTGCAGGATCGCGGCCAGTCCTGGGTGGTTAGCGAGGGTTTACAAGATGGCGACCGAGTCGTTGTATTGGGCCTGCAAAAGGCCGCGCCGGGCGCGAAGGTGACCGCAGAGGAGCGCGCCGAAGTTGGCGCCGATACACCTGCCGAAAAGCCCGCTGAATAGACCCTGATATTCGGCCTTTACAGTATTTGAAACCGTCTCACGCCTGACCTGACCCCGACCGGAGCGTACCCGAATGGCCCGTTTTTTCATCGACCGCCCGATTTTTGCTTGGGTCATTTCGATTTTCATCATGGGGATCGGCGTTCTGTCGATCGTGACCCTGCCGATTGCGCAATACCCCGAGATCGCGCCGCCGACGGTAACGGTCAACGCCGCCTATCCGGGCGCCAGCGCCGAGACGGTGGCCAACACCGTGACGCAGGTGATCGAGCAGCAGATGACCGGGCTGGACGGCTTGCGCTACATCTCGTCCAGTTCGACCAGCGCGGGGGGGGCCAGCATCACCCTGACGTTCGAAACGGGGATCGATCCCGACATTGCCCAAGTGCAGGTACAGAACAAGCTGGCGCAGGCGACTGCGCTGCTACCTGAGCCGGTGCAACGCCAAGGTGTGACGGTGCAGAAATCGTCGTCTGGCTTTTTGATGGTGATCGCGCTGATCGCCGAAAACGGTGGATATGATGCGACCGATCTGGGCGACTATCTAGAGACGAACCTCGTCAATGAGTTGAGCCGCGTAGACGGCGTTGGCAACGTCCGCGTGTTTGGCGCGCAATACGCCATGCGCATCTGGCTGGACCCCGCGAAGTTGGCTGCGTTCGAGCTGACGCCCGCGGACGTGGTTAACGCTGTGCGCGGGCAGAACGCCCAGATCTCGGCGGGTGAGTTTGGCGCGCGTCCGGCCATCGCGGGCCAGATGCTGAACGCAACGATCACGGCGCAATCTTTGCTGACGACGCCCGAGGATTTCCGCCAGATCGTGATCCGTGCCGAAACGGATGGCGGTCTTGTCCTGATCAACGATGTGGCGCGCGTCGAAATCGGGGCTGAGAATTACGGCACAATTTCGCGTTTTAACCAGCAGGCAGCCTCCGGCCTTGCCATCAGCCTTGCCCCCGGCGCCAACGCGCTGGATGCTGCCACGGCGGTCAAGACCCGTGTTGAGGAGCTGTCCGAGTTCTTCCCCGAGGGGATCGATTACGTCATCCCCTATGACACCACGCCCTTCGTCGAGATTTCGATCGAAGAGGTCATAAAGACACTGATCGAGGCAATCATCCTCGTCTTCTTTGTGATGTATTTGTTCCTGCAAAACTTGCGCGCGACGCTGATCCCGACGCTGGCGGTGCCTGTGGTGCTACTGGGCACATTCGGGGTGCTGTCGCTGATGGGGTATTCAATCAACACGCTGACGATGCTGGCGATGGTTCTGGCCATCGGGCTGTTGGTGGACGACGCGATAGTCGTGGTCGAAAACGTCGAGCGGATCATGGAGCAGGAGGGCCTCAGCCCGCGCGAGGCGACGCGCAAGTCAATGGACGAGATTACGGGCGCGCTGATTGGCATCGCGGTGGTGCTGTCGGCTGTTTTCGTGCCGATGGCGTTCTTTCCCGGCTCAACCGGGGTGATTTACCAACAATTCTCGATCACGATCATTTCTGCGATGGTGCTGTCGGTCATCATCGCGCTGACGTTAACGCCGGCGCTGTGTGCGACGCTGCTCAAGGCTAAGCATGGCGGCGCGGCCACGCGTGGCCCGTTCGGCTGGTTCAACATTGGTTTTGACAAGTTGCTGGGCGGCTATACCGGCAGTGTCGGCTGGATCGTCAAACGGCCCGTACGTCTGGGCATCGTGTATCTGGTTATCGTTGCCATGATGGTGGGCCTGTTCCTGCGCACGCCACAGGGATTTCTGCCCGAAGAGGATCAGGGAATTCTCTTTACGCTGATTCAAGGGCCGACAGGCACCTCGGCCGAACAGACGTTGGATGTGGTCAAGCAGGTCGAGAGTTATTACCTCGAACAAGAAGGCGATATCGTCGAAAGCGTGTTCGGCGTTGTCGGGTTCAGCTTTGCGGGGCAGGGGCAGAATCTGGGTCTGGCGTTTGTCCGTTTGAAGGACTGGAAGGAACGCGAAGCGCCGGGCCAGAGCGTGCAGGCGCTTGCGGGCCGGGCCTTTGGCGCGTTCAGCCAGATCAAGGGGGCGATGGTGTTTCCGATCGTGCCGCCCTCGGTGATTGAACTGGGCAACGTATCTGGCTTTGACTTTTACATTCAGGCGCGCGGCGGTCAGAGCCATGAGCAGCTGTTGGAGGCGCGCAATCAGATGCTGGGCATGGCGGCGCAAAGCCCGCTGATCGCAAGCGCGCGGCCCAGCGGGCTGGAGGACGCGGCTCAGTTTAATCTGGATATCGATTGGCGCCGTGCAGGCGCGATGGGCGTGACCGCAACCGACGTGGGCAGCCTGCTGAGTACTGCGTGGGCGGGGCAATACGTCAACGATTTTGTTGATGAGGGCCGGATCAAGCGCGTTTATGTGCAGGGCGAGCCTGACTCGCGGGCGGTGCCGTCCGATATCGAAAAGTGGCGCGTGCGCAACGCCAATGGAGGGCTCGTGCCATTCTCGAACTTTGCCGATGGCGCGTGGACTTATGGCCCACAGGGCGTGAACCGCTATAATGGCGTGCCGTCGATGCAGATCCAAGGCTCGCCCGCGCCGGGCGTCAGCACCGGCGAGGCGATTGCCGAGATTGAACGGCTGGCCGAGCAATTGCCGCCCGGATTTCAGATTTCGCTGACCGGTCTGTCGCTGGAGGAGCAGGAGTCGGGCAGTCAGGCGCCCTTGCTCTATGGGCTGTCATTGGCGGCGATTTTCCTTGCGCTGGCGGCGCTATACGAATCGTGGTCGATCCCGTTCGCGGTAATGCTGGCAATGCCAATCGGTGTGCTGGGCGCGCTGGCGGGCGCGTATTTTGGCGGCTTTGAAAACGGGGTTTTCTTTCAGGTGGGCCTGCTGACAGTCATTGGATTGACGGGCAAGAATGCGATTCTGATCGTTGAATTTGCCCGCGATAAACGCGAGGCGGGCGAGAGTATCTATGAGGCCGCAGTCGATGCTGCCCGGCAGCGATTCCGTCCGATCCTTATGACCTCAATGGCGTTTTCGCTGGGTGTCTTGCCGCTGGTCCTGAGCAGCGGGGCCGGGTCCGGTGGGCGGACGGCCATTGGGTCGGGCGTGCTGTCGGGGACGATCGCGGCAACCGTTCTGGGCGTGCTGTTCGTGCCGCTGTTCTTTGTGGTGATCGCAAAGCTGGGCAAAAGCAAGGACAAGGGCAAAGAGGTCTAAAGCGTTTCGCGAAAACCTGAATCGCTGCTCGTCGCGAAACGCATGCAGTATAGGAACGTTGCATGAGCTTCGCCGTAAGCGAGTGCATCAAGCTTTAGGCGAGACGCCTTAATAGGCCTGCGCGGCGTTCACGGCACGGCGCCATCCGGCGTATTTTGCATCGCGCGTTTCAGTTAGCATGGAGGGCGTGAACTTGCGCTCAAGCGCCCACATGTCGGAAAACGCAGCCTGATCGGGGTAAATCCCTGCGCGCAGCCCGGCCAGCCATGCGGCGCCCATTGCCGTCGTCTCCAGCGTGGCGGGGCGGTCCACGGGTGCGCCGATGATGTCCGACAGGAATTGCATGGTCCAGTTCGACGCGCTCATCCCGCCATCGACGCGCAAGGTGGCGGCCGCGCCGTTTCCGGGCGCACCTTGCCAGTCCAGCGTCATCGCTTCCAGCAAATCGCGGGTCTGATAGCCCACTGACTCAAGCGCGGCGCGGGCCAGCTCCTCCGGGCCGGAATTGCGCGAGAGGCCAAAGATGGCGCCGCGGCATTCGGCATTCCAATAGGGCGCGCCGAGGCCTGTGAACGCCGGAACCAGTACGACATTTTGCGTGGGATCAGCGGCCTCGGCGAGGGGTTGCGTCTCTCCTGCTTCGCGGATCATTTTTAGGCCGTCGCGCAGCCATTGAACCACCGCGCCAGCCACGAATATCGACCCTTCCAGCGCATAGGTCGGGGTGCCGTCCAGCTGGTAGGCGATGGTCGTGAGCAGGCGGTTTTTTGACCGAACGGGCGTACCGCCGGTATTGAGCAGGGCAAAACAGCCAGTGCCGTAGGTCGATTTCAGCATACCGGGGGCAAAGCAGGCCTGCCCGATTGTCGCGGCCTGCTGATCGCCCGCGACGCCGTAGATGGGGATGGGCCGCCCAAACAAGTCGTCGCGTGTCATGCCAAAATCGGACGAGCAGTCGCGGACTTCGGGCAGCATCTCCATCGGGATTCCGAGGAGGTCGCAGATTGTCCGGCTCCATCGACCTTTGCGAATGTCGTATAGCAGTGTGCGCGCGGCGTTGGTGGCATCGGTGACGTGGCTTTTGCCGCCTGTCAGCTTCCAGATCAAGAAGCTGTCGACAGTGCCAAAAAGCAGATCGCCGGCCTTAGCCTTGGCATGTGCTCCTTCGACGGAGTCGAGGATCCATTTCAGCTTGGTCCCCGAAAAATACGGGTCCAGTAGCAGGCCGGTGCGTTCGGTCACCATATCCTCGTGGCCCGCATCGCGCAGGCCGGCACAGATGGCGGCGGTGCGGCGGTCCTGCCAGACGATGGCGTTATGGATGGGCTTGCCTGTCTTGCGGTCCCAGACAAGCGTGGTTTCGCGCTGATTTGTGATGCCGATCGCGGCGATATCGGCGGTGTGGATGCCTGCGCGCTCGATCACCTCACGGCAGGTGCCGGCAACTGTGGACCACAGATCGCTTGCGTCATGCTCGACCCAGCCAGATTGCGGATAGTGCTGAGGAAACTCCTCTTGCGCGATGGCGGTGGGGCGCAATGCGGCGTCAAAGAGGATGGCACGGCTGGAGGTGGTGCCTTGGTCGATCGCCAGAATATGGGTCATTTGGTCTCGCATTCATCTGGGTCCGGGGCGCGCTAATATGGCGCACCCCGGTATAGTATCAGCTTACTGGTTCCAGGACTTGATCAGATCGTCATAGGCGATCGTCTCAGGTGTTTCGTCCTCGTTCTCTAGCTTGGGCTTGGGTGCGCCTGGCTGCTCGAGCCAGTAGGATGCTTCCTGCGGGTCGTTCATCACTGGGCCCAGATCGCCCTGAACGCCGGCACGCTCAAGACGCTCCATCACGCTTTCCATATCGGCGCAGAGTTGGTCCAGCGCCTCTTGCGAGGTTTTGGCACCGGACATTGCATCGCCGATGTTCTGCCACCACAGTTGTGCGAGCTTGGGGTAGTCAGGCACGTTGGTGCCGGTTGGCGACCACTGGGTGCGCGCGGGCGAGCGATAGAACTCGACCAGACCGCCCAGTTTGTCCATGCGATCGGTAAAGTGCTCGGACTGGATGGTCGATTCGCGGATGAAGGTCAGGCCAACGTCGGACTTCTTCACATCCACAGTCTTGGACGTGACGAACTGCGCATAGAGCCATGCAGCCTGCGCGCGGTCGACAGGTGTGGAATTCATCAGCGTCCAGCTGCCCACGTCCTGATAGCCAACCTTCATGCCCTCTTCCCAATAGACGCCATGCGGCGAGGGGGCCATGCGCCATTTCGGCGTGCCGTCCTCGTTCATTACCGGCAGGTCGGGTGTGACCGTGGCGGCGGTAAACGCGGTGTACCAGAACATCTGCTGCGCGACATTGCCCTGACCGGGAACTGGGCCGGCCTCGGAGAAAGTCATGCCGGCGGCGGCGGGGGGCGAGTACTTCTGAAGCCACTCGATTGCCTTGTCGACCGCATAGACAGCCGCGGGCGAGTTTGTCGCGCCGCCACGTGCCATACAGGCGCCAACGGGCTGTGACTTCTCGTTTACACGGATGCCCCATTCATCGACGGGCAGGCCATTCGGCTCGCCCTTGTCGCCCATGCCAGCCATCGACATCCACGCATCAGTATAGCGCCAGCCGAGGGACGGGTCTTTCTTGCCGTAGTCCATGTTGCCGTAAACTTCGACACCGTCGATGGTCCGACCGGTAAAGAATTCGGCGATGTCCTCATAGGCTGACCAGTTGACTGGAACACCCAACTCATAGCCATAGGCCGCTTTGAAGTCGGCCTTGATTTGCTCGTCGTTGAACCAGTCGTAGCGGAACCAGTAGAGGTTCGCGAACTGTTGGTCGGGCAGCTGATAGAGCTTACCATCGGGTCCGGTGGTGAACTCGGTGCCGATGAAGTCAGCCAGATCGAGCGTGGGGGACGTGACATCTGCGCCTTCGCCAGCCATCCAGTCGGTCAGGTTGCGGACCTGTCCGTAGCGGATATGCGTGCCGATCAGGTCGCTGTCGTTGACATAGGCGTCATAGATATTCTCGCCCGACTGCATTTGCGTTTGCAGCTTTTCAACAACGTCGCCTTCGCCGATCAGGTCATGGTTGACCTTGATGCCGGTGATCGCGGTAAAGGCCGGGGCCAGCACTTGGGATTCGTACTCATGCGTGGTGATCGTCTCGGACACCACGTTGATTTCCATGCCGTCATACGGTGCGGCGGCATTGACCAGCCACTGCATTTCGGCCTCTTGCTCGGCACGGGTGAGCGTGCTGATGCCATTGATTTCCTCGTCGAGGAACGTCATGGCCGCATTCATGTCGGCCATGGCCGGTGCGGCCACCAGTCCGAGGACAAGCCCCATCGCGGTGGATGATTTTAGTAGAACGTTCATTAGGTTTCCTCCCTTATAGTGAACGATTTTAATGTTGGCGCGCCGGCCCCTCGAGACTGGCAGCGTGCGTGCCTCATACCCAGCGAAAGATCGCAGCGGCGTAGGCAAGACAGACAAGCAGCGCGAAGTATTGCGGGCCAAGGCCGAGACCCAGCCACGCAAGATTGATAAAGGCTGAGCCGAGCAGAGTGATAAATAGCCTGTCCCCACGCGTCGTCTCAATCCGCAGTACGCCTATGCGCGGCGTTTCCGGGAATTTGATCGCGAGGATCGTGAAGGTGAGCAGCAAGCCCGCGATGACGATGAAGAACGTCGCGGTCGGCCATGTCCATGCCATCCAGTCAAGCATGTGAGTATCCTTTTAGGTCGTGGGGCATCACACCCTCCCCAGGGCAAAGCCCTTGGCGATGTAGTTGCGCACAAAATAGATCACCAGCGCGCCCGGCACGATGGTCAGAACACCGGCCGCTGCCAGCACGCCCCAATCGACGCCTGCGGCGCCGACGGTGCGGGTCATGGTGGCGGCGATGGGCTTGGCATCGACGCTGGTCAGGGTGCGCGACAATAGCAATTCGACCCATGAGAACATGAAGCAGAAGAACGCTGCGACGCCGATCCCGGACGCGATGAGCGGCGTGAAAATTTTGATAAAGAAGCGAGGGAAGGAGTAGCCGTCGATATACGCCGTCTCGTCGATTTCGCGCGGGACGCCGCGCATGAACCCCTCCAAGATCCACACCGCGAGCGGCACGTTGAATAGGCAATGCGCCAGCGCGACGGCGATATGCGTGTCGAAGAGGCCGATACTTGAGTAAAGTTGAAAGAACGGCAGCGCGAACACGGCGGGCGGCGCCATCCGGTTTGTCAGCAGCCAGGAGAACAGATGCTTGTCCCCCATGAAGCTGTAGCGGCTGAACGCATAGGCAGCGGGCAGAGCGACGGCGAGTGATATGGCTGTATTCATCACCACGTAGATCAGCGAATTAACATAGCCCATGTACCAGCTGGAATCGGTCAAAATCTTGGTATAATTTTCGAACGTCAGATCTTGGGGCCAAAGCGAGAAGGTACTGAGAATCTCGGTATTCGTCTTCAGGCTCATGTTGAGCAGCCAGTAGATTGGCAGCAACAGAAAAAGGAGATAAAGGCCCATCACGATGGCCGACGCAGACGGGCGATAGCGGCGCGCCGCACGGCGTGGGGCCTGAATGGTCATTTCGCCGACGGGCGATAGGACAGGGGCGGTTGGACTTGTCATTACATGCCGTCCCTTTTGTCGAGTGTTGTCATCACGGTGTAGAATACCCACGAGATGACTAGGATCACGAGGAAATACATCAAGCTAAAGGCGGCGGCGGGTCCAAGGTCAAACTGCCCCAACGCCATTTTTACCAGATCGATCGATAGGAACGTCGTGGCGTTGCCCGGCCCACCGCCCGTCACGACGAACGGTTCGGTGTAGATCATAAAGCTGTCCATGAAGCGCAAGAGGATCGCGATCATCAGCACCCCAGCCATTTTAGGCAATTCGATATAGCGGAACACAGCCCAGCGGCTGGCCTGATCGATCTTGGCCGCTTGATAATAGGCATCCGGGATGGAGCGCAGGCCTGCAAACGCCAGCAATGCAACCAGCGAGGTCCAGTGCCAGACATCCATGACGATGACGGTCGCCCACGCATCAAACGTGTTCTGCGTATAGTTATAGTCGACCCCCAGCGCGTCCAGCGTATAGCCCAAAAGGCCGATATCAACGCGGCCAAAAATCTGCCAGATCGTGCCGACCACGTTCCACGGAATCAACAAAGGCAGGGACATCAGGACAAGGCAGAAGGACGACCAGAATCCCGATTTTGGCATGTTCAGCGCCACGTAGATGCCCAAGGGGATCTCGATGGCGAGAATGATGCCCGAGAACATCAACTGCCGACCCAGCGCGTTCCACATTCTTTCGGAATGGAGCATGTTGTCAAACCAGTCGAGACCAGCCCAGAAAAACTGATTGTTGCCGAACGTGTCCTGCACCGAATAGTTGACGACCGTCATCAAGGGGATGACCGCCGAAAATGCGACGAGGATCAGGACAGGCAGGATCAGGAACCACGCCTTTTGGTTGACGGTCTTGTTCATGCTGCGGCCTCGCTGCCAAGGGGCACAACGCGCCAGTCATCCGAATAGACATTGATGCCACCCGGCGCGAAGGTGATGCAATCGATATCGGTTGGAATTGTCTCGCCCTCGGCGGCGATAGCGCTGGCTTCTTTGCCAGCCACGTTTAGCCGGACAATCTTGTGACGGCCCACATCCTCGACGCGGGTGACGCGGGCAGGGATGCCATTGCCGCCGCTGCCGAGCCGGATGAATTCGGGGCGCACGCCGACCTGAGTAGTGCCGCTGGCGGCATAGCTGTGGCCCAGATCCACCGTCGCGCCTGCGATCTGCGCGCGGCTGCCGTCGAGATGGGCATCAAAAAGGTTCATCCCCGGCGAGCCGATGAAATAGCCGACGAAGGTATGCGCGGGCGCCTCGAACAGTTCCTGCGGGGTGCCGATCTGCACGACGCGGCCGCCGTGCATGACGACGACCTTGTCGGCAAATGTCAGCGCTTCGGTCTGGTCATGGGTGACGTAGATCATCGTATGGCCAAAATCCGCGTGCAGCTTCTTTAGCTGTGTGCGCAGTTCCCACTTCATGTGGGGATCGATCACGGTCAGCGGCTCGTCGAACAGCAAGGCATTAACGTCCTCGCGGACCATGCCGCGGCCCAGCGAGATCTTTTGCTTGGCGTCTGCCGTCAGGCCGCGTGCCTTGCGATTCAGCTGATCCTCCATCCCGATCATCGCCGCGACCTTTTGCACGCGGGCTGCAATCTCGGCTGTATCCATACCACGATTTTTCAGCGGAAAGGACAGGTTCCCTTCGACGGACATCGTGTCGTAGACGACGGGAAACTGGAACACCTGCGCGATGTTGCGGTCTGCCGTCGGCGCGGTGGTCACATCGCGCCCGTCAAATAGGACGCGCCCCTGCGAGGGGATCAACAGGCCAGATATGATGTTGAGCAGTGTGGATTTACCGCAGCCTGACGCGCCCAAGAGGGCATAGGCCTCGCCGTCGGCCCAGTCGTGATTCAGCTCCTTGAGGGCAAAGTCATCCTCATGGGTGGGTTTCGGCAGATAGGAATGTGCGAGGTGTTCGAGAGTGATCTTGGCCATGCTTAGGCGGCCTCCGCATAAGGGGCCGGGCGGGCGAGCGCGCCATCCTCGGCAAAGAGATAGACGCGGGATGGGTCCAGATAGACGGGCAGGGGCTGCCCGGTTGTGAGGCTGCGCAACCCGTGGATCAGGCCGACCCAGCGGTCGCTGCCGTGGTCCAGATGGACGAACGTCTCGGACCCGGTGATTTCGGTCACATTCAGCGTAGTGTCAAAGCGGATAGCATTCGGCGCACCTTCCAGCGTCAGATGGTTGGGGCGAAAACCGGCCAGATACCGGCCATCGGGCAGGCCCTTTCCCAGCGGACTGGCAGGAAAATCGATGCTGCCGTATCGCAGGGTATCGCCGTGCTTCTCCAGCGCCAGAAAATTCATCGGCGGGTCGGAAAATACCCGCGCTGTGGTCGCATCGGCGGGCTTACGATAGACGTCCGCCGTCGGTCCGAACTGTGTCACGCGGCCCTCCCAAAGTGTGGCGCAATTGCCGCCCAGAAGCAGCGCTTCTTCGGGCTCGGTCGTGGCGTAGACAAAGATGGAGCCGGACTTTTCAAATATGCGGGGAATCTCGGCACGTAGGGGTCCGCTCCGGTAGAGGGCAGAATAGTACGTTAAGCTCCTCAGTCACTGTTTTGGCCACCTGTACTCGCCCGTGATGAGGATATGCGCCCATCCAAGAGGAGAGATGTGTGCTAGAAGCGCTGC
>Ga0307933_1001031_pt1 | contig 23742 bp, 23 predicted proteins | sample OrgLakmetageno88_FD_201811 | JGI IMG/M metagenome (GOLD analysis project Ga0307933, IMG submission 201811) | Saline water microbial communities from Organic Lake, Antarctica - #88 | ecosystem: Environmental > Aquatic > Non-marine Saline and Alkaline > Saline | place: Antarctica: Organic Lake... | reverse complement strand
TTCAAACTACGGGTGACAAAAGCACGTTCAGTGCCATTAATCAGTCTATAATTGATTCAGCTCGAAACATGGCAGAATCAAAAATAGATTTAGAGGCCCTCAAAAATGAAGATTATGCTGACTTTTCACACTTTGAGTCGGAACAAACCGGGGCCGTATTTAGCGAGAAAATAAAACTCGCCAAACAAAAAATACTGGATGGAGAAATTTTTCAGATGATTATTAGTAACGGCTTTAGGCGTGATGTGAAAGGTTTAGATGGTATCGAATTTTATAATATTTTACGAGCTGTGGAGCCGACTACTCATCTAGTGTTTTATGATTTTGGAAAGCACGGTCAGGTTTGTGGGGCGAGCCCAGAAATTCTTGGGTCAAAGCGCGGCCAAAATGTTTTTTATACCCCGATTGCGGGAACTAGGTTTCGAGGTAAAACGCCTGTTGAAGATCAAGAAATTTTGGCGGAAATGGCCAGCGATCCGAAAGAAAACGCCGAACACGATATGCTGCTTGATTTAGGGCGAAATGATTTGGGCAAAGTATGTGAAACCAATTCGATTAAAGTGGTAAAAGAAAAATACGGTCGTTTTTTTGCGAACGTCATGCACTTGGTTTCTGATATTGAGGGCCAACTTAAAAAAGACTACGACGCCGTCGATTTTTTTAAGGCTATTTTCCCCGCCGGTACGCTTAGCGGAGCGCCTAAACTGCGCGCCATAAAACTGATTCAAGAATTTGAGTCATCACCCAGAAATTTATACGGTGGTGCGATGGGATATTTCTCGGCCGATGGCAACATGGAACTTTGTATCGCCATTCGATCTTTCTTTTTAAAAGATGGCGTGGCCAGATTTCGCACTGGCGCTGGCGTGGTGCAAGACTCTGACCCTAAAAAAGAATGGTTAGAAGTGCATAATAAAGCGAAGAGTCTATGTAAAATTTTTAACTATGGACTCCGAAATTCGTAAGCTGCCCTAGCTTTACTAAAACAAAATTATGACCAACCAAACTGATAATAAATTTGATAGAAATTGGGACAAAAACAAAGCTCTTTTTGGGCAAGAAATCTGGGAACAAGAAGCTGATTTTTGTTATTTCATAGAAACCCCACTCCCCCTTGAAACCGCGCAGAAATTGTTTGAGGCCGGACAAAAAATAAAAACCGATTTAAGTTTAGATTCTGGGCAATGGCTGAGCACTAAAAACTTGCACTTAACCATCACTTTGCCCGGGAGACTGGGCACACATTTTCAAAAAAATGACATCGCGTTTATGAAAAAAACTTTGGCCGCTGTTACGGCCCAAACCCCTAGTTTCGAACTTATTATTAATAATTTTAATGTGTTTCCTAATACGCTTTGGGCTGAAGTGCATGACCCTTCCGGGCGGCTACAACAATTGCACGAAACGCTGTGTAATGAAATTCCTTTCTCGCAACACCCAGAATTTAGATACGCGAATTATTTACCCCATATTTCACTGGCTTACGGCGTGCAAACAAGCGCTCCACTAGACGCTGAAACCGAAAGAAGCTTTGAACCACTTACGTTCACCCTCGAAACCCTTAAGCTTGGTAAAGCCAAGTGGCAAGGCAACGAGTTAACCAAAGTTAAATCCGCTGAATACAACCTTAAAAACGAATGAAAAAATTACTCCTCATCGATAACTACGACTCGTTCACCTACAACTTAGTACAGTATTTTCAAACGCTGGGTTTAGACGTTTTAGTGAAACGAAACGATGAGGTAACTTTGGCCGAAGCCAAAGCGATAAAGCCTGATTATTTAGTATTTTCTCCTGGCCCAGGCACCGTTGAAAATCCAGAAGACATTGGCGTTGGCGCTGAACTATTTAACTATTTTAGAAATCAAATACCGATTTTAGGGGTTTGCCTGGGGCACCAAATGATGGGTCATATTTTTGGGGGCAAAATTATTAAAATTACTCCGCAGCACGGTAAACGTTGGAGTATGAAAGTATTAGATAAATCAGGCCTCTTTAAAAACTTTAACGACACTTTTGAAGGCATGCGCTACCACTCTATGGTGGTTGAACCGGGTAGCTTTGACGAAAGCCTTAAAGTTACCGCCGTCACCAATGACACCGATCAGCACATTATGGCGTTTGAAAAACCAGACGAAAAATTATTCGCCGTGCAGTTTCACCCAGAATCAATTGGAACGAAAGAAGGGATGAAGATTTTAGAGAATTTTGTAAGCGCTTAACGTGTTAATTTAAAAACCGGTCTCCTAAATACAGCTTGAGAAATAGAGACCGGTCTGAATAAATTAAATAATATTATATATGAACACCGCTCAATTTGTGCTCGATAACGCGGAACTTAAACCTAAGGCGGTGAAAGCGATGCTGGTGGCGTTGCATGAACGCGGGGAAACCGTGAGTGACATTTTAGAATTTGTGACCGAACTTGAAGCGCGCAAAATAAAAGTGCCGCGCGTGGCCAAAAAAGCTTTTGATATTTGTGGCACTGGTGGCAGTGGTAAAGCGCGAATTAATTTATCAACCGCGCTGGCAATCAAGCTTTCTAAAAAATACTGTATTGCCAAACACGGCAATAAAGCCGCCAGTGGCCGGGTGGGCAGTTTTGATGTGATTGAAAGTTTAAAACTGCCCGTGGGTGACACCCCTGAAAAAGTGAAGCAACAACTGACCGAACAGAACTTGAGCTTTGTGTTTGCGCCCGCGTTTCATCCTGCTTTAAAGGCCATGGCGCCGATTCGGCAATCAATCCCACACCCAACGATTTTTAATTACTTAGGGCCCCTTTTAAACCCCGTGAATTTAACAGCGCAAATGATTGGTGTGCCGAGTTTAACCGTCGGTGAAAAACTAGCCGATGTGTGCGCCCACTTGGGCAAGAACGCCGTAATAGTGCACGATACCGCTTTTGGTTTAGACGACGTATCGATTGGTGGCGTAACTAAATTTTGGATGAGTCGCAAAGGCGACAAAAATGTGCACACAGGCGCTTTTTTCCCCGAAGATTATGGTTTTAAATCGGTAAAAAATTTTAAAGATTTAGCCGGTGGTGATGTCGCCCAAAACCAACTCATTTTAAAGCAGCTTATTGAAGGCAAAGCCCCTAAAGCCCAACAAGACTTTTTAGCTATCAACGAACATATTGCCAGCGATTTTTTTGCGCGATTTTGAGACCGTTCTGTCATTGCGAGGCTAAAAGAATTTAGTGCGTACCACGTGGCAATCTCTTTAAGAGGAGATCCTTCGCAGGCTCTAGACAAGCCAGAGATTAAAACTTAGTTTAGATCAGATGTTAGAGCTGCTCCAAAATTATTTTTCCCAAGCGCCTGCGTTTGGGCTTAATGCGTTTTGGATATCGCAGGGTTTGATAATCTTAGCTTTAGGGAGTGATATTACTGCTTGGCAATGCCGACAGCGAGAGAACGTGTTAAAGTGGATATTTGTATCGACTATTTTTATTGGGGTTCATTTTTACCTGCTTGATCAAATTACCGCCGCTTTAGTTGTGGCCTTGGCGGGGGTTCGGTCATTGATAGCTATTAAATCAACGCATAAATCCCTCGGCCCAATATTTATGGTCTTAGCCCTCATAATTGGGATACTGACCTACAAAGCCCCCGTAGACTGGATTATTATCGTCGCCACGATGATTGGGTGTTTTGGCTGTTTTCGACCAACGGATAGAGAGCTGCGGCTCTATTCTATGGTCGCCACCGTTCTTTTTATAACCTATGGCGTGATAATTTTTTCTCCCGCCATGGCTCTGCTCGATTCAATTTTCTTAGCCAGTAACTTTGTCGGGTTTTACCGACACTACATTAGAGAAACCAAAAACTTGACGTAACGCACTAATCGCCTAGGATCGGCTTGATTTAACGTAAATATTATGGCTCGAGTGTGTCAACTTACCGGTAAAAAAACAACGTCAGGAAACAATCGTCCTTTCAGTATGAAAGCTACAAAACGAGTTTTCCGACCTAATTTGTTTGTGAAAAAAATGTTCAACCCAGAAACGGGTCGAGTAGAAAAAATGAAGTTATCAGCCAAAGCGATTAGAACGCTAAAAAAATGGGCCGCTCAAGGAGCAGCTAACGTAGATCCTGCTAAAATGACGCAAGGCGTTGCTCATAAAGCTGGTGAAGGAAAACACGTTAAAAAAGAAAAATTAACGCCTAAACAAAAGAAAGAACTTGAAGCGGCTAAATTAGAAGAAGCAAAAGTGGCTGGAGAATCTGCTTAGTAAGTATCGACACCACAAATATAAATTAAAGTCTCGCTCTGGCGGGACTTTTTTTTATAGTAGTTTTCGATGAAAGTAATTGTTTTAGAAAATTTACGCAGTTTACATAACGTGGGGTCTATTTTGCGCACCGCTGATGGCGCTGGTTGGGATAAAGTGTACTTAACGGGTTACACTGGCTGCCCTCCAGACCGTCGTATTGAAAAAGTCTCCCTGGGGGCTGAAGAATTTTTAGCCTGGGAACATAACCCGGTCCCGCTCGATTGCGTACAAACACTGAAAGCCCAGGGGTTTAAAATTCTCGCGCTCGAACAAACCAGCCAATCAATTGATTTGCTACGCTACCACAACGAAAACCAAAACGTAGCTTTAATCGTCGGAAACGAAGTGGAAGGCGTTAGCCCCGAATTATTAAAACTGTGCGACGAGCACTTAGAAATTCCGATGCGCGGACAAAAAGGTTCGCTTAATGTATCTATTGCGGCGGGGGTAGCGCTGTATCAGTTGTAAGCGTTTGACATTTTTTACATGCAAAATACACTCGAGTTCGTTCCACAAAGGAGCATCTAAAAACGGGTAGGTAGCGAAGCGGTCAAACGCAACAGACTGTAAATCTGTCGGCTCAGCCTTCACAGGTTCGAATCCTGTCCTGCCCACCATAAGAACTTCAGTCTTTGACTGGAGTTTTTTTGTATCTAAAGCCGTCTAAACGCTAATGCCGTTAAACCAGCGATTACAAAAGCAATGACTAAGTAAATAACGTCTGTGTAGTACACCAAAATCCCCATTGGTAAAAACCAAATAAACCGGAAGAAGCCTAAAAACACTTCGCGACCCAATAAAAAGTCGAGCATGTTTTCGCTTTGCTCTTCGCCTACTTCAAAAATCCTGGTTCCCGCTGATATATTAAACCACGGCCCAAACACCGCCCCCAGTGATTGAATGCCGAGTACTACGTATAGATGATTAAATTTGAAGTAAACAGCTCTGAGCATTAAATCTATACACCGAGCCCACGCCCCAGATTGAAGCAACCAGCGAGCTGATTTTTTATCGGCGAGTCGGCCAAAAAACTTAGCGGTAAACATTTCCAGTAACGCGGTTGCCGCCGTAATGATACCCATGACGCTAAAACTGCCCACCACCGCTTTAAAATAAAGAGGCCACAATACCCACATGGTATTGGTAATTATGCTATCGGCTAAAAAAGCCGGAAAATTACGCTTGGTGAAAAAAATGCGAAAAAACTGTGCTTTAAACAATTTAAGTGAACTCACTTCGGCCCCCGTTTTAGGAATCATACGCACCAAGCTGAGTGCTATTAAAAAACTTATGATAGAAAGCAGTAACACCCAACGCTCTTGTTGCCACTCTAGTAAAAACCCGGTTAAAACTGGGGCTACTAAGCTGACTGAAACCATAACCACTTGCAGGGATCCAAAATAATTGCCTCGGTCTCCGTTAGTAGTCGCGATGCTCGATAAATAATTAAATCCAGGCCAAAAAAGAGATATGAATAGCAAGAAAGAAATATTAAGTAGTATAAAACTCCATAACGTCGTTATGCCTAAGCCTAGCAACGCATAAAACAGCGCCTGGAAAAAAATACCCAATTGTACTACTCGCCGAATTCCAAACCATTTAACTCCCACATAGTTGAGGGGAAAAATTATAAATGCCATCGCCAGCTGCAAGCACGCAAACCAAATGATCAATTGCCAATCGTTTAAACCGTAACTGCGTTGCACAAAAAACGGAAAGAAAACTCCAATTAACCCCTGACCCAGTAAAGCAAAGCTCTGCACGGTTAAAAGCGCGCGTTGATCTTTTTTACTAGTGATTGCAAATTCCTCCATAATGTTTTATAATAGTCTATAACTTAATTTTTTCTACTCAATGCTTGATTTCTTACAATCCCTCTTCGCTCCAAAAACTAGCAAAATTAGTCCAGAAAAGGAAATCAACACGCCCATCATGCCAATTCAAGATTTTCAATTTACGGTGGCGGATGTTTTTTCAATCAAAGGTCGAGGCACGACAGCCACTGGAGAAGTGACTTTTGGAATCGCTCAAGTCGGGCAATCCGTACAAATCAAAAGCGAATCCGGTATGCCTGTAATTTCTAAAATTACTGGAATTGAAGCCTTTAGAAAACAGCTCACACAGGCTAAAGCTGGTGAAAAAGTCGGATTAGTGCTGGAATCAGTATCTCAAGATAAAGTAGCTAAAGGCAGTATTATCACGCAAGCTTGATTTATTTAAGCCGCTTCACCATATACGTGCTTTTTTCTTCGTAGCCCCATTTTTGGTAATACTCACGGGTTCCAATACCCGCAATGATGGAAACTTTATCCATGCCCCATTCTTCTTTTACGATTTTTTCAGCCGCCTCAATCAGTTTTCGTCCAAGCCCTCGGTGTTGCCCTAAACCTTCGGCTTCTCCCACCGAGACTTCGCCTCCATACGAATGCACTTCACGAATAAACGCCGCATTTTTAAGCGCTGAAGCGTAGTGTTTAAATGCTTGACCACTGGGTTTACGCAACCGTAACAACGCGAAAAGATGTTCTTCGGTTTCGTCTTCAAAACTTAAAAACACTTCCGTTCCTTCACTCGCTTCATAATCACGTCGTACTAACTTGGGTACTTTTAAAAGCATATCAGGGTGCTTGTCTAAATCGGCAAACCCAACCTCACGCGCGCGAATATCGCGGAACACGTAACTGGTTTCTTTTAAATTATGTTCGTCATAAAATTTATCGCCCACTAATTCTCGTAGTTTTTCTGGCTGGTCTTTTAAAATTTGGCGCAAATTTGAGAATTTAGCTCCGTCTAAAATATTACTCACCGGAATATCGCGCATGAGTCGCATAATTCGGGTCCACTCTGGTACAAAGGTTTGAAACTGCGTTAATAGTTTTACCAAATCATCATCGTGATACGGCACGTATTCACCACGCTCCCACCACTCTTTAAGTTCAGCTGTTTCTAGTACTACACACGGGTAAATTTTTATAAAATCCGGGCACATATCTGGATTTGAAAACACCTCTTTCATCCACTCTAAATCGTTTTCTGGCGTTGATCCGGGCAATCCGGGCATTAAGTGCCAACACACTTTGAAGCCAAAGTCCTTCATCAGCTTCATAGCTTTAACCACATGTTTTCTCGAATGGCCTCGTTTGGTTAAACGTTGAATGTCATCATTCAAGGTTTGCACGCCAATTTCTACACGCGTACAACCGTAACGCCGCATACGTACTAACTCACGTTCGTTAATAAAATCTGGCCGGGTCTCTAAAGTTAACCCAATAATACGATGACTCGCCGTTTCATTGTAGACCTGCGATTTCTTAAGGGTCGTGCCTATTTTTCGATAGGCCTTTTTAGCTTCCTCTGATAAACCAAATTCATTCGCGGCGTCGTAACAACGTTTCAAATACCAACTTTGGTACCGGTGCGGTAAAAAGCTCCATGTTCCACCCATCACAATAATTTCTAATTTAGAAGTCGGGTGCCCAGATTCAGCTAAAGCGGTTAAACGATTATAAACTTGGCGGTAAGGGTGAAAATTGTTCCGCACCGCGCGCGCGGCAGCCGGTTGGTTACTCATGTAACTTTTAGGCATCCTATCCTCTGTAGGGCAATATACGCAGCGCCCAGGGCATGGGTAGGGTTTGGTTAAGATACCAATCGGCGACACGCCTGAAATAGTTCGAACCGAACGCTTCTGCAGTAATTTCTGCAGTGCGGCGGGCAGCTCTATATCTTGCTGCTTCGCCACCGCGATCAAATCACGATTTTGAATAGTTGGAATTTGGGTACCCGCCGAGAACAAATACTTCTTTTGCTCTAGTTTTTTACCAGACCGTGGCGGTTCTGCCACCAGCTGACGCAGAAAGGCCTCTACCTCGACAGGATGGTTCGCTCTTTGCGACGCGCCAAACACTTTAATTTGCTTTGCCATGAGGGTTAGAAACTAAAGAACAGCACAAAAAAGTAAAGCTTAGCTCGCCGCGATTAAGCCGCTTTGTCTAAAATCAGTTTTGTGGCGTCCTGCACGTGTTTATACCGATCTGTTCCTAAGTGTTTACCGCCGAACCAACGCGTGACCACCACAATGGTATTCACGTAGTTTTGTTTTTGCATAATCCGTAAAATCACCGCCCCAGCCCCCGTTTCACCATCGTCTTGTTTGGTTTCCCAAATTTTATCATCACGGCTCAGCCGGGCCGCCCAACTGTGATGCGTCGCTTTAGCGTATTTTTTGGGCTGCTTAAGTTTTAGCAGAAAAGCCTTAATCTCATCTCGAGTAAAGACTTTTCCACCGCTAACCGAATATTTTGAACCTTTGTCGGTAATAACGTTCTCCAACAGAATAAAAGATTCTGGAAGCATGTTACTGTCTAAAAAATCAATGCTAGCTTGATTGGTTTTCATCTGCCTCCACCGTAGTGATTTTATTACCAGATAAAAAGGCAATAGCTTTTCGGAATGGCCAACCGACGCCGTAGGCGATATCTTCGTACATAATAATGAGACACGGTACTACCACTATCGTCAGGAACGTTGCCAATGTCATACCGTAAATAATGGCAAATCCAAGTCCTTCCCAAATTGGGTCTGAAAGCGCGAGTGGCAGCAAACCAAAGATAGTCGTAACCGACGTTAAAATGATGGGTTGCATTCGTGATCGGCCCGCTTCACGGAAAGCTTCAAACTTGTTGTTGAGCTTTCGCATGTCGTGGTTAATTCGGTCAATCAAGACAATCGAATCATTTACAATAATTCCCGCCAGCGCCACAATCCCAATCATCGCCGGGAAAGAAATAGGCGTGCCTGATAACCAGAACCCAATCAGTACGCCCGTTAAGGTGAGTGGTAAAAGCATTAAGATAACGCCTGGTTGTAGGAAAGAATCAAACTGAAGCACGAGAATCACTAAAATCAAGAAAACTCCCAACAACATAGCGAGCGCCATTTCTTGCACGAGACGAGACGACTCTTCATTATCCCCTCCAATCTTAATTTGATCTCCTGCTTGGGTTGGAAGTTCGGCAATAAGCGCCTCCAATTCACTTTTAAATTGAGCCGCGGTCGCTCTCCCCTCAATAGCCGCTCCTACCGAAATGGTTCGTTTACCATCTTCATGATCAAACTTAGTTCGTTCCGCTTGAATCGTAAAATCCGCTACGTCTGAAAGTTTGATAAAAGTGCCGTCAGGCGCCTTTATAGGAATTTGAGATACAATATCGAGCGAGTCAGGGCTGGTCCAACGTCTATCGCCTTTGAAATCAAAGCGCGCTTCTACGTCAATTTCGTCTCCGTCTTCAGTCAGTTGTAAAATCGTGATGCCTTCAATTCCAGCTCGAAGCGTTTGTTGCAGCTGCGTTGGTGATAAACCGTATCGATTTAATTTTTCACGGTCAAAACTCCACTTCATTTGTGGCACCGCTTCCCCACGGTTGTCGGTAATATTAGTCAAGCTCGCTCCGCTTTCGAGTTCAATTTCACCTAAATCAGCAATTAAACTCTGTGCCATAACGTCGAGTCGTTCTAAATTATCACCCACGAGTTTAATGGTAATGGGTTGATCGCCTCCTGGCGGCCCTGACGATTGTTCTGAAATTTTAACTTCTAAAAAGTCGGGCATAGCGGCCATTAAATCATCTCGTACCCGAGGGGCAATTTCGGTTGAATCTAATTCTCGTAAACTACCATCAGTTAGATTAACGGTTATGCCAATAATATTTTCAGTAGCACCGGCTGACGCCTCATCTTGGTTCGGGTCAAAGGGGGACTTTTCACCGACCGCAATTTGCACATTTTTAATCCACTTTGGTTCTTCGATAAAGTAAGCATTAAAAACTTCATCCACCAATGGTACATAACCCTTCATGGTGGCTAAGTCGGTTCCGGTTGGCGCTTCAATCGAAGCGGTGAACAAATTGGCATCCCCAGGAGGGAAAATTTCAACCGATATTTTACCCGTGGCTGGCAATGAAAAAGCGAAAATCATAACGGCAAATGAAGCCGCTAACACCCCATAGATTCTACGTTTTTTCGCAAAGACCCACGTCATAAATTGTTCATACTTGTTTTTCCAAGCACCCATAATTTTTGATTCACGCTGATTTTGCGGCGGGAACAAACTAAAGAACATCACTCCAAAAACCGGCAGTATAAACAGTGACACAAACAGTGACGCGGTTAGTACCAGTATCACGGTTTTTGGTATGGCTTCAATAAACTGACCCGATACCCCAGAGATAACAAAAAGCATCGGCGCAAAGGCAAACATAGTGGTCGCGGTTCCGGTAATAACCGGCCACCTAAATTGCACTAAGGTTTGTTTAGCGGCTTCAAGCGGTTTGAGTTTATGCTCATTAATCCCTTCTGATATGCCCTCAGTAATAATAATCGCATTATCCACCAGTAACCCCAGAGCCAGTACTAACGCAAATAAAGATAAGAAATTAAAGGTCTCTCCAATCATGAAGAGTCCAAAAACCGCAATCAAAAGTGTTAGTGGTATAGCAATAAAAGCGAGTATCGACTCTCTCCAACCTAAGGCGACTAACAACACAATTCCAATCACTAACAAGGTTTGAAACCCGCTATCAAATAACGTGCCGAGACTTTCTTTAATATCGTCCGCCGCATTAAAAACGGTTTCGACCTGCAGATTTCTTGGAAACTGGGCCGTATTATAAAAATTTTCAACTGTCGCGAGAGCTTCGTTTACCACTCGCGGTACATTCGTTTTAGTCTCAGCTTTAAGTACATCGATTGATATAAAACGCTCCGACGGATTTCCAGTAGAGATAAGTTTTTCAACATCTAATTCATCAAATTCTCGGCGCACTTCTCCTAAATCTTCTAAACGGACAATTTGCCCTGATCTGGTTTGCAGGGGCAGCGTCATGAACTCGGCTACCGATTCAATTTCACCCGCCACTCGAACATCAACCCCTTCGCCCCGAACCGTAATTTTTCCCAGTGGGATATCACGATTAGCCGCACTGATCGACTGCACCACTTCATCCAAGCTCAACCCTAAGCCTTGCAGCTTAATCGGATCGATATAAAAATGATACTGTTCATCTGGCACGCCACTAAGACGCGCTTCTTTCACGCCGTCAATCGTTTCAATTTGGTCGGATAAGTTTTCAGCAAAGCCTTTTAACTGCGAGTATGAATAATCACCCGACACCGCAAAGGTTAGTATAGGCGTTGATGAAATGTTAGCCTGTTCCACGTTTGGGTCGTCTAAAATTGAGTCTGGCAAACTTCGAGCCGCATCATCCACCGCGTCTTGCACGGCGTTAGTGTTTTCGGTCATGTCGGTGTCAATTTCAAATTCAACTACGACCGTTGAAACACCTGCTACAGAGGTAGAGGTATAATTGTCTACATCATCTAAGTTTTGTACTTCTTGTTCGATTTTATCGGTCACCAAGTTCTCTACATCCTCCGCGGTAGCCCCTGGCCAAATAGTCGAAACAATAACAATCGGAATTTCAACATCCGGCGAATTTTCTTGAGGCGTCGCGCCATAACCCAAAACCCCTGCAACCACAAAAAGAAGGGTGAAAAGAAGTGTAACCCGAAATCTTTCGAGAAAAAAAGTCCACAACTGCGACAATGATTCTCTTTCTTTATGATTATTCATTCGTTGATTCCAAGTTAAGTTCTAGGGTTTGATTCTCGTTTTTAATATCTTCTGCCGTTAATTCTTTTTCATCACTTTCTTCGCTTTGCTTCATTATTAAGGCGTCATTAACGACTTTTTCACCCGGTAGTACCCGTTTGTAGTATTCAACGATTTTGTCACCAATTTCAATACCACTTACGACCTCAATACTACTAACCACCACCCGACCAACGACTATTTTTTGTCGTTGCGCGATTTGGTTCTCATCAAGTATTAATATTTCAGCCCCATCGGGTTCAAATGAAACGGATGAAAAAGGAATTAAATTACTTTCGCCTGCGGCTCCAGATCCAATTGGAATCCGGACCGTAGCCAAATTTCCAACCAAAGTTGTACCCGCTGGAATGGTAAATTCTGCTAATGACTTTTGAGTTTGAGCATCAATTTGAGAGCTTATAAATCTGTTGGTAACGGCCACTAACTGCCCGTTAATTTCAACTTGAATCGCGGCCGCGCTTTGCGCTTGAGTGCGCTCATCATTATTTAAATACGCCACTACCTTTTTATCTTGGGCTTCATTTACAATCGTAAATAGAACCGCTCCTGGGCTTAATAAATCACCCACTCGAACGCTTCTATCGGTAATGGTTCCAGAAATTGGCGCTCGCACCACCAAGTTGGCCGTTGACGCGCCGGCAATATTAATTTGATTTTGTGCGCCGACTTCTTGCGCTTGCGCTTGAGACTTAGAAAGCTCGACGTTAGAAAGAGCACTTTGGACTGCATTTTGAGCCCCAAGCACCGCCAATCGTGTTTGTTCACGAGCTCCCGTCGCGCCATCAATGGACCTTTGGTAGCTACCTACCCTCGCGTCTATCGCATTGTGAGAACCTTCTACAACACTCAAGAAATTTTGCAGCTGTTGTTCAGAAATTCGGGTATTAATAACCGTACGCTCTAATAAAATTTCTAAGCTATCGTAGGTTTGTTGTAATGATTTTAAAAGATCAATTCTGATATTGGCGTCTTGTAAAATTTGTTGTTCAGTCGCGCTTGACGGAACGGGCATTAACGCATTCGCCCGCATGGCAAGCTGCTGTCCTTGCGATTTTACATTTTGTTTTCGTACCACGTCCGTGTTACCAATCTGGAAATAAGCAATATCCTGATTATACTGATATTTATTAGTGAACTGAACATGCTTATCAATGGTATCAATGGCATTTGTAATTAACGTCTTTACGTTTTGCGATTCAAGCCGCAGAGACTCATAGGCTTGGTCGTATATTTGATTTTGCTGAGCTATGGTTTGTGCCAGCGATTTACGGGCATTCTCTACAGCAATTTCGGCTGATCGAACACTATTCTGGTTTGAAAGCTTTGTCGTTTCTAGATTACTGACCGCTGATTGGTAGTTAATAGCCGAGGGATCACCCGCCGTTTTAAAGCTAGCCAGTACTTGCCCAGCGCCGACTCTGTCGCCAACCGACACGTTAACCCGGGCAATGGTTCCGTTCGTTTCTGCTTTGACCTCAATATTCCCCTCAGAAATAACCTGCCCCAAAATAGTGCGCACCTCTGTTGGAGACCACTCCCCAAAAGAAACTGTATCCGCTTCTTTCTCTTTAGGACCTAAATCCTCTTCTTCTGATGCGGTGGCTGGTTTCTCAAGTTCTTGACCAGAAGATTGGTTAAGCGCTTTATAGCCCAAGAAAAGCAGTATGAAAACCAGTCCTAAAATTAGCTTGCGTTTGTTGCGTTGGAGAAATGTGCTCATTTAATTTTTTTTAAAATCTTGTTATTTTACCACGTTTATAATTTTATCTCAAATAAATACAAATCTATTTAAGACTTAAATAATGAGAACTATAACAAGCAACGTTTTAAATGACTTTTTAATGACACAGAATTAAATCAAAATGATTTTTTAATCAAAAAAATAGTTACAAATTTAAATTTAAACTTCTTTTATCATTTAAGTTTATCAAAAATAAATTACTTTTTTGTAAAGCACGCTTTGTGTCATAACCATTGAATAAACCATAATTTTAACCGAAAATGATCATTGATGGTGGAAATACAAATTATCTTCGGGTCTAATGGCGGCAATACGCAATTAGTGTGTGAATATATTACCGACCAGTTAATCGAACTTGGTCATAAAGTGCATCTCGATCGCTGCGAACACTTTCCTGCCAGCGACCTTACTCAAAACGATTTATTAATTTTAGCCTGTCCTACTTACGAACACGGTTCGCTAGAACCAAACTTTTTAAAACATTTTTGGCCTCGTATTCAAGAGATTGATTTACAACAGCACGCTTGCGTCGTTATAGGACTAGGCGATATCAAGTATGACATTGATTACCACATTGAGTCCGCTCGCATTTTGCAAGCTTACGTTGAAACCCACAATGGGCGTCTTGTGCATCCAAGCTTAATGGTCAGTGGAAAAGTTTTGCCACTCCTCGACAAACTCGTTAAAGGTTGGAGCGAACGACTGCACCTCAAATTAGAAACTTTGTAAAGCTTCGTTTAGGCATTAGCCATTGAAGAACCAGCGAAATTAATCCACAATAAAAAAGCATGGCACAGGTACAAATAATCTACGGTTCGAACGGCGGAAATACACAAATGGTTTGTAAATTTGTGGCATCTTTTTTAGAAGATCACGGACACACGGTAGTGATGACGCGAGGCGAACACTGCCCCGTTGAGCCACTAACGGGAAGCGATTTATTAATTTTGGCTTGTGGTACTTACGAGCACGGTGAACTAGAAGATCATTTCCGATACAGTTTTTGGCCTCGGATACAAAAAATTGATTTAGCGGGTCAAAAAGCGGCCGTCATTGGTTTAGGCGACAGTAAATATGATACAGACTACAACATTGAGTCGGGACGTATTTTGGCTAAATACGTTGAAACGCATAACGGGGAGCTGATACATGAAAACTTGATGATTAATAGGTGCCCGCTGTCGCAACTAGAAACTAAAGTGCAGGACTGGGTGTCAGATCTAAATAAAAAAATCTAAATGGAACGTTTAAAAATACGAGTGGTTGGACACTCTGGTTACGGTGGCTTACTTTCAACAGGATCTATTATTGCCAAAGCGCTGGAGCGTCTGGGGTTTTATGTCGTGGCGGATCGCGAATATCCATCACTCATTAAAGGGGGCACCTCATGCTTTACGATTAACGCTAGCCGTGAATCAATTAACAGCTTGTCGGCCAGACCTGATATTTTAGTCGCCATTGATAAACCCTGTCTCGTTAAATATTTTGATACGCTTAACGACGGGGGCACCCTAGTTTATGGCTACGAACGTTTAAGCGGGATTACCAAAATTTTAGAAGAAGCAGTTGCCAGAAATATTAATGTGGCCCATTTAAACGGTCGAGAAATCACCCATGAAGCGGGTGGGAGTGAACGCATGAAAAATGTCGTGCTGATTGGAATGCTCTGGAAAGTCTTAGGGCTTCCCTATGAAACCATTGCCGATCAGGTGAAAACACAGTTTGCCCATAAACCCAATATTATTCCGCCCAATCTTAAATGTGTAAAAATAGGGTACGAACGAACTGAAACTCAGTTTAATACAGCGTTACCAAAAGACATTCCAGAAATGGCGTTTATGGACGGGAATTATGCGCTTGCTCTAGGGACTATTCACGCTGGGGTGCGCGCTTATTACGCTTATCCCATGAGTCCTTCTACCCATTTGCTGACCCACATGGCCAATCATGCCAAAGAGTTTGGCTACGTGGTAAAACAAGCGGAAGATGAAATTACGGTCGCTAATTTAGCGTTAGGGTCAATGCACGCTGGTACGCGCGCTTTGTGTGCGACGTCTGGAGGAGGCTTTGATTTAATGACCGAAACAGTTTCACTTTCGGGGATGATTGAAACCCCGTTTGTGTGTTGTTTATTTCAACGACCAGGCCCAGCTACGGGGCTACCAACCTGGACCGGGCAAGGTGATTTAAACCTAGCCATTTATAGTGGTCATGGTGAATTTGCCCGCATGGTTATTGCCGCCTCAGATCCAACCGATCACTTTGAACTGATTCAACACGCGCTTAACTTTGCCGAAGAATTTCAAATGCCGGTTATTTTCTTATCTGATAAAGTATCGGCTGAACAGTATGTTTCAATTCCGCCGCTACAGCAAAATACCATCCCGATTAAGCGGGGCTTAGTGGATAAAAAAGACTTAGGCACGCTTAAAAATACTGACCGTTACAAAATCACCGACAGTGGGCTATCTAAACGTTGGCTGCCGGGCGAATCCGACGCGTATTACTTTGCCAACGGCGATGAACATAACGCTGAAGGAATTTTAGATGAAGAGGAAAGCGCCGGCGATATGTACGCTAAGCGCCTGCGCAAATTAGACTTTGCCGCCAAAAGCATGCCTGAACCGGTAGTTTACGGCCACCACCAAGAGGCCGATATTTCGTTTGTCGGTTGGGGCAGCACTAAAGGACCCATCATTGATGCTATTAAAGAAGCTGAACGACAAGGGCTTAAAGTAAATTATTTGCATTTCAGCTTTATGTGGCCGCTTAAAACCGAGACTCTAAATAAATTTTTTAAAGAAAATTCAAACGTGCACTTAGCCGAAGGGAACTATACGGGGCAACTTGGTAATTTAATTGAGCAACAGACCCAAAACCGCTTTAAAGGACGACTGCTAAAATGGAACGGTCGCCCGTTCTTTACCGAAGATTTAGAAACTTATATTAACGAAAATAAATAACCATGACGAACCCAAAACTTAAGGCTCTCGTGGACGCGCAAAAAATCTATAACGATTACACGCTTCGTGATGACAACATCAACTGGTGGTGTGGGGGGTGTGGAAACTACCCGATTCAAAATGCACTTAAACGCGCTTTGGCGCTGCAAGGCTTAGAGCGTCGTGACGTGATGTTTTGTTTCGATGTGGGGTGTAGCGGTAATGGCTCCGATAAAATCGAAGCCAACACTATTCACGGGCTGCACGGACGCGTACTCCCGCTGGCGGCAGGTTTTAAAATTGGAAACCATAAAATGCAGGTGATTGCCGAAGCGGGTGACGGAGCCACTTTTTCCGAAGGGATTTCTCATTTAGCCCACGCCGTACGTAATGATTACCCCGTGTTGTTTATTCTGCACGATAACCAAAATTACGCGCTGACAACTGGGCAACCATCCGCGTTAACCCCAAAGTGTCAAAGCATGAGTGCGGCCCCAGAAGGTTTGCAAATTGAACCTTTTCATCCGTTAGAAGTCGTGCTCGGGTTAAAGCCTTCGTTTGTAGCGCAAACCTGTAGTGCCGATATTGATCATATGACAGAGACGATTCAGAACGGTCTAAAACACAAAGGTTTTGCGTTTATTAACGTGTTACAAGCCTGCCCGACCTATAATAAATTTATTACCCACGAGTGGTATTTAGAGCATATTCAAAGACTGCCTGAAGCCCACGACCCAACCGATATGGAATCGGCTCGTAAATACGCTTTTAGCAGCGACCCATTTTATCTCGGGCAAATTTACCATAACCCGGAGCGCCAAAACTTTTTAGAAACCGTGGCGCATCGAGATGAAAATTCTGAAACGCTGATCAATGAAGTGGCGCATCAAGATATTTCAAAACTGCTGGCGAAGCTTTAATTAAAAGATGATACAATATTTAACCGTTTTGATGCTTTTCATTGGTGGCTGCGCGGTTAATACGCCAACAGAACTGAGTTCTCCTAAAGTAGCTCCTATTAGTGTGGAAGCGCCTAATGCATCTTCTCAAAGTGCCGATATTAACCCAATTCAGATCTTAGATTTAGATAATCGTTGTACCGAAAAAGGTATTGCTGGTCCGTGTGAATCAATGGCGCAAGGTTATCAGTTTAACCCACAAACCAATAAGTGTGAGTCATTTTTTTGGGGTGGTTGCGAGGGCTACCGACCATTTAACAACTTAGAAGAATGCCAAGCGACCTGCGAAACGGGGTTATAAAATATTATGCTTGAATATCTGCAAAACGGTCTTTGGCTAATTGAAGCCCTAGCGGTAGCGGCTATGTTTAGCTTTACGTATTTTTTAGCGCTTAAAAAGCGGTGGGCTTGGTATTTATACCTCATTTTTTGTGTGGGCATGCTGATTGTTTTTACCCAAAAAGAATCGTGGATAACGGTTATGAACCAGTTTGCGACGATGTTTTTAGCGGTTCGTAATATTGTAATCTGGGACTGGTCGGAAGAAAGACGCAAAAAAGCGCTGCTAGCTGACTACGCCATTATTCCTTGGTATGTGGCGAGTGTTATAATATTTTGGCCAGGAGCGGTAGTTAATGCGTGGTGGGAAGTGTTTATGTGGGTGTTTATTATCACTAAACAGGTCTCATGGGGACGCAAAAGTCGCGGTGGCTGGTGGATTTTAATTGGACAACATATCTTTGCGACGGGCTTTAATATAGTGAGCGGTACGTTTGTACTGCTCATCCGACCGGTGGTAGAAATTACTTTAGCGGTATATGGATTGCGGAAGTGGAAATAGTCCTATAACTTCTTATCCAACTCCATGATTTGATCCCGCAATAATGCCGCGCGTTCAAAGTCTAAGTTTTCCACCGATAAGTTCATTTCAGCATCCAGCTCTTTGATCATTTTTTTCACGTCTTCTTTTTTGCTCACCTTTTTGAAGTCACGAGTTTTGCCCCCTAAGTCTTTAGAGATATCCACAATCGCTTTTTTAATCGTAATTGGGGTAATATTGTGCTTAATATTGTGCGCTTCTTGGATGGCGCGACGACGATCGGTTTCGCCAATCGCGGCTTCCATAGCCGGTGTCATTTTATCAGCGTACATTACCACGCGCCCTTCGCTATTACGGGCCGCTCGCCCAATAATTTGTAACAAAGAATCACGCGAACGAAGGAAACCTTGCTTATCGGCGTCTAAAATAAGAATCACCGAAACTTCTGGTAAATCTAAACCTTCCCGCAGTAAATTAATTCCTACGACCACATCAATTTTACCCTGACGCAGTTCGGTTAGAATTTGAATCCGCTCTAGGGTTTCAATTTCTGAATGCAGGTATTTAGATTTTAAGCCTTGTTCAATAAAGTATTCCGATAAATCCTCCGCTGATTTTTTGGTAACGGTCGTGACTAACACTCGGTCGCCTTTTTTAATCGTCGCTGTTACTTCCTCCATAATATTATCCACTTGGTTTTCAGTTGGTCGCACCTCAATGTGCGGGTCGAGTAACCCCGTCGGACGAATAATCTGTTCGATAATGTTTTCTTTATCGGTGTGTTCGTATTCGTATTTACCGGGCGTTGCTGACACATAAATCGCTTGCTTCACCCGTTGTTCAAATTCTGGAAATTTAAGGGGACGATTATCCATTGCACTTGGGAGCCGGAAACCATGTTCAATTAAACTCTGTTTTCGGCTCAAGTTACCATTGAACATCCCGCCAATTTGCGGAATCGAAATATGCGACTCATCGACAAAACACATAAAGTCTTTCGGAAAATAATCGAGCAACGTCGCGGGTGGATGCCCAGGTCCAGACTTATTTAAGTAAGAAGTGTAATTCTCAATTCCATTAACATAGCCCATTTCACGTAGCATTTCTACGTCGTATTTGGTTCGTTGCTGCAGCCGGTGCGCGGCCAAATTATTACCCATGCCCTGCAGCTCTTTTAGCCGAATATCTAAATCACGCTCAATACCATGTGTCGCTTTTTCAACCACGTCGGCGGTCGTGACCTGATGCTTCGCCGGGAAAATCGTACACTCTTCAAGTACCGCTACCGTTGAGCCCGTAAAGCCATCGACTTCGGTAATGGTTTCTAGTTCGTCACCCCAAAATTCAAGTTGGTAAGCGGTGTCTGAATTGGGAGGGAAAATCGTGATAATATCACCCAGCACTTCAAACGTTCCTCGTTCAAAATCAGTCTTTACTCGTTGAAACTGAATATCGACTAAGCTTTGTAAAAATTCGGTGCGAGGGTACACCGCGCCACGTTTAATGTGGAGCGCTAATTTTTCGTAGGTTTCAACGTCTCCTAAACCATAAATACAAGACACTGACGAAATAATAATAACGTCTTTACGCGTTAATAAATTAACCGTGGCCGCATGTCTAAACTTAGTAATCTCTTCATTTATTGTCGCTTCTTTTTCAATGTAGGTATCGGTTCTGGCAATGTACGCCTCAGGTTGGTAGTAATCGTAGTACGATACAAAGTAACTGACCGCGTTGTTCGGAAAAAACTGCTGAAACTCAGCACAAAGTTGCGCCGCTAGGGTTTTATTGTGGGCTAAAATTAACGTTGGTCGCTGCTGTTCGTTAATAATATTGGCCATCGTAAAGGTTTTTCCCGTTCCGGTAGCTCCCAGTAATGTCTGGTGACGCAAACCGTTATCGAGCCCTTTTCCAAGTGCCTTAATAGCCGCTGGTTGATCACCAGTGGGTTTAAAGCTAGAGGCCAACGTGAATAATTTTTTTTTAGACATAAAGAATGCTTAAGCCGGAGAGTATTGCCTGAAACCTAAAAAATTGCAACCCAATCTGGTTCAGAAGCGGTTAAGGTCTTCCAACAGCCGCAGCTGACATAGGCGTATCGTCGCCACCAGCTGATGGGGGTGTTTGCAAAGCCGCTAACACTTTCCTTGAAACGTTCTCAACCAATCGAGCTTCAGTTTCTCCATTTACTTTATGGGCAACAGCTTCAATAAGTTGACCAGCACTTAACTCCGACCAATCTTGATTTCGGTATTTTTCCGTATAAAAACGAGCTATTTGGCCAATAGGCGGAGTAAAAATACCCTGAACACCAAAAGATTCATTAGGACTACCTTCAAATAATCCTGTAGATTTTTTAAGAAAAGGCCCATTAAATGTACAGGCATATTTATCTTTAGTGGTGTTTTTACCAACCACTAAAACAGTTTCATCCGGAAATTTCTCAATTGCACTGGCGGTACTGAGCGCTATTTCTTCATGCAGATCATTAGGACGACCACCGTCAATTGATTTCAAACTCATGACTCAAAATTAAACAATACAACCAAAGAGTTAATCACCCTAGTTACGATACTTATCTAAAAATTCTTCGGCTTTGGTTTTTCCTTCGCTAAATAACTCTTTGCCTTTTTCGGCTACATCGGCTCGTGTTTCTTTTCCTTTTTTAGGGGCAAATAAAAGTGAGGCCACCGAACCAACCGCACCACCTACGACGATCCCTGTTAGTATGCCACCATAACACTTCTTCTTGGCCGCTGGCTCAAGGCCCTCTAATAAAGCGTCTGTTTTTGATTTTCTGAAAAGTCCCATGTTGTTTATTTGTCTAGGTGAATTGAGCTCTGCTCAAGAGAGTGACCACCTGGGTGGAGTTTAGCGTGGTCGAAATCAGAACGCAATTGCGCTTTAACTTCTGTTTGTAAAATGTTCACCAGGGCGTTCATATCGGCTTCAATTAAATCTTCAGTCAAGGTTTGATCTGGTGATCTGAAGCTTAAGTGAAAAGCTAGGTTCTTAACCCCGGCTCCTAATTTTTGCGTATCGCGGTATTCATCAAACAAATCCATTTTTTCAAGGTACTTCGTCACCTTCTGTGCCGCTTTAACCAAATCGCCCATAGCCACTGATTCGTTCATTACGAGTGATAAATCACGATGTACGCTTGGGAATAATTTCAACTTTTCATACACTTCAACTTTTTGGTCACATAAAGCTTGTACGGCTTTCATATCAATCTCGGCCAAGGCAATGGTAGAGGGTTTGTGCGGTAAAAACTGCGGGTGTAAAACGGCCATCGTTCCTATGAGGTTTCCCTCAATTGAAAGCGCTGCTACCTTGGCTGGATGCTGGTACGGTTTTGGGTTTTCTAAGGCTTTGGTTTCTAAATTATCTAACCCCAAACTTTCAAGCCATAAATTAATATCTGATTTTAAGGCAAAAAACTGTTCGTTTTCGGTTTTCGCGTTGAGATTCGCTCGCAGAAGCAATAGCTCAGATTTTTCAAACGGTAATACTTCGCCTTGGGGATGGTAGGTTCGCCCTAACTCAAAGAAGGCTAATTCGCCGTGCGTTCGAAGTTCAGACTCTAAATGTTTCAGTGTATTACCGACTAAACTGCGTCGTAAAAATTGGTACTCGTCTGATAACGGATTTTCAATTTCAGTATAATCGGTTTCTCCCGTTAAAATCTTATCGTCGTCTTTTACAAACGAATAATTCATTAATTCTAAACTGCCATTAGCACTCCACCAATCACGCGTTTTCCAGTCTAGATTTCGCAGTTTGTTCTCCGCTGGTGGCTGCACGGGTAAAGTCGGCAAACTACTGGGGATGTTTTCAAAACCGTACATCCGAATAATTTCTTCAATCAAATCTTCGGTAATGCTGACGTCTTTACTAGAGCGAAAAAACGGCACCTCAACAGACCACGGCGTTTTAGTGGTATCCACCTTAAACCCTAAACGGTAAAGCACGTTTTCCATATACTCGGTTTCTATTTCAACCCCCGCTATTTGGCTGACCCTTGCCGGATCAAGCGCCAGAGTTAAACGTTTTTGCGGCTGCGGGAAAACATCAGTTAAGCCGGAATTTATTTTCGCTTCTGGGCAGTAATCTAAAGCCATCTCAGCCGCGGCCAGTAAAGCGCGTAAACACTTTTCAGGCGCCAGCGATTTTTCGTACCGCATCGAACTTTCAGTTCTAATGCCATGTCGAACGCCTGTTTTACGCACCATGACGGGGTCCCAATTAGCCGCTTCAAATAAAATATTTTTCGTTTCACGGGTAACAGAACTCGCCAGTCCGCCCATTACTCCCGCAATGGAAAGAGGGCCTTTTTCGTCGGCGACAACCATATCTTCGGCACTTAGTTCGTACTCGTTTCCATCTAAAGCGACGAGTTTTTCCCCCTGATTCGCTAAGCGTACTGTTACTTTGCCTTCAATTTTATCCGCATCAAACACATGCATCGGTTGCCCAAATTCAAGCATGACCCAGTTGGTAATATCCACAATGTTTGAAATTGATTTGGTTCCCAGCTGCTCTAAACGAAACATTTTATCGGCGTCATTTGGGCCGACAGTAACCCCTTCAATCGGTAAAGCACAAAATCGACGACAACCGTCAGTTTTAATTTCTATTTCGAACGAACTCGCATCAGGAATACTAACAACGGGCTCTGGTAAACGTAGGTTTACGCTAAAAATTGTGGCTAGTTCACGCGCAAACCCCCGGTGCCCCATTAAATCAGGACGATGCGTTAAACTTTTATTATCAATATCAAACAGCGTATCGCTCAAACTCAATACCGCCTCGCTTAAAGGTTTGCCGATTAAGCTTTTATCGCTTAAACGGAGCAAGCTTTCATTTTTTAAACCTAACTCACGATTATCACATACCATGCCCTCAGACTTATGACCCTGAATTTCAGAGTCTTTAATTTCTAGTCCAGAACCAAGTTTAGCTCCATCAAGCGCCAACGGCACCATTTCACCATCCGCCAACGGATGCACGGAACCAAACACAATTTGCTTTGTGCCTTGGGCACCGACATCAAACTGCCCCACGTGCAATTTATCAGATCCTTCAACTTTAACATGAGAAACAAGCTGGCCCACAAACACGTTTTTAAAGCTGTCGGCCACCGCAATCGTTTCTTCGAGTTCGGCGGTGTGTAGAGTTAAGCTTTCGCCCACCAATTCTGGATTTTTATCTAAAGTCACAAAATCCTGTAACCACTGCCAAGAAATTTTCATACTAAACGTCTTATTTACGCTTCTAATCTATGAATAATCACATTTAAAGCAACTTTAAAAACCCACTGCATGTGAGTGTG
>Ga0307933_1001016_pt1 | contig 23995 bp, 23 predicted proteins | sample OrgLakmetageno88_FD_201811 | JGI IMG/M metagenome (GOLD analysis project Ga0307933, IMG submission 201811) | Saline water microbial communities from Organic Lake, Antarctica - #88 | ecosystem: Environmental > Aquatic > Non-marine Saline and Alkaline > Saline | place: Antarctica: Organic Lake... | reverse complement strand
GTATGACGACGACTCCCTGAATCAAAGGGAGATTTACGCACTAAACGATGTACTCCGGTTTCGGTGCGCAACCAGCCAAAGGCATACTCGCCGCTAAACTTTATCGTCGCACTTTTTATGCCAGCCACATCGCCATCAGACACTTCAATCAGCTCAGTTTTAAAACCTTGTGCTTCGCCCCAACGCAGATACATGCGCAATAGCATATTCGCCCAATCTTGCGCTTCGGTTCCGCCAGAGCCAGACTGGATATCGATATAACCGTCATTAATATCATTCGCGCCACTGAACATTCTTCTAAATTCAAGTTTTTCTAACTGAGAAATGAGACCATCTAACTCGCTTTGTGCTTCATCAAAAGTCTCTTCATCCTCGGCTTCAAGGGCTAGTTCCACTAGACCCTCTACGTCTTCTACACCTTGGTCTAAAACCTGAATCGTATTAACAATCTGCTCTAGAGTAACCTTTTCTTTTCCAAGGTCTTGGGCATATTCGGGTTTGTTCCAAACTTCAGAGTTTTCTAGCTCTCGACTAACTTCTTCAAGGCGTTCTACTTTAAGATCGTAGTCAAAGATACCCCCTAAGCGACAAGGTGCGCTCACGGATATCAGCAATAGCGTTATGGATAGGATTAACTTCAAACATTTAATATTTCATATTTTAGTATTAGCACGACAATAGGCGCAGAGTTTACAGAAAGAAGGCGGTTTTTGACAGTGCCAAGCTTTCATTCTATGAAAAAGGCCCTTAATTAAGAGCCTTCTAGACAAGTGCAAAAGCTTACTTAATAGTACTTGCCAGTTGTTTACCAATATTATGTAGCTTTTTGATTGTAGCTTCGTCATTTATTTCAAACTGTTCATCGACCAGCTTGCCAACGTGGCTAATAGATAGTTGGTCTCCCAGCACGTTTATTCCGATATTACTCAATAACAAACGCACAGGTACTAATACTCTAATGCCACCTAAGCCACCGGGTGAGGCCGCAATCAATGCAGCAAATTTGCCTTTAAAGGCTACAAGTGGCTTTTCACCCTCTTCCATGCGCGAGGCCCAGTCGATTACATTTTTAAACAGTGCACTATAACCACTATTATATTCAGGATTAGAAATTAAAAAACCATCGTGGCTTTTGAGCAGTTCTTTAAAGGCTTTCGCTTTGGCCGGCATACCTTGCTCAGCTTCCAAGTCTTCTGTAAAGATAGGAATGTCAGCATATTCAGACATATCCACAACAGTCACTTCAGCACCCGCCGCAGACGCACCCTCTGCTGCCTTTTTAACCGCTGCAAAGTTAAACGAATGTTTACGACCTGAACCAGAAAACGCTAAAATTTTGCTCATGAAATTTCCTTCTATTTATTTTTAAATTATATGGGTGATTACGGTAATACTAGAGCAGTTGTTCACTTTTGTATTAAATCCCTATCATCCAATTAATACTCGGCAATAACCCTTAACTTACGCATAGCTCAGCTACATCTTTTCTAGCGTATCGATGCCCAATATATCTAAGCCAAGCTTTAATGTTTTTGCACTGACAGCGGCCAATGTTAAGCGGCTTTGTTTATGTTCGTTTGCAACACCGGCTTTCAAAATAGGACTTGCTTCATAAAACTTCATAAACACACTAGCAAGTTCATACAAATAGGTGCACAACAAATGAGGCGTCGCTTCTTGCGCTGCTGCTCGAAGAGTATCTTCAAACTGTAATAATTTAACGGCAAGGCTTTGCTCACTGGCATTATCAATCAAAACGTCTGCTGCATGAGTCTCCATGTCTACATCGGCTTTTCTAAAAATACTGCGAATACGAGTGTAAGCGTATTGCAAATAAGGCGAAGTATTGCCTTCAAAGCTGAGCATAGTATCCCAGTCAAAGATGTAATCAGTAGTACGATTCTTGCTCAAGTCTGCATATTTAACAGCACCAATACCAATTACACTTGCTACCGATGCACTGTGAGCGGCATCGGCGTCAAGATCTGCTTCAACGTTTCTTTGTGCTAATAAATTGGCCGCTCGCTCTATTGCCTCATCGAGTAAGTCAGACAGTTTAATAGTCTCACCCGACCTTGTTTTAAATGGCTTACCATCTTTGCCCAGCATCATGCCGAAAGGACAATGCTGATAATGATGAGCGTCATTCATGTAACTCGCTTTACGCGCTACTAACTCAGTTTGTTTGAAGTGAAGCGCTTGCCTAGCATCAGTTAAAATCAATGTGCGGTCGGCGGCTAATTTACCGCAACGATAACGGATAGCGGCTAAATCAGTGGTTGCATATAAAAACCCACCACCCGATTTTTGAATGATATAAGCCGCTGGAGTCCCTTCTTTGTCTGCTAACTCAGGTAAAAAAACTAAGGTAGCTCCTTGGTCGACAACTGCAATTTTACGGTCTAGTAAGTCTTTTACCAATATTGGTAAATCAGGATTATAAACACTCTCACCCATCACATCATCACGGGTGAGTGACACGTTAAGCTTTTTGTAAACCTCTTCACTATGCGAAATAGAAACATCAATAAACTGCTCCCAAAGCGCTAAACATTTAGCATCGCCGCTTTGTAGCTTAACTACATATTCCCGAGCTCGGTCAGCAAAACCCTCTTCATTATCAAAACGGACTTTAGCGGCGCGGTAAAAATCTTCTAGATCAGATAAGGCAGTATCTGCGACAGTATCTCTGCCAAGTTGGTCGCTTAAGTGTGCGAGCAACATACCAAACTGCGTACCCCAATCTCCCATATGGTTTTGACGAATAACATCATTGCCCAAAAATTCTAGCAACTTAGCCATCGCGTCACCGATAATGGTGCTTCGTAAATGGCCCACATGCATCTCTTTTGCAAGATTAGGCGAAGAGTAATCAATAACAACTTTTTGCGCTTCGCTTACTTCAATGCCCAAGCGAGAGCCTGTAGCTAAGGCTTTTGCTTGCTCGCCAATCCAAGTTTTTGATAGGTGAATATTAATAAACCCTGGACCAGCAATCTCACACTTATCTGCAATATCGCTGATATCTACCGCATTTAATATATCTTCAGCGATATCACGAGGCTTCTTTTTAAGCTGCTTTGCTAGCGCCATCGCGCCGTTAAACTGATACTCGCCAAACTCTGCACGCGTACTTTTACTTAAAGGAACCGGCGCATTTTCTACGCCCAGTTTACTCATTGCCTGACGAAATCTGTCGACTAATATAGCTTGAATTAACATGTAGAAATTCTCTTATTGTTCGCGCGTTGCAGCAAATGTAATGTCTGGATATCGCTCTTGTGATAGCGATAAATTGACACGAGTGGGGGCAATATAGGTGAGGTTGTCTGCACCATCATAGGCCAGATTCACTTCAGTTTTACGTTTAAATTCGTCGACTTTACGCTCATCACCATACACCCAGCGTGCGGTAGCAACATTGATATGTTCGTAAATGGCATCAACGTTATATTCGGCTTTTAAGCGAGCAACAACTACATCAAACTGCAAAACGCCTACAGCGCCAACAATCAAATCGTTGTTAATTAATGGCCGAAACACCTGCACTGCACCCTCTTCCGAAAGCTGAATTAAGCCTTTAAGAAGTTGCTTTTGCTTTAATGGATCTCTTAATCTGATACGTTTAAATAATTCTGGCGCAAAGTTTGGTATGCCCGTAAAACGATAGTCTTCACCCGTGGTGAAAGTATCGCCAATGCGCATCGAACCATGATTATGTAAACCAATAATATCGCCCGCGTAAGCTTCATCAAGTAATGCACGGTCGCCAGCTAAAAAGGTAAGTGCATCAGAGATTCGCACGTCTTTGCCAATGCGAGCGTGACGCATTTTCATGCCCTTTTCATACTTACCGGAAACAATTCTACAGAAAGCAATGCGATCTCGATGTTTGGGATCCATGTTGGCTTGAATTTTAAACACAAAGCCAGAGAACTTGGGTACTTGCGCTTCAACATATTGCTCTGTATCAGTCATTCGTCCTTGTGGTTTTGGTGCCCATTCGACTAATCCGTCGAGCATATGGTCAACACCAAAGTTACCGAGTGCCGTGCCAAAATAAACAGGCGTTAATTCACCTTTTAAAAAGGCTTCAAGTTCAAATTCGTGTGATGCACCTTTGACCAATTCAAGCATTTCTCGAATCTCGTCGGCATATTCGCCAATGGCCTTATCAAGCTCGGGATTATCGATACCTTTTATTACGCGCTTTTCTTGAATAGTGTGTCCCTGTCCACTTTTGTACAGAATCGTTTCATCACGTAGAAGGTGATAAACGCCTTTGAATTCTTTACCCATACCAATAGGCCAAGTGATTGGTGCACACTTGATATTTAATACATCTTCAACTTCATCTAGCAAGTCAATAGGGTCACGAGTATCTCGGTCTAGCTTGTTGATGAAGGTAATAATTGGAGTGTCACGAAGACGCGTCACTTCCATAAGTTTAATGGTACGATCCTCTACACCTTTAGCTGCATCAATTACCATTAAGCAAGAATCTACAGCGGTTAAGGTGCGATAAGTATCTTCTGAGAAGTCAGCATGTCCGGGAGTATCTAACAAGTTAATCAAATGATCGCTATAAGGAAACTGCATCACCGAAGTGGTAACGGATATCCCACGCTCTTTTTCCATTTCCATCCAGTCAGATTTAGCATGCTGTCCGGACTTTTTTCCCTTTACCGTACCAGCAACTTGTAGGGCATTTCCATACAACAACACTTTTTCCGTGATGGTGGTCTTACCCGCATCGGGGTGAGAGATAATCGCGAAAGTTCTGCGCTTATTAATTTCATCTGTTAGTTTGGCACCGGCCATGCTAAATCACTTCCTAGGACGACCAACAAGGTCGCTTTTATTTCAATTGATTGACGCCGCCGCTACCATAATGAGCGAGGACGTTTTATGTGGGTCGCGATTGTAGCAAAAACGAGGGCTGTGGTTAAATTCTTTTGCAGCTCTCTACAATCTTATTCAAATAAGGTAAATTACAGCACTATTACCACATTCAATACAGAGTCGACTATGGTTAATATGGATTTCACAAAACCCTTAGTAATTAATACCCGTGAGCAAAATTGGCAGCAAAGTCCAGCTTCAGGGGTTTGGCGCAAACCCTTAGAGCGCGAAGCAAAAGAGTCTGGGCATACAACGAGTATTGTAAAATATGCCGCCGGTGCTGCTTTCTCAACCCATAATCACCCTTACGGGGAGGAAATATTGGTGTTAGAGGGTGTATTTTCAGATGAACAAGGCCATTACCCTGCTGGCACTTATATACGCAATCCACCCGGCAGTTCACATGCGCCATTTAGTGAAAACGGTTGCGTGTTGCTGGTGAAATTAAATCAGTTTCATCCACAAGATCTTACTAGCATTCGAGTCAACACCAACGATACGCCGTGGCTACACGGGCAAGGCAATTTAATGGTAATGCCACTTCATCAGCATACGCACGAGCATGTTGCTCTAGTGAAATGGCCCGCAAATGAAGTATTCAAACCTCATCAGCACTTTGGTGGTGAAGAAATATTTGTGATTTCAGGTACATTTGAAGATGAAAAAGGCACATACCCTACCGGCACATGGATGCGTTCACCACATCTGTCAGCCCATCATCCGCGTGTATCAGAGCCTACAATTATTTGGGTGAAAACGGGTCACCTACCGCCTAACCATTGATAGAGCATAGCTGATTCTTGCGTACCGTCTGGATTGGAGTAATAGTTTTTTCGCTCACCGGTAAAACTAAAATCAAAATGTCGATATAATCTTTGTGCGCTAGCATTGCTCTGCCTAACTTCAAGGTAGACTGAATCAACTTTAGCTTGTTTTAAACGGGCTAATGTTTCTTTTAGTAACAAGGCCCCAATACCCTGTCGGCGATGTTTATCGCTGACGTAAATATCTTCTATTTCACCTTCATCCATACGCTGACTCACAATCACATATCCTACAAGTTCTTGCTCTTGCAGCGCTAACAGTGAAAAGGGCGTGGAAATGGATTGTTTAAAAAGCTCAAATGACCAAGGTACAGTTCTGTGAGCACAAAACAGTTGATAAGCAGCTTCTAATTTATCAGCGGTGGGGGTTTGTATTTGTGTTGGCTTTTTACTGCTCTGTAGCATTGTGTTGTATATGCTGCCAAATCTCCCGTTTGAGGGTGACATCATCCTGTGAAATGGTGAGCGGTAAAATCAGCGTTTTGTTGATAGGGTCAAAACTAATAGGGAGTGAATCACTAAATTCACAATCACTGGCATCTAAACCTAAGAAGGTGAGCAAGCTATCAAACCAATCCTTTTGCGTTAAAGGCGCTTTAGCAGCTTCTGGTTTAAAGGGCGTATAAACATCCACACCCATGGCCTGTAAGATTGCAACTTGCTTTTTAGCAATGCTCATATACTTGACCCTGTGAAAACTTGACCCTGTGAAAAGTGGCAGGGGTGGAGGGATTCGAACCCCCAACCATCGGTTTTGGAGACCGCTGTTCTACCAATTGGAACTACACCCCTAAATTCAGGTGCATTATAGCGAGCAAGACAAATAAATAAAGGTTTTATTTCTGCTTACTCGCGGATTTTTGCGCTTGTGTCTCATTTGCCTGCCACCATAGCTGATGCAAAAAAATGACAATAGCTTGCAATATCTTGATCCTCTGCAGTACTTCCTCACGATGAATGTCCCCTATCTCAATGTAGCGGCGAATCAATAACTGAGAATGCTCATGGTTTAACTCGTTCGTTAAAATACACGTAAGTAGATCAAAAAAACGGCAACCTTTGCCTGCATACTCCCAATCAAAATAAATCTTACCATGAGGGTCTATATGCTGCAGATGTAAATCATTATGACAAAGCACAAAATCAAAATGGTAGCGTGACACATAATCTTGCCATACTTGTATATGTTTAGCGGCCTGCTTTTTCCATGCACGTTGAGGGTCTTTTATATACTTCAGGTACTTTTCAAAATGCTTAGGTAGGTCAAGTATATCGGCTTCAACCTTACTTTTATGGATATGATGTAGGCTAGTTGCTAAGAGCTCTATGGCTGGCTCTGGGTCAGAGTCATTCAATGCTAATGGCTCAAATTCAATCCACTGTTCAATATACGTTTTTTGATTATCAGACAAGTGCAGGGGCTGAGCAGCGAGGCCCGCCGCAGATAAGCGAGTTTGCAGTGTGTAGAGGTCTTTGCGCTTGGTCGGTAGCCACTTATTCCCTATAAACTGTTTAACTAAGTAACGTCTATTATCAATCTTTAAGCTATAGTTTTGATTAAGCGCACCCTGATTAATTTGCTGCAACTTAAGCTGTGCACCTGCTCCCATTTGCTTTACGCAATAATCTAACAGGTGGTGAAATTGCATACTCAGTTTCCTAGTGTTTGCGACGCATTAGATGACGCCCCGTTGGTGTTAAGGGTTTTTGACCAATTGAGATAACCGCGCACGGCAATCACCAAATAAATCATCATGAGTAATGCAGTTAAGTATAACTGGCTCTGTAAAAATAGATAAATACTTAGCGCGTTGATTATGCTCCAGTAAACCCAAGATTGAAGATACTTCTTCACCGTTAGATAGGTTGCCAGCAACGAAAACAAGGTAATACCCAAGTCTAAATTAAGCAGTCCATAAGACAACCATTGGCTCGCAATAAAAGAAACAATAAGAATAAGAGTCGTGCCACCTAATATGATTAGCATGTGAAGCTTTAGTGGCATCTGCAAAGCATTAAAACCAGACTGATTGCTTTTCTTCCAATGTAAAAAGCCAACTACAGCCATCACCATGTAATAGCCATTCAGAAACATTTGAAAGACCAAAAATACATCCCAAAAGACATATACATAAAGCGTGGTTGAGATGAATGCCGCGGGCCAACACCATATTGATTCTTCTGCAGCTAACCATACGTAGGCAACAGCCAATATAACAGCAACAAACTCTGCTGTACTTTGCTGTTGCCATTGCTGTACAAAGAGTTCAACAATATTATCCATATTTTGGGTTCACTCTAAGCCATGCAGCTAGCGTCACTAGTTGTTGCTGAAAATCTCTCACCAAAATTGCCTCATTTAATATCCATATTAGTGCCGTTAAGAAATTTACAAACAAAAATGGCTTGGCCAACTTGCTCGTGTGTCTGCTGCATTTCTTTTTGCAGCACTTGCATAACGTGCGCATAATCACCTGCCACAATAGTGCTTGTTTCGCAGGTTTTTACCTTTAAGTCAGCATAGGTATTCAAACGGTCAATAAAACCTTGAATAGGCGCAATATATTGCTCTGCCAATGGATATAAAGAAATTTCAACGACTAAACGCATAGCGTTTTTTTGTTCAGAATTGGTATTCATAAGTAATGCCTACTTGTCGCTCTTGACCAAATTGAAAGTAAGGCTCGTCAAACGCATACTCGTCGCGTGGATCGTTACTAAATCCGCCAAAGCCCCTAGTAAAAACCTTTCGGTCAGCCAAGTTCTTTACCCATAATCTCACTAAATGCTCTGCCTTTTGCCACGACAAACTAGTATTCATTACCAGTGTAAAGGGCGCACGCTCTTCATGTCCATCAGAAAAACGATAACTGTCTTTAGCATCTGCATCTAGACTAAATAGCCAATGTTCGCCAAGTTGATACTGTGAGGCAATATAGAGGGTAAAATCGGGGGCTTGCGCTTGGTCTTGCTCAGGCACGAAGCTACCGTCGATGCGGGTATAATTACCAAATCTTGCATCTAAGTAGCCAAGGTTTGCATCGACTTTCCATACCTCACTGACTTGCCACTGCGAAGTTATTTCAATACCTTTATTAAGGCCAGTATCGGTGTTACGAATTGCATCAGCAAATGAAGTTACAACACTACCGTCTTCCAGTTCGTTTTCAAATGTTGCGAAATCGCTGAGCTGCGCATCTTCGCGGCGCATATAAAATACGGTCACTTGATAGCGTCCTAGCGTGTCACCGACTTTACCCTTAACACCCGCTTCGATATTCCAGTTAAACTCTGGTTTGAAAATACGGTCGTTTGAGCTCAGGCGTTGGTCAAAGTTAAAACCACCGGCTTTGTAACCGCGTGATAGGCTAGAGTACCAAAGCACGTCTTGCCAGTTTGTATCAATACTTATGGACGCTGCCACTAAGGTATCATCTAAATTTTCAACAAAACCTGCTGAATCTTGATAATCAGCATTAAAGCGCTCTAATCTTGAGGCTAAAGTAAGGTTGGTATCACTATTCAATGCAAATACATACTGACCATAAAGCGCTGCTGAACTTGGGCGGTATTCACTATTGAAATCAGCGCTTGCAAAGGTGTATTCGCGTAGGAGAAATTCTTCACTGTCACTATACGATAGACCAATCAACCAATCCTTTGCATTACCCTCTTTGGCACGCAATCGCGCATTTATACTTTGGCGCTCTACTTCTCTGACGTAACGGTCAAAAGATGAATAGGTAAAAGGATGAAATGCGGGAAAGGTCCAATCTTCGTCATAACCATAGTCAAAATCAGCATCTAAATGCGTAAGAATAAGTTCAGCATTCATATTGTCAAAACTGTGCTGATACTTTGCACTGGCCGCCAATGCTTCAGTTTTATCAAAACCTGGCTCGTCAGATTGAGTCACATTGTCGTTGTCTAGTGAAAACGCATCGTAGCCGTTATCGATATCAAAGTAATACACATTAAGGCCTAATTGCTGGCGCTCATTAAATGTATTTTGAAGAAATAAGGTAGCAGTCGTTTCATCAATATTGTTAACGTCATCGGCGTCTAGAAATGCGTTATATACAAAGCCATCCTCTTGGGTGGTTTGTGCGCTAATACGCGCTGAAAGAGATGAGCTAATTGCATTAGAATATGCACCACCAATTTGCATCGCGCCACTTTGACCGAGGCTAGCAGAAAGTTTACCTTGCGGGGAGCCTGCAGGCTCATGACTTACCAGCTTGATGACGCCGCCTAAGCTATTTGTGCCAACGGCAACAGATTGCGGGCCGGATAATATCTCAACTTGCTGTAAATCAAACAAAGTGGCGAGACTTCCAAGACCGGAGATATCAATATCATCAATAAATAGACCAATTGATGGATTAATGGGCTCAGAAAATTGACTGCGCTCGCCTATTCCGCGAATTTGAACAAATTTGCCGCGGCTAGAGCCTGCCGTGAAATTTACATTGGGCATCAAGGCTGCTATATCTTGCAAATGGCGCGCCTCTCTAAATTCTATATCGCCTGCTGAAAGCACTAGATTACTGCCCGGTAATTCCGATAATGATCGATTGGATAAATCAGCGCTAACTACTATACGCTCAACGCTAGATTCATCGATGTCTTGGGCAGATACGCAACTTGCTATTAAGCACAGCATCACGCCAAAAATCTTACTAAATCGATATAAAAGTAAAGGTAATGTTTGTTTGTGGTTCATATTACGATCTTCTCAGTTTGAAAAGACCCGGTATAACGGCAGGTATAAGGTGGAAGTCGTCAACCATTCCTACGCCGGTACTAACCGGATCAGGTAAATAAGGGTTCCCACAAGAATCTCAGCAACGCACATTGGTTGCACCCCTTGGTGATTTGTGAGGCATTGCCTACACAGCGCGCATCATAGCAAGCGTAAAACGATTGTCAATGCTGCCCATTACACATTTATAATTTTAGGTCTTTTAGCTCGTCTTTGGTTTGATGTGCTAGGATTTTAGCGGTTTTACCGTGCGGCATTGGCTGCCTAGTTTCTGGACTAACCGCAACAAATACGATGTCGTCAGCTAAGCAAATCGTCTTTTTACTAGCCTTGTTTCGCACCAAACAACTTACCGTGATAGAAGTCCTACCGACATGTTTTGTTTCTAAGCCAAATTCAACAATATCTCCCATAGTCGCTGGCGATTCGAAACTAATTTCACCAATGTGCTTGGTAACCAAACAATTTGTTTCAAGCTGACAAATTGCATAAATAGCCGCCTCTTCGTCTATCCATGCGAGCGCGCGGCCGCCAAACAAAGAGTTGGCATAGTTGAGATCCTCAGGCATCACTAAACGCCTAGATAAAAATTGCATATTCACTCCATTATCATAGTAAACTCTTAAGGCACTTCATAATTAAACGCTAAATTTAACATGACTCCTGAAACATCGTTTGCTGCACTAGATTCGTGGCTAAACCAGCGCCAACAAAAAAGCGACTATCGTCAGTTGTTATTGCTGACAGACGCTGACACCCTCGAGGGCGCAATTGTATCAACAATTCAAAAGTATTACTCAAACTCTCTATTTGTGGGCAACAATTGGGACCAAACCGAGATTTCTAAACTTGCTTTTAAAGATATTAATCTAAAGCTTGGTAAAGCTTACTCTGCCGTGATTATGGATTGCAGGCACGGTTTTGTAGCAAATGCTCTTTACGCTGGAGCCGGGCTTGTCGTTAAATCTGGAATACTTATTTTATTAACGCCAAAAATAAGTCTATGGCCACAGTACTTCGCAACACACCATGGCATTAAGTTTAGTTACAAAGATCATCATAAACACAGTTATTTTGCGTATTTACTAAGTGAGTATTTTACAGAAAGCCCATGCTCCGCTTGGTGGTCGCCAAGCGAGCATCATCTTCCAATCCTCGCCCCACCAAAAGACGCAAACACCTCCATAGGCGACATAGTTCCTACTCAGAGTACGGCACCAATTACGCTAACTAAGGAGCAAGGTGTAATTATAGATAGCATTGCAAATAGTTGGCAAAGCGATAAAAGTATTAATGTCATTCACGCAGAGCGCGGGAGAGGAAAAACTACTGTATTGGCGCACCTCGCCGGCCTTATTTGGGGGAAAAACCATTCTCACATTTATATTTGTGCTCCCAGCAAAGCACAAAGCGTCCACTTTTTTGACTATCTAGCGCAACAGAAAAGCAATACTGATGATTTTTTGCGTCCAGTATTCATTTCCCCAGATCAATATGACAGCATTGAGCGAGACAGTCTGGTTTTGGTAGACGAAATGGCGTCGATTGCACCGTCATTGCTCTCAAAGCTTTGTGCACAATCTAATCATGTCGTACTTGCAGGTACCTTAGACGGCTATGAAGGAAGTGGCCAAGGACTCGTCTTTAGATGGTTTCCACAATATGCACAGCTATTAAATATACACCAACTTACAAAAGCCTTTCGTTGGGTAGAGAATGACCCTTTGGAAGTTCTAATATCGAAGGTCTTTTCGCCGGTATTTAGTTCTGTAATCTTAAATAATTCGGATACGCTTACCTTAAGGCAAGTTAGTAAAAACGAGCTCGTTAATGAGCCTACATTATTTCAACAGTGTTTTGGACTTTTAATGGCTGCGCATTATCAGTCTTCGGCAAATGACATTCAAAGAATGCTGGATGGAGCCGACCACTGTATTTGGACATACACAACACAGTCTAAAAAAGTCATTGGAATCATTTGTACTATTTATGAGGGCGGCCCTAAGGTATTTGATGACGAAGTATTATCAGAGGATATTAGTAAGGGTAAAAGGCGTGTACAAGGGCATATGAGCACGCAAGCCCTTTCTCAGGGTTTACTGAAAGCTGATGTAAGCAATTTAACATTATGTCGCATACATCGCATTGCGATTGCTCCTGAACATCAACGAAAAGGCTTTGGGAAAAGATTACTTAAAGCATTACATCAACATCAAGCAACTCTGCAAATTGATGGCTTCACGACAAGTTTTGGCATGACGCAAGCACTTGACCGTTTTTGGCATTCAAATGGATATGAGGTAGCAAGAATTGGTCAAAGACAAGATACCAGTAGCGCAGCTATAACAGGACACTATATCCATAAAGACTTAAAAGATTATAAAAACATAAAACGACTTGGTCAGATGTCTATTTACGCAGATGTGTATTATTTAAATCAGTTTCATCCGGCACTTAGCACGCTAATTTGTGAACGCATTAAAAATGCAATAATGACGCAGCTCAACGCTAAGGATGTATATGCTTTTTGTTGCAGTAAAGCACTGGCCTTCATAAATAATCAGATTAGTTTTGCAATGGTGCGAAGTAATTTATATTTTATCGCTCAATATGATGATTCCACTACACTCACTGAACTGATATTAAAACAGCACACACCGCATATGTCCAAAGAAGAAAAATTAGCTTGCACTGAAGCTATTCGATTTGCGCTTGAACAGCAATTTAGTTAAATCGAACGGTCTACCTTCAAGTTTTGCTCAAACTTTATGTTAAACAATAAAAAAGCCTGCGTAAAGCAGGCTGATCTTAATTTAAGGCGAAGCAATTAGAGCTTGAGACTTAGAGTCTAATGCCTCTATTCTTCGCTTTACCCTCTATGTAAGGGATCCAAGCGTTTGCATTACGTCTCAAAGAAGGGTCTTTCTTAGCTTCTTCAGCATGAACATTTGCTTGTCGAAAGTCATTATTGTAGAAATGAGCTTCCATTAGTGAGAAGTGGACTTTTCCTACTTCATTCGTTCCAAGCTCTAGCGCTTTATTAAGAGCAACAATCGATCCTTTATAATCTTCTGCAGTGAGGCGCAATGCACCCTCTTTACGGAAGTGTTCTGGATCATTGTCCATTGCACCAGCGCGTGCATAAAATTCAGCCGCTTTTTTAAACTCTTTTGCCTGATGAAGTGTGTTTGCTAAAGTAGCAATTGCACTGGCATCATCTTCAACCAAATCAGCTTTCATATACTTTTCATGCAACTCAGCAGACTTGTAAGGTACGTCGTTTGAAGCATATAGCTGTATTAACGCTTTATACTCTGCACTCTTGGTCAAATAACCCTGTTTATAAGCAAGTGCAAAAGTTGATAACGCTTTATTGTAATCTTCAACTAACATGTAAAAGAAACCTAACTGAGTCCACCAAGACTTTTCTTCTGGGAAAACAGTTACTAATATTTCCGCAACAGAAACTGCGCCTACATAATTTTTAGTTTCATGATACGCATTAACTTTTAGAGCATAGGGATTCTTATCAGGTTCTTCTGCTAATTCAATTGCTTGATCCGCAGCTTCTAACACCTTGTCATACTGTTTTAACTCAGTATAAACCTTTGCAATCTTTGTATACGTTTTGGCATCACGTTTACAAGTGAAGTCCATCCACTCGTTGTACCATTTTACTGCATCTTCGTACTTCTCTTCTTGAAGAGAAATATCGCCATTCAGCTTTAACAAATCCGCTTGATCACGATCGTTAAGTACTTTTCTATTGGCAGCAGTCTCAAGCAGCTTTCCAGCCTCTTCAAAATTATCGCCTTCCATAGAAATCAGTATTTGACCAAGGAAACGTTCAACAGATGCTTTATCAAAAGCTTCTTTAGGAGTCACATCACGCAACAATTCAACCGCGTCACTCACTCTTTCTTCGTTGTAAGCTTCGAACGCTGCTTGTAATTTCTTACCAGTACGTTCACTTAAAAGTTGAGTCTTAGGTTGCTCGTAACCTGCACAAATAATGGGTGCTTGCTGCTGAGCTAACGCGACAGAAGAAGCACCGCCAAACGTTAGCAATGAACATACTGCTAACGTTGTCTTTAAATGATTGCTTAATTTCTTCATAACTAATTTCCAGCTAATGTAAAGTCTAGTCTAACTTGCAAACCAGGTTGCCTTTCAGCAATTCCATCAACGACTTTTGGACGATACTTCCACTTACGCAAAGCGCGTTTAGCTTCTCTATCAAACACTCGCTTCGGGTCCGCATCTAATACTTCAACGTCGTCAACGCCGCCAACTTCGTTTATCGTAAACGATAATAATACCCAACCTTCTTTGCCATCTCTAGCCGCTTCAGGTGGATATTTTGGATCGATACGAACGATAGGAGTAGCGTCGCCGTCTCTCATCATTCCACCAATACCGCCAATGTTTACACCAACACCACCTGTGTCAACGCTAGGGATATTTAAACTGAATCCATCCGTGTCAGCATCTGCTGCATCCGGCTCTACCATTTCAACCTTGGGTGGTTCTTGTGGTGGAGGCGGCGGTGGAGGCGGCGTACGCACACGTGTATTTGCTTCCGAATCCGGTTCAGTCATAACAATGTCAATTACCGGTGGCGGTGGTGGCTTTTCGCCGGGCTCACCAGTATTCGCAACCAACTTTGCCATTACTACGAACAAGACAAACGCAACTGCTGCTCCTAGTAATATCGATATCAAAAACCTTACCATATTATTCGCCTCTCACTGACACAGCAACTCGGTCGATACCTGCCGCTTTCACTTGGTCCATAACTTCCACTACAAGACCGTGTTTAGATTTAAGGTCGGCCTGAATAAACACCGCGTCAGAAGGTTGCTCTAATAACAATTTTTCCAAATTTGAACGCACAGCGTCTGGAGAAATTTGTCTGCGATCCATCCAAACATCACCGCCTTCAGTTATTGCAATAAAAATATTGGCATTTTTAAGCTTAACTGCGGTGATACCCTCTGGTTTGTTCACATCGATACCGGCTGGCTTAACAAACACGGTTGTTACAATAAAGAAGATTAGCATGATAAACACGATATCGAGCATCGGTGTCATGTCTATTTGTGCATCTTCTTCTGGTTCTCTTACTTTACGTCCCATAACAACCTCTGTTAATGATGTGGCATACTGTCGACAAGCTTTTCTCTTAACATCTTGGCTTTCGCTTCAATTCGTGAGCTTATGAAAAGCCCCGAAAGTGCTGCGACCATTCCTGCCATTGTTGGAATCGTTGCCATAGAAATGCCTGCTGCCATAAGTCTTGGATTACCTGTTCCTTGAGTTGACATGGTCTCAAATACACCAATCATCCCAGTAACTGTCCCTAGTAATCCAATTAGAGGGCACATTGCGACTAAAGTTCTAATAATAATTAATCGAACTTGTAAAGCATCTGTTGCTTGTGAAATCCATGCGTCACGAATTCGATGTGCATACCATGAAGTAGTATCAGTTCGTGCATCCCAGTCAGCGATAATTTTATCTCTGAACTTTGGAAATTCCGAAGTATAGTACCAATAACGCTCAATCATCAAAACCCACATCATGAAGAGCGCGGCAGCGACGAAATACAACACGTCGCCACCGGTAGCAATGAATTCCCTGACAGATTCCCATAATCCAATCAGGTATAACATAATTACTTACTCCCGCCTTGAGATGACTCAGCATGCTGGGCAATGATACCCGCAGTCTGTTCGTCTAATATGTGCACGATAGACTTGCTTCTGCCCATCACTATGCTGTGCATTAGGATGAGTGGAAGTGCTGCTATGATTCCCTGAGCTGTCGTTACGAGTGCCATGGATATCGAACCAGCCATGATTCTTGGATCCCCTGTTCCAAACAATGTGATTTGTTGGAATGTCATGATCATACCGATTACTGTACCTAATAGGCCTAATAATGGTGCGATTGCAGCGAATATCTTAATGATATTAATACCTGCCTCAATGCGCGGTAATTCTTTGAGAATTGCTTCATCAAGTTTTAACTCTAAGCTTTCAGAGTCAACGGTTTTATTTGCCTGATATACTGTAAGGATGCGACCAAGCGGATTCGAGTTTGAAGGATTGTCAACATTGTTTAGCTGTGACTTCATCTTTGCACCAACGGCTGTTAGTGAAACAAGTTTCCACAGGCCAATAAGTAGACCAATCACCAACATTACTGTAATCACGTATCCAACATAACCACCTGCATGATAGCGTTCACCCAAGGTCGCTTTTTGCTTGAACAACTCAAGTATTGCGCCGCGTGATGGGTCAACGAAGGTAGCTGTAATTCCGCTTGAAGCTTCAACAAGATCTCGTGTGGTAGCAACTTGAAAGCTCTCAGGTTGACGACCTAGAGGCTCGACTGTTCCATTTTGGTCATTGAAGACCAAATAACCTTGTTCACCGATAAGGTTAAATGTACCAATACGTACCACTTGCTGAGATGTAGTTCCGCCGTCTAAATCAATAACATCCGTTGTAAAACGAGAAATTTTTCCAGATTCGGTCATTTCAGTCTGCAGTGCTAACCATAACTCTTCTAGTTCACGAATATTCGGTAAACCCTTAGAATCGTTTGCCATTTCAGCTAGAAATGCTTCACGGCCCGGAAACTCTGCACTAACAATTGAGGTAGAAATTACGCCATAGGCATCTGAAGACGCTTGACGAACAACACCAAACATTTCACCGAGTGTGCCACTCGCTTGTTCAAGCTCAATTTCTTTGTCAGCCAAAGTCTGTTCATTTGTAGCAAACTGATTTGCTAAACGGTCGCCGCGCTGCTCTTCTGATCTAAGCGTTGCTTCAGCTTGACGTAACAAAGCTTGCTTGTCGGCACGCTCGTCTAAAAACTCACGCTCTCGCGCTTCGTTAATACGTTGTTCAGAAACGCGGTCTCTTTTTACTTGCTCCAGCAATTGGTCTAGGGTAGTCGGTGCTTGCGCTGAGGCAATGCCTGATACCAAAGCAATTGATGCTGTAGCGATAAGTGCTTTTATTGTTGTTTTCATTAACCCTTACTCCGCTGCTTTGATAGGTAATCGAATTAGATCTTGTGGGACCAGACCTGTTGCCATTCTAACTGCTGTAATAACAGAGTCAGTATATTCACCACCTAGTTCTTGCCACTGACGAGTTTCATTATCCCAAACATAAGCCGTCGTTTGGTCAAGCGTTAGGGCTAAAACCGTAGTGCGGCCTAAATTGAAGAAATCTACAGAAACTTGGGTGCCGCTAACGTCGATTGTGCCTTTATAAGACTGAATAGTTCTTCCATATTCGTTTTCAATTGAATATGCATCGATTACCAATCGGAACTGCTCAGATACAGTTACGTCAGAACGAGTCATTAAATCACGTAAACGATCCACGCGAGCTAGACGCTCTTGAAGGTTAATAGGAACATCTAAGTTGATGAACTGCTCTAAGCTATCAATCATTCTATACATCAGAGGAACGATGTTTTGCTTAGTCTCGTCTATTGAATCTATTTGACGTTGCAAAGAATCAATCACTCGCTGTTGGTCAGAAACAAGACCAGCAAGATAATCATTGTAGACTTTTAAATTTTCCGTTTGGTCAACAACTGCGCGATATTCAATAAGCAGCTCTTGTGATTGTTCAAACAAACCGTTAATTTTTTCTTGTGATTTTGCAGCTGCAACCTGAATTTTACGCTCTTCGTTTTGTAAATCTTCAAGTGGGCCTGCGAATGCAATACTGGTTGTTGATAGCGCTAAAGCGCCCATCACACAAGCAGCTATTTGAGTTCTATTGCTCATTTTGGACATATTCCCAACCGTTTAAAGTCTATTAAAATGCTACAAATGACATATCGTCATTGCACTTATTGTTATTCGAATGTTTGCCAACACGAGTGCAGACAATGTTCAAATAGTCACAGGATGTCACATAAATGTCAAGAACGGCAACCTGTATTGGGGACTTAATTTGGCATTAATCTCCATGAAATAAAGAAATGCACTCTTAATACTGGGCCATTACGGAAATGCAGTAAGCACTCTGCCTTTGCTAAGGTACTAAAAAATCACCTAAAGTCTTTTTTCTTATTTCTGATAATCATTTTTCGGTTCGGCTATTAATAAATGCATAGACTGATTATGCATAGGATAAAAAATATACTAATTTTTCTTTGCATATATCTATTTATGCCATTAGATTTTCGTTCATGCATGAATGCTAACTGCCGATATATTGGACATATCATCAAATATAACCAAGATGGGATGACTTAGGTGAAGTTAAATACAGATATACATAACTACTACGAACAATTAGTGCTAGAAAAGCTAGATAACATGGGTTACGACAAATTAAATAAAAGCGCTGATTATCTAGCGGACTTAACTTGTTTAGTGCTAAACCAATTGCCACCTCGGTACATTCGCCATGAAGTAGATATGGCTTTTTACCTGCCTGGGTCTGAGCGTCAGCAGATGGAAATGAATGTGGTTGGAGCTATTCGTTCAGCAACGGAGTATTTAGAGGCACACTTAAAGAGCGATGCTGATTAAAAACGGCTGGTCGTAATGGTTAAGAGAATATAATGGGTGGCAAACCCCAGCCACTTCCCAGCACATGAGTCCCTTAGTGCGGCTGCTCCCTTCCAGGCCTGACCGGATTCCTAAGCTATCATTGCGGGAGAACCAGGGTTCACCGCAGAACTGCATTCAAGTGATATTATGACCGCTTGACTACACGGCGCGCATTATGACGATTTAAGTCTGCGCTTGCAAGTATCGAAAGCCTCAGGCTCTAAATTTTTCTTCTGCAATTTTGTTGGCCACCTCGCCAGTGGGCAAGTCATCCTCACTAGCACGCGTTAGAATCAGCTTAACTGTTTGACCAATTTGCTCTAGCTGTGAGCGCATTTTTTCAGCATCACTGTCATTACGTTGGTGAAAAATATCAATAATACCACCAGCGTTTATTAAATAATCTGGTACATATGTGATACCCGAGTCTTTTAATAGACGGTCCATATTGCAGGTTGCTAGTTGGTTATTTGCCGCACCTGCAATGATGCGTGCTTTTATCTCAGGTAGACTTGTGGCATTAATTGCTCCACCCATCGCACAGGGTGCAAATACATCGGCGTCTACTGCATGAATTTCACGCGGGTCAACCACCGTTGCGCCTAGCTCATTTACAGCAATTTCTAAACCCTCAGCAAATATGTCTGCAACTATTAGCTTTGCTCCAGCATTTTTCAAATGTCTAGCTAAACGCAGGCCTACATGACCCACTCCTTGAATAGCAACTGTTTTGCCCTGCAAGTCAGAACCGGTCACATGTTCCACAGCTGATTTTAAGCCCATAAATACGCCGTAAGCTGTTGAAGGGGCCGGGTTGCCATCTGCTGGACTGCCATCATAGGCAAATTTAGCTGAGGTTCCCGCCACGTGATGGCTTTGAGTAGCCATAAATTGTAAATCTTGTACGCTGATCCCAGAATCCTCAGCAATTACATATTGACCTTTAAAAGTGTCAACCGCCCGACCCATCGCATACATCAGATCTTGGGATTTATCAGTTCGAGAGTTTCCTATAATAACGGCTTTACCTCCGCCTTGGGGCAGTCCAGCTAAAGCCGCTTTATATGTCATACCAGAAGACAGACGCAAAACATCCGTTAAAGCCTCGTGTGAACTAGCATATGGCCACATTCGACAACCACCTAAACTAGCACCTAATTTTGTATTATGAACAGCAATAATGGCATTCAAACCAGACTCGGGGTCGTGAAAAAAAGATACCTGTTCATGGTCGTCAAAATCGGGATGCTCTAGCACTGACATCATATTGCCTTTTTCAAAGAAATTTTTATTATGATGCCATGGTACTTGAGGTTTCTGAGGATGTGTATTGCGATAATCTTGTGTTAATGAAAGTATTTACCGAATTTGTGTTTTTATTGTTTCCACTTTATAGGACATACATCCTATAATACAGAATGAAATCGTAAATCATGGTTAACACGAAGCTTCTACTTAACGATAAATATATCATTGAGCAGAGAGCCTTAAGGCAGAAAGTATGAAGTTAGACAAATTTGATCGCGAAATATTAAGAGTGATGCAAAAAGATGCCACTGTTTCCATGGCTGAGTTATCACAATATGTAGGCCTGTCTCATACACCCTGCTGGCGCCGGGTTAAACGCATGGAGGCCGACGGTATTATAAAGCAAAAGGTAACATTATTAGACGCCAAAAAGTTAAATTTAGGTGTTTCTGTTTTTATATATGTAACTTTAAAAAACCACGACGGTGATTCGTTGACCAAATTTGAGACTGCTGTACAAGATATCAACGAAATTATTGAATGCCATACCACGAGCGGCGACAAAGATTATCTTTTGAAAGTTATTGTTCAGAGTATTGAAGAATATGAGTTGTTGCTTAAAACTAAATTGACTAGTCTTCCTTTAGTTGACCATATAAGCTCAACTTTCGCACTCAAGCAAGTGAAGATTACTACCGCTTTACCCATCTAAAAGGGGCTGATACCAGCCCTTTCCCCAATCTAGCTAATGTATAATTTTACTGCTCTAATGCTTTAGGGCGTGGCATCCGTTTGATTCTCAGGCGCAGCTTTTACAAAGGCATCAAGCGCCGTACAATTTTTATATATTTTATCAATCAATGGAAAGTTTTGCATATCCACACCAAAGCGGAGCGCGTTGTATACCTGAGGAACTAGGCACAAATCTGCAAGTGTTACTTGGTAGCCATAAGAGTATTTCCCAGCTCTAGTTTCCAATTTCTTTGACAAGGCAGTGAACCCTTGGTCTACCCAATGTTGAACCCACGCTTTAACTTGTTCATCAGATGCAGAAAACTCTTTTTTTAGTTGATTAAGCACCCGCAGGTTTGTTAGTGGCTGTGTATCGCATGCCATATCCTGTGACAACGCTCTTACTCTTGCGCGGTCTTGCGAATGTTTGGGCAAAAGTGGATGAGTAGCAGGATATTTTTCGTCCAGATATTCGATAATCGCCATCGACTGATTCAGCGTAATATCGGCATCAGTATCAACAAAGGTAGGCACCAGCTTTGCAGGATTTAAACCTTGATAATCTTCACTATTTTGCTCACCACCGTTAGCGACCAGATGCACAGGAACATAGGTGTAGTCTATGTTTTTTAAACTCAGCGCAATACGCACTCTATAACTCGCTGACGAGCGCCAGTATCCATATAATTTAATACTCATATAACTTAATACCCATAATACTATTTCAAGGCACTGCTAATATTTAACAGTGCTCTTATTGATGCCATATTCTCTAAGCTTATTCGCAATTGCGGTATGGCTCAAGCCTAATTTTTTGGCTAACTGACGAGTACTTGGGTATGACGGATACAAACGTTTGAGCATGTCTTTTTCGAATTTTTTAACTTCTTGCTCTAGCGTACCATCGAAGTTTTCATCTATATAAGTAACGGTCGCACTGCATGACGGCACTTGAATCGCGTCTTTAGTGATCTCATTGCCGTCCATTAATGAAATGGCTCTATATAAGGCGTTATTGAGCTGGCGAATGTTGCCTGGCCATGGATATCCTTGTAAATATTCTACACAAGATTTGCTCAACTTAGGTACTTGTATCCCCAGCTTCTTGCTATGTTGCAGCAATATTCTGTTAGTGAGTGGTAAAATATCGGCTTTACGCTCTCGTAAAGAAGGCACAACGAGTGACAGTACATTTAATCGATAATACAAATCTTCTCTAAATGTGCCGTCTTCGACGCAATCCGCTAAGTCTCTGCAAGTAGTGCAAATAATTCTGCAGTCAATGGATTTCACACGGCTATCACCTACTTGATGATACGTACCGTATTCCAACACGCGCAATAACTTTGCTTGCAACTGCGCTGACATTTCACTCACTTCATCAAATAATAAAGTGCCGCCGGACGCTTGCTCAAAAAGACCTGCCTTCCCTTCCGGGCTTGTAAACGCGCCTGGTGCGTATCCAAAAAGCTCTGTTTCAGCAACATCGTCAGGCAGAGATGCGCAATTTAAACTGACAAATTCGCCATCACTTCTTCTACTGTTGTCATGGCACGCCTTCGCGATTTGCTCTTTACCTGATCCAGTTTCGCCAGTAATTAAAATATTCCCGTCAAGCTCAGACATGCGCTTGGCTTCTCTAATAACTTTTTTCATCGCGCTAGAATGTACCTCAAAGGAATTAAAGCTATTGCTGTATGACCTATGAAACACTGAAACCTGCTGGCCTAAACGAACCTCAGATTTCAACATGATTACAGCACCGGCTAATATGGTCTTGTCTGAGTCAGGAACGTCTACTGGTAGAAGGTCGGCAATGTAATCTTGTTCTAAGAACTTAACACGGTGTGTTTGTGCATAAATCTCTCTACCCTCTAACCACTTAGTAAAATTAAAGCCTGTTATAACTTCATCTATATGAGTTTCAAGAATTTCTTCTGGACTTAGCTCTAGACCACGAATAACAGCATCGTTAAACAAAATAATGCGGCCTTGGGTATCTATGGACACCACAGGGTCTGGCAAGGTTTGCAGCATGGCTCTAAGTTGGTTGCGTTCTCGTTGAATGGGCATAAATGGGGTTGTTTTGACATCAGCAATACCTTCTACTCTACGCAGACGCTGCATCAGCACTTGAAAGTCGGTAAATTCGATGGTGGGGAAATCTAAAAAAATCTTTCCTTTCGAATCAATCTCGATGCCCCTTAAATCAATATGATAATCGCTCAAAATCTCAATGACGTTTTGCGTTATCCCCAATCTGTCTTCACAATTAATTTCTAAACGCATGATGTCACCCCACCCTCAATTAACGATAGTAAGTATCGTAAACCTTAATTTACTTGTATAGTTTAATATACGGTGGGGGGTGCAGCTAGATCACCCTAAAGAGGCGCTTTAGGGTGACAATTTTTTAATGTTTGTGAAATATATGTTTAACCAGCTTGCTTTAACTTTGGCGGAAATAATGGCTCAAACAAGCCTTCAGATTTGGCAGTTTCAAGCAAGGCCATAATATCCATTTCAGCGATTTTGAACAAGTCGTCAAAGTCTGGCAGTACGTAGTAAAGCGGTTGCATAATATCAATTCGATATGGCGTACGCAGAACGTCTACCGGTACCAAAGGTTGGCGCTTCGGCTTATCACTTTCCAAGGCGAAAAGTGTCTCTCCTGGAGATGACAGAATGCCACCGCCATAAATACGTAAACCTTGTTCTGTGTTCACTAGCCCAAATTCAACCGTAAACCAATAAAGACGAGCTAAGTAGGCACGGTCTTCCTTATTTGCAGCTAGGCCCAACTTACCATATGTATGAGTAAAGTGAGCAAAGCCAGGATTGGTCAATAAAGGACAATGGCCAAATATTTCGTGAAATATGTCTGGCTCTTGCAGATAATCAAACTCTTCTTCGCTACGAATGAATGTAGCGACCGGAAAC
>Ga0307933_1001015_pt1 | contig 24005 bp, 19 predicted proteins | sample OrgLakmetageno88_FD_201811 | JGI IMG/M metagenome (GOLD analysis project Ga0307933, IMG submission 201811) | Saline water microbial communities from Organic Lake, Antarctica - #88 | ecosystem: Environmental > Aquatic > Non-marine Saline and Alkaline > Saline | place: Antarctica: Organic Lake... | reverse complement strand
ATTTCCACTAGAAGCATCGCAACTATTATTAGTTACTTTTACATAAACATAAACAGGGGTTGTATTGTCAATAAAATTAAAATCTTCACTAGTTTTGTATAAGTGACCGTCTGGTTGATTTCTAAACCATATATCAGAGCTATCCCAAATAATCTGAGTTGCAGTATCCGCCTCATCACCGTAATCATCCTCAGAATTGCGTGTCATTAAATCTAATTCTGTAGTAGGATTCTCCATACATTGAGCTTGGAGTACTGCTGCATACGCATTTACTCTACCTGCTCCTAACTTACCAATGTATGGCCAATTTTCTGGTATGTGGGTAAATATATCTTCAGCAGTATTCTGTAGTATTTCTTTTACCTCAGCCGCAGTTATGTTTGGATGGGCTGCATACATTAAAGCAGCAACACCTGATACAATTGGAGCAGCATAAGAAGTACCTCTTCCAATCATATAACTATTTAATTCTCTTGGGACGGGTATTGTATAACCAGGAGCTACAATATCAATAGAGTCATTGTGTTGGTGGTTATATGCACTATTTCCAATTACTTGTTCATGTACGTCTTTCCAATCTACCGAAGCTCCATTATCATGTACATGCCCATAGTTATTATAGCTACCTACACTACTTACAGAAATAACGTGTTCATAAGAAGCAGGGTAATAATAGTCAGTAATATTACTGCCTGAATAATTTCCATTACCAGCAGCTACCACTACAGTAACATTTAACGAGTCTTTAATATGCTGAAAAGCTTCGGCTCTAGGAGTTAGAAATGAATTAGAACTAGAACCCATACTAATATTTATCACCTTTATATCATTGTGATTTTCAGCCAAAAATAAGCTAGTACCAGCATACCCTGATGTTCCCGAAGTAAAAGCATTTGAGCCTGTCACAAATATTAAACTTGAATCATATCCTATTGATGATAAACCAATACCAGTATTATTAGTATTCCCTGCTGCAGTTCCAGCAACACTCACGCCATGTCCTCCTTCGGTAGTACTCATAGTGCCATACGTTGCATTAATTTTACCAGCAATTTCTGGATGCAATTGGTTGAAATTAATATCCCTAATTCCGATTACTACACTTGGATTTCCAGTGGTAATATTCCAAGCTTGTCTTGCATTAATTAATTCTAAATGCTCATATCCTCTTATATTATGTAATTGATAAGGTTGATGGACGTCACCGTCAGAAGCAAAAGTGCCATCAGGAATCCAATAATTTGGTAAAGCACTGTGCTCAAAATAGTCGTTAGGCGTACTAAGTGTATTTCCTTCAAAATCTTCAATTGTCCCAACATATTCTGCTAATACAATGTCATTATTCAAAAGTAAATCATTTATTTTATTAGTATCATCTAAGCCAATTAAGTAGTATTTGTGTAAGGAAGTAAATCTAGACCATTCATACTCTCGCTCAAAAGAATGTATTGTGAAATCGTCAAAGAAATCTGTTAAACTTTGTTTATTAAATTGTAATTCTAAAGTTTTATCTTGATTTACGATTATATTGTTAGGCTTAAGCAAGTCATAAGAAGCCTCTTCTATATAATAGTAGTGAATTTCTGGCGGCGTAGTCTGTGCTTTTAATTGATAAGTAAACATAATTACACTTATCAATAATAATACATACCTATGTTGCGGTGTTGCGGTGTTGCGGTGTTGCGGTGTTGCGGTGTTGCGGTGTTGCGGTGTTGCGGTGTTGCGGTGTAGTTTTCATGACATATTTTTAAGATTATTTACCAAAAATAAAATAAAAAATTTAATATGGCAACTAATTTTAGAATAAAATGTTAAATGCTTGTTTTTCTCATAAATCTAGTTTTAAACTTTCTCAAATACTTTTCTTCTGCAAATGAAGCTTAAAAAGCATTTACATAGAATTGGCTTTTGCTGAATTCTTTAAATGCCTAACAAAATGTATCTTTGCAAAAAAATTATTTTGGAAAAGAAAGTTACTCCTTATAAAGACTCTACTCTCGACAAAAAGAAACAAGTTGAACAAATGTTCGATAATATTTCTGAGAATTACGACAGCTTAAATAGAGTTATATCTTTGGGAACTGACCAGTCTTGGAGGAGGAAACTCATTAAAATTGTAAAAGCTACTCAGCCTAAAAATATCCTTGATGTAGCTACAGGTACAGGAGACTTAGCTATTGCATTAGCTGATTCTTCTGCAAAAAAAATAGTGGGATTAGATATTTCAGCTGGGATGTTAAGCGTTGGACAGAAAAAAATAGATGCTAAAAAATTAGACCATAAAATAGAAATGGTTCAGGCAGACTCTGAAGATTTGCCTTATGAAGATAATTATTTTGATGCTATAACAGTTGCTTTTGGCGTTCGAAACTTTGAACATTTGGATAAAGGCTTATTGGAAATCAATCGGGTTTTAAAACCAGGTGGGGTTTTTGTCGTGCTTGAAACCTCTGTTCCCACTAACTTTCCATTTAAGCAAGGCTATAAAATTTATGCCAAAGGCATTCTACCTACTATAGGAAAGCTTTTTTCTAAAGATAAAAGTGCCTACGCCTATTTGTCTGAAAGTGCTTCACAATTTCCTTTCGGAGAAGCTTTCAACAATATTTTAAGGAAAAATGGGTTTACAAATGTGAAAGACTTACCACAAACCTTTGGTGTGGCAACCATATATGTGGCAACTAAATCTTAAGTTTGCGCCGTTTTAAATTGTTTTTATGAAAAAAATCTGTTTTCTGCTTGTTTTTACAATAAGCTGTACAACATCCAAAGCACAGGGTTTTCTTAACCTTTTTAGTAAAGATAGAGTTATTAACTTGGAAAACTTCGATAAAAAAACGTGGTCTTGGGGTTATTTTTTAGGGATGAATTCTTATGATTTTCGCTTTGACTATGAACAGGAATTTGGAGATATTTTGGTGCAAAGAAATCTTGGTTTCAATATTGGTCTAATCGGAAATTTACGTTTAACCGATTATATTGATTTAAGACTGGAACCTGGAGTTATCTTTACTACTCGAATTTTAGAATTTCCCCAATTTGAAGAAACAAGAGAGCGTGTAAGAGAGGTAGAATCCAATTATGTTCATGTTCCGCTTCTTGTAAAATTCTCGACTAAGCGAATTAATAATTTTAAACCATTTGTGGTTGCAGGTGCCTCCATAGCACATAACTTGTCTAGTAACCAAGACAATCCGAGTGACAATACCGCAGGACAATTTAGGTCTAAAGACTGGACAACCTATGTAGAGGTTGGTTTCGGAATTGATTTTTATACGGAATATTTCAAATTTAGTCCTTCAATTCGTGGTGTTTTTGGTCAATCTGATGAATTGGTGCCAGACAACAATCCATCCAGTCCATGGACAAAAGACTTAAGTAAAATGACAACTCGTGGTGTGTTTATTAATTTGACGTTTCAATAGAAAGCTACAATTCTCTTCGTCTTAATTCACTTAGTAAAATTGCACCTGCCATAGCTACGTTTAAACTTTCAGTTTCTCTCAACTCTCCAAATCTAGGAATACTGACTCGTTGAGTTACCAATTCTTCAACTTCTTCGCTGATTCCATTGGCTTCATTGCCAAGGACTAAAAAACAGTTTTTAGGAAAGTTATTCTCTTTGTAAATGTTGTCTCCATCTAAAAAAGCACCTAAAACATCCTTTTTTTGTTCCTCTAAAAAACGAGTTAAATCTGTATAATACACTTTTACTCTAGCTAACGAACCCATAGCAGCTTGTACTACTTTAGGATTATAGCAATCTACCGTATCCTCAGAACAAATAATATGTTTGACTCCAAACCAATCGCATTCCCTGATAATTGTTCCCATATTTCCAGGATCACGAATGCCATCTAAAATCAAGGCAATGCCTTTGTGTTTTATTTTAGTGTAATTTGGAATTTTGAATAGGCCTAAAGCAACTTGAGGAGTAGAAAGAAAACTCACTTTACCTAGCTCTTTAGGAGTAATAAAAACAGGGGTTTCCACTTCTTTTGAAATAGGATTTATAAAAATATCGGTTGTAGTATACAATGCTTCTAGCTTGTAGGTACTTTTTAGAAATTCTTTGATTACTTTTACACCCTCGGCAACAAAAATACCGTGTTTTTGTCTGTATTTTTTCTGACCTAAACTTGTAATTAATTTCTGTTGCGCTTTACTTAGCATAAAAATACATTTTTAATTAAACTTGATTTTATTGAAAACAGTTTCGGCAAAAATATCATTAATTATTTTAATGAGCGCTTTACTTTTTTCATGTAACGCATTAAAACATCTTGATGAAGATGAACAGCTTTTAGTAGAAAATAGCATCATTGAAGATGGAGAAAATACTCGCAAAAAAAATCTGAAAAATTTATTAAAACAAGAACCAAATGCTACTCTATTTGGATTTCCCTTAAAACTTCACATTTTTAATCTTGCAAATAAACATCCTGATTCTACCTTTAATGCTTGGCTGTACAAGAACCCAAAAAGGGTAAATAGGATGGTCAATTTTTTCTCCAAAAAACAAATTAAGCGAATTAAATCTTCTTATGAAGGTATTCAAAATAAAATTAAAAAAATCGGTGAAGAACCCACTATATATAGTGCAATCAAAGCAGAACAATCTGCAAGCGTTTTAAAATCTTGGCTTTGGAACAATGGCTGGTTCAATGCCGAAGTGAGTTTAGAAAAAACAGACACTAATAATCCTAAAAAGACAACAGTAAAATATATTGTAAAAAAAGGAGAACCTTATCTGGTGGGAGAAATTGAAAGAGAAATAAGTTCACCAGCCATAGATTCCATTTACCAAGCACACCAAACAGAATCTATTATTAAAAAGAATAAACAATACAACACAGATGATTTTAATGCTGAACGTGAACGCATTACCTTATTGATGCTGAATAACGGAATTAAAACATTTGAACGAAGTAATGTAGAATTTGAAGCGGATACTATAAACACCAATCAAAAAGTAAATATAGGTTTAAAAATTAGTGATAAAATCATTCAAAACAAAGACCAAGATACACTAAAAATTGAAGCCTTTAAAGTAAACAGAATAAGTGAAGTAAACGTCTTTACCAACTACGATGAATACCTTAAAAGTAAAGTAGTAACCGATAGTGTACATTACAAAAAACTAAAAGTATTTTCTTTTGGAAAACTACGGTATAAGCCAAAAATATTAGCAGATGCTATTTTTATTGAAGATGGAAAACCATACCGTTTTATTGATGAAAAGCGAACCAAAAACAGGTTTTCAGATTTACGTGTTTTCAAATATCCAGATATTCAATATCAACCAGATCCGCGAGACCCAGAAGGTAAAGATTTAATTGCCAATATATTTCTTAGCCCTAGAGATAAGTTTGGGTACACCATAAGCTCAGATGTTTCGCAAAGTAATATTATGGATTTTGGGATTGGTTTTAATACTTCACTTTTAGTTAGAAATGTCTTTAGAGGAGCTGAAGTTCTAGAAATTTCAGGAAGAGGAATTATTGGTTCTTCTAAAGATGCAGCGAGTGCAAGCGATCAATTTTTTAACATCAATGAAATTGGGAGTAACATCCGTTTAAGCTGGCCAAAAATAGCCTTTCCAATAAAGACAGAATCTATAATCAATAAAGGTATGTCGCCTTTTTCATCTTTAGGTGTTGGATTTAGTTCACAGCAAAACATTGGTTTAGATAGGCGAAATTTCACAGGATCTTTCAGTTACCGCTGGAAACCTAAAAAACAAGTTTCCAATCAATTGGATTTGGTAAATGTTCAATTTGTAAACAATTTGAATCTACAAAATTACTTTAATGTCTTTAGAAATTCATTTGTACAGCTTAACAGCCTAGCGGTTGCCAATAGGAACGATGTAAATGATGCTTTTTTTGAAACCACTCCAAATGGAAATGAACAGCTTATTATTCCAACAGGAACAGATGGATTTATCAATCAAATTGAAAGTGATTCCAATTTAAATTTAAATAATGAAGAATTTCAACGAGCTTCTTCAATTATAGAACGAAAAAATAGGCTGACTGAAAATAATTTAATCATCGCCTCTAATTTTTCTTACGATTATTCCAATAGAGTAGGAATAAATGACCATGATTTTTATCAATTACGAACCCGATTGGAATTGTCTGGAAATTTAATCTCTGCCTTAGCTAAACCTCTAAGTTTAGAACAAAATGCGAATGGCAATTACAATTTATTTGGTGTTCAGTTTTCGCAATACGTAAAGACGGAAGTCAATTATATTAAACATTGGGATATAGGAAAAAAACAAGTCATTGCTACGCGTTCTTATGGAGGAATTGCCATACCTTACGGGAATGCAAACTCAATTCCTTTTATTCGAAGTTTCTTTGCGGGTGGTCCGAACGATAATAGAGGGTGGCAACCTTATGATTTAGGACCTGGAAGAACCGGCGGTGTAAACGATTTTAATGAAGCTAATTTCAAATTGGCTTTTAATGCTGAATACCGTTTCAATTTATTTGGATCTTTATATAGCGCATTATTTGTAGATGCAGGAAACATTTGGAATTTGTGGGATAATGTCACCGATGAGGCTGCAACATTTAATGGTATAGAAAGTTTGAAAGACCTGTCAATAGGTTCAGGTTTTGGGCTACGGTATGATTTAAGCTTTTTTGTAATACGAGTAGACCTTGGATTTAAAACCTTTGAACCCGGTTTAGATGGCGGTAAATGGTTTAAAAACTACAATTTTGCCAATGTGGTTTACAACTTCGGTATCAACTATCCGTTTTAGACAATTCAAATACGCATAAATTTTATTACTTTTACCAATTCAATTTAAAATACAATCAAAATGAGTCATACAATTAAGCCTGGAGTTGCAACTGGAAAAGAAGTGCAAGCTATTTTTAACCACGCCAAAGAAAACGGCTATGCTTTGCCTGCGGTAAATGTTGTAGGAAGCAATACTATAAATACGGTTTTAGAAACTGCTGCCGAGTTAAAATCTCCTGTAATCTTGCAGTTTTCGAATGGTGGTGCTCAGTTTAATGCTGGTAAAGGATTATCTAATAGCAACGAACAAGCTGCTATTGCTGGTGCAGTTGCTGGTGCAAAACACGTACATGAGTTAGCAAAATTATATGGCGCAACGGTTATTTTACATACAGACCATTGTGCAAAAAAATTACTTCCTTGGATAGACGGAATGTTAGACGCGGGGGAAGTTTTTTACAAAGAACATGGGAAGTCTCTTTATAGTTCACACATGATCGATTTATCTGAAGAACCCTTAGAAGAGAATATTGAAATTTGTAAAAAATATTTAGCCAGAATGGCAAAAATGGATATGACTTTAGAAATTGAACTAGGTGTTACAGGTGGAGAAGAAGATGGTGTAGATAATTCTGATGTAGATGCTTCAAAATTATATACTCAGCCAGAAGAAGTTGCTTACGCTTTTGAAGAGTTAAGTAAAGTAAGTGACCAATTTACAATTGCAGCAGCTTTTGGAAATGTACATGGTGTGTACAAACCAGGGAATGTAAAATTAACTCCAACTATTTTAAAAGATTCACAAGCCTACATTTCTAAAAAATACGGTGTAGAGCACAATCACATTGATTTTGTTTTTCACGGCGGAAGTGGTTCAACCTTAGCAGAAATAAGAGAGGCAATTGGATATGGTGTTATTAAAATGAATATCGACACTGATTTACAATATGCATTTACAGAAGGAATTCGTGATTATATGACTGGTAAAATTGACTATTTATCAACTCAAATTGGTAATCCAGATGGTGGAGATGTTCCTAATAAAAAGTATTATGACCCAAGAAAATGGTTACGTGAAGGTGAAGTTACTTTTAAAAGCCGCCTTATGAAAGCTTTTGAAGATTTAAATAACGTACATACTTTATAAACGGCAATTATGGCTTGGTTTAAGAGAAAACAAAAAGGAATACAAACTACCACAGAGGAGAAAAAAGACACTCCTAAAGGTTTGTGGTATAAGTCTCCCACTGGTAAAATAATAGATTCTGAACAATTGGCCAAGAATTTTTATGTGAGTCCAGAAGATGGTTATCACGTAAGAATTGGCAGCAAAGAATATTTTGAAATTCTATTTGATGACAATTCCTTTGAGGAATTAGATAAGAATATTACTTCTAAAGATCCACTTCATTTTGAAGATACTAAAAAGTATAAAGATAGATTAAAGCAGGTCCAAAATAAAACCAACCTAGTAGATGCTATTCGAGTTGGTGTTGGAAATTCCAAAGGTGAAAAATTAGTGATTGCCGCAATGGATTTTGCATTTATTGGAGGCTCTATGGGAGCTGTTGTTGGAGAAAAAATAGTTAGAGCTGTAAATTATTGTATAGCTCATAAAGTGCCTTTGGTAATTATATCAAAATCAGGTGGAGCTAGAATGATGGAAGCAGCACTTTCGCTAATGCAGTTGGCTAAAACATCTGCCAAATTAGAGCAATTGGCAAAAGCAAAGATTCCTTACATCTCTTTATGTACGGATCCTACAACTGGCGGAACTACAGCTTCATTTGCCATGTTAGGTGATATTAATATCGCAGAACCTGGAGCTTTAATCGGTTTTGCTGGTCCTCGAGTAGTAAAAGATACAACAGGGAAAGACCTTCCTGATGGATTCCAATCTTCAGAATTTTTAAAAGAACATGGTTTTCTCGATTTTATTTCACACAGAAAGGAATTGAAAAACCAAATCAATAAGTATTTAGATTTGATAATGAATAGACCCTTACGCGCTTAAAACGTATTGTTTTAAGTTTAGTAGTTAGTAATGACCAAACAAGTAACTTTGCTTTTAGTAAAGTTACTTGTTTGGTTTTTTTATGGCTAAAACTTGTATAGGTTGAAATGGAATGCTATTTCTTGCCTACTAATTCAATTCCACAAAATACATTTCAACGAGTCTCTTACCTTTGGTTTCTATTTTTCCTCTGGACTTAAACGAAAATTCAGGATTTTCTTTTAATAAGGCATGTGTAGCTTCAGAAATATTAACCTTCCCTATTTCACCACTACTTTCCATTCGTGAAGCAGTGTTTACTGTATTTCCCCATATGTCGTAACAAAATTTGTTTTTTCCCACAACACCCGCCACAACGGGTCCAGTGTGTATTCCTATTCGCACATCTAGTCTGCTTTCATTATTATTTTGCGCCTGTTGTTTCATGTTATTTACAAATTCAATAATTTCAAAAGCGGCTTTAGTTATTCTGTAATGATGATCTTCTGAGGGTTCTGGCAAACCACCTGCACACATGTAAGAATCGCCAATAGTCTTTATTTTTTCAAGATTGTATTTTACTATTATTTTGTCGAAGGCTGTAAAATAAACGTCTATCATTTCAACCAGTTTTTCTGGAGGTAGTCCTTCAGCATAGCTAGTGAACTCTTTAAAATCCGTAAACAATACAGTGACAGAGTTATGTTTTTTAGCTTTTACTTTACCATATTTTTTCAGTTCTTCCGCAGTCTCTTCGGGTAAAATATTACACAAGAGTTCATCAATTTTTTTCTTTTCTTCATCAATTATACTTTTCGTTTTATTAATGAATCTGTTTCTTCTATATAATCCGAATACTAGCAAGGACAATAACAAGATTCCACCTAGGAATGAATAGGTAAGAATTCGCTGGTTTTTGTTTTGCTGGGTCAATAAATCATTCTCTATCTGCTTTTTAGACACTTCAAACTCTGTTCTCAAATCGCCCAGCTCCTGAACTTTCGAAACATTATTTACAAGATCCCTAAACTCAATGTATTTTTTGTAGTGAAATAAAGCACTTTCATGATTACCTATTTTATCATAAATCTCTGAAAGTTTGAGATTTGCGTCACTTATTTCATCTTTCAGTTGATATTTTATGGCCATATCTAAACCTCGTTGAGCATATTCAATAGCAATTGCTGGTTTATCTAGATCCATGTAAATTTCTGCTATGTAAATTAGGTAAACAGAAATGGGATAATAATCTTTTTCTTCAATTAAAATCTGAATTGCTTTATTGATGTTTTCTTGTGCTAGTTGGGGTTTATTTTGTTTGGCATAAACCATCCCTATATTACCAAGATTATAAGCAGAGCCTACTCTGTAGCTAAGAATTTTACAAATTTTACCAGATTCAGCTAAAAATTCCATCGCTTTATCATAGTCGTCTACATAAAAATATTCATCACCTATGTTCAAAAGTGCAGTAGCTAAATTTATAGAATCTGTTCTGTCTTTTGAATTTTTTCTTAGGCTTAAAATTGCCTCTTCGTAATAAGCAATGGAGTTGTCATGATTTCCCATTACAGAATACACATCACCAATAGTGATATTGGTTAATGCTAAATTAATCATACTAATAGAATCACCTTCATTTTTAATCCCTTCATTCGCAATTTTTGCAGCTTTAAAATAAGAATCTAAGGCTTTAGTTAAATCGCTTTTTAATCTGTATGCATTACCTCTTTGCAGGTATCCTTTAAATAAATATTGAATTGAATCTGCAGCTGCGGCTTTTTCAATTAGTTGATTACTATATATTAATATTTTTTGTGGATTTTTAGATTGGTTTACCAATTCTTCCAAAACTTTAAGTTCTTCTCTATTTGAATATTCTTTGTTTAAATAGTTGGTTTCTAGTTCATCTATATTCAAATCTGTATTTTGAGCACCCATCATACATACAAAAAAAAAGCCTGAAATTAATATGGCTTTTGTCAAGTATGATTTTTCGTACATTAATAATGATGTATTCAAAGTAAAACGTAGTATTTATATTATTTTATTTTAACGAGATATTACTCTAAGCTTAGGATCAATTGGAAAGGTTTCTCTTACAACACGACCATTTCTGTATACCTTAAACTCAATATCATATTTTTCGTAGTCTCCAACTTCGCCAACTTTTACTTCTGCAGTAACTACTCCATTTGAGTCTCTTATACTACGTTCGTCTAAAACATTTGTACCGCTACTATATAGAATTTTGGTAATTTCAACTTTATCAACACTAGGGTCTGAAGATGATACTCCACTCCAGATAATGATATCTCCGACCGCCACCTTGATGGTATAATCTTCATTGGAAACATTAGGTGCTTGACCAAAATTACAAGTTTCCTCCATATTTGCTAGAGTAATTTTAGCTGTATCTACATTTAGTACCACCTCATGCTTTATTTGTGCATTTATACCGTAACTAACTAGAAGCAATAGAATACATGTAATCTTTAAATTGAATGTATTTTTCATTTTTATTATTAATTAAATTTTAACGAATATAGTATATAAATGTTAACGTAACATCTTATAAAGAAGTAAAAATGGTTTTTCAGGACAAAAACCACATCTTTATGTGATGCTGAGTAATTTTTAAAAGTTGAATTATGGTCTTATAATTCCAAACCCTATTATCCGAGAAAACTTAAATACACTGCTCCCGCTAAATAAGCTTCGCAATCCAAGGGATAAATTTGTTGTAACAATGAAGAACAAAGACGTAGTTGAAGAAGATATTTGGAATTATACTTTTCATTTATCTTCTAGACCTTATTCAATTTCAAAATAAATTATATACGGATAAGGTATTGAAATTCAAATTTTATTGTAATTTTGCAAGCTGATAGAAAATCTATCTGTACATAATAATCATTGAACCAATATTGGCATGTATTTATCAAAAGAAGTAAAAAAAGAGCTCTTTGCTAAGCACGGCAAAAGCGAGCAGGACACAGGTTCTGCAGAGGGACAAATCGCATTAATGACAAAGCGAATTGAGCACATCTCTCAACACATGAAAGATAACAAAAAAGATTTCAACTCTAAAAAATCCCTTGTGGGTCTTGTAGGTAAAAGAAGAAACCTTTTGAATTACCTCATGAAAAAAGACATTATGCGCTATAGAGCGATAATTAAAGAATTAGGATTAAGAAAATAATCAAACTGAAGGGGCTTTTGCCCCTTTTTTTATATCTTTACTTCTTATTGAAAGCCTAAGTTTCTCAACTGGTCAAAACAACTACAACAACAACACAACTCGGACAGACCGAAATTTCTGAGATTAGATTTTTTAATTTATTTATTATTTATGATTCCAAAAACATTTAAAGAAGTCATCAGCTTATCAGATGGCCGCGAAATTTCCATTGAAACCGGAAAACTAGCTAAACAAGCACACGGATCTGTAGTAGTTAGAATGGGAGACACCATGTTATTATGTACTGTTGTTTCTTCCTACAAGCCAACAAAAATGGGATTTTTCCCACTTACTTTGGATTACCGTGAAAAATTTGCAGCTGCAGGTCGTTATCCCGGTGGTTTTTTGAAAAGAGAAGCGAGACCAAGTAATGACGAAATATTGATTATGCGTCTTGTAGACCGTGTACTTAGACCTCTTTTTCCTAAAGATTATATGTACGACACACAAGTTATGATACAATTGATGTCTCATGATGTTACTGTAATTCCTGATGCTTTAGCAGGTTTAGCTGCTTCTACAGCCATACAATTGTCTGATATTCCTTTTGAGTGTCCTATTTCTGAAGTGCGTGTTGCCCGTGTAAACGGAGAGTTTATTATCAATCCAACCTATGCTCAATTAGAAGAAGCAGATATGGACATGATGGTAGGTGCTTCTGAAGATAGCGTTTCTATGGTAGAAGGAGAAATGGACGAATGTTCTGAAGAGGAAATGGCAGAAGCCATTAAATTTGCTCACGAAGCCATTAAAGACCAATGCGCTGCACAACGTAGATTAGTAGAGCAAGTTGGTAAAAAAGAAACCCGTGCTTACGAAGTTTCAGAAGAAAATGAAGAAATTAAGCAATTGGTTCATGAAAAAGCATACCAAAAATGCTATGACATAGCTAAACAAGGTTTAGGCAAGCAAGAAAGAGGTGAAGGTTTTTCTCAAATTAAAGAGGAGATTTTAGCTGAATTTAGCGAAGAAGAACAGGCAGAAGTAAGCAGCTTTGTTCATAAATACTTTGCTGAAACGCATAAAGAAGCAGTAAGAACACTAACTTTAGATGAAAAAGTAAGATTAGACGGAAGACAGTTAGACGAGATTAGACCAATTTGGTGTGAGGTTGATTATTTACCTTCAACCCATGGTTCAGCAGTGTTCACACGTGGAGAAACCCAAGCTTTAGCTACGGTAACTTTGGGAACTTCTAGAGAAGCAAACATGCTAGACAGTCCTACAATTCAAGGTGAAGAAACCTTTTACTTACACTATAATTTCCCTCCTTTTTGTACCGGTGAAGCATACCCAATTAGAGGTACTTCACGTAGAGAAATAGGACATGGTAATTTAGCACAGCGCGCATTAAAAGGAATGATCCCCGCAGATTGTCCTTATACAGTAAGAGTTGTATCTGAAGTATTAGAATCTAATGGTTCTTCTTCTATGGCAACTGTTTGTGCTGGAACAATGTCTTTGATGGATGCTGGTATTCAACTTAAAAAACCGGTTTCTGGTATTGCAATGGGATTAATTTCTGAAGGCGATAAATACGCTGTGCTTTCTGATATTTTAGGAGATGAAGATCACTTAGGAGACATGGACTTTAAAGTTACAGGAACTGAAGATGGTATCACCGCATGCCAAATGGATATTAAAGTAAAAGGTCTTTCATATGAAATTTTAGTAAAAGCGCTAAAACAAGCTAGAGAAGGAAGATTGCATATTTTGAAAAAACTAACGGAAACAATTGCTGCTCCAAACGAAGATGTAAAAGCACATGCTCCAAAAATTATTACCAGAACTATTCCTGGTGAATATATTGGCGCCTTTATTGGGCCAGGTGGAAAAAACATACAAGAGCTTCAAAAAACTACTGAAACTACTATTGTTATAAATGAAGTAGATGAGCAAGGCGTTGTTGAAATCTTAGGTACTAGCCAAAAAGGTATCGACATGGTTTTAGCACGAATTGAATCGATGTTGTTTAAACCAGAAGTTGGTAGCGTATACGAAGTAAAAGTGATTAAATTACTTGATTTTGGTGCTGTAGTAGAGTATATAGAAGCTCCAGGAAATGAAGTATTACTTCATATCTCTGAATTGGCTTGGGAACGCACAGACAATGTAAGCGATGTACTTAAACTTGGCGATGTTATTGATGTGAAATACTTTGGTATAGATTCTAGAACACGAAAAGAAAAGGTATCTAGAAAAGCGCTTTTAGAAAAACCTGAGGGTTACCAAGAACGTCCTAAACCAAGTAGCAACAATAATCGTAGAAATGATAAGGGCGATTCAAGAAGAGATTCAAGAGATCGTAGAAATTAATTTGTAATTAATTTCCTTTATAACAAGTGCCGCAATCTTTTAGGTTGCGGCATTTTTTTTTAAAACTGTAATCGAAGGCTAAAATTTGGAGTGAAACCTAAGCCTTGCTGAAAAGTTTGAGACATCATGCTGTGATTAGGATTGTTGAAAAATGAACGGTATACGTTGTTTCTACCAAGAAGGTTCCATATAGAAACACCTGTATATAATTTGATGCGATTACTAACTGCAAATTTATAATTTGCTGAAAAATCTACTCTAAAAAAATTCCGTAAATTTTCTTGATTTGGAAAACCAAAACTTAGTGAATTTTCCTCTGCATTTTCAGACGAATTGATAGCCGTAGTAGGCACTCCAGAATGCCAATGCAAACCAGATGAGACATTTAAGCCTTTATAGTTGTAGTTAATTCCAAAATCGACAACATGCGTGATGTCTAAATTATTTGAAAACTCTTGGGGCACTAATTCTTCAAAATAATAAGAATTATCGGTAAGCGTATAGCTTAACCAAGAAGAAAATCGCTTCCAGCTTTTGTTGATTAAAAATTCAGCTCCTAAAACTTCGTAGTTACCTGTTGTAGTTTCAAACTGAAATTGGTTTTGAAAACCTTGACTTTGCGTAGTGATATCTAAGACTCTTTTATAATATAAATCTGTAGTAATCAACCATTTGTTTTTTTGGTAACTTAAGCCTAAAGATAGTTGTTCGCTTGTAATTACTGGTATTTCGTCAGGGTTTGCTAATACCCATCTCCTACTCTCTACTCCTAAAAAATCTGATTGTTGATCTATAATTTGTGAGGTGGTTTGGCTTTTTTGTCCTGCCTGCAATTCAAATACAAACCCATTTAAAAACTGATGACTTAAACTAAGCCTAGGTTCAAATAACAAACTATTGAATTTTGAGATGTGATTCATCCGGGAACCGAATCCTATAAAAGTTTTTGGGGTAGGTTGATAATTTAAACCTATGAATAAGCTGTTGGTAAATATGGCTTCTTGTATACTTCGTCTAAAAAAAGGAGCACTGATATTTTCGAAATTCAAAATGCCTGTTTCATTTAACTGATAACCAAAATTCAAGAAAAATTCTGAATTCACATGATAGCTGTTTTTAAACTTCAACCCCCATTCTTCAACTTTATTTTCTTGGGTTAAGGTTTGTGCTTGTATAAGATCCGTATTCACAGCTCGCAATGTATAATTGGAAGTGTAAAACTGTAAAGAGGAAATAAAACCTGTGTTCCATTTTCGCTCGTAAAACACTCCAAAAGCTTGATTTTGCTGAGCTAAACTACTTTCTCTAGAGTTGATTAAATCTACATCAAATTCTTCACGGTTAAGTAGAAACTCATTATTTGCCAGTAACCCATTTACACGTAAAAAATCCTTTTCTGTAAGCTGATACAACCACCTGAACGAAAAGTCATAAAAAGAAAAATTATCCGTTTGTTGAATTTCATTTCCGTTGGAAGGTGATATGATAGCTGTGTTTTGAAAAACCTTATCAAAAAATTGATTGTAAGTTGGAGTTTTAGCAATTTGGTTAATAGATTGCCTACCTGAAATTTGTAAAGAGGAATTATCTTGTATAGGTGCATCTAAAAAAAAATCTGCATTTACCATATTCACACCAACTTCTGCTTTTAAGTTGTGATTAATTTCCTTATTAGTTTTCATATTGATTACACTAGAGACACCATCGCCAAATTCTGGATTTGAACCGTTTTTTATGATATCTGTAGATTGCGTCATATATGGATTTAAAGCTGTTATCATCCCGAAAAAATGAGATGTTTGATACATTTTTATTCCATCCCAAAGAAACAAATTTTGGTCGTGCGTACCGCCACGAACATTTAAATAGGAAACACTTTCTTCTGTACTCATAACACCTGGTAAGGTTTGTATGCTTTGTAAAACATCGGGTTCAATTAAGCCTGGTAAAGAACCAAAGTAAGAAGGGTTAAATCTGATTTGTCCAGATTTCAGCTTATTTATGCCTTTTGTTATGTAATTTGTAATTACTACTTCATCTAAATTTATGGGTTTTGGGTAAAAATATAATTTGAAGCAGTTGCCTGTTTCTAAAGAATTTAAATCGAATCTTTGGTGGTCTAGATTTTCAGTCTTGGCTAGGATTGTAAAAGGTTTCTTATTTGAAATGGGCATTACAACCTCACTTTCAAATCGAGTAAAAATTTTGTACTGTGCTACATAAAAATCAACTTGATTTAGTTCAGATTGAGTTTCAAAATTGATGGGAGTTATGCAGTAATATTTGTAACTACTTTTCAGCATTACAGCAAAAATTTGATTCGGCAAAAGCTTAAATTCAAAAGGAGAAAATAGTTCCAACCGTTCTATGGAAGTCGCTAAACTTTCTGATATATCAATTTTCTGTATTGAAATAGGGTCGACTTCATCATTCGAATAGGAAAAATCTACTTGATATTTTTCTTGAAGAAGATTAAACACACTTACCAATGAAATATAATCATCCGGGTTTTGAGCATGTGAAAATTTTACTATTCCGAATAGAAATATAGTTAGTAAGATGGAAAATCTCAAGTTTATTCTTTTTGTAAAGTTACTTGATTTTCTTTGATTACGAAATCAATTTGAAAAGGAAGCGTAACAGATTCAAGCGCATTTTCTAAATTATCATGACTAAAACTACCAGAAAAATTAGTATTTGTATCTATCGAATCTGTATTGATGTTCACATTATATTGAATAGCTAATTCGTTTATAACTACATAAAGTGGTGTATTGTTGAAACTTGATTTGCGAAGACCAATCCAACCTGGATCTTGATTTGAAAATTTAGACACTTCAAATTTTCCATTGTAATTTGAAAATCTTTGAAAAGGAGTTAAAATAGCTTCATTTTCTTGAAAGTCAGTCACTTTAACCTTTCCCGTGTAACAATCTACTTCAGAAAAATTATTTCTAGATTTAATATTGAATGAAGTTCCTAAAACTTCTACTTGAGAAACGGGTGTATTTACAATGAATTTTGTTCCTTCCTGAACTTCAAAAAAAGCTTCACCTTCAAGGTAAAGTATTCGATTATCTTTAAAATTTGAATCGGAATAACTTAATTTAGAATTGGAGTTTAGGTAAACCGTAGACTTATCTGGGAGCGTTAATATTTGCTCTTCATTTAATGTAGTTCCATAGGAAACTGTTGATGAACCAAAAAATTGAAAAGCAATAAATAATCCAGCTATTAAAATAGCGGCTACTCCAGAAATCTTATAATACAAAGATTTACTAGGCGTATGATTTACTGCTTTTTTAGCTGAATTAATGGAAGCTCGGGATGCTTCTTCATCGAAATCTGGTGCTTTAAATAACAGGGCTGTATGATCGATTTTTTGAAGCGAATTATAGGTTTCAGATGATTTGAAATCTTCAAGGTCTTGCCCTTTCAAGCTTCCATTTATCCAACTTTCAATTTGTTTTTCTTTGTTCATAACAATTTCATTCCCATTAATATAACACTTCAATGTAAAGATATCCTACTTCAATTGTGTTAAAATTCATCAAGTTCATCTTTTAATTGTTTTACAGCAGAATATATTCTTTTTTCAACTGCTTTTTTTGTAATTCCTTCCAAGTCTGCAATTTCTTGATGAGACTTCCCCTCTACTCTATTCATCATAAAAGTACTTCGCTTTTCAGGAGTTAGATTTGCAAGTGCTTTTTGAAACTTTTGTAAATATTCTTTCTCTTCTAAAACGTGTTGTGGATCAATTTGAGTTGATGTTTTTTGAGGTTCTTTTTGGTACTTCAATACTACTTTTTTATGTTTCAACACATTTAAACTAGCATTGTTGGCCACAGAAAACAAAAAACTCTTGGCCTTTTCAAAACTTACTGTTTTACAATTTTCCCAGAGTTTTAAAAAGGCATTTTGAACATTGTCGTTGGCATCTACCGCATTACCAAATTTATAATAAACAAAATCATGCAAGTCTTTAGCATATTTTTGATGTATTTTAGCGAAAATATGTTCTTCACATACATGCTTATGTAAGGATTTGCTCATAAGTAGATTTCATACAAATGTAAAAAAAATCTTAGTTATGGTAGGAATAATTAGATTTAGATTGTTTTATATATATAAATGAGAAGATGATGCAGATGAAAAATACATTAAAAACCAGTTTTATAGTTCTTTTAATTTTATCAATGACCTCGTGTTATGAGAATGAAACTGTTATTATAGATGAAAGTGAGGAAAGCAATTTGCGTTTTGATGATGAACTTACTACATTAATGAAATCGGTTACTTCTCATGATGCTAGCTTTGATGATTTTATTGATGGCAGCCATTGTTTTAGTTTGAAATACCCTTACCAAGTTGTTATTCAAGAAGAACTATTAGACATTCAATCTGATGATGATTTACAAAACTTAAACAATACTGAATCAGAAATAGAAATTGTTTTTCCAGTAGCGATCAATCTTGTTAATTTTGAAAATCATACTGTTTTTACGCAAACTGAATTTGAAACTTTAAAACAAATGTGTGATGATGGGTTGATGTACGAGGATAATATCAATTGTGCCGATTTTATTTACCCAATGGAATTAGCAATATATAATACACAAACAAGAAGATTTGATAAAGTTATATTTAATTCCAATAAAAATACATTTAGCTTTTTAAATAGACTTGACAGCAACTCTATTTTTGAGGTAGTTTACCCTGCTAATATTTTAATGTTTCAAGAAGAGCATTTTAGTATTGATAATAATTTCAGTTTAACTACTCACTTTAAGATTGCACTCAGTACTTGTGGAATGGAAGATTAGTTAACTATGTGAAGTAAACAAAAAGCCTGGAATCTAAGATTTCAGGCTTTTTGTTAATATAAAATGTACCGGTTAGATTATGGACTTACAAAGTTTAATCCAACATTAAAGAATAAAGGATTTTCTAAATTGTTTATCATCCCAAACTCTTGGTTTCCGAAAAATCCTCTAAAAAAGTCTGTACTATCTGCTAATTCGTCTGCGTCATAAGACCAATCCATTCTATAACCTGCTTGGACGCTCGCCCAAATGTAACCAGATATTTTGGTCTGAAACTCTAACTTGGGTCTAACTTCTCCTCTTCTAATTTCGTAAGAATTTCCGTTTACAGAATATTCATCAATGTGATAACTCTGTCCTTCCAAATCAAATCCAGCTAATAGCAATGAATTTTTACTGATGTTATATCTTAAATAAGCTCTTGCAGGAAACAAAATTTCGGTTCCCCATTTTCTGTTTTTTGAAGTCCAATCAAACATAATTACAGGTACATAATTTAAGTTACCAACTCTGTAGGTTCTTGAAACACCTATTCCCCATCTATAATAATCGTTTATTCTTCTACCATAAACAGCAGCTGCACTATATTTAACTGTGCTTAAAGGCTGAAAGCTGTCTAAGGCATAATTTCCGCTTAAATCTAACTGTCCTTGAAATACTATAAATTCAGTTTCGTTTAAAGGAAAGAAAAAAGTATTGGTCCAATTTAAATTTCTCAGTCCGTCTTCATTTAAAATTTTACCTAAACTTCTTGCCTCATTTCCGTTTGGTAAGAGAATTGGAGTTCTTGGAGAAATTGGTGCTTCAACAACGTCATATCGGGTGTCCATAAAATTTATTCCCGATTGCCAAACAAAACTACTTTTTGAAATAATAGGTATGTTAGTATTGAAGCGAAAACCCCCTGTAGATTTTACTGTTCCTTTTTCATTAATGGTCGGATCTTCTTCATCTACGTCAAAACCTGTTCCACTGGATTCAGGAAAAAGAACATTAGAAAATTCGTAACGATAAGGCATTTGTGCATCAAAACTAATTCCGATAAATTTTTGAGGACTCATTCCTGAGATAGTTGGTTTTGCGTAGCGCTTTACTGGTGTATCATCTTCCAACTCAAAATTATCATATTTACTATAATCCTCTTCTTCTTCTTCTTCTTGAGCTGCGGTTGTGAAAATACTCACAAAAAATAAAGCGAGTAGATATGGAATGTGGTAGTTGTGTTTCATTTATTCTCTTTTTATAAACTAGAAAACCTTTAAGATTTAAATTATCTCAAAGGTTTTCGTAATTATGTTAAATTTTTATTTTTTCTTCATTGTTAGTCTGCGCCATGTATCGGATCTACCAAAGGTTTTCACTCCAACATAACCGCGAATTTCCATAGCATTCTCATCCTTCATGTTAATTACACAACTATAGGTTGTTCCATTTTCTGGATCGTAAATAGTTCCTTCTTCCCATACACCATCTCCCTGATAAACAAAGTCTTTTAGTATTCTATAACCGCGTAAAGGTACATTTTGCATACTTTCGTCTGGGTTGTTTTTGTCTACTTTAGGCTCCCCTGTTTCTGGGTCTTTAGCTTCTTTTAGCCATACTATTTTACCATAGTATTTGTCATCTATTTTATCTATTTTTACTTTAGCTTTTCCGTGTCCAGGTTCCCAAACTCCAACAATATCATCTGCTTCTTGAGCAAATGCAAAGTATCCCATTAAACAAAAAGCAATTAAAAAAATCTTATTTTTCATAGTAATTATTATTTAGTTTATTTTCTAGTTTCAATTTCAAAGGTGACTTGTAAGTTAAATACAACGTCTTCATAAAAATCCTCTTGTAACATATCAAAGTCTCCTACAAACGTAATGCGTTCATCATTTATTGCAACATCTACCTCTTCTTGAGCATCTGCTACCTGTAAGTCGTAGCTCTTATCTGTTTGAATGTTGGTTTCCAACAAGCCTATGCGGTTCATGCTGCTGTATTTAGACTTCATTTCCATGACCATTTTCCCAATTTTTGGGTAATCAATACCTGACTTTGGCTGGATATTGATGCTAGTAATTTTAGCCTTTTCTAAAATAATTTCACCTTCAATTTCGGGAAATAATTCTTTTAAAGTAAACTCCCATGTTGCAGTTGATGTATTAGATCCTTCAAAAAGGGGACCAACTGCTTTTAAATCTAAAACAGGAGTTGTAATTACATGTTTTTCTGTTTCAACAGAGCAGGAAGTAGTCATTAATAGCATTAAAAATGCTAAGCATCCTGATAATTTAAATTTTATATTCATTGTTAATCATTTTAAACAAATCTATATAAAATTATTTTATTTTTTGCAATTCAACAAAAAATAGGCTGTTTTTTTTTGATATGAATAATCTAAGACTTCTAAAATGAGATTAGTCAGCTTATTTTTGATAAACCCTTTCTCCAGAAATATAAGTTTCAATTACTTTTAAATCAGGTACTTTTCTAATTTCAATATCCATTAAATCTTCATCCAAGACTATAAAATCAGCAAATTTACCTTCCTCTAAACTCCCTTTTTCTTGTTCTTCAAAATTAGAATATGCAGCCCAAATGGTCATTCCACGCAAAGTTTCCTCTCTACTTAATGCGTTTTGTGGTTGAAAACCCCCTTCAGGATATGCATTTACATCTTGTCTGCTTACTGCTGCATAAAAAGTAAGCATAGGATTTACCTTTTCAACTGGAAAATCTGTCCCTAAAGGCAAAACTCCAACTTGGTCTAGTAGCTTCTTGTAAGCATAAGCATGTTTAATTCTTTTGCTTCCTAATCTGTCTTCCGCCCAATACATATCACTAGTGGCATGTGTGGGTTGAACGGAAGGTAAAATGTTTGTGTTGAAATAGGCAAAATCTTTTTCATCTAAAACTTGTGCATGCTCTACTCTCCAGCGTCTATTTTCCTGATTTCCTATTACCTTTTGATAAGTTTTTAAAACACTAAAGTTGGCAGAATCTCCTATTGCATGAGTATTCATCTGAAAATCTGTTTGCGCTATTCGCTCTGCTAATGCTTGGAAATCTTCATTGGAGATAACCATACTTCCAAAATGTCCTTCGTGATCTGAATAGCTTTCTTTAAGTGCTGCACCACGAGAACCCAAAGCTCCGTCTGCATATACTTTTACAGAACGTACATTTAGCTTGTCAGTTTTGTATGGTGGTTTAGACAAATAGTAATCTAAATCTGCTTTATTATTTCTCACCATGGCATAGAGCCGAATTTTCATTTCGTCTTTTTGCTGCAATTGGTCAATAGTTTCAATTACATTTCTAGGTAATCCTGCATCAGAGATGGTAGTCAAGCCGTAAGATAAACAAACTTGTTCTGCTTCGACTAAGGCTTTTGTAACATTAGCTGGAGTAACATCAGGAAAACTTTGAAACACCAACCCCATCGGATTATCAATTAAAATTCCTGTTAGTTCGCCTTTTTCATTTTTAATAATAGATCCACCGCTTGTTTCTGTATCATTAGTTATTCCTGCTAATTCCAAGGCTTTTGTATTGCACAACATGGCATGACCATCTATCCTAGACAAAGCGATAGGTGTGTCGGGAAATAAGATCTCTAAAGTATCTTTAGTAGGAAATTCTTTGGTTGGCCATTTGTTTTGATCCCAACCTCTACCTATAATGTAAGCAGTATTTTCCTTTTTCTGGAAAGCCTGAATACGTCTTATTACTTCTTCAAAACTATCTGAATCTGACAAATTTACTCGCTGCATCTGCATTCCTAGATTATATAAATGAGCATGTGCATCAATTAAACCTGGATAAATATATTTACCTTCTTTCTGTTCATGATTTGCTGAAGAATATTTTTCAAGAATAGCCTCGTTGTTTCCTGTAGCTATAATTTTTCCATCTTTTACCGCTAAAGCTTCTTTAGTGCTAAAAGCTTTATCTACTGTATAAATTTTAGCATGAGATATGATAAGGTCTACTTCTTCTTTTGAAGTACAGGAGATAAAAATGAATATATGTGCAAGTAAAAATAATTTGAGATAACATCTATTTAGCATTGTTTGATTTTTAGGCTAAATATAAAAACTAAAGTTCGTTTAGAAAATATGTAGTAGCATTTTCTTAACCGAAAAACATTCAAGCTTTTCTAGATTATGCAAATTTGATTTTGAAAAGTCATTAAGAAAACAAAATTGCTTTTTTTTTTAATGACACTGTGAATGATTTGCATAGTTTAGCTATGGAAATTATGATCAAGAAAATTAAAAGGGAAATGAATGCGTTATATAGCGACTTTTAATTGTCAAGTTGGTATCATTTCATAATAGCAACTTTGCACTAGCAAGAAGTTAACAGTAAGCTAACTAGAACGACATTTCTTATAATATGACAATTGTAATATGGACTTTTTTAAGTAATTTGTCGACAAAAAACAAGACATATGAAAATTGAAAATTATCAAAAATGAAAATACTAGCAGCAATATGCCTTTCATTTCTTTTTGCGTCCTGCAATGAAAACAAAATATCCCAAGTGGACTTTTTGGTTGGGACTTGGAAAATGGAGGGAAAAGAACAATACGAATTTTGGGAAAAGAATCAAAAAGGTGAACTTATTGGAAACGCATATAAACTAGTGAACAATGAAAAGTCTATCGCTGAAACATTGAGCATTAAAAGTGTCGGGAAACAGGTAATATACGAAGCAATAGTTTTCAATCAAAATGATGGAGAAACAATTGAATTTATAGAGGTCAGTATTTAATTGCTTATCTTTAGAGGCAACAAATACTGTAAATTATGGACTTATTTAAAGGTCAAAATCTTCTAGAGTTCTCTGAACGCTTTAAATCTGACTTGGATTGTAAGGAATA
>Ga0307933_1001005_pt1 | contig 24265 bp, 24 predicted proteins | sample OrgLakmetageno88_FD_201811 | JGI IMG/M metagenome (GOLD analysis project Ga0307933, IMG submission 201811) | Saline water microbial communities from Organic Lake, Antarctica - #88 | ecosystem: Environmental > Aquatic > Non-marine Saline and Alkaline > Saline | place: Antarctica: Organic Lake... | reverse complement strand
ACGGTATCGACCCCCAGGCATGGTTGGCCGACATTCTGGCACGCATCCCAGACTACAAAATCAACCGTGTCGATGATCTGCTGCCATGGAAAACCGCTCCATAGGGCGGTCAGACCGGACGCTTACTCAATTTCAGGCAGATGGCAATTTCATCCGTGAGGATTGAAATGGTCTTTTCCACACCATCTTGCCCTCCCGCTGAAAGTCCATACGCGTAAGCTCGTCCAAGTAGGACCCCACTAGCTCCTAATCCGAGTGCAATCACAATTTCACTACCTCGGCGAAAGCCCCCATCAATCATGACGCAAAAATCGGAGCCTACTGCTTGTCGAATTTCTGGAAGTTGGGTGATCGTCGATGAAGCATAGTCCAGTTGCCGCCCGCCATGGTTTGAGATCACGATTGCGTCAGCCCCGCAATCTTGGGCCTTTTTGGCGTCATCTGCTGAAAGGATACCTTTAACTACGAGGCGTTTTTTCCACTTCTTTCGTAGCCACTTCACGTCGTCCCAAGTGAGCGACGGATCAAGACGCCTGGAGAGGTTGGAAGCCTGCTCCAAAGCCCCAGAACCAAATTCAGGGTACTTTGCAAGGGCCTCAACGTTTGGCGATCCCGTCCTCAACATATCTAGACACCATGCCGGCCGCTGCATCATAGAAAACAGCAACGGTGCATTGAGCTTTGTAACTGCACGAAATCCATTGCGAACATCCTTCTCACGAACGGACGTCACGGACGTATCAACCGTGAGGTATAGAACCTCGACCTCAGCATCTAGTGCCGCTTGTAAGAGCTCCTCAACGAAAGATTTATCCCGATCCATGTAGAGTTGGAAATGCAGGTCGCCGCCAACTTTGTCATGTAGGGTTCCAATCGATGAAATTGAGAATGTCGACAGGCAAAGAGGAATGCCCTTCGCTTTGGCTGCTTCAGCAACTTTGATCTCACCTTGCCCTCGATATAAACCCAAGAATCCCACAGGACCCAACATGAATGGAAGCGCATGATCTGCTCCCAGAAAGTGACATCCTAGTGTTGGGTTTTCAGTTGTGCGCAAGACATGTTGCGTCAGTTCCCAGTGTTTAAAATCACTGCGATTGCGGCCCGCTGTAATTTCAGAAAAAGCACCCCCATCGATATAGTCAAAGAAGATTTTTGGCAGGCGTCTTTTTGCAGCGAGCCTTTGGTCTTCGATATTTACGATCACGCCCATACGGCTCGCTCCTTTGGTCTAGTTATCTGGTCCGTGGCCTCAAATGAAGCCGTCTCTTTGTTTCTGCTACGTTTTCGCATCAATCAGAATCATTGTCTTGATACCTTCTGCCTTCCCCGCAGAAATCTGTTCATACGCAGCGGGAACTTGTTCGAGAGAAATCATTGGGCCTATTAGGGCGGCAAAGTCATTTGGATAGATTTCGAGCATGCGGACGGCCTCAGTTAGCTCGGTCGAAAATGCATGACAGCCCACTAAGGCGATTTCTCGCTCTACAAGATGGGCAGGGTTCAAAGTAAATGAACCCTGCCCAATCCCAACGAGAGCAAGAGACGCTCCTGAAAGTTTGCTTATTAGTTGTGATATCACGCCAACATTCCCGGTCGTGTCGATGATGTGGCGGACAGGTTTTAGGGTCTGATTGTTGAATTGATCGAAGGTACTAAGATCAACCGGACTTGCTCCCGTCAAACTGAAGATATGTGCCTGGCGATCTTGATTGATATCGCTGATCAGCAACTTCCGTTCATCAATGAGGTCTGCCGCCACTGCACAGAGCGCGCCTATTGGACCGCAACCTACAATCAAAATCGGGCTGTCCTTTGGCGCATTCAACTTTGCAAGTGCATGAAGCGCAACTGCCAAAGGTTCTGCGAGTGCTGCAACATCCAAACGTGCTTCGGGTTTGCATTTGACGAGGAGACGCGCTGGCAGAGTAATGTATTCTGCAAATCCACCATCTATGGCTTCTCCGATAAACCCAAGCTTGTCGCAGAGATGTTGGTGAACAGATCGGCAGTTTTGACATTCACCACAATAGATGCGCGAGTCGACGGCAACACGATCCCCTATTTTGAAACCACTGACGTTACTTCCGGCACTCTCGATGACGCCTGAAAATTCGTGTCCGGCAATCGATGGCTTACGTGTGATCCATTGCCCCGTTTTGAAATTGTGTATGTCAGATCCACAGATACCTGCATATGCGACCTTCACACGAACTTGCCCAGCCTCGGGTACTGATGCCATCGACACTTCTTCAAAGCGAATATCTCGCTTGTCGTGAAGCCGTGCAGACTTCATAGGATTAACCCGCCAGTTACAAAGTGCAATCCTTGAAAGTTGATTGATTCAGTCTGCCGAGTTTTGAAAAAGTGGATCATTTTGTACTAAGTCCTAGACGGATTTATGCGACGGAGAAGTTCTGTAATCTGATTTGAACCCGATGTGGGCTCACTTCCACATATGGCTATAATCGAGAATGCGATGGCTGAAGATGTGGGATTGTGCCTGTCTACGCCACTTCGAAGATTCATCACTAAAGCGGGGCACATTGCCAAGGCGGAGCGCAATGTTTGCTGCCAGGAACTCGGGAGCATGCCACGTAAGGCAAGCTCTTTTAAAAAAGGCCGCCAGAAACACTCAATCTTTGCGCTTAGCAATCGTTCTCGAATCCGGCTGGGGGCCCAATCACTATCGATAAACAGAGTTCCGTCTTCATACTTTGCGACTACTTGAAACTCTGCCTCCGCATCCTTGGAATCGTACAACCAAAGTGGATGCGCAAAGACATTGTGAAACGTTGCCTTGGCCTCTGCGAGGAGCGACGGAATGTGTTCTCCAGCAAACGCTGGATCAAAGTAGGACAGTTTTGGTTGGGCTGTATCAGTTTCGAACCATACATTTGCGTTATGAGCATCCCCATGCGCCGTGAAGCCTCCGGCATCAGCCAGGTTTACTGGGTCTAGATAATGAGTAGCTGCATCAAAAATTTGACCAAAAGTCGACACCATGCGTTGATCATTGATAACAATTGATGCTGTTGATAACGCCTCCCAACTGAGATTTACGCCCGGAAATTGAAAGGCCCGACCCACGTAAAACCGTTTGTATCGACCCCCTGGAGTTCGTTTCGTGTCGGGATCGACCATTCGCTCAAAAAATAAGTGATGTATAGGTTCTTCAGAGACTTGCTTAGAGGACACCGGATGGAGAGTCCGGATTGCGACCTCTAATATCTGTTGATTTAGCACCTCTTCAGCGTTGGCTGCAAGTACTTCGCTTTCATCATCAGGAACCATGTCCAGCGACAATAACACATCAGAAAAGCGCTTATCGTCGCGCCTTTTGTAGACCAATATTTGTTCTCCAGGTAGCGTCGAGGTCATGACCGGCATGTCGATTGGGAGCCCTGCATCTGCAATAATCTCCGCACGATAGTATTCACCCTTCATGTCCTCCTCACCCTCTTCTTGATGAAACTTGAAGAAGAAATCCGAGCCATTCGATTGAAAGAACCCGTTGAGAGAGTTAAGTGAATACTGATCTTGATTGATACGAAGGCCATTGATCTCAATATTGAAGACGTCGTGAAGAAAAGAGGTCAACTCAGAGATTGCTTGCTCAGCATCAGTCATTGCCAACTTGCGAATTATAGCTGTGCGTGAAGGTAGAGCAGATGTCATCTTATTTCTTTCCGAGGTATTTTGTTCGCATATCTGACACCGCATTAGCATGCGCATCGAAGCCTTCATATGTAGCCAAGATATGGGCATTTCTTGCCATTTCAGGGTACGCTGGCTTAGTTACGTACCCGATAGAGCTACATTTTACAAAGTCATGGACTGATAGTGGACCATATGTCCGAGCGCCTTGGCTCGTTGGTAAAACGGCATTCGGACCAAGTGCAAAATTGCCAATGGAGACAGGCGTATGAGGTCCCATCAAGATTTCGGCCGCTTCAGTTATGTGACAGAGGTGTTCGAACGGCTCTGTTGAAAGCAATTCCAAATGTTCAGGCGCATAATCGTTGATGAACTTATAGCTCTCTTCCAAAGAAGACGTGAGGATGATCCCTCCTGTGGAACCCGACAAGACCGGCTTCGAGAATTCAACGCGTTGATCTCCCATTTGTGCCCAGTGTTCTGGTAACGCAGCGAGAGCTTCTTCAGCTACTCTGCGAGAATGAGTAACAAGATACGCAGAGCTATCTGGCCCATGTTCAGATTCAATCAATAGATCGAGCGCCGCGAGTCCGCCGTGGACGCTTTCATCTGCAAAAATAATAGCCTCTGAGGGGCCAGCCGGTAGTCCGGGATCAATGATGTTAGAAAGCTGGCGCTTGGCTGCGACAACCCATGGGCTGCCCGGACCAACAATTTTCAATGCTGGCTTTACGGTCTGTGTTCCGTATGCAGCCGCTGCCACGGCTTGTGCACCACCGCTCTTGTAAACTGTTTCAACACCGGCGATACGCGCGGCTACGAGTGTGGCTGCATCGACTGACCCATCAGGTGTAGGTGGCGTAAAGATGGCTAGGTTCGGAACCCCGGCGACGACAGCAGGAACGGCAGTCATCATTGTCACAGATGGGAATGCGCCCTTCCCTCTTGGAACGTAGAGAGCTACCGACTGAATTGGGGTGTATCGGTCTCCAGCAAAAGCCCCGGGTTGAATTTCTTTAAGCCACATCGCCTTGGGTTTTTGTTCTTCGTGAAATGTGCGAATATTTTGGATGCCATACTCAATGGCTACCATCACCTCTTTGTCGACGCTTTTAAACGCAGCATTAAACTCGGCCTCACTCACTTTGAGTGTAGCTTGGGTCAGAGGCTTAGCGCCATCAAAGTTCTGACCAAACCGCACGAGTGCAGCATCACCCTCTTCTTTGACGGCGGCGATAATGGGTTGAACTTTTTCCATAAAGCTTGAAAGATCTGCCTCGGACCGTTTCATTAGAGCAGCATAGCTTTCAGGGCTTAGTTTGGCGACTTCATGAAATGAGATAGATGACATATTGAGACGGCCTTTCTGTCGCCTTTCGGCGATTGGTTATTTTGATTTGAGGAATATTTCCAAACCCACGATTTTGTCGAGGATGGTGATGGCAATCAGTGCAACAACAATGAACACGACCGACACAGCAGCCAGGTCTGGAGTAATGATTGATCTGATCGAATTGTAAATTTGAACGGGTAATGTGACGATACGCGCATCGACCAACAGCAAGCTTACAAGGAATTCGTTCAAGGAGAGAATGAACATCAGAAGTGAGCCTGTGATCACGCCCGGTGTTACCGCAGGAAGAGTGACGTTGAAAAAAGTTTGAATCGGGCCCGCACCGCAGCTTTGGGCAGCTAGCTCCAAGTCTGGATCCAATCCAGCAGCGCTTGATGATACTGCCCAAATCATAAACGGGAGGTTTATCACAGATGTAGCGACACCAACTGGCCAAAGGTTGCCAAGTAGTCCGGCATCACCGAAGGCCAGCATCAAGCCAATACCTGATCCAATGAGGGGGATCGTGAATGGTAATAACAGATAGGTTTGTATTGCGATGCCGCCCTTAATGCGGTATTTGGAAAGAGCAATTCCTGCCAAGGTACCTGTTGGCAACGATACCAGAACGCAGATTGTGGCGACCTGAAGAGATCTAAAAAACGCGTCTCGTAAGTCTTGTTCACCTAGGATTTTTCCATACCATTTGAGAGAGAAGCCCTCAGGAGGGAATGCAATGATATTGCCAGATGTTACCGAGGCTCCCAATACTACAAATGTAGGTGCGGAAAGCGTTACAATGGAGATAATGACCAGGGTCCAAAAGACGGCCCTCTGTCCGATTGGTTGGTTCATTTATTGTTACCCCCGAGATCCAAGGTCCCTGCACCAAACACAGTAAATATAACGCCAACTAGCATTGAACCGATGGCGATCAGGATAATGGCGAGCGCGGCACCGAAGCCTTGATCCGATGTCCGGAAGAACTGATCATAGATTGCATTTGCAATAAAGTCTTGCGATCCACCTCCCAAAATGGCGGGCATGGCAAAATCTGTCAAGGAAAGGGTTAACACAACCAACCCCGCTCCCACTAAACCTGGTTTTGCCATTGGAATGACTACATAAATCATAGTTTTGATCCAAGACGCACCCAGAGATCCGGCAGCAGCTTCAATCTCTTCCGGAATTGCTGTCATGGCTGGAGCAAGCATTAAGACTGCGAATGGCAACATGTATTGCACCAATCCGAACAAAACGGCTGGGTAGTTGTACAAAAGTCGCATTGGTTCGACCCCGACCAGCCCTAACACATCGTTCACGATACCTTGGTTGCCTAAGAGGATCAGCCACCCATATGCACGGACAACCTGTCCAATAAAGAATGGCAAGAAAAGTGCGATAAGAAGAAATTTACGGAGGCGTGAGCTTGGCGTTCGCACCATCGTATATGCGTATGGGAATGCCAAACAGAGTGTAATTACAGTGACAATAAACGCTCCCAACAGGCTGCGCCAAATGATTGTGAACGTGAAGCTCTCAGAGAGGGCGCGGGTGTAATTTTCTAAAGTCCAGTAATCAGAAAACTGAAAAGTAGTTCTATCCAAAGTCCTAAGAGACGAGTCACCGATGTAGAGCAGCCCAACGACAAGTGTTCCAACGAGAACCATCGCAGGCATGAGCATCAGATATGGCGTGTATTTACCACCGCCGTTTGGTAAAACAGCGGCAAAAGCACGCTCTAAAACGTCCATGATGCGCCATGACGTTGGATACGAATTGCGATAGTTATGCGTCATGTCGTCCGATCTTAGAGTTGGATTATGGGCGCCAAACTAAGGGCGCCCAGTCTTGCGATAGAGTTACCCCTAGCCCTGCATGATCTGCTTGAACTGGGAGAACCATTCGCTCTGGTTCTCGACCTGAACTCTGCCCGAGATACGGATGAGGCGTTCAAAATCTGCTTCAGTCGTTGGGTAAGACGGATCGCCTGCAAGACCTTCTGGTGGCGTCAGTCCAGGAACAACACCAGGGAGACCAAGTCCATCTAACCAAACCTGTTGGGCTTCCTGTGTTAGTGCAGAATTGATGTACTCTTTTGCCCAATACAGATCATCCTCGGAATGACCTTTAGGGATCCAAAGACCGTCTGTATCGAATTTTGAACCTTCGACTGGCACTGTCCATGCAATGTCTACGCCATTCCGTTTTGCACCCAGAGCGTTTGTAGAAATTGTGCATGCAGCATCAATTTCGCCGTTCTGGAACCAAGCTACAAAATCTGGATCTTCGCCAAGAAGTGGATTTTGTTCCTTCATCTGCGTCACGAAGTCCCAGCAAGGTTCCATAGCATCAGGGATGCCGTCAAGAGAGCCACCACCAGCAACTTGAGCAGGAAAGTGGAAGCCAATGCCGTCATTGTAGAAGGCTACGCGGCCCTTGAATTTTGGATCCAGCAGGTCGTGATATGACGCTGGTGGGCCATCTGGGAATGCTTCAGGACGATACGCCAGAACGTAAACGTACCCGTAGGTGTTCACGATTGGGTAGCCTTCAACGCCAACTGGTTTTGCAAGGTCAGTTGTGTTTGCAAGGTTCGAGAGATCAGATAAATCTTCACAGACGCCACGCAATGCAGACTTAGTTGCATTGGTTGTCGTATCCCAATTGATATGAATCGGCGGCGTGCGATTTTGCGCAACCGCCGCCCAAACTTTAGGCTGAATCTCGTTATCTTCTGTCAGGTCGTGGATAATACGTATTCCAGTCCGCTCAGTGAATGGGTCAGATACACCATTCTTAAGAGCTTCAACCCATGGACCGCCCCATGCACGAACAATTAGCTCTGAAGGTTTATCAGGCTCTGCAGCCCAAAGAATTGAAGGCGCAGCCAAAACGGTGCTGGCCGCACCTGCTGCAGCCGACGTCTTGAGCAATTGACGGCGACTAATTGGTTTCTTGAAAGTCATTGTATTCTCCCTGTTAAGGTTACACTCGATTTTCCGAGCAATTTTAATCCGCGACAAAGACATGTAGATCGCGACTTTCCCATCCGATGTGGACGGATCTTCCCAACTCGTGAGTTGCGAAGTCGTTCTGATCATGGTGAAAAATGCGGAATGGGTCCGAGCTCAGCTGCGGAACTGAAAGTTCGTAAAGCAACCGTTCACCCTCAAAAATCACGTCAGTAATGGCGGCTTCAAAGACCATGTCCAGCTTAGCCAAATCAGCTTTCTCAGCGCTGATCCGAATTTGCTCAGCACGCACAGCACAGCGAACAGCAGCCCCATTCAAGGCCTTTTCAGAACCACTGCGCATGACACCGTAAAGGGTAGTGCCCCCGGACTTGACCGTAGCCGTTTCGTCAGTGAGGCGCTCTAATGTGCCGGAGACGACGTTGGTGACCCCAATGAAGTCAGCAACGAACGGATTACCGGGCGCGCGGTACATTTCGGTGGGGGACGCGTCTTGTTGTATTTTGCCGCCATCCATGACGAGAATTTGATCTGAAACAACCAAAGCTTCGCGCTGATCATGGGTCACGTTTATCGTTGTAACACCTAGCTCTTTCTGAATGCGTCTGAACTCCAACTGCATTTCTTCGCGAAGCTTTCTGTCAAGCGCTGCCAAAGGCTCATCTAAGAGAAGTAAGTCCGGTTCGAATACGAGTGCACGCGCGATGGCAACACGTTGTTGTTGTCCGCCAGACAACTCGTTGATGCGGCGGCCTTCAAAACCGTCCAATCGCACTAACTCTAGAAACTCAGAAACACGGTTTGACAACTTAGTTGCATCGAAGCGGCGCATTTTAAGTGGAAAGGCTACGTTTTCTGCCGCCGTCATGTGTGGGAACAGAGCAAGTTTCTGGAACACCATTCCAATTGATCGCTTGTTGGGGGCTACCGCCCTTACCGCTTGGCCATTGATGGAAATTTCACCCTTTGTCGGGTTGAGGAATCCTGCAATCATTCGCAACAAAGTCGTTTTGCCAGAACCTGATGGCCCCAGAATTGTCAGAAACTTCCCATGTTCCAATTCAAATGAGGCATCATTCACGGCTTTAAAGTTGCCAAACTGCATATCGACATTTGAGGCTGATACAGCAGGAGTGGTATTTGATTTCACAGTGCTTGCCTTGTCGACTAGTTTAATTCAAGGAATCGCCTGACAAGTGCCATTCGATATGTCTATACATATAGAGACGGTTGGATGTACTTATGTCAAGAGATGAGTCATCAGGAATTCATTTAAACTGAGTGCTCCTGTCTGATCAGGGCAATCGCATTTGACCTAAACGTGTATCAGGAGCAAAACTGCGGGCAACATGGTCCGCTATGCGTTTGTGGCGCTGTGTCTATTGTTTGCTCAAACTTGGCAGCGTTGGCGGACGATTTGGGCAAGGTGTGGCACGGGCCGGGCTCCGCTGATGTTCAATCTGTCGCCGAGATAGTCCCAGAAAGAGACTTCGAGTTTGTTGCATGTCTTGACCAGCGATAGGAATGTGTCGCGGCAATCGCGGCCGATATCGCTGCGGGTGCCACCACTGACCTTGCGTTTGGTGACCTGACACCGAATGTCGTTTTCGGAACCGTTGGTGTGGAGAGGTATCAGCGGGCGGTCGAGCACCATCAGCAGTTCTGCCTTGTTGGCATGCAATCGCGCCAGCAGCCGGTCGAGAGTGACAAAGCCGGTGCGGCGCCGGAATATCCGGTCAAAACGGGCCCGCAAGACCACCCGGCGTTTAGGGTCGGGATCCCGGCAATACGCCTTGAGGGCGTCATAGTAGCGCCAGATCAGCTTACGTTGTTGCTGCTGGGCGAGGCGGTGCGGCGCGGTGAGGGTGTTGAGTTTGTGGACAAGCCGTTCTGCGTGGACCCAGCATAATGCGTGCCGGCCGACATTGAACTGGCCGGCATCGTCGCTGACGATCACTGTGTCGCCAAGCAGGCCATGCGCCTTGACGCTGCCCCAAAGCGCGCCCTCGGTGGCAATCTGCGTGGGATCGGGCGCGACCTTGAGCGCGCTGATGCCAAGCTGGTCCAGATGCGCCTGCCAGGCTGCCTGATCGGCAAACTGCTTGTCGTCCGCCTCAGCCAGCAGCCGGATCGCCGGACTGCTGAGTGAACGGCGGCGCATATAGGCAAGCGCCTCGGCATTGATCACGTAATCACCGTGACCGGCGCGCAGCAGTTCCAGGAAGTTCACGCGGCTCTTCGAGCCGGTCGTGCCAAACCAGGCGAAGTGATCATTGCCGATCTGGGTGCAGACCCCATTCCTGGCCTTGTGACGCGCCCCGGTATCATCGACCGTCACCCAGGCAGCCGTTTCGAGGCCAGCGCGCAACACATCGCGCGCTTCCTCCATGAAGCTGTCTTTCCCATCGATCAGCAACCGCACCACCTGGCGCTTGGAGATCGCGATGCCGATCGCGTCAAGCAGCGTGACCATCCGCGCCACAGTGACCTGCCCCTGATGATACTGGGCAAGAACGAAGCGGCGCAGATGTGGCCCGAAATGGCCGTCGATGCCGTCCGGCAGCGGTGCCACCACGGCGCGTCCATCCGGCGTGATCCAGCGCTCACGCCGGAACCGGATCACCGCGGGCTGCAGCACAAGGTCCTGAACGAGAAAATCTTGATACCCCTTGAAACGGGAGCCCTTCGGAACCTCGGCTTCGATAACACGATCATCGACGATGTCCGGTGCGTGTTTCTTCTTGCCGCGTCCCCGGCGCTTCCCGGCACCACCCGGGCAGGCCTTCTGCTTGCTGGCCTCTTCCATTCCGCTAGGCTTGCCGGGCTTGATATCCGGTCGGCCCTTCAGACCTTTCAGCCGGGAAATCTCATCGCGTTGTTCGCCGATGGTCTGCTTCAGGGACGCAACTTCGCCAAGCAGTTCCAGCACAAGTGCTTTCAGATCGAAATTCGACAGATCATCGAGGGCATGAGAGGATGGCTTGACCATCGCTCGATAGAGACAGAAATCGCCAGGCTTGTGAATCCCACCCCAACCAGATGAGTCAATTCGACGCAACAACGACGTGACCCGCAAACCTCAACTTGCCCAAGGTTTTGCCCCTGTTACCTAAATGTTCGTTAACCGTTTGATAAGGCTATAATAAACGCATCATCCCAACTGGCCCTTTTGAGCTTTATGGAGAGCGAGCCCTTGGAGATATCACGTCGCGCGATGTCGAGAGCGCGGCGGCGCAGGATGGCGATGTTGGCAGGGCCATTATCCTTCCAGTTGCGGGCCGCGTCCTCCCTGAACGATACGTCAAGTTGCCAATGTAGGGCATTTTCGATCTCCCAATGGGCCCAGACCGTGGCCATGAAGACGGCGGGTGCAGGCACCCATGACAGGTCAAAGTAGCGGTTCTCGGTTTGCACCTTGCCGGAGGTTTCTCTATGGGCCTCAATCCGCCCAAATGCTTTTAACCCAGGGAATTCATGTTTCTCTGCCAGTCCTTTAGCCGAAACCACTAGGCCCGTTCGGGTTTCCTTGCGGCCATGCCCCGTCTCCTGCTGCCGCACAGCCTGGTGGTTTATCTTGACCTCGCCAAAGCAGGATCGGGCGTCGGAGAGAAGCGAATCCTGGTTAGCTTTCAGCGCCAGGCATTAGTCGCCTCCACCGTCCATGATCGCTGCAACCGTGCGGCGATTGCAGTGCAGCGCATCCGCGGTCACAACCCTGCCCTTGAGCGCGATCAGGCCGAGCACCTCAAGCCCTGCGACCAGTTCGCGACAATTATCGGCGGCCACCGTCGCAAACGTCAAACGAAGGCGAGATGCATAGGCAGACACCATCACCCGCGTCCGAGCACTCTCCCCCCTGTCGCGTGCGCCACGCAATGCCTTGTCATCGATGGCGATGACATCCCCCTCATGAAGAAGGGCCGCGACGTCAGCCAAAACCCGTCCGAAAGCGGCATCAAGAGCTTTGGGATCGATCATCCGAAACGCAGCGGAAAACGTGTCGTGAAACGGAATCGCGTGTTTGAGCTTCAGGAAGCCGTTGAAAACACGTTCTTTCGCGCGACCAAAAGCAGCCATCTCGGCACAACTCGTCGCGCCGCAGAGCACGGAAGTGAATTACTAACCGGCTGACGCCGGTAGCATCATTTGGAGGAATGTAATTCCAGATACTGCGTGATGATGTCGTCGGTTACATTTCCAGAGGTTGTCGAAAAGTATCCACGGGCCCAAAACCGCCTGCCCCAGTAGCGCTTACGCAACTCAGGGAACTCCATCTGGATGCGGCGTGACGAGCGGCCTTTGATGCGTTGCATGACATCGGATAGCGACAGTTTTGGCGGGATCGACAGGAACATATGCACATGGTCGCGTCCCAGCACGCCTTTCACGATATGGACGCCCATTTCCGCACAAGCTTGCATGATAATCTCGCGTATCCGCACACGCATCGGACCCTCCAGAACCTTGTTTCGATATTTTGTGACCCACACGACGTGGAACCTGTGGTAAAATCGCGTGTGCGCGGATGAGGAATAGCGCATGATCTTCTCTCCTAAATTTTGAAACCATACCGCCAAAGCGGGTTTCAAAATTCAGGAGAGAAGATCAATAACAGATTCGCTGAAGCGGACCGGCTAGAAGCCGGTGGTTTCGATCCATTAGGTGGAAAATGAAGGCTATGACGAGAAGCTCTCCGAGGTCGTGTCGCGCATTCTCTGCGCGAGGATCAGGAACGTCATCGAAGGCGGAAAGGAAGATGTCCACCGTGGCAGTGGGCTCGGCTCTGTTGCACAAATCCCATGAGGGATTCATCTCGTGAATCCAGCATGGTAGATGGGATGCATGATCAGACTTACACCCCGAACCTACAAGACCAAGAACTAGCCAGCCTACAATGAAGCGCTCAAGCGCCGTGGCTCGCTGACGATCTGGTTCGACCCCAAGATGAACTGGGAGGCCGCGCCGACAGGCAGGCGTGGCCGCCAGCAGAGTTACAGCGATGCCGCCATTCAGACATGCCTTTCCATGAAGGTGCTGTTTGGCATGGCGTTGCGGCAAACGATCGGTTTCGTCGAAAGTCTGCTACTGCTGGCCGGGCTCGACTGGACGGTGCCCGACTTCAGCACACTGTCCCGCCGCCAGAAGACACTGGCCGTGAACATCCCATATCGAGGCTCCAAGGGGCCGTTGCACCTGCTGATCGACAGCACCGGGATCAAGGTCGAAGGTGAAGGCGAGTGGAATGCACGCAAGCATGGCGGTCCGAAACGGCGCGTTTGGCGCAAGATCCACCTCGGGATCGACGAGGAAACGCTGGAGGTTCGGGCGGTCGAGATCACCGGGAGCCACATCGGCGATGCGCCGGTGCTGCCGGACCTGCTGGGCCAGATCCCGCCCCATCAGGAGATCGGCAGCGTCGCCGCCGACGGCGCCTATGACACTCGAAAGTGCCACGATGCGATCGCCGACCGTGGCGCCGACTGTGGCGCCGATCGTGGCGCCGACGCCGTCATCCCGCCCCGCAAAAACGCCAAGCCGTGGAAAACCGTCACCGCAGGGGCGGTGGCCAGAAACGAGGCCCTGCGAGCTTCGAAATACCTCGGCCGCGCGATCTGGCGAAACTGGAGCGGCTACCACCGCCGAAGCCGCGTCGAAACAAAACCTCTCGGGATCATGCTGCGCATAACCCTGTCGGTCAGCGGATGCACTGCGTGAAACTGCTGGGCCAGCGCCTCATGGCACGGAACTTCGAACGTCAGGTCGCGGAAGTCCAAGTCCGCATCGCCGTCATGAACGGTTACACCGCCCTTGGCATCCCTGTCACAGAGGCCGTGGGCTGAATCCGTCAGGGGAAAGGGGAACCTCAAACTTCAGAGGCTTTGTGCAACAGAGCCCGTGGGCTCCAAAAGATGAATCCCACATCCAGAATCCATCACGCCCTAAGCCGCAAGAGGTTCAGATCACGCCGTCAGTGCCAAATGCCATTCTCCTGCCTGTCAGATTGAAGCTAAGAACCCGCCGTCAACAGCAACACACTGGCCTGTTACATAGCGTGACGCATTGCTTGCCAAAAATATAATAGCCCCCTTGAGATCGGCAGCATCACCAAATTCTCGCATTGGGATTTTATCGAGCATAGCAGCCTGCCAGCTTTCATCTTGATAGAATGCATCGGTTAAATTGGTTCTGAAGTAACCGGGTGCTACGGCATTTACGCGAATTCCTTCGCTCGCCCATTCGGCAGACAACGCACGTGTCATTCCCAATAAGCCCGATTTCGATGATCCATAAGGAACGGCTGTTGGAACACCGACATAAGATGTAAGAGAGCACACGTTAATGATTGACCCCCCTCGCCCAGATGCGATCATATTTTTGGCCACTTCTTGAGCGCAAAAAAATGCACCTTTGAGGTTGGTATCGGAAACTTTGTCCCAGAGCAGTTCGTCTATATCAACGGACGGACAAACTTTTTCGTATCCGGCGTTATTGATCAAAATATCGATGCCACCAGCTCGTGTAACATATGCTCGAATAGCTGCCTTGGTTGATTTGGTATCGATTACATCAAGCTCCAATATCTCAACTTTGCCACCCACCTTCATAATCAAGGCTTTGGTCTCCTCCAACGACGTCAAAGTGCGAGATGTTATACCTACTTTAGCACCGGCCTCTGCGAGCCCAATTGCCATTGCTTGCCCAAGCCCACGGCTTGCACCGGTCACCAGTGCAGTTTTTCCTGATAGATCGAAGAGTGCCTGCAACATTCAATAAGCTCCTTGACTTTGCTGTCGTTATGTCTAGACATATTGCACGTACTTGGGCAACACAATTGAACCAACAGAGGGCGACATGGTAAATTTAGATAACCTCATTCGTAGCGCTCTTGATGGCATCGCACCATATAATTCAGGTCTCAGCCTACACGAAATCAAGACCAAATATGGAGTTGAAATCATTGCCAAACTTGCTTCTAATGAGAACCCACATGGACCGGCTCCAGAGGTCCTAGAAATTCTAAAACTTACGCCACCTGACATTTACCTGTATCCAGATTCTGGTGCCAACTTATTGCGAAGTGAGTTGGCTGAACACTTAGATATCACACCAGGGCGTCTCGTGTTTGGGAATGGGTCCGAGGAACTAATCTCGATTATTTGTCGCAGTGTTATTGATCCAGGTGACCGAGTTGTCACACTTTATCCTTCCTTTCCGCTTCACGAAGACTACGCAGTCATGATGGGCGCAAAAATTGAGCAAGTATCTGTTACTGAAGCCCTAGAAATTGATGTAGACGCCCTAATCGATGCAGCCTCTAGGCCTGCAAAAATGTTAATCTTTGCAAATCCAATGAATCCAGTTGGCTGTGCGCTGAGTCCTCCTGAGTTGCGACGAGTGATTGAGGCTAAGCACCCTGACACGCTGCTAGTTCTGGATGAAGCATACTACGAATACGCTATCTCTGGGGATTACTGCTCAGGTCAAGATATGCTGGAGGCGTCAAACGGAAACTGGATCATTCTGCGAACATTTTCAAAAGCTTGGGGATTGGCTGGACTAAGGATTGGCTTTGGCATTTGCAGCTCTGATGCGCTAAGAGCGGTTCTTGACCTGACAAGAACACCTTTCAATGTAAATGCTGTTGCACAGATGGCTGCTATTGCGGCTTTGCATGCGCAGGACTACATGACGACAAATATTGCGGTTATCAATTCTGAGAGGATCCGTGTTGAAAAAATCTTATGCAATCTAGGCTTCCAGGTCGCTCCGTCTCTCGGGAATTTTCTATTTTTTGATACACGCAAACCGTCCCAAGAGATGGCCGAAAGTTTGTTAGCACTTGGAACAGTAGTAAAGCCATGGAAGCAAGATGGTTTTAGCTCCTTCGTAAGAGTGTCAATTGGGTCTCGGACAGAAAACGACAAATTTGTAAACGATGTTCGCAAAGTTTAATCCGCCGAAAAGTAGTTTCAGCTCATGCTAATAGGGTTCTGTCGCAAAGATTTTGGGTTTGATGATTGCGCAGTATGATGCATCGCCGTAGAAGTTGATTTCGCAGGGCGCTGTTGCACGGACCCTGCCAGTTCTGTTAGGATGGCCCTATCTTGGTCGATTGGATGGCGCTGATGCCGCATAAGTTCAACGCATCGCGTCGTCATAAGTTTGAGAAGAGGCGGTATCGCATCACGAGCGGGCTGGCCTATAATGAAAGCCCGCGTCAACGTGGCGATGTGACGGTTTGGCTGAGCCCCAAGATGGCGGCTGCTTGGCGCGCAGAGCGCCGCAATGTGCGGGGTGGCCAGCCTGTGTATTCCGATCTGGCGATCACGGTCTGTCTGACGCTTGGCATGGTTTATAAGCAGCCACTGCGCCAAACTGAAGGTTTTGTGCGCAGCCTTGTCAAGCACACGGATGTGGATATCCGCGTGCCCGATTACTCTACCTTTTCACGTCGTGGCGCGGGGCTGTCCTTGCTGATGAAATCGCGCGCTGAGCAGGATAGCCCGATCCATCTCGTAGTGGATAGTACCGGCCTGAAAATCTTTGGCGAAGGCGATTGGCTGGAGAATAAGCATAAAACAAAGCCGAAACGCAAATCTTGGCGCAAACTGCACCTCGGGTTGGACCTTGTCAGTGGCGGCATCGTATGTTCCGATCTGAACAAGGACGATGTGGGTGATCCGACCGCCTTGCCTGATCTTCTCGACCAGATTGACGCGGATGTGACCCGGTTGATCGCCGACGGCGCCTATGATGAAGACCTCACCAGTGCCCTGCTCACGGACCGCTTTGGCCCTACCATCGAGATCGTCATTCCGCCTCCGAAGACTGCGGTTTTGAGCCCCGACGCGGATGGTAATCCAACGCTTCGTGACGAGCGCATTGCCGAAATACGCACCGGTGGTCGCATGGCCTGGCAAGTGAGCAGCGGATACAATCAGCGAAGTCGTGGCAAAACCCTAATGGGCCGCTGGAAAGCTGTCATCAGCCCCAAATTGAAAGCGCGCAGCTTTTCCAACCAAAAAACAGAGGCCAAGATCGGCAGCCACATCCTCAACAAAATGACCGAACTTGGCCGCGCCAAGTTCACGGTCGTCGCTTGACCTGATCTACAGGTAAGGGCAATCTCAACCCAGTGCATTATTCGTGCAACAAGGCCGCTTGAAGGCCAATTTATGTATCAACTATAGCCTCCCCGCCATGCGTAGCAAGTTGGCTTCAACGGCTTTAGCCGTCTGCGCAACATATCCTTTCGTGGCACCGGGTAGCGCACTCACCTCGGCTGTAATTTTCACCCTGTTTGCCACCAGCACATCAACGATTTGCTGCACACGGTTCTTTACATCGGTTGGGCGATACCCAATTTCCCGCGCAAGCGCTTCCCAATGCCTGCGTATTCCGGGGTGATGCGCCCACCGATTCCGATCTGATGCGCCCACCTGTTCCAATTTCATCCGCCCACCGATTCCGGGGTATCCGCCCACCCCTGTGACGTGCTGCTGCGAGGCAATCTGTAACCGGCTACCTTCCGCCTTTTTGGCACGAAGGAAGCCCGATGGTATCTGACCCAGACCCTCACCGCCATCGTGAATGGGCATCGCAAAGCCAGATCAGTGAGCTCCTGCCCTGGAAATACGCCCAAACCTGGTGACACGAACACCGCTTACAAATCAGCACAAGTAACTGCAATCACGCAAACAGTCGAAACTGGCGCTCTCTGATAATTTTGGGGGATTTTTTTCTCTTATTATCAATTCGCTGCACGTTTTCGTACGTGGTCAGGGGGAAATATTGAGTCAGCGTTGAGTCAAACGGAAACGAGTAAAGCCCGACTTAAACAGACTGGCTTTAAGTTATTGTTTTATTTATTAATTTTGGTTGCGGGAGTCAGATTTGAACCAACGACCTTCAGGTTATGAGCCTGATGTAGTGGCTAAGTGCAGATTAAACTGCCGCACGCCACATCCGAAACCTCCCCTGCCCGGTGACTTCCCGGATCAGTCCATGCGATTTCATCCATGCGAGATTGCGCTGGACGGCTGCGCGGCTCGCACCGGTAAGGCTCTCGGCCATTGGAGCCGAGACCAACGGCCACTCCGTCAGCGCTTCAAGCAGGGCCGGGGGGGTGCGCCCTGAAAGCGGGGCCATGACAGCTTGCGCGCGGGCCGCCCACGCCTCGATGTCATCAAGATGGCGCATCGCGGTCAAGGTGGCACTGTCCATACCATCGAGCCATCGGGCCAAACGCTCAGCTGGAGGGCCACTGGCGCGCAGCCCCCCTGCCCCGCCCATTGCAAGCGGTGCGAAGACCGCTCTTGTTCCCTCGCTTGTGGAGATGCGTCCGGCCGTGACTGCCGCTTCCACGCGGTCACCGTGCTGGCCAAGACCGGCGAGGCCCCAGAGGTGAAAACCCACGCACGCTCGGGTTATGGGGTGAAGCTGGGACGCGGCCGTCATCAGGTCGCGCCATCCGTCAGCGCGATCTTTGAGGCGCTCGGTCTCATCGGCGATGTTCTCGGGGTCGCGACGATCGAGGAAAGCGGCCAAGTCCGCCTCGGGTCCAGGGCCACCCGTCAGGCGCCGCACGGCCCATCCGATGCGCGCGAGCGCGCCGGTGTCCTCCTGGACCCCCGACAGGCGCATCGATATCCAGAGCGCCAGCCGATCAGGGCCGACCCGGTCGCCGACGAACCAGCTGAGGTCTGCGGCCTCGATCAAGGCCAGCCGGTGCCGCCACCCGTCCGGGCCGCGCAGCAATCGGTCGTCCAGAGCGCCCAACCGTCCGGCAACCCGGGCGAGACGCGCAGCACACCCTGCTTCGGCCTGCGCCCAGTCGGCAAGAACCTCTGTTTCACGCGGCTCTGCCCGGGGGCCAGGAAGCAGATAATCTGGTTCCTCATCCATCGGGCCGGGCAGGAACCAGAGATCGTCCTCCGACGCCTGTTCGGCCTCCTCGGTATCGCCGGGGAGGTCATCCAGATCATCACACAGAGCGGGGCTTTGCGGCTTCATATGTGCAAAATATGGGCATTATGCAAATTACCCAAGCGCTTTCTTCGAAGCTGCTCACGCTCTCTATATAGCACGCACATGCGATGGTCGGCGAGATCTCTCCGATCGCGTTTAATGCATGGAAACCAAGGGCTTTCTGACGAGCAGCGCCAAAGCGCGCACCCTTGCATTCGTTTACAAACGGTCGTTTATTAGCGATACATGAAACTGCAAAAAGACTGTTTTGATGCCCTTAATCGGTTATGCCCGCGTATCGACTGAGGATCAGACCCCCCTGCCCCAGAGCCAAGCCCTGAAATCCGCGGGCTGCGCTGAAATCCATGAAGAGCAGGGCTCGGGCGGCAATCGTGCGCGGCCAGTCCTCGCGCGCGTGTTGGAGCGCGTGACCAAGGGCGACACGCTGGTTGTCGTGCGCATTGATCGTCTGGCGCGGTCGCTGTCGCATCTGTTGGAGGTAATCGAGCGGCTTGAGGCCAAGGGGGCTTTCTTCCGCTCCATTGAGGATCCGATCGACACGTCCTCCCCACAGGGCAAATTCACCCTGCAGGTACTGGGCGCGGCAGCTGAGTTCGAACGCGCGCTGATCCGTGAGCGTACCAAAGCGGGCTTGGCCAGCGCCCGCACCAAGGGACGCGTCGGTGGGAACCCTGGTCTTCGAGCCAGGGATCCTGCAGCGTTGCGCAAGGTTCGTCTGGCGCGGCAGGACGGCTACATGGAGCGGCTGAACGAGACGGCGCAAGATTGGGTGCCCCATGTGCGCCGCCTACGCCCCGACATGGCTTGGGAAGACGTGCTGCGCATCGTCAATGGCCCCTTGCCTGAGGCCAGGCGCTGGACGCAAAGTCGCCTGCTTCGCGCCGTTAAGACATATGTACGGGATGGTTTTTTACCCGCAGAGGTGCTGCACCGTGCCGGACGTCGCGAAACTGACGACCGCCTGCCCGCCATCGTCGCCGCCATCAAGGGCGCGGATCCAGACGTGACCCTTCAGGCGATCTGTGATCGCCTGCTGGAGATGCGCGAACGTACCCCGCGTGGTCGCACGAGCTGGCAGCCGTCATCGGTCAAGATGCTATTGGAGCGGGCCGAGAAACTGGGGTTGCTTGAGTGACCTTTGGGAATCAGATTCGCTCAGAAGTAGAGAAAGGTCCCTATGGTTATCGCGTATATCTTGGGCCACCACGCTCATGGCACCACAAGCAGTTGTTGAGACGCAGGGAGGAGGCGGCGTAAGCTATTGTATTATATGTATTTTTTCTGCAGGACCGCCGAGTCCGAGAAATCTCTTGCCCGTCAAGGCTTTTAGTGACATTTTTCCAGAAGAACGCAAGCCATCAGTTTCGGGCGGTTTCGCGTTCTTTCTCAAATTAGACCCGAAACACGGGCAGCGAGACGAGCATGAACGAGCAGCGGATTCGAATGGATCAAAAGATCCAGGCCATGGCAACACGTCTGAGTAAGTCGCTCGATGTGAACATGCGCAAGTCCTTTCTACCGGATGAGCGAAAGGCCTTGCGGCGTTTCAGTTCAACAGAGGTTGCCCAAGTCCTTGGGGTCAGCCAAGACTTTTTGCGGAAGATGTTCTTCGAAGACAGGCTCAATCTAGGCGAGATCGAGACAGACGCCCGCGGCCGTAGGTTCTACACGGCAGAGCAAATCGACATCGCCCGTCATGAGATTGCAGCGTCAAGCACAAAGTTCCATCACATCGTACCTCGCCGCCGAGATGGGGAGCAAATCCAGATCATCTCCATCGCCAATTTCAAAGGCGGAGCGGGCAAGACGACAACGGCAATTCATCTGGCACAAAAACTGGCCCTAGATGGATACCGAGTCATGGCAATTGACCTAGACCCTCAGGCATCCATGACCACCATGTTCGGTTTCCGGCCGGAGCTAGATTTTCCTGAAGTAGGCACCGTCTATGATGCCCTTCGCTATGAGGATCCCGTCCCTTTCCGAGATATTTTGCTCAAGACATACTTCCACAATCTTGACCTGGCACCGGCCGGTTTGCTTTTGTCCGAGTTCGAAACAGAAACTGCACATGCCCTTCGGAACAACATCCGTCCGCCGTTCTATCAGAGGCTTGCCCTGTGCATAAATGAGGTCGAAGCCAACTACGACGTTGTCGTCATCGACTGTCCTCCCCAGCTCGGATTTACGACACTCTCTGCCTTGGTTGCATCAACTTCGCTGATCGTGACTGTCATCCCGAGCATGCTTGATGTGGCCTCTATGGCGCAGTTCCTGCAGCTCACGTCCAGCCTAATGGCAACAATCGCAGATGTAGGTGCTTCTCCAGACTGGGACTTCATGCGATTCCTGATCACACGCTTTGAGCCGAATGACGGCCCCCAAACACAGATGGCAGCTTTTCTTCGGACAATGTTCACCGATGATGTACTCACACAGCCATTCCTGAAGTCTTCTGCTGTTTCGGATGCGGGCCTTACCCAACAGACGCTCTACGAAATTGCAAGATCCGATTTTCACCGGCAGACCTATGATAGGGCAATTGAATCCATCAACGGGGTCGTTGACGAGGTTGAAGGTCTTATCGGGACCGCATGGGGGCGCAAATAATGGCCCGCAAAGTTACATTCGACATTCCTGACGACGAGGAAAAAGTGGAAGATCCCTCCTTTTCCTCCACCCAAGCCCAGTCCAGAGCCCCTGCCCTTTCCGGCATGGCCCGTTCCCTTCAAGATGCAGCACAATCTTCCATTCAGGAGATCAGTACGGATCTGATCGATGACTCTGAGTTCAAGGATCGACTTTCACTAGATGACGAGCAAGAGATCCGGGAACTTGCCGAGAGTATCGAGAAACAAGGCCAGCTAATCCCAATACTCATCAGCCCGGCAGGACGCCGATACAGGGTAATCTACGGGCGTAGACGTCTCGCAGCGCTTCGCCTGATCGGAAAGCCAGCAAAGGCCCTGATCAGATCCCTCAATGAAGATCAGGCTATTCTTGCTCAGGGACAAGAAAACAGCTTCCGCAAGGACCTTAGCTGGATCGAAAAGGCCCTATTCGCACGTTCTCTCCTCGATTCCGGGAAAGATGAAGGATTGGTCTGTGATGCCCTGAATATCGACCAGAAGGCGCGGCGCAGCGGGGCTAAGCTCACCGGCCTCGCCCGGATGAAGCAAGTGACATCCTGCATTCCCACAGAGATCGTAGAAGCAATCGGACCTGCCTCGGGGGTTGGTCGTGATCGCTGGTATGCGGCTGCGAAATCCTACGAAAGCCTCGGGTTTCCGGCCGGAAACCAGAACTTCGCGGCAGAAATTTTGAAATCCAAAGATGCCGGGAACGGTTCGGACAAGCGATTCGCCACCTTTGAGGTAATGATGCGGAGGCAAAAACCTCCGTCCCTCTCAGCGATCGCGACAGACTACGGCTCTGTAAAGATCACCAAGAGGAACGTGGTCATTACCGTTAAGAGCAGCGAAAACGGACTTCATGCATGGATATCAGAGAACCCGAAGGCCGCCTTAGCGGCTTTGGCTGCCGCGCGAGTGGCGGACAAGAGTGCGGGTATGAGTGCCACAATAGACACCAACGATGTGGATAGGAGCCAAACCGTCCTGCCGAAGCCCACAAGTGGTGATCCTGACGATTTTTCAAATTTGGCCGCCCCGACATCGGAGGATCTCGACGTCGAGGACACGTAACCAAAGACAACAAAACAGAGCAGAAAGGAGGACACGTCAGAAAAGGAAAGACCCCCCGAAAGCAACGCTTCCGAAGGGCCTCAATTAGCTTCGACACCTGATTGATACCCCGAAGGCGAATCGATTTCAACACCGTTCGCGGTGAACGGGGATGCTTTTTCTGTCAAAATCATCATGAGACAGGTATTTTCTCACACCACCGCCTTGGCGGAACGATCTTCTGTACTCAGTACAAACCCGTACAGGGTCATCGAACCGATCCGAGTGCTTCGCAAAGAACTCGGGCTAACACCAAATGACCTAGTAACGCTTCAGGCCTTGATCAGCTTCATGCCGAAGAAGGCTGGACAAACGGCTTCAATGAACATTGTCTTCCCCTCAAATGCATCCTTGTCGGAGCGGACGAACGGCCTGAACGAGCGAACGATCCGGCGATGTATCGGACACCTCGTGGTTGCGGGGCTGATCCACCGCAGGGATAGCGCAACCCGGAAGCGGTTCCCTCTTCGCTACGGTGGATTGATCAGAGATGCATTTGGCTTCGATTTGCAGCCAATGTTTGAACGGGAAAGAGAGCTCACCGAACACGCAGAACAGCTTGTGGACGATCAGGAAAAGCTACGGTCACTTAAGGCCGAGGCACTGGCTCTTCGTGTCGAAGCTCTGCGTCAAGCAAAGGATGAGGAGACAGTCTCGTTTCTCCAAAAAGTGCGCAACATCCTACGGCGTGCCATCCTGAAAGCCGAAGAGATCATAGAACTCATCAAGAAATTGGAAGAGTTGACCGAAGTAAAAATCAAAGAGTTTCCGGCCGGAAACCACGACGCTCACGCACTGATGCCCGACGAAATGTCCGGCGACGACGGACAAAATGTCCGGCACGTAGAACCCACAAGATTGAATATAAAAAAGGATGCGGTAGATAGTCAAACCAGCTCTGATTTCCGGAAACGAGGAGACCCAACCACTATGGCTTGGGAAGACCTAAAAAACGTGTCGGAATTTTTCCCCAATGAGCCCGGAGACCATCAATCGGTTGTAAGGATATTGGCAGACGTAGGAAAGTTGCTACGAATAGGACAAGACAAAATCTTAAAACATCTCAGAGAACACAGCCCAGGACGGCTTCTTCTTGCACTCGACGAGATGCTTCTTAGGGCCAGCACAGGGCATGTGAGGAATACCAACGCCTACCTGGACGCAATGATGAGGCAAGGAATATGATAGCAGACTTGCAACGAGATGGGCATTACCGACCACTACCAAGGAAGCCAATGACGGCGACACTTAGCAACCTCCATGCGGAAAGGCGTCAACACCACGGTGGTCAGAGAATCAACACGAATCTTTATGAACATCAGGATGGTGGCGCAGTAAGCAAGCCTTCTTACATCTGGGACAGTCGGCCTTCGTCATCCACAACGTCAAGTCTGCATCCTTCACCAGTCCAGCGCCACAGCACAATGTTGTTGTCTACCGCCGATGTGCCCTTAGCAAAGCTTCGGATCAGAAGGCCCGCAAAGCCGTCAGTGATGAGACTGGCGGCAAAGTCCTGCGTCGGAACAGTTTGCCCATCGAGCATTCTTGCGCGCCAGCCCGAATCTGCG
>Ga0307933_1001004_pt1 | contig 24270 bp, 22 predicted proteins | sample OrgLakmetageno88_FD_201811 | JGI IMG/M metagenome (GOLD analysis project Ga0307933, IMG submission 201811) | Saline water microbial communities from Organic Lake, Antarctica - #88 | ecosystem: Environmental > Aquatic > Non-marine Saline and Alkaline > Saline | place: Antarctica: Organic Lake... | reverse complement strand
GTAGGCACCGGAGTGCTGGTAGGGCTAGGAGTTTCGCTTTGGGCTGCGCTCCGTGAAGGGGTTTGTGTCTCTTGAAGATCGTCGAAGGATGAACTTACTGCCGATACGATAAGTCCTATGGCGATAAGTCCAATAACTAAAGACCCGCACCCAATGCCTTTTGAGTTAGCCAAAATTCCCCATACTCCATTCTTGATATCACTCAGCCTACACTTCAAGCGGTTTTTGTCTTTGTGACGGACTTCGTCGTTTCCAGTCGTTAGCGCAAGTGAATGACGGCATAGAGCGCTTTCTAAGGGGCCGGCAACTCTCTGGTTATCTCGTTTATTACTTTCGCTAGTAAGAGCTAGAGAATGGCTGTGAGGGGCGGTGTTGCTCTCTAATAGAGAAGTTCAAGCTCCCTAAAACCCTTAAAGACAATGCCTGCAATTAAAGAGCAACACCTGGCAATTGGTGCAAGTTAGTGGAGGGCAGGCTCACTCTGAGCTTCGGCCGTTCCCAGTTTGGCGTGAAGCGCCTCGGGTTTGACCGGATCTGCTGGATGGAAAAGCTTGTTTATCTGATCCAAGAGGCCTAGCACTCGATCCTCTCTCACTTGAGGAACCACCAGGTTGCCAGATACCGGGAACCCGGGATCGAATTGGACTAGGTCTTTAGTCATTCCTAGATTGCTAAGCATTCTCAAGCCCTCCAGCGACTCGTGGCGGGCCTTGACCAGTAGCTCGTAATTACTCTGAATTAGAGACACTTCCTTTTGCCAGATTTCGATACCAACTTCGGCATTTTTTACGGCCTCGTCAATGATTGCTATGCGATCGGTGTGGAGCGCCTTAGAGACCAAAGTACCGGCCTTTTGGGCCTTGCTTCGAGCGTGCCTTACTCTTTCGACTTGGTAAAGTATTGCTCTTTTGGCCGCCTCGGTGTTTTCTGTGCCGGGGTCTGGTTCGTTGGCGATAGCTGCGGCCTGGAGAGCCATTGCATCTTTGTGTTTAGCGTCAGTGACGTTATCTTCAAGTTCAGCCAACTTGGTATCTTCCTGAGCCCAGTCGAGCCTTTTGGCGGTCATGTCGTCAATGAGGGCCTGAGTCTTTTTTGAGTATTTTAAGTTTGCTATGTCTGGGGTTGCTGGTGGGTTGATGTGAGTCATTTAGGTTTCCTTCGTTTGAGTTTTGGATTGTGCGGATGGATGGTTTTTTTGAGCTTCGGATAACCCGGGCGCTTTGGAGCTCTCTTTGGCCCATTGGCGTTCTGAGATTTTCATTTGTTCGAGCACGGCCTTGATCTCTTTCACCTGTTGAGCGTGTGAGTTAGTCATGGTGTTAGTTGCTTTCCTTGAATGTTTGGGTTTTGGGGTTGTACAGGTAGGACTCCGCTTTTAGCTCCGGGTAGCCCTGGAGATCTTCCTGGAATAACTTCACCTGTTGATTAGCGGTTAGAGAGTGCATCAGTTTTGTTAGGTGCCTATGCCTCGGTGAGTTGATTTCTTCGGAGCCCTCTGAAATGAGGTTGTTTCGGTATAGCTGTCTGAGGCTCATATATAACTCTTGAGTTATGTTGCCTTTATTGGTTGGTTGGATTTTCTTTAGTTTCGGCACTAGATACGGCTCCTAGCTGCCGGCGATCTGTTGCCTCTTCCGGGCTTGGATTCGTCAACTTTTAGCAGGCTGATGATTCGGGCGGCTGCAAGCCTTGCACCTCTAACCTCAGTAAATACTGCGTTCAACCTCATCTGTCCCCGGCTGCCTGGAGTGATGGCTCCCTCAGCCTCTAGGAGGGCTTCTAAGGTCGCTATATCGTTGAGTTGAGCCTGTGCTAAAGAGATCATTGTGAGCTCGTTCTGAGACCACTCATAGCCCTCTTCCAGGTCTTGGGTTAAATCATCTATTAGCGCCATTTAGAGGCCTTTCGGGTAGTTGGTAGGTAAAGGGAAACGACAAGCTAGTAATGCAGCCAAAGCGACCACCAGCACCTCTCCGCCCGACTCCAGGGGGGGCTTAGAGCTTGTCCCCCCGGGGTTAGCCAGTGTTCCAAGGCCTCTAGTGAGGGATAAAGCTGCTGATACTTATCCAAAGTTCTTGCTCCACTTCTGGAAGTGCGCTGGTGCTGTGTCTGGCTCCGGCTTAGCTGTTCTCAGCCATTCGTTGTAATCCGAGAGAGTTCTCTGACGCTCTCTGTTGGTCGGCCTTTTGGCCTTATTTGTCGGTTGCGGTGTATTTCTCAAAATAGGTCACTTTCATCATTGTTAGGAAAGGTCTGTGACATGACCGCCACCCCACTCCTTATAGGAGTGTGGGTTTCTTGGCGGACTAAATGTGCTCCACCAGATTCTTCGTGGCGGACGGTTGGCGGAGCTGGCGGACGGCGGACACTTAGATTTCGACCCTCTCGGAGTTCCTCCGCTAAGCCCCTAGAAATAAGGCTTTTGAGAACTCTCCGGGCGGTTGTCTCTGATAAATCCGTCCGCCGAGCCCAGTTGGCGGAACTTTGCCAATCGAGCTCCAAAACTGCTATCGCTTTGGTTTCGTCCGCCAAGCTGATTTGGCGGAACTTTTGACCTTGGAGGACGGCAGAATCTAGCGCCGCTTCTATTGAAAATGGAAGCTCTAAACCCTCTGATCCATGCCGGTTCTTTTTGACTGTGAGCTTTAGCCCGGTAGCGGTCTTACTCGCAATAAGGACATGATCGGCCATTGCTTCCAACTGCACCGATCCGGAGATACTCGAACCCGGGCCAATTGCAGACTTAGGAGAGTGGGCTAGAACAATGATTGAAAGCTCTCCTTTAGAGGCTTCAAAGAGGCCCCTAAAGAGCGTGTGTAGCGCCATAACCTGAGATTGCTCGTTTAGGTTCATTCCTCCAATTGAAGAGGCTAGAACATCGATTATCAGCACCCGGACACCTTCAGCCGCTAAGTCAATTAGTGGCTTAGACAAGGCGGCATTAGATAGATCTAGCTTCTCTAAATAGCGGAGGTTTTCATAAGGGATAGGGATCCCATTCAGGGACTCCCAAGCTTGAAACCGGTTGAAGGTTAGCCGGGCGGATGCGTCCGTTGTGGCATAGATAACCCGGCCGGAGAGTGCTGCCCTATCAAACCAATCGTGGCCGCTTGCAATAGAAGCCGCTAAGGATTGAGCGATTAGGGATTTTCCAACACCTGGGAGACCGGCCAAAAAGGTAAGAGTCCCCTCAACTATTAAATCCTCTACCAGGTACCTGGGAGCCGGTGTGGATGCTAGAGAATCAAATCTAGGCAGGGCTTCGTAGACGTTCATTTAGAGACTCCAGCATTGAGCGTGAAATCATGCCGTAAGCCATAGATGATGTGCCAAAGAACTTGTGTCTCGTGCTTATGGTCTTCCCTCAGTCGTTCGTTGGCGATGCGACCCTCATCCAATCCCCAGGTGTACCCCTCGAACCAGGATCCCTGATTTTCTAAAGAGAGCTCAGTTAGTCTTTTTTCCATGAGTCACCGCCTCGAGGCGTGAGCAACACTGTAAGAATCTGTCGCTGGCTTGCACTCAAGGGCGGGGCTTTAGCGATGACATTTGAAACATAAACGTCAAGGGCTGAAATAGCCGATTCACTGAAACGCCGGGTCATTTTGCACCTCGGCCCTGAGCTAGTCCCTGAACGATGTTTTTTAGGGTTGCGATTTGTGTTTCATTTAGATTTGGCGACGGGTCCAGATTCTTCTCTAAGAGTTGAATTAGGTTTGCGAAAACCAAATCGCTTTTCGCTTGAATAAAGGTTTGGTCGTTGGATTTTCTTGAGCGGCTCAACGAGGCAACTCGTGCTCTTGCGTTGGCAATTTGCTTGTTCATGGGCATCTTGTCCTGGCTGTGTTTTTAAACGCAACCCGACAAAGGTGCTTGGCCCATTACTACTAAAGTCTGAAATGGAAGACAGCAAGATCACCTTGCTTCTTAGAAGTGTAGCACAATTACTAGAAAATTTGTTCGAACTGGGCGTGTCGCTTAGAACGACAATAGGGAAATGTTGATTCTAAATAGGCCGTTTGAAATGCAGCCACGAACAAGTTCTTCCAGGGTCTCCCTATTTAGCCTTGTCTCCCGGCGACATTTTTTGCACTTTAAGACAAGCTTCCCTTCGCCATCATACGAGGCGTTCTTAGGCTTGATTGTGTGCCCAGCAACTCGAACTCTTTCTGTAGCGAATGAGTAATTTGACCAACTACTTGCATCCGTGCTCGGGTCTTCCCTGAAAAATCTCGCAAGTTCAAGTCGATTATGTTGACCGTTGCCATCGCAAACAAAAATCAGGTCTTTATATGCGTTCATCTTTAGCTCTCCAATTTAATTATCCAATTTCGTAAATCTGTTTCCAAGTGATTTCAATGTCTGCGGGGTCAAAAGTTCTTGTGCTCTTTTGCTTGTGAATTTTTACTGAAACCAAGGCTTCGACGACACCCCGACGCTGTTGGAAATTCAATTTTTCATGCCAGTGTCTTTGAATGTCTTCCGCACCGAGTAGGCCAGTGACGACAGGATTACCCTGAGCAGAGTCAATCTTTGTCTGAAGCTTGGCAAGTTCATCGGTGAGCTTCTTGGAGGCATCCTTCACGGCAGTCAAAGTCAATACACCTTCAGCGAGTGCAGTGGCTAGGTCATCCTTGCGTGATCGCAATTCAACCGCTTTGGACATAAGGGGTTCAAGATTTACCTCAGGAGCAAGCATGGTGCTGGCATCAGACATAGATAGCCGGGCTAAAATCACGGCCTCGACAACTTCATCTGTTGCAGGCATTTGTCTCGAGGTGCACCATTTAGAGAGGCAGGCATAGGCCATTCTCGTAGTTTTTGTGCCGTCCTTGGCCTTGCGATATTCTGGCCTTGCAAACATGCGTGCTTCACAAATTCCACACTGGGCATAACCGCTCAATAAATACTTTGTTTTCTTAGAACCGGAATTTGGCGTTGCTCTTCTTTTTGATACTCGCTCATAGGTTGAAAAAGTTTCTTCGTCAATAATTGGAACCCAGGTTCCCTTTGCATAAGGCGCACCTTTGTATAGGCGTAGGCCTGCATAGGCCGGGTTCTTAAGTCGGAGCCGAAGGTTTGCCATCGTCCAGCCTGTGCCATCTTGGGCTGTGAGCCCTCTCTCGTTGAGGGAGCGGCATATCGAGTAATAAGTTTCACCTGCGATGTAACGTTCGTAGGCTTCTCGGAGAACCGCAGCCTCAGATTCAACGACAACCACGTCACCATTTACTCGGTCATAGCCATAAGGCCTTCGGCTAAATTGCCACAAGCCTTTTTCCGCACGCTGTTTATTTGCTGCAACCTGTCTCAGGCCCTTGCGCTTGCCCTCCAGCTCGTTTCCAATTCCAAAAAAGTACGCCATGGTTTGACCGTCCACGGTGGAGAGGTCAACATTTCCACCACTCACCGCATGGATTGTCAATGGGTGTTGGCGGATAGTGTCAATCAAGGGAACCAAATCGCTCATAAGCCTGTATAGGCGGTCAGTTGCAGCAACGATGAGGATTGTCACCTCATCGGCCTCTATAGCCTGCATAAGCTCTTGAAACGCCGGCCTTGGACCTTTGGTTGCGCTCTTGTTGTTGTCTACGAATTCACGATTCACACTTAGCCCCAACTTGCTCGCTAAGTCTTGGCACTGTTTACGCTGACGATAGATAGCAAACTCTTCGCCATCTCGGTCTTTGGACTGCCTAAGGTAAATAACTGTGCTCATATCATAACCCTACTTCAATAAGGTGCGGATTGGTGATGTTAAGCCAAAATAGGGTTATTGACGTGATGCTATTTTGCCGCAACCCTAACCGGTAATGCAAGGCTATCGCTTTGAATAATTGAGCTGTTCGGTAAAAGTTTGCGCTCTTGCGAGGGATGTTCAAGGCAACTCAGAAAACGACTACTTCCAAGTTGCAGCTTCCTCCACACTTTCCAGCAGTCAAACTCGTCTAATACTTGGATTTCCTGAATTCAGGAAGTCCTGAGCCATCCAAGGTCAATTTCGGACGCCCTTTTTCGTTCAACTCGAGCTTGTATCGAACCCTGTAGGAGCCTCCCATTGACCTGGCAAAAATGTTGAAATCCCAGGAAATGGTGGCGTAGGGACTTCCCATAAAAGACCCAGTTTGATCGTCAACTATTTCAGGTTCAAACCCGTAACTCATCTCCACACGTGCGACGCCTTCGAAAGTGACTCCTTGATTTAGGTGAGTAAGAGTCATGCGATGACCCCTAGTGGTGACTAGGTGCATGTCGTATGAGGGAGCCTCACTGCCAACAAAGGGTATGTCTCGGGTATAACTTTCTGATGTGCCCTGCGGAGGGAAGGAGACATTTAGCTCAACTGAATTTCTAACTTTGTTAGGGTCAAAATAGACCCTTGCTCCGCATTCCCCGACTCTTCCGTCTAAGAACTCGGCAAAGTGTTTTGCTGCACCTCTGGGAATGTGACCAACCACCCATTTGTCCAACACGACGGCAACCGCATCGCTGCTGACAGGGTTGTCAGGTTCTGGAACCAAGTAGGCAGGAACATACACTTCTTCCTTCAAGCCGGCGGTTGCAACCCAAAGCGCCCTAAAGGCCTCGGGATAAGAACTTTCCCCTGAAACAGGGTAGGTGTAATTGCTCTCCAACAATTGAAGGGTCGGTGTAGTAACGAGGTATTGTGTTAGACCTCTTGGGGCCTTGGGTACCGTCTTCTTGGTGCCAGCCTTTTTTGACGGTTGACCGTTGCGGCCAGCTATAGCTTTCTGCCTGTCTCGAATCGCAGCTCGAAGAGCTCTCTTAGCCATCGCTTCAAAAAAGCTTTGCCTAGCCAACGCAAGCAATCCCTTCATCTTTGATTCTCATAATTATCCCCATGTTTTCTAATCTGACAATCACATTACTAGGGGTCGTTTTCAGGTTCATAGTGGGAACTCCGGAAGTCAAACAAACGGCCAAAGCGACCTCGGGTCACAATCCCAACAAATGAGGATCCAGCCTGAGTCAAGCTCGAAGGCTCTTAGGGGTGCGTTTTTCTCGCATAGTTCGCAATTCATCTAAAGATCGTATTCCGATTTGCATTTGTTCCTGATTTGTTATCCCCAGCAATGAGGAGCGTAGATCTGTACTTAACTTCAGCTCAAATGCGACTAGCCCAATTTTTCTGGACAAAGGGATTCAATCGCAAACTTTTGATAGCTGGATTCCCAATTTTCTCCGATGTTTGATTTCATCGTGGCAACATTTCCATCGCAGATTGCTCTTGCTTTGCCCATGACTGTGAGAGTTGATCCATCGTCGAAGGTTTTGTCGAACTGCCCGTACTTGTCACCAGAGATCTTTATGAACTGGGCCTCAACAAACCTAGAAGCTGTTGGGGGTGGCTCAGCAAGGGAGGCGCCCGGCAGAGAAATGCAGTCCTTTGCTTCCCTTGCTCCTCTACTCGACATTGAAAACTCTGCATCTGGCATTTCTCCCCAGTCTGAAAAATTCTTTGCGAACCCATCAACTGAAACAATCAGGCCGTTTAGCTTTCGATTGCTAATGTCATCATTGTTCGTAGCGAACACTGCCACCTGGGGATCGCTGGTGCCGTTAGGGACGAACTCGACAGCCACGAAGGTCAATTGTCCGAAGTCAGGCGCATTATGTCCTGCGGCTCGGCCCGTTATTTTGGAGAAGTTGATCCCGCTGGATATGGATTCGAGAAGCTCCTCAGAGACAGGTATACAACCCTCTGATTCGAAGGTTTTAACCATAGGCACCGGAGTGCTGGTAGGCACCGGAGTGCTGGTAGGCACCGGAGTGCTGGTAGGGCTAGGAGTTTCGCTTTGGGCTGCGCTCCGTGAAGGGGTTTGTGTCTCTTGAAGATCGTCGAAGGATGAACTTACTGCCGATACGATAAGTCCTATGGCGATAAGTCCAATAACTAAAGACCCGCACCCAATGCCTTTTGAGTTAGCCAAAATTCCCCATACTCCATTCTTGATATCACTCAGCCTACACTTCAAGCGGTTTTTGTCTTTGTGACGGACTTCGTCGTTTCCAGTCGTTAGCGCAAGTGAATGACGGCATAGAGCGCTTTCTAAGGGGCCGGCAACTCTCTGGTTATCTCGTTTATTACTTTCGCTAGTAAGAGCTAGAGAATGGCTGTGAGGGGCGGTGTTGCTCTCTAATAGAGAAGTTCAAGCTCCCTAAAACCCTTAAAGACAATGCCTGCAATTAAAGAGCAACACCTGGCAATTGGTGCAAGTTAGTGGAGGGCAGGCTCACTCTGAGCTTCGGCCGTTCCCAGTTTGGCGTGAAGCGCCTCGGGTTTGACCGGATCTGCTGGATGGAAAAGCTTGTTTATCTGATCCAAGAGGCCTAGCACTCGATCCTCTCTCACTTGAGGAACCACCAGGTTGCCAGATACCGGGAACCCGGGATCGAATTGGACTAGGTCTTTAGTCATTCCTAGATTGCTAAGCATTCTCAAGCCCTCCAGCGACTCGTGGCGGGCCTTGACCAGTAGCTCGTAATTACTCTGAATTAGAGACACTTCCTTTTGCCAGATTTCGATACCAACTTCGGCATTTTTTACGGCCTCGTCAATGATTGCTATGCGATCGGTGTGGAGCGCCTTAGAGACCAAAGTACCGGCCTTTTGGGCCTTGCTTCGAGCGTGCCTTACTCTTTCGACTTGGTAAAGTATTGCTCTTTTGGCCGCCTCGGTGTTTTCTGTGCCGGGGTCTGGTTCGTTGGCGATAGCTGCGGCCTGGAGAGCCATTGCATCTTTGTGTTTAGCGTCAGTGACGTTATCTTCAAGTTCAGCCAACTTGGTATCTTCCTGAGCCCAGTCGAGCCTTTTGGCGGTCATGTCGTCAATGAGGGCCTGAGTCTTTTTTGAGTATTTTAAGTTTGCTATGTCTGGGGTTGCTGGTGGGTTGATGTGAGTCATTTAGGTTTCCTTCGTTTGAGTTTTGGATTGTGCGGATGGATGGTTTTTTTGAGCTTCGGATAACCCGGGCGCTTTGGAGCTCTCTTTGGCCCATTGGCGTTCTGAGATTTTCATTTGTTCGAGCACGGCCTTGATCTCTTTCACCTGTTGAGCGTGTGAGTTAGTCATGGTGTTAGTTGCTTTCCTTGAATGTTTGGGTTTTGGGGTTGTACAGGTAGGACTCCGCTTTTAGCTCCGGGTAGCCCTGGAGATCTTCCTGGAATAACTTCACCTGTTGATTAGCGGTTAGAGAGTGCATCAGTTTTGTTAGGTGCCTATGCCTCGGTGAGTTGATTTCTTCGGAGCCCTCTGAAATGAGGTTGTTTCGGTATAGCTGTCTGAGGCTCATATATAACTCTTGAGTTATGTTGCCTTTATTGGTTGGTTGGATTTTCTTTAGTTTCGGCACTAGATACGGCTCCTAGCTGCCGGCGATCTGTTGCCTCTTCCGGGCTTGGATTCGTCAACTTTTAGCAGGCTGATGATTCGGGCGGCTGCAAGCCTTGCACCTCTAACCTCAGTAAATACTGCGTTCAACCTCATCTGTCCCCGGCTGCCTGGAGTGATGGCTCCCTCAGCCTCTAGGAGGGCTTCTAAGGTCGCTATATCGTTGAGTTGAGCCTGTGCTAAAGAGATCATTGTGAGCTCGTTCTGAGACCACTCATAGCCCTCTTCCAGGTCTTGGGTTAAATCATCTATTAGCGCCATTTAGAGGCCTTTCGGGTAGTTGGTAGGTAAAGGGAAACGACAAGGTAGTAATGCAGCCAAAGCGACCACCAGCACCTCTCCGCACTCGGCTAGGGGGCGGGGGGGATGTTCTCCCGCAGGGGTTACGGGCCCACATACTCACTGTTGTCCTCAAGCCAGGACCTCAATTGGTGCAGGTCGATTGAACCGTCTTCAGCCTGAAAAATAGCCATGGGGGTTCTAACCAAGTGGATGGCGTCAATCACATATCTGCTCAGCAGAAACTGCACATCAGCGATGTTCTTTCTGCCAGGAGGAGATTCGAGCAATGACAAGTTAAAGGCAGCCCTATCTTCGTTTGCTCTAGAGAGCCTCTTCCGCACGATTAGGTAGGCCTCGGCAGACATCAAAAAATCTCGTCGTCTGCATCAGGGGAGTACTGGATACTTTCATCCTCTTCCTCGCCTCTCCTACCTACTAAGTGAGTCACCGGGGTACTCACTCGGATATGTTCTGCTTCAGCCAAGCGTTCAGTGTCTTTTGCTCGCTTCTGAGCAGACTTTTTGCGGTTGTCTTCTTTTTGTTTGAGGAATGTTTTCCTAGCTGTTTGAAACTCCCAATCCAGGTAAATTGCGTCGTCCTTAATACCCACTAAACCTGCTTTTTCCAGCTCTAGGAGCGCCTGTGAGCCCCTCTCGGTGCCGAGGTGTTTCAATGACCTGTTAGGTATCCAACCGTCCGTTAGATTGCGGTTTGCCCACATATAACCATGGGTGAATATCCGCCAGGCTGTGTCGCTGAGCCCATCAAATTGAGGAGCTGCGAGCCAGTGGTCAGGTAGACGAGTATCAGGCATTCCTGACTCCGAGGGACTTGTATGTGAAGTCATGACGCAGGGCCTTGATTGTTAGCACCTGAGCCTGAATCTGCTCATCTTTTTGCATAAGGAGTTGCCTGTAGGCAAGGTGCAGCCCCTCCTGTTTTTGAATTTCCTCATGGCGGCCCCAGAAGTAACCCTCAAACCACCACCATTGAACTGAAGGTTCAAGTTCAGTGAGCGAGTAACGAGGCTCTAACGCTGCATAGGCATCAGCTGGCTTCATTGCCGACCTCTGACTTCAGTTCGGTTCTGTGCACAAATTCAGCGAGTGCCTGTTGGGAAATAAAGGTCCTTCTTCCAATACGAACAACCTTTAGCTGACCCTCCTTTATCAATTCAAAGATTGAAGTTCGGCCTAAGCCACCGAGGGCTTCGGAAGCCTGGTCCAGCGAATAGAGAAGCCGCTCAATGGGAGCCACTCTTCTTTTTACGTTTTGCATAGTTTTCCTAATCTCTTTTGAACACGCCTGAATGTTGGCGTTACCTATAGGGTGTCACTGCGATAGATTTATGACAGGGTGTCAAAAGCGATGTCGGGCAGGACATAATGACACCCCAAAAAAACAGCATGGAGATAAGGCAAATGACAGATGATTTAAATGAGATGACTAAGCGGATTAGTTACCGTCAATCAGGCCGACTTGTTAAGTTCCACGACATGTATGTTCGGCAAAAGCTCGAAGTCGAGATGTCTTGGGCGCCTGTGAACACTGTTGCGGCTGCTCGAAAATGGGAGCAAAAAAAACGAGAGGGACAATTACCACCGACCATCAAAATGGCTTTTCTGGTAGACGGCGTCGGTGTGCAGTGTGTGGAGATTTCGGCGGTTGGGGGTCCAGGGTTCAGGAATGTGACTCTTGAAACAATCGCCGAGGCAAGGAATCCTGTCGACATAGCTACAGATGCTCTTACCCATGTACTAAGCCAGGAGGGCGAAAACTCATGGATTTTGGTTCCCAGATTATCGGGCACCAAACATGGTGAGCGAACTGATGTCTTGACTCGGCGAGAGGCTCGCTCAGAGATGCTCAACAAGGTTAGGGAGGAGATGCTCATCGAGGTCGCTAAAACTTACGCCAAGGACCCTGCAAGCGGGACGAAGGCAATTATGGAAAAGTTTGGGTGGGGCAAGAGTATGGCGGTTCGTAGAAGAGGAGAAGCCCAGAAGCTCGGCCTGCTTCCCTCAAGCTACTCGCCAATTGAACAGTATGAGGCCGCTCTTTTGAGGCTCGCAAAAATGGATTCCGCTTCGCCAAAGCCTTCTGACGCAGAAGTGAAGGAAGCACTAAGGAAGATGAAGAAAGGAGAGGCTAATGACTAGGAAGAGGTCAGCAAACGGCTCTGTGAGCACTTTTAAGACTTCTAGAGGTCTTTGGAGAGCAAAGTTCAGCTATCTCGACCCTGAGACTGGGCTATCTGTGCGTGCAGACATTACAAGAAAGAATCAGGCGGAGTTGCTGCAGGCTGTGAAGGAGATACAGCAACGAAGTGAGCATGGGTATGCCCTCAAGGATTCGAAGGCGGCTCTTGTCCATTGGATTACAGAGTGGACGCAAACTCGCCTCAAGGATTCAGACCGCAAGGGTTCAACCAAAGAGCTTTACAGGAACCTGGCTAAATCGCACCTTGCTAACTCTTCGATCAGTCAAATGCCGCTTGGGGAGATTAAGCCCTTGCACTTGACTCGATTTTTCTCTGGTCTTTCCTCTGGCTCAATGAGCGACTCCACCAGGAGGAACATATACACAGTATCTAGGGTGCTATTCGAAGATGCGGTCAATGACGGCCTCATAGCTAGAAATCCAATGCTTAGTGTCAAGCGTCCAAGAATGAAGAAGACGGAAGCTAAATACCTAAGTGCTGAACAGGTGTCGCAAGTATTGGGACAACTGAAGGACAGTAGACACTTTCGAGCTGTCGCTTTGATTGCAGTAACTGGAATGCGCAGGGGAGAAGCTCTGGGGCTTGAGTGGGAAAACATTGACTTTGACAAGAAGGTCATGAGAGTCCGAGCGACGCTTAATCGTGTTGAAGGGAAACTGGTTCGTAGCGAGCCAAAGACACAGAACTCTAGGCGTGACATTGCCTTGACAGAGCAGGCTATTCAAATTCTGAAGACTCAGAAGCTCGAGCAAGCTCAAGAGAGGCTCAAGGCTGGTAACAGATGGACACGCTCCAGCTATGTCTTCGCCACTGAAGCAGGTGGGCCTGTCGATGGACGGAACCTATTGAGGTCATTCCAGGAGGCCTGTAAGAGAGTAGGTATTGAAGGCATGGGTATTCACGGGTTGAGACACTTCGCTGCAACATTCTTGCTAGACAGCAAGGTGCCGATGCTGGTAGTTAGCAGAATCTTGGGTCATAGCTCAATGGCAATCACCGCTGACATCTACGGGCATGTAATTGAAGAGACGGCTAGGGAAGCGATGGAGACTCTAGGGGGCAGGGTCTCATTCGGTTCATAACCCCCCAAAACACCCCCTAAGTATGGGTGTTCGTGTGCGTTCGGATAAGTGCGTCAAAGTCTGCAAGCCGAGAATCACAGGGCAGTAAGGCTCTAGGGAACTTGAGTGAACTCCGGCGAATGTAGTTTTCTAGTCTGGGGGACAAGGGGTCGTGGGTTCAAATCCCGCCAGCCCGACTGCATCTCTACGCTGTTTAGCCTCATAACCCCCTAAAAACCCCCTAGTAACCTACTTACTACATAAAGAAGATGATATCTGGCGCACAAGAAATGTACGAAGCTCAATAAGGTGGATAGAGAGGTGCAGTAATGGCTAAATCGAGCGAAACCAATCCAAATAGAGCAGAGGCAAAAGCAATAAAAATAAGGATTCAAGCTGAAGCAGCGAGAGGCCAAGAGCTAGAACTTCATGGCGAATTCGCTGCTTTTGAGGTTTTCTCGGGAAACAGCGTCTCGATTTCCGAAAAAGGCTTCATCTTCATTGCGGCTATGGACTATACGGACCCTGCGCATCGAATCGAGCGCCTATTTGACATTTTCGGCGAGACTACTGGGTTGGAGAGATGGGGTTTCAGGCGAGTCATGGTCGCCTTCCTTAGTCTTGGCATTTCCGAATTCTTTAAAGTGGGCTCATCTACGGACACAATTACAGTGCTAACCGAATCCGGCACTTATCAATTCTGGCGATTTGGGGATGCACGCAGCAGCAAGCAGATGGAAAATTTAGTTAGGGCGGGCAAGCTTGCGGTCGCCAACCATACAGACTGAGGATTCGATTTAGTAGCGAGAAACGTTTAGCAGGGATCAGCTAAGACCAGGATCAGACTTTATTGCTGTTGCTCCAACCAGTCTACAAAGTCTGATTGACCGTCCCAATCTAAAAGACGGGGCAACCCTGCCTCGAGCCATAGCTTATGCTCGGCGACTGTGAGTTTGTAAATTTTGGGGCCATCCTCCGGGTAATTAGCATGCGTATCCGTAGTCGACTTCTCGGCCGGCCCCTCGGGGTTCAGCAGCAGAGGATCCGCAGAAAGTCCGAGTTCCGTCCAGCCCACGTAGATAGCCCATACGGTCCCAGCGAACAGGACGGTGACGGCGATGATAATGGGTAATTCGGTGGCGTCAGTGCTGATGATGGCGAGGAAATACAACGTAAGAGCTGCGGTGGTGGCCGCCAGTTGAATGAGTAAGAATTTAGCGAGTACTTTCACGGCGTGTGTGGTCCGATTGCTAGCTTTTATTGATTCCTCGAGAAGCTCGTTCGCATCGGTGTTCATTGTTCCTCCTTATTGTCGGGCTTGACCCTTCTTAGAGAATGTCATAACGGACCAACAATAAAACTCTACCTAGTCCATTACCAAAAACAGAACAGCGACCTCGGGTCACAATCCCAACAAATGAGGATCCAGCCTGAGTCAAGCTCGAAGGCTCTTAGGGGTGCGTTTTTCTCGCATAGTTCGCAATTCATCTCAAGATCGTATTCCGATTTGCATTTGTTCCTGATTTGTTATCCCCAGCAATGAGGAGCGTAGATCTGTACTTAACTCCAGCTCAAATGCGACTAGCCCAATTTTTCTGGACAAAGGGATTCAATCGCAAACTTTTGATAGCTCGATTCCCAGCGGCTCCCAAGGTTTGATTTTATAGTGGCCAAGCTTGCATCGCAGATCCTTCTTGCCGTGCCCATCACCGTTGAGGTTGACCCATCATCGTAAGTTTGATCGAACACATTAAAGTTCTCTCCAGAGAGCCTTATAAATTGCGCCTCGTCGAATCCTGAGGGTGCTGGGGGTGGCTCAGCGAGGGAGGCTCCAGGTAGGGAGATGCAGTCTTTTGCTTCCCTTGCTCCTCTACTTGACATTGAAAACTCGGCGTCTGGCATTTCGCCCCAGTCTGAAAACCCCGTTGCGAATGAATCGACTGAAAAGGTGAGGCCGTTAGGACTTTGATCACTAATGTCGTCATCGTTAGTAGCGAACACAGCAATTTGAGGATCACTGGTTCCATTAGGGATGAACTCGACAGCCACGAAGGTCAATTGTCCGAAGTCAGGCGCATCATGTCCTGCGGCTCGGCCCGTTATTTTGGAGAAGTTGATCCCGAGGGATATGGATTCGAGAAGCTCCTCAGAGACAGGTATACAACCCTCTGATTCGAAAGTTTTAATCGTAGGCACCGGAGTGCTGGTAGGGCTAGGAGTTTCGCTTTGGGCTGCGCTCCGTGAAGGGGTTTGTGTCTCTTGAAGATCGTCGAAGGATGAACTTACTGCCGATACGATAAGTCCTATGGCGATAAGTCCAATAACTAAAGACCCGCACCCAATGCCTTTTGAGTTAGCCAAAATTCCCCATACTCCATTCTTGATATCACTCAGCCTACACTTCAAGCGGTTTTTGTCTTTGTGACGGACTTCGTCGTTTCCAGTCGTTAGCGCAAGTGAATGACGGCATAGAGCGCTTTCTAAGGGGCCGGCAACTCTCTGGTTATCTCGTTTATTACTTTCGCTAGTAAGAGCTAGAGAATGGCTGTGAGGGGCGGTGTTGCTCTCTAATAGAGAAGTTCAAGCTCCCTAAAACCCTTAAAGACAATGCCTGCAATTAAAGAGCAACACCTGGCAATTGGTGCAAGTTAGTGGAGGGCAGGCTCACTCTGAGCTTCGGCCGTTCCCAGTTTGGCGTGAAGCGCCTCGGGTTTGACCGGATCTGCTGGATGGAAAAGCTTGTTTATCTGATCCAAGAGGCCTAGCACTCGATCCTCTCTCACTTGAGGAACCACCAGGTTGCCAGATACCGGGAACCCGGGATCGAATTGGACTAGGTCTTTAGTCATTCCTAGATTGCTAAGCATTCTCAAGCCCTCCAGCGACTCGTGGCGGGCCTTGACCAGTAGCTCGTAATTACTCTGAATTAGAGACACTTCCTTTTGCCAGATTTCGATACCAACTTCGGCATTTTTTACGGCCTCGTCAATGATTGCTATGCGATCGGTGTGGAGCGCCTTAGAGACCAAAGTACCGGCCTTTTGGGCCTTGCTTCGAGCGTGCCTTACTCTTTCGACTTGGTAAAGTATTGCTCTTTTGGCCGCCTCGGTGTTTTCTGTGCCGGGGTCTGGTTCGTTGGCGATAGCTGCGGCCTGGAGAGCCATTGCATCTTTGTGTTTAGCGTCAGTGACGTTATCTTCAAGTTCAGCCAACTTGGTATCTTCCTGAGCCCAGTCGAGCCTTTTGGCGGTCATGTCGTCAATGAGGGCCTGAGTCTTTTTTGAGTATTTTAAGTTTGCTATGTCTGGGGTTGCTGGTGGGTTGATGTGAGTCATTTAGGTTTCCTTCGTTTGAGTTTTGGATTGTGCGGATGGATGGTTTTTTTGAGCTTCGGATAACCCGGGCGCTTTGGAGCTCTCTTTGGCCCATTGGCGTTCTGAGATTTTCATTTGTTCGAGCACGGCCTTGATCTCTTTCACCTGTTGAGCGTGTGAGTTAGTCATGGTGTTAGTTGCTTTCCTTGAATGTTTGGGTTTTGGGGTTGTACAGGTAGGACTCCGCTTTTAGCTCCGGGTAGCCCTGGAGATCTTCCTGGAATAACTTCACCTGTTGATTAGCGGTTAGAGAGTGCATCAGTTTTGTTAGGTGCCTATGCCTCGGTGAGTTGATTTCTTCGGAGCCCTCTGAAATGAGGTTGTTTCGGTATAGCTGTCTGAGGCTCATATATAACTCTTGAGTTATGTTGCCTTTATTGGTTGGTTGGATTTTCTTTAGTTTCGGCACTAGATACGGCTCCTAGCTGCCGGCGATCTGTTGCCTCTTCCGGGCTTGGATTCGTCAACTTTTAGCAGGCTGATGATTCGGGCGGCTGCAAGCCTTGCACCTCTAACCTCAGTAAATACTGCGTTCAACCTCATCTGTCCCCGGCTGCCTGGAGTGATGGCTCCCTCAGCCTCTAGGAGGGCTTCTAAGGTCGCTATATCGTTGAGTTGAGCCTGTGCTAAAGAGATCATTGTGAGCTCGTTCTGAGACCACTCATAGCCCTCTTCCAGGTCTTGGGTTAAATCATCTATTAGCGCCATTTAGAGGCCTTTCGGGTAGTTGGTAGGTAAAGGGAAACGACAAGCTAGTAATGCAGCCAAAGCGACCACCAGCACCTCTCCGCCCGACTCCAGGGGGGGCTTAGAGCTTGTCCCCCCGGGGTTAGCCAGTGTTCCAAGGCCTCTAGTGAGGGATAAAGCTGCTGATACTTATCCAAAGTTCTTGCTCCACTTCTGGAAGTGCGCTGGTGCTGTGTCTGGCTCCGGCTTAGCTGTTCTCAGCCATTCGTTGTAATCCGAGAGAGTTCTCTGACGCTCTCTGTTGGTCGGCCTTTTGGCCTTATTTGTCGGTTGCGGTGTATTTCTCAAAATAGGTCACTTTCATCATTGTTAGGAAAGGTCTGTGACATGACCGCCACCCCACTCCTTATAGGAGTGTGGGTTTCTTGGCGGACTAAATGTGCTCCACCAGATTCTTCGTGGCGGACGGTTGGCGGAGCTGGCGGACGGCGGACACTTAGATTTCGACCCTCTCGGAGTTCCTCCGCTAAGCCCCTAGAAATAAGGCTTTTGAGAACTCTCCGGGCGGTTGTCTCTGATAAATCCGTCCGCCGAGCCCAGTTGGCGGAACTTTGCCAATCGAGCTCCAAAACTGCTATCGCTTTGGTTTCGTCCGCCAAGCTGATTTGGCGGAACTTTTGACCTTGGAGGACGGCAGAATCTAGCGCCGCTTCTATTGAAAATGGAAGCTCTAAACCCTCTGATCCATGCCGGTTCTTTTTGACTGTGAGCTTTAGCCCGGTAGCGGTCTTACTCGCAATAAGGACATGATCGGCCATTGCTTCCAACTGCACCGATCCGGAGATACTCGAACCCGGGCCAATTGCAGACTTAGGAGAGTGGGCTAGAACAATGATTGAAAGCTCTCCTTTAGAGGCTTCAAAGAGGCCCCTAAAGAGCGTGTGTAGCGCCATAACCTGAGATTGCTCGTTTAGGTTCATTCCTCCAATTGAAGAGGCTAGAACATCGATTATCAGCACCCGGACACCTTCAGCCGCTAAGTCAATTAGTGGCTTAGACAAGGCGGCATTAGATAGATCTAGCTTCTCTAAATAGCGGAGGTTTTCATAAGGGATAGGGATCCCATTCAGGGACTCCCAAGCTTGAAACCGGTTGAAGGTTAGCCGGGCGGATGCGTCCGTTGTGGCATAGATAACCCGGCCGGAGAGTGCTGCCCTATCAAACCAATCGTGGCCGCTTGCAATAGAAGCCGCTAAGGATTGAGCGATTAGGGATTTTCCAACACCTGGGAGACCGGCCAAAAAGGTAAGAGTCCCCTCAACTATTAAATCCTCTACCAGGTACCTGGGAGCCGGTGTGGATGCTAGAGAATCAAATCTAGGCAGGGCTTCGTAGACGTTCATTTAGAGACTCCAGCATTGAGCGTGAAATCATGCCGTAAGCCATAGATGATGTGCCAAAGAACTTGTGTCTCGTGCTTATGGTCTTCCCTCAGTCGTTCGTTGGCGATGCGACCCTCATCCAATCCCCAGGTGTACCCCTCGAACCAGGATCCCTGATTTTCTAAAGAGAGCTCAGTTAGTCTTTTTTCCATGAGTCACCGCCTCGAGGCGTGAGCAACACTGTAAGAATCTGTCGCTGGCTTGCACTCAAGGGCGGGGCTTTAGCGATGACATTTGAAACATAAACGTCAAGGGCTGAAATAGCCGATTCACTGAAACGCCGGGTCATTTTGCACCTCGGCCCTGAGCTAGTCCCTGAACGATGTTTTTTAGGGTTGCGATTTGTGTTTCATTTAGATTTGGCGACGGGTCCAGATTCTTCTCTAAGAGTTGAATTAGGTTTGCGAAAACCAAATCGCTTTTCGCTTGAATAAAGGTTTGGTCGTTGGATTTTCTTGAGCGGCTCAACGAGGCAACTCGTGCTCTTGCGTTGGCAATTTGCTTGTTCATGGGCATCTTGTCCTGGCTGTGTTTTTAAACGCAACCCGACAAAGGTGCTTGGCCCATTACTACTAAAGTCTGAAATGGAAGACAGCAAGATCACCTTGCTTCTTAGAAGTGTAGCACAATTACTAGAAAATTTGTTCGAACTGGGCGTGTCGCTTAGAACGACAATAGGGAAATGTTGATTCTAAATAGGCCGTTTGAAATGCAGCCACGAACAAGTTCTTCCAGGGTCTCCCTATTTAGCCTTGTCTCCCGGCGACATTTTTTGCACTTTAAGACAAGCTTCCCTTCGCCATCATACGAGGCGTTCTTAGGCTTGATTGTGTGCCCAGCAACTCGAACTCTTTCTGTAGCGAATGAGTAATTTGACCAACTACTTGCATCCGTGCTCGGGTCTTCCCTGAAAAATCTCGCAAGTTCAAGTCGATTATGTTGACCGTTGCCATCGCAAACAAAAATCAGGTCTTTATATGCGTTCATCTTTAGCTCTCCAATTTAATTATCCAATTTCGTAAATCTGTTTCCAAGTGATTTCAATGTCTGCGGGGTCAAAAGTTCTTGTGCTCTTTTGCTTGTGAATTTTTACTGAAACCAAGGCTTCGACGACACCCCGACGCTGTTGGAAATTCAATTTTTCATGCCAGTGTCTTTGAATGTCTTCCGCACCGAGTAGGCCAGTGACGACAGGATTACCCTGAGCAGAGTCAATCTTTGTCTGAAGCTTGGCAAGTTCATCGGTGAGCTTCTTGGAGGCATCCTTCACGGCAGTCAAAGTCAATACACCTTCAGCGAGTGCAGTGGCTAGGTCATCCTTGCGTGATCGCAATTCAACCGCTTTGGACATAAGGGGTTCAAGATTTACCTCAGGAGCAAGCATGGTGCTGGCATCAGACATAGATAGCCGGGCTAAAATCACGGCCTCGACAACTTCATCTGTTGCAGGCATTTGTCTCGAGGTGCACCATTTAGAGAGGCAGGCATAGGCCATTCTCGTAGTTTTTGTGCCGTCCTTGGCCTTGCGATATTCTGGCCTTGCAAACATGCGTGCTTCACAAATTCCACACTGGGCATAACCGCTCAATAAATACTTTGTTTTCTTAGAACCGGAATTTGGCGTTGCTCTTCTTTTTGATACTCGCTCATAGGTTGAAAAAGTTTCTTCGTCAATAATTGGAACCCAGGTTCCCTTTGCATAAGGCGCACCTTTGTATAGGCGTAGGCCTGCATAGGCCGGGTTCTTAAGTCGGAGCCGAAGGTTTGCCATCGTCCAGCCTGTGCCATCTTGGGCTGTGAGCCCTCTCTCGTTGAGGGAGCGGCATATCGAGTAATAAGTTTCACCTGCGATGTAACGTTCGTAGGCTTCTCGGAGAACCGCAGCCTCAGATTCAACGACAACCACGTCACCATTTACTCGGTCATAGCCATAAGGCCTTCGGCTAAATTGCCACAAGCCTTTTTCCGCACGCTGTTTATTTGCTGCAACCTGTCTCAGGCCCTTGCGCTTGCCCTCCAGCTCGTTTCCAATTCCAAAAAAGTACGCCATGGTTTGACCGTCCACGGTGGAGAGGTCAACATTTCCACCACTCACCGCATGGATTGTCAATGGGTGTTGGCGGATAGTGTCAATCAAGGGAACCAAATCGCTCATAAGCCTGTATAGGCGGTCAGTTGCAGCAACGATGAGGATTGTCACCTCATCGGCCTCTATAGCCTGCATAAGCTCTTGAAACGCCGGCCTTGGACCTTTGGTTGCGCTCTTGTTGTTGTCTACGAATTCACGATTCACACTTAGCCCCAACTTGCTCGCTAAGTCTTGGCACTGTTTACGCTGACGATAGATAGCAAACTCTTCGCCATCTCGGTCTTTGGACTGCCTAAGGTAAATAACTGTGCTCATATCATAACCCTACTTCAATAAGGTGCGGATTGGTGATGTTAAGCCAAAATAGGGTTATTGACGTGATGCTATTTTGCCGCAACCCTAACCGGTAATGCAAGGCTATCGCTTTGAATAATTGAGCTGTTCGGTAAAAGTTTGCGCTCTTGCGAGGGATGTTCAAGGCAACTCAGAAAACGACTACTTCCAAGTTGCAGCTTCCTCCACACTTTCCAGCAGTCAAACTCGTCTAATACTTGGATTTCCTGAATTCAGGAAGTCCTGAGCCATCCAAGGTCAATTTCGGACGCCCTTTTTCGTTCAACTCGAGCTTGTATCGAACCCTGTAGGAGCCTCCCATTGACCTGGCAAAAATGTTGAAATCCCAGGAAATGGTGGCGTAGGGACTTCCCATAAAAGACCCAGTTTGATCGTCAACTATTTCAGGTTCAAACCCGTAACTCATCTCCACACGTGCGACGCCTTCGAAAGTGACTCCTTGATTTAGGTGAGTAAGAGTCATGCGATGACCCCTAGTGGTGACTAGGTGCATGTCGTATGAGGGAGCCTCACTGCCAACAAAGGGTATGTCTCGGGTATAACTTTCTGATGTGCCCTGCGGAGGGAAGGAGACATTTAGCTCAACTGAATTTCTAACTTTGTTAGGGTCAAAATAGACCCTTGCTCCGCATTCCCCGACTCTTCCGTCTAAGAACTCGGCAAAGTGTTTTGCTGCACCTCTGGGAATGTGACCAACCACCCATTTGTCCAACACGACGGCAACCGCATCGCTGCTGACAGGGTTGTCAGGTTCTGGAACCAAGTAGGCAGGAACATACACTTCTTCCTTCAAGCCGGCGGTTGCAACCCAAAGCGCCCTAAAGGCCTCGGGATAAGAACTTTCCCCTGAAACAGGGTAGGTGTAATTGCTCTCCAACAATTGAAGGGTCGGTGTAGTAACGAGGTATTGTGTTAGACCTCTTGGGGCCTTGGGTACCGTCTTCTTGGTGCCAGCCTTTTTTGACGGTTGACCGTTGCGGCCAGCTATAGCTTTCTGCCTGTCTCGAATCGCAGCTCGAAGAGCTCTCTTAGCCATCGCTTCAAAAAAGCTTTGCCTAGCCAACGCAAGCAATCCCTTCATCTTTGATTCTCATAATTATCCCCATGTTTTCTAATCTGACAATCACATTACTAGGGGTCGTTTTCAGGTTCATAGTGGGAACTCCGGAAGTCAAACAAACGGCCAAAGCGACCTCGGGTCACAATCCCAACAAATGAGGATCCAGCCTGAGTCAAGCTCGAAGGCTCTTAGGGGTGCGTTTTTCTCGCATAGTTCGCAATTCATCTAAAGATCGTATTCCGATTTGCATTTGTTCCTGATTTGTTATCCCCAGCAATGAGGAGCGTAGATCTGTACTTAACTTCAGCTCAAATGCGACTAGCCCAATTTTTCTGGACAAAGGGATTCAATCGCAAACTTTTGATAGCTGGATTCCCAATTTTCTCCGATGTTTGATTTCATCGTGGCAACATTTCCATCGCAGATTGCTCTTGCTTTGCCCATGACTGTGAGAGTTGATCCATCGTCGAAGGTTTTGTCGAACTGCCCGTACTTGTCACCAGAGATCTTTATGAACTGGGCCTCATCAAACCCAGAAGCTGTTGGGGGTGGCTCAGCAAGGGAGGCTCCCGGCAGAGAAATGCAGTCCTTTGCTTCTTTTGCTCCTTTACTCGCCATCGAAAGGTTGGCATCTGGCATTTCTCCCCAGTCTGAAAAATTCTTTGCGAACCCATCAACTGAAACAATCAGGCCGTTTAGCTTTCGATCGCTAATGTCATCATCGTTCGTAGCGAACACTGCCACCTGGGGATCGCTGGTGCCGTTAGGGACGAACTCGAGAGCCACAAATGTCAGCTTTCCATAATCAAGCGCATCATGTCCTGCGGCTCGACCAGTCACCTTGGAGTCGTTGATGCCAAGGGAGATGGACTCTAGAAGCTCCTCAGATACTGGTATGCAGCTCTCTGACTCGAATGTTTTTATTCTGGCTGTGGGCGTTTCGGTGGCTCCAGGGGTTGAGCTCGGAGTTGCACTTAGGGACGAAGTTTGTTCGTCCTGAGGGTCATCAGATGGATTCACGGCCGACACGACAACTCCTACGGCTATCAATCCAATTATTAAAGTTCCGAACCCAATCACTTTTGACTTTGCCACAACGCCTCCCAGAAACACCTTTGATTGCAGAGCCTACTATCAGCATGGGTTTAGTCATCTATAGGTGAATAAGCTTGCCTTCGTGAATTCGACCGAATCGCGATGGTTCAGATGGTGTTGGCGAAGAGACTTGGCGACTCTTGCATGCTCGCGCTCGGTTGGAGGGACAAACTGCGAAATGGAGTCTTCTAATGAGAAAAGCATCAATTTCACTAATGATTATCAGCGCTATGTTTTTAAGCGGGTGTGGAGCAGCGGAAAATGCACCTCAAACTCCGGACACTGAGCTTTCGGAGACTGCTTCGCTTTCGCAGGTCAGCCAGCGTGATTTCGACACCGCTGTCTCGCGCACCACAGCGACCTACGATGAGTTTGATGAATTGACGTATTATTTGAGCCCTTCCCGTCCGGTTGACGGTGTCTCTTTCAATTTGGGGGCAATCCAGTACGATGACGGCTCTAACGATGTCGGATTAACGACTTCTTATTTTGGAGCCGATTGGATCTTCTTTGACACTTTGGAAATTCGTTCCGAGGGGGAAACGGTGACTGTCTTTAGTGACGTCCGGTCGAGTGATAAATCCACCAACGTTGATGACGGAGTCGTGGAACAACATTTGCTATTTCTGGGAACAGCGGAGATTGATTTGCTCCTATCCATAACCAGAGAATCCAAGTTCCGACTGAGTGGCTCAGGCGGAAGCGTTGAGCGAGAGTTTGGCAATTCAGAGCTGCGATCCCTCAGTGATGTAATAACTGTTTATCTGGGCTTAGAGCAAGGGCTCATGCCTTAGCCCCAACACATAATTACGGGGCTCTTTCGATGGTTTTTTGGGAGCTTTCCGCGCTCTTAAAATAGTATCTGGATTTCGATATCTTGTGTTTATGCTAACCGGAACGAGCTTACGTAGCCCAGAGGTAGGGGCCACCCCTTGGGGCACTGATTAGCTGGCTTGTTGCTCTTATGGTCTCAATGCGTGCCAAATTTGATCCCGCTCCATTTCCTGGCAATCTGTGGATAACCCAAAACGCGAGGGTTCAATTCTGATTCTGTTTCTCGAACGAATTGCGAACTATGCGACAAGAACGAACCCCTAAGAGCGTTTGAGCTCGATTCCGGTTGGATCCTTATTTGCTCCGAATGCGACCCTAGGTCGCTTTGGACTTTTGCAGAGAGTTGAAAGGTGGGCGAC
>Ga0307933_1001003_pt1 | contig 24276 bp, 29 predicted proteins | sample OrgLakmetageno88_FD_201811 | JGI IMG/M metagenome (GOLD analysis project Ga0307933, IMG submission 201811) | Saline water microbial communities from Organic Lake, Antarctica - #88 | ecosystem: Environmental > Aquatic > Non-marine Saline and Alkaline > Saline | place: Antarctica: Organic Lake... | reverse complement strand
TGTTTAATTTAGGAACATCTGATGTTGATTTTTGGGATGATATGTATACAGTTACGACGCGTGATGGTGCGTGGTCTGCGCATGTGGAGCATACGGTATTGATTACCGAAAATGGTCCAGAAATACTCACAGAATTATAATTTGAACGAATTTCGTTGTTAAAAAGCACGCTCCTGTATTTACGGTATTGAAATACCGCGCATACACTCGCGTGCTTTTTGCCTAGAACTTCATCTCAAATTATAATTCTGTAATAACTATATCATTTTAAGTCTTGTCATTGCGAGCGATAGCGCGGCAATCTCTGTGTTGTTTTAAGCAAGGACGGTCCTTGCTTATCTTTATGTTTTGTCATTCCAGGCTACGACCCGGAATCCAGAGTATACATACAGGAAAAAGGTACCTAACACCTTTTACCTAGGTTGCTGGGGATTCAGAGTTTATGTTGATATATTCTGGATTCCCGTTTCCACGGGAATGACAACTTGATTAATATCAGGTACCCAAGACCAATAAAATCTGCAACCTTTAGTTGCTTTTTTTTTGCGCATAGTAAAATGTACTACATAATTATAATTAATTAACGTCAAATAATATTATGGAACATTTCCCAAAAAACATCGGACAAAAAGTCCAAGAAAATATCAAACCAAAAACCAAAGAATACCGTGATGAATTAGCAGGAGATTTGAAAACTCTTCGTAATATTAATCCAGAAGCCGCACGTTCCCATTCCATTCTCAATAAAAAAGAACGCGATAATGCAAGTAAAGAAATTCAAATGATACGTAATTTCGAAATAGCACTTAAAAATGGAGAACAGGATATTTTTATTGAAAATGTTTTAAATTCAGGTGATAGTATCTACACCTTGCAAAAGAGTCTTGATAATTTAGAGATTTTCCCTAGTAAATTACAAGAATATTACTTAGATAAAGAAGATTATTACAACATCTTAAAAAATAGTGAAAAATTTGAGAATCTTGATTTCAATAAAATCGCAAATAAGTTAATCTCTAGTGGTAGTTATGGTAAGTTAGATTTTAGAGTATTATTCGATAATTTCGAAAAATTCCCAAAGGAACTTGAAGAAAAAGTAATTAACTTAGCATTAGAAACAGATGATGTTAATTATCATCGTGCGTTGGTAAGAAATGTAGATAAATTTGAAAATCTATCCCTAATAGATTTATATCAAGTTTTTAAGCAAAAAGATTATTTAAGGGTACTTGCCATTGAAGCTGATTCTTTTCCTGAACAAGATTTTGATTATTTGTATGATAATATTATTAATGTCGAATCTGATGGACTACCTTATATATTTGAGGAAAGTTTTGATTTGTTTATAGAAAAAATAGATAACAATAAAATTGTTAATGATCTGATTAGTTTAGGTAAGGCCGATGTTCTTTTCCCAATCTTACATAGATTAAAAGGTTTTGATTTTGAAAAAGTTGCAAAATCATATCGTGAACAAGTTCTCAAGAATTACAATGATGATATTGATGAATTAAATAATTTAAAATCTAATTCTAATAGGGAAGGTGATCAAATAGTTCATGCTCTAAAAAAGTGGAATACCAGCCATTCTATCGAACAGGCAAATTTTGAATATAAGAAAAAATTCAATGAATTAATAGATGAAAATATTGACATATATATTCAAGAGTCTGGTAAGGAATCAGTAGTAGCAGGTTTAACTGATCTAAATAAAACTGACTATATACTCAAATACTCTAATAAATTAAGGTAGATATTTTAAATTTTATTTATGTTTAAAAAGAAAGAAGTGATAAAATTCATAACTTACTTTAATGGTATGTTTTAAGCGAAAACCGTAGGTTTTCGCTTTTTCCTTACAAAATAAGGCTTCCACAAGGACATTTTTGCTTTACAAAAATGTCCTTTATAAAAGACATTAATAAATAATTAAATGTCCTTTAAAACCCAATAAAATAACGATAATTTGGGGAAAAGGTATTGACAGATAGGCTTAAAAAACTATTATAGGTACTATCACAGCTTGTGTTGTTGTGGTTTTTTCTTTGCACGATCTATTCCTGCAAAGAAGTAATTAATAAACTAGAGAAATACCACTGAACAGATGCAACACATACCCGAACGCGCAAATTTAGGTAGCACGTCGGTTTATGTATTTCTCGCATTTAATTTTTAAAAAATATGGCAGAATTTAACCGAGATAAAACTCACGTAAACGTAGGAACTATCGGTCACGTTGACCACGGTAAAACTACTCTTACGGCTGCGATTTCTCATGTGGCTCACATGATGGACCCAGTAAACAACAAACTAAAGAACGTTGTTGATATCGACAACGCTCCAGAAGAACGAGAACGAGGTATTACTATTTCAATCTCGCACAACGAGTACGAAACAGCGACTCGCCACTATGCTCACATTGATGCTCCAGGTCACGCGGATTACATCAAAAACATGATTACGGGTGCAGCCCAAATGGACGGTGCTATTATCGTATGTGCGGCAACTGACGGACCAATGCCTCAAACACGAGAACATATCCTTCTTGCAAAACAGGTTGGTGTTCCAAACATCATCGTGTTCATTAACAAAATGGACCTGATGGCAGGAGAAGAAGAAATGGTAGAATTAGTAGAAATGGAATTGCGAGACCTTTTGACAAAATATGATTTTGACGGAGATAACGCTCCCGTAATTATGGGATCAGCTGTTAAGGCTCTTGATTCAACTTCAGTTGAAGACGAATATGCTGCAAAAATTGTAGACCTATTGAATGCAATGGATACATTTTTCCCAGACCCAGTTCGAGAACTTGATAAACCTTTCCTTATGCCGGTAGAAGATATCTTCTCAATCGAAGGGCGAGGAACTGTGGTAACAGGTAAAATCGAACAAGGTAAAGTAAAGGTAGGAGAAGAAATTGAAATCGTTGGTATCAAAGATACTATCAAGGCAACCGTAACCGGAGTTGAAATGTTCAACAAACAACTTCAAGAAGGACTTGCAGGAGATAATGCAGGAATTTTGGTACGAGGTCTTAAAAAAGACGACATTACCCGAGGACAAGTTCTTGCAGCAAAAGGCTCAATTACTCCTCATACAGAATTTGAATGTGAAATCTATGTTCTTAAAAAAGAAGAAGGAGGACGACACACACCATTCTTTAAAGGTTACAAACCACAATTTTACATCCGAACAACGGACGTAACAGGAGAAATTGAACTTCCAGAAGGAACTGAAATGGTTATGCCAGGAGATACTGTTACCTTGAAAGTAAAACTCCAAGTACCAGTTGCTCTTAATGACAACGCACGATTCGCGGTTCGAGAAGGAGGACGAACTGTTGGGGCTGGAGTTGTTACAAAAATTATTGCTTAAGCCCGGCGGGTCTAAGTAATAACCAGCCACTATGGCATCTGCAAAAACAGAAGGGAATACAACATTGCGAATTCGCGTTCGAGCGTACGAAAGCAAAATCCTAGATCAATCAGTTAAACAGATCATGGATACTGCTTCTACCTTTGAAGCGGAAACACGAGGTCCTATTCCACTTCCAACAGAAATTAAAAAATATACGGTTCTACGATCATCATTTGTTTACAAAGATGCACGAGAACAATTTGAAACACGTATTCACAAACGATTGATTGATATTCTCAATCCAACTCCTAAGGTTGTGGAAGCGCTGACAAATATGAATCTACCATCTGGAGTCGATATTGACGTAAAGATGATGTAATTCAAACAACAACACAAAAATTCCAACGACTTATTATTTTGAAAGAGGAATTATTTATTAACTAACGTTGATGCACATCAAGTGCCCAGCGTAGAGAAGAGAAACTTACGCTCTTCTCTACGCTGGGTGTTTGTGGCATCAACCAATTAGCACCGTTCCAATATCTACGTAACATCTAGATATGAACAATTCACTATTATGAAATTTATTCTAGGAACAAAGGAACAAATGACTCAATTCTTTACCGAAGAAGGTCGTGTTGTTCCCGCAACTATTATTTCAGTTCCAGAAGCTACTATTACACAAATCAAATCAGTTGAATCTGATGGATATGATGCGTTACAATTGGCTTCAGGATACCGAAAAGAAAAAAATATTAACAAAGCCCAGCAAGGTCACTTTGCTGGAAAGGGAAATTTCCGATTTGTTAAAGAATTTCGTCTTAAAAACGATGAAACTTCAGAATTAAAAACAGGAGATGTTATTGATGCTTCAGTATTTGCAGCAGGAGATATTGTCGCTGTTTCAGGAGTTTCAAAAGGAAAGGGATTCCAAGGAGTTGTAAAACGACATGGATTCTCTGGGGCGCCAACATCTCATGGGCACCGGCACGACACACGTCGAGCAGGTTCTATTGGGGCAACAGGTCCACAACGAGTATTCAAAGGTACTCGCATGGCAGGTCGAATGGGTTCAGATCGTATTACTGTAGAAAACCTTGAGGTTGTTGCAGTTGATGCTAAAAATGGACAATTATTGGTTAAAGGGGCACTACCAGGGCGTCGAGGAACTCTTCTCGAAATCGTTTCTCGGTAAGTCTAAATACATACTATGAAAACATCAGTATATAATCACACTGGAGAACAATCTCGAGAAATCGAACTTTCAGAAGATATTTTTGGACTTGAATGGAACGGAGACTTGGTACACCAGGTTGTCGTTGCCATGCAAGCAAATGCACGACAGTCTACAGCTCATACCAAGGATCGTTCAGAAGTTCGCGGTGGAGGGCGAAAGCCTTGGCGACAAAAGGGAACCGGGCAAGCTCGTCACGGTTCACGTCGGTCACCGATCTGGGCAGGTGGAGGAGTCAGCTTTGGGCCTCGATCTGAAAAAGACTACACACAAAAAATTAACAAAAAAATGCGCCGCAAGGCACTGCTTATCGTTTTGTCACAAAAAGTGCGAGACGGAAAAGTATTATTTGTTGATAGTTTTGAAAACACATCAGGTAAAACCAAAGACATGGTTGCTACCTTTGGTGGATTCGAAAAAGTATCAGGTTTTGAAACCTTGAATACTAAAAAACATAACAATGTATTTATGACGGCTTCGGACATTAGTTCTGAGTTGAAAAATGGGGTAAAAAACTTGCACCATGTTACATTGCGAGAGATTGATAATCTAAATCCTGTTGATGTATTAAATCATCGCTATTTGATTATCTCTAATCCAGAAAAAACGGTCGAATTTTTACAAACAAAACTAACTAATAAATAGGTATGGCATTGTTTAAAAAAGATTCGAAAGAAACCGTCGAAGCAAAAAAAACTGAGGATCTTTCATGGGTTATCATAAGTCCACGAATCACAGAAAAAGCTGCGATGATTTCTTCAGGTAATGTATTCACATTTAATATTGCTGTTGATGCGAACAAGATTCAAGTTAAAAAGGCAATTATTGAAAAATATGGAGTGACTCCAATTTCAGTAAATGTGGTAAATCAAAAGCCTCGAAAAGAAGTAAAACGTGGGCGAAAAGCTCACAAAAAGGGAACAAAAAAAGCTATGGTAACCTTGAAAAAAGGAGATACTATCGAATTAGCTTAATCCCAACGATATTCATTAACTATAGTTTGCGGTAGCTGAGAATTACTGTAAATCTGTATAAGATTTAATTACGATATGAAAACATATAAACCAACATCACCATCACGGCGTAATATGGTAACCATTGATTATCGAAACACGCTGACTGCGTCAAAACCTCATAAATCACTTACCAAAGGTGGTAAACGTGATATGGGGCGAAATAATCAAGGGCGAATTACGACTCGTCACAAAGGTGGAGGAAACAAACGGCTGTATCGAATGATCGATTTTAAATACGATAAATATACTATTCCAGCCAAAATTGAAACGGTTGAGTATGATCCAAACCGATCAGCATTTATTTCATTGGTATGTTATACCGATGGAGAAAGACGCTATGTGGTAATGCCAAAAGGAGTAAAAGTCGGAGATACCTTTTTGGTATCAGAAGATGCTCCGGTAAAGCCAGGTAATCGACTGCCGCTGTATAAAATTCCGGTAGGAACATTTATCTACAACATTGAATTAAAACCAAAAGGAGGATCAAAAATGGTTCGTTCAGCTGGAGCCTACGCGCAGGTAACAGCCCATGATAATGGATACACGAACATTAAACTTCCTTCAGGAGAAGTTCGAAAGGTTGTCGATCAATGTTTCGCCTGTATTGGTGAAGTCTCAAATTCTGACCACAAATTAATCAAAGGCGGTAAAGCCGGACGATCACGGTGGCGAGGAATCAGACCAACGGTTCGTGGTTCAGCCATGAACCCTGTAGATCACCCACATGGAGGTGGAGAAGGGAAACAAGGTATTGGACTGCGACGCGGACCAAAAACCCGACAAGGGAAATTGGCCTACGGTGTTAAAACACGTCGTTCAAAGAAATATTCAAACAATGCTGTCGTTGCTCGTCGAAAGACAAAACGATTTAAATAATTGTCTATTCAAAAAGCACCGAAAGGTGTTTTTTGCTATACTGTTTTTATGCAAAAAAAATCTGTATTCAAATCTTGTATGATTTTAACTAATATAAAAGATAAAAATTCTTTATTTTATGGAAAAAGAATAAAGAAAAAAGGATTCACGTTAATCGAATTATTGGTGGTTGTAGCCATTATTGGTGTTTTAGCTGTTTTGATTGTTAGTTCATTGGCAGCAGCCAGAAACAAAGCATATTCTGCGAGAACTCTTCAAGAATTCCGATCATTCCAGCAAGCCATGGAATTATATTTAAATGATAATGGTAATTACCCTGCAGATGTCAGCCGTAATATTCCAGCTGGAGTAGAGGCATATTTAGGTGGAGGATCATGGCCAGATGGACCATATCCTGGTTCAGTATATGATTGGGATAATATTACGCAACATGATTATATTCAAATCAGTCTGAGATTTTGTGATGTAAATGGAGATAATTGTCGTTTCCCATCAGAGGCTTGGGCTCAAGATTTTGATAGCTATAGCGCGATGTATTGGTGTTTCAAAGGGGAATGCAGATCACATCCAAATAGACCTATTAATCATCCGGGATTCTGTGTCAATTGTAGAGATTAATCAATATACATTATATGAAATTAAATAATAAAAAAATAATATTTAACAATGGTTTTACCTTGATAGAATTATTGGTTATTATTGCTGTTATTGGTATTTTATCTACGATTGTCTTAGCATCTCTGAATAATGCAAGAATTCGCGCCCAAACAGCTAAAACCGTTTCTGAATTAAGGAATATTTCTCAAGCATTCGAGATTTATAACCTGGATAATAATAGTTATCCAGCAGATGTTTCACCTAATGTGTTACCTATTGGAATGGGTCCATATTTACCTAGTCAACAGTGGCCAGAGGCAGGCTACCGAGGGGCTGTTTATGATTGGGAATACTGGGGACCAGGAACAGTGAACGAGGCAGTCCAAATGAGTGTTAGATTTTGTGGAGCAGCTGGAAATACATCTGATTGTAATTTTCCTAACGAATCATGGGCAAATTCATTTACCACTAATCAAAATGCAGCATACTGGTGTATTTCGGGTGAATGTAGGCCATGGGAGACTGATACTGTAGGAGCAGTTGCGGGATATTGTTTAAATTGTTAAAGATTTTTCATTTTTGAAAAGCAAAAACGAAACAAAAAACTTTTTGAACTCACAACATATTTTTAAAAACTACAAAGAATTTCTTATATTTCAAGAGCATAATTTTTATCTCAAAAATAACGAGATAAAAATTTGCATAAATTCGTTATTGTTGATTTCTTCAAGAAAACCTCTGTAACTCATTTAACTCGGCTGGCACCTCAGACAGCTTTCGTATTTTCAAAAAAGAGAAAGGTATTTTTTAACGGAAATTAATAGAGGTTCAGAAAATAGTTGAAATGAAATGTGTAACTTTATAGCTGGAATGTTACAAATATTTACGTAGGCTCATAATAGTAGTATAATATTTTTATGAAACAAGATTTAACAAATCAATTTTTTGATATTAATAAATTGCCTAAAGAGAAAGGATTATTGTTGTTTGGACTATCTATGAATAAACTTGATTTTGGAGGACAATCTCCAAAAGATTGTTTGAGCCATGTCAGAAATTTTACCCCATCAAAAGTCTTAAAACCTCTTATTGGTTTAAATTTTTTATACTCTGATTTTCTATATTTATATTCTGACAAACCAGCTCCTGAATTAAAGAATTCATTTATGAAATCTATTATTCGACATAAGAATGGAATACAAAAAATTCTTGAAAAAAATAATCTTGAATTTCAAATACAAGACGCTTTTAATTACCTAACGTGGAGTCAATTGTATGTAGGAACACGAGATTTTCATGAAAAGCTCCGTAAGATTAAAGAAATTTACTCGAATGACAAAAATTTTCAAAAATATATGATTGAAGATTGTGAGTTGTTTGCTCGTGAAATGCATGAGAATCAAATTAACTTTTTCTTAGAAGAAATAACAATGTTTTATTTGATGTTAAAAAACCAAGTAAAACTACCAAATGATTTTATTGAAAATCAACAAAAATGGATATTATTTTGTTACCCAGGAAAACCACTAAAATCAACGATTTATTTATTTCAATTAAATCCATTCAGTTTAAATTGGTCTGAAAATCCATATCAAAATTCATGCTATGACCTTAAATCAAAAACACTCTATGATTTTGACCGACTTGATTTAGAGACATGGAACTATGAATAAAAACTTATCTTTGAGATAGTTTTTATTTCACCTTGTCATCCTCGCGAATGCGGGGATCCAGGGTATACTATAATCATGTTTGAATCTTTTATTTTAGGAGCAGTGCAGGGAATTGCCGAATGGCTACCTGTTTCATCAGAGGCGATGATTATTTTAGTAAAAACCAATTTATTTCCATCAGGAATGAGTTTCAGTGAAATTATTTCATATGCCATTTTTTTGCATTTAGGAACCTTGGTTGCGGTATTGGTTTATTATTGGCGAAAAATAGTTTTATTAATCAAAGAGCTCTTTTCATATCAGAACCTAGAACAGGATCGAAAAGATTATTTAAATTTTATTATCATTGCAACTTTGGTATCGGGTATTTTAGGATTATTCCTACTGAGGATTGTAGAAAAATATGAACATTTTTTTGAAAATGAATTTATCATAAATAGTGTTGTTGCAGGATTTTTGATTATTACGGCAGTATTGTTATTTATTACTGAAGAAAAAAAACAGATAAAACAGATCATGTTAACAAAAAAACGAGCATTTATAACAGGTCTTTTTCAGGGAATTTCAGCCATACCTGGAATATCACGTTCTGGGTCAACGGTTGCCGGTATGGGATTATTAACTATTGATAAGGAACGAGCCTTGGAATTATCATTTATTCTCTCTGTTCCTATTGTATTATTGGCGAATATTATTTTGAACGCTTCGGAATTCTCTGATTTTTCAATGAATCATTTTGTCGCACTGAGTTCATCATTTGTCTTTGGTATTATCACAATAGATCTGTTATTAAAAATTGTACGTACCATACGGTTCAGTTATTTTGTAGGATTTTTTGCAATACTCTTGATAATAGTCAGTTTCATGATATCGTAATAAGGTATCTGAATGGTTAAACATCTCACCGTCTTGATGTTGTATATCTATAGTATCCACACAGATTATTTAATAGATTTAGTGTTTCTCTATCTCAGAGAATAAAAATAATTGAATGAAATTTACAGATTTTAATTTTAAACCTGAGCTTGCAAAAGCAGTTGCTCAGGCTGGATTCCGTGAACCATCACCAATCCAAGAGCAAGCAATACCAGAAGTTCTTGCTGGTAAAGATGTCGTAGGACAGGCTCATACAGGAACAGGAAAAACGGCGGCTTTTGCTTTGCCAATATTACATAACATGTCATTAAATGGTGACATCGAAGCCGTCATCATCGTACCCACGCGAGAATTGGCAGTTCAGGTTGCCGACGAGGTGTATAAATTCTCTAGGCTTTTAAATGTACGAACAGCAACGGTGTATGGGGGAACGTCATACAAACGACAATTACAACATATTGAAAATGCTGGTGTTATTGTTGCCACGCCTGGAAGATTATTAGATCTTCTTGATAAAAAGAGAATTGAAATTAATCCAACCACCGTTGTTTTAGACGAGGCAGATGAAATGTTGAATATGGGATTCCTCGAAGATATTCGAAGGATTTTTAACCATTTTACAACGCGCTCGCAGACATTGATGTTTTCGGCAACGATGCCTGATGAGATCAAAGAATTATCTCGGACATTAATGAAAACACCATCATTCGTAAAGGTAGATCAAGAGAAAGAGATCACGAATAATAACATCAAACAATATTTTTATGTGGTTGATGAACACGAACGTGACGATGCATTATTGCGATTAATTGATCAAATTAATGTCCACAAGGCTATTGTGTTCTGTAGAACAAAAATAGAAACAGCACGCGTTGCCGAGTTCCTCAAAGGTCAAGGGTATAATGCTGATTCATTACATGGCGACATGGAACAATATGATCGTCGAAATTGCATGTTAAAATTTCGAAAGAATCAAATTAAAATCCTCGTAGCGACTGATGTTGCTGCGCGAGGTATTGATGTTCGAGGTGTTACTCATGTATTTAATTATCACATTCCATTAGATCCAGAATCATATGTTCACCGTATTGGACGAACAGGACGAGCACAGCGCAAGGGAACAGCTATGATGTTGGTAACACCTCATGAATTACGCGAATTAAAACGAATCCAACAAGACATGGGTTCAGAACTACAACATCTTTCAATGCCTAGTAGAGATAAAAACCCAGAGCAAAAGATTAGCGAATTATCTGAAATGATTAAAAAACAATCACCATCAGTAGAAATGCAAAAATTATTAAAAAAAGTTCAAGGCACCAACAGCATGGAAACCTTGGCAGTAAAATTACTTTCTGCGTTGAATGAACAATTTACGACTCAATCAATTCTGGGAAAAACAGAATCAGAAATTACTGAATTACTAAAGGCAATCAAGGATGATTCAGGAGAATCAGAATCAAAAAGATCCTCACGAAAATACAAAGAATCACGATCATCTAATCGTGGACGTAATAGACGCGGCGGAGATGATGTTATTCGTCGTGGTACAGGGCGAGGTGAAGTCCCAATTCCAACAATAGAAAAAGTCGGAGGGTCGCGGATTGTCGCTCGAAAACTATTTTAAAATTCTAAAAACCACTATTGGGAAATAGCGGTTTTTATTTTGAAAGAAATAATCCTCGCATACGTAGTAATAATCTGTAATACTTGGGTTATTGTAATATATGGATACTTCTCTAGAAAAGTTAATAATGACTGATGCTGAATTGGCACAACTTTCGGCACATAATCAAGAATATTTTGGCCTGTTGGTTGAACGTTATGAATCAAAGATGATTCGTTATGTTAATCGAATAACACAGGTCAGTACACAAGATCAAGAAGACATCATTCAAAATATTTTTATAAAAGCCTACATACATATTAATAGTTTTGATAGTTCATTATCATTTAATTCTTGGATCTATCGTATTGCGCATAATGAAGTTATCGATTGGTCGAGAAAATCAAAGACCAAAATAAAATACGGGCATCACGATATTGATGATGAAATATTTAATTGGACTGCTGATACTAAACATTTTTTGCATCAATTAGAAATCAAAGAAACCCATGCAGAAATAAAAAAGACTCTTAATCTCCTAGAGCTAAAATATAGAGAAGTTTTATACCTAAGATATATTGAGCAAAACTCATACGAAGAAATCGGTGATATGTTGCGAAAACCAAAAGGTACTATTGCCACGTTAATAAGTCGAGCAAAAAAGAAATTTAAAGAATTATATGAACACACCTCTTAACAAAAAAATTTTAGAAAATATCCAAGAACAGAATCTTGAACCAAAATCATTACATTATTTTTTTGCCAAAGAAATCTTGCTATGGATAGGGACTTTTTTGGCGTTAGTTCTCGGTGGTATTTCAGCTGGTTCATTTATTTTTCAGATATATAACGCATCATTTGTGCCACCACATTTGATTATTATTTTTACCCTAACGAGAATTATTATTATCATAATTTCTTTGTCTATTGCCTTGTATCAAATAATACATACAAAAAAAGGATATAAACGTACTCGAAAAAAATATATTATTTTTATTCTTTTTATTGTTACGTGTATTGGATCTCTCTTGTTTTTTACAAATATTTCAGGTGTTGTTGAGAATAGAATAGGGAACGCAGGATTAATCAGGCAATCAAGAGATTATTGGTCGCAACCAGAACAAGGACTTCTTTCTGGGCAATTGGATTATATTAATGCTGATGGTTATTATCTCGTACGTAATTTCAAAGATGAATTACATCGTGTTGATGTTCGAAATATTGATGTACAACAACAAAATATATTTACTGACTTTCCAAGGGTTCGCATAGTTGGATATGAACAAGATAGTATTTTTTATCCGTGTGCGGTTGCGCCATGGGAAATAAGAGGTGCTACCAGAGAAAAAAATCCTCGATCTAGAAATATAAACAAAGGAACTCGTGAACCATTGAACCAAAAAAGAAATCATATAAATTTCACAAAGACTTTTGAAAGAAAAAATGAAATCGTGCGTACTAATAGATGCTAGCAAAAAATATATTAATTTAACTACCATCACTATGAAAATAAAAACAGGAATTATAATAATTGCCTTGGCGGCGATTATGGCAGGAAGTTCAGCCTATGCAGAATCAAATAATGCATTGACTGAATCACAAAAAACGGTACTACAAGAATTACGCAATTCAGGAGATAGATCAGCTGTAGCCAGTCAATTAAAAGAATGGGGTAAAAAACTACAAAACAAAGGACTACGAAAAAATACTGTATTTGAATCTTTGACACAAACACAAAAACAGACACTTCATGAATTACGAGAATCTAATGTGGAAAAAGAAATAATTCAAGATCAATTAAAAGAATTCGGTATAGAATTACCAGAGAAAAATAAACGACACGATCTTACCGATGATCAAAAAGAAATTATTCAATCATTAAAAGACGCAGGTGACAAACAAGAATTAAAAGACTATTTTAAAGAAATTGGTATTGAAAAATTTCGTTCAGGTAAAGAAGCACGTGCTTATTTCATTAATCTATTAACAGATAATGAAAAAGAAACTCTTTCAGAGGCTCGTACTCTTGCAAAGGCAGGAGATACCGAAACTGCTCGATTAATGATTGATGAATTGTTTACATCAAATAGTAATTTAGAAAAACCAACGAATGGAATTTCTGGATTCTTTAAAAAGATTTTTGCTGTATAACTATAAAAAACCATCATTGGTTTTTTATATTGCCGAAAACCTATAGTGCGAGATTTTTAAGAAATAACAAAATAATTTGTTATACTAAAACTATGAATCCAGAACCTACACCAGAGTACGAATCTTTGCAACAACAACTAAACCTTCAACAAGAAGCCCTCGTTAAAATATATGCATCGGTGGAAAAAACACGTAAATATATTATGTGGAGTGGAATTTTCAGTATCGCTATGTTCGTTGTTCCGGTGATTATTTTTGCTTTTGCTTTACCGCGTATTTTGACAGGTTTTAATTCAGCCTTGGGTGGAATTTCTGATATTGGAAATACTTCCGGTGTTGAGATACTCTCTGAACCCAGTCTTCGGGAAAGCCTGGAAAATTTACAAAATTTAGGATTATAGAAATTTTGAAGAAAAAACTCAACTACTATCATAGTTGAGTTTTTGTTTTGATAATCATACATAACTATTCCAAAAACAATAGAGCGCATTTAATTTCATCATAGGTAATCATGCCGCCCAATTCATCAAAAATAGGTTTTAATTTGAATCCACCTTTGTCTGATTTGTCTTCTTCATTATCTCTTTTTTTCAGTGTTGCAATGGCTGTCTCAACAGATTCGATGATGCTGCTTTCTGGTTGCAAATAGGTAATATCAAATTCTGAATCATCTTTCATAATTAATGACAGATGATTCATAATGGTTGCTTCTGATAGATCTCGTTCTTTGGCAATATCAGTAATACTCATTTCTTTTTCAAAAAACGGTTTTGAAATTAAATATGATGGATCTTTATCTAATTTTGCAATAGCGGCGGCTTTCTTTTTTGCACCAGATCCTTTGATCCCACCGAGCCGCGTCATATAATGTTTAATCCGCGTTTCTTTTTCTTTTACCGAGAGTGTATCAAACGATTGATACATTTCATGTGATGATTCTCTCATTGATTGATCGCTGTGCAATACGTCTGGATCAACCGATAGAGCCGTATCATTCAAGCCCATTAATTTCAACCCAGAGAGCGCAGTTATACGAGAAAGAGCAACATATCCCTGACCAGGCTCAAATGCCTTTGACAGGTCAATTTCTGCAGCCTCAAGAGTCATTCCTTGGGACTTGTGAACCGTAATCGCCCATGCTAGACGCAAAGGGATTTGAGAAACCGTTGCTTTTGGTTTTCCATCAGCATCTTCAAAATGCCAATCCATCCTATCTGCTTTTATTTTTTTTCCATCGGTTGTCTCTACAATCGGAACATTAAATACATCAAAATCAACAACCGTTCCCAGTGTTCCATTAATGTATCCTTTTTCGTAATTGTTTTTAATAAAAAATACCAGAGCTCCTTTTTTAATATGCAGTTTTTCTAATACCAGCGAAGTATTAAATATTTTCTCGGTCCATTTTTTAGGGCCTTTGGTATTGGCGTCATAGATCTTCGGTGGCGTATCCAATTCGGCAAGTGCCTGAATGTTAATCGTATCGACATCAGTATTGTGTGTATACAGCCGCGTTATTTGATCCATGTTTTCTGGATCTTTTTTATATCGTGACCTAAAATGATTCATTGATTCCTCAGATACATCACCTTTGCGAATTTCTCCAAGAATATTTTTCAAGATATCGTCAGTGTGCCTGAATGATGTTTCTAGATAGCATATTGTTGGGTCAAGCTCTTCCCATGCTTCTGATTGAAAAGCAAATCTTTTTCCTCTTTCCGTATATTTTTTTGAAATAGGTGGTAATTGGAAAAAATCTCCAACCAAAATAGTTTGAATCCCTCCAAAAGGTTCCGATGAAAATTTAAAGGTTTTTAAAATAGCATCAATTGAATTTAACAAATGAGGTGAAAGCATCGATACCTCGTCTATTACCAAGACTTTTAAATTTTTCATACGTTCCCATATATATTTTTTCTCGGTAAGATTTTCAATATCATATTGAGACAAAGATTCCCGTATTCCAATACCAAAAAAACTATGCAATGTCATCCCTCCAATGTGGCTGGCAGCAATTCCTGTTGGTGCGGTTATCGCGGCTTCGATTCCGTGATCTTTGAGGTAATCCAGATATTGATTTAATACATAGGTTTTTCCGGCACCTGGAGCACCGGTGAGAAAAATATTTTCTCCTGTTTTCATAATTTCAAGGGCAGTTTCTTGGGTCATATGATAATAGTATACCTTATCCTAAAAACTATTTTAACTATAATAGAGTACACCATCTATTATTTTTCTTAGGTCATTTGAAAATATATGCGAACAAGGTATTATTTTTTTATGCTAAGTCGCCTCTATACTATTTTAAACAGGGAACCTGGAGAAAGATATACCCAGGGAATTGATAATACTGTTGTGTCATCAATTTCACAAAATTATTTTCTTATTATTATTTCCAGCGTATTAACAAAATTGGGTGATGTGCTCTCCGCTTCAAAGACCGTTCTTGCGTGGTTGATGGCATATCTGGGAGCGCCTATTTTTTTGATCAGTCTCCTCGTGCCCATTCGAGAATCTGGTTCGATGTTAGGGACTTTGACGGTAATGGTTGTATTGGGAATGTATTTTTCATATTTGTTACCGGAGGTGGGAGAAAGGTAAGTTGTGAGGGTTATTTTACTTAAATATTGATTATTTAAAGATTTTTAAATCCTATTTTATTCCTGAGCCCAATTAACCATTTTTCATCAGATACACCGTAATAAGAATAATGATAGTGATTAATAACTTTATTTTTATAATATTTAAGAAAATATTTTACAAAATATTTAGAAACAAGAGAAGACTCTGTGCCAAGTATTACAAATACAGAATTTTCCATAATTTTAATATCTTTCATTTCTTGATTAAAAAATTTTACATTTTTCTGTATAATTTCATCTGATAATTTTGATAAAGAAGATGAATTTACAGCTACAACATCTTTAAATAAATCAGTTAGATAAGAACCTCTAAGTTTTGTTTTGTTACAAATAGCTTGTAGTTTTCTATCATGTTTACCTCCATGAAAATTAATCCAAGATTCACTTTTTAATTGTTCTGAAATATTTAAACCTATAAAAATATAGTTAGGTTTTAGTTCTGAAACAGAAGAAGAAATAATTGAAACATTTTTTGGATTTTCTTCATCCCAAATAGCCCAACTTGAATACCCTCCATATTTATTTTTTAGAGTATTATATTCTTTTTCTGTATAAAACATATTTATCATATTAGCTTAATTGGTAAAAATAAAGAAGTATATTTTTATTAGGATTCGGTCACCGCTCTGGATATTTTTACGAACAAAGTTCTCAAAATATCTCATCGCCCTGACCACGTCGCACCTTACATAATTTCACTATCGTTCAATTATGGCTTCGCAAGGTGCTCTCTTCGAATCCCTTCACTTCCAAAAAGAAAAAAATCTAAATGCTTTGCATTTAGATTTAATCTTTTTGAGGAAGTGAAGGGATTCGAACCCTTGATACCTTTAACAGTATGACGGTTTTCAAGACCGTTGCCTTCAACCACTCAGCCACACTTCCTTACACAAAAAATAATATCATTATTAATATTTTCTGCAATATTTTCCTTGTTATTATTTTATATATTTATAAACTATTACTATGAAACACCTTGGTATTGATTACGGAACAAAACGAATAGGTCTGGCTATTTCAAATAATGAGGGAACATTGGCTTTCCCTAAAGAGACTCTTTTAAATTCTGAAAACAGTATTCATTATATTATTGATATTGTAGAACATGAATATATAGAAAAAATTGTCATTGGAAAATCTCTGGATGCTTGGGGTAATACCAATCAGGTTCAACATGCCATTGATGGCTTTATCAAAAAATTATCATGCGACCTAAAAGATGGTATTAAAATTGTCGAACAGGATGAACGAGGCAGTTCAATCGCTGCTGCCTCACACCTGTATACCAAGAGAAACATCGCCAATAAAAAATGGAGTGGAAAATCCAATGCAAAAAAACGCGAACATAATGACGCCAATGCTGCGGCAGTTATTTTACAGAGGTATCTGGATAGAAAATAAACATAATCATGAGGTGAATTTAGTTTTAAATAAAAAAAGTTGTCTTGATATATTAGGGTACATATGGAAAATAAATAATTATAGACTTGCAGTCCTCTCTTGAAATTCGTACACTAGAATTATGAAAACAGTAACATACGAAGAATTTAAAAAAATGGATATGCGCCTTGGTCACATTAAATATGTAGAACCAGTAGAGGGAACTGATAAATTATTACGATTTGAAATTGACTTTGGACCTATAGAAATAGAATGTGATGCAACCTGTCATGAAGAATGTAGTTGCGATGATGATATCTGTGTATGTGTCACAGACTGTACCTGCGAAATACCAGAACCTGCTTTTGATAAAGAAGAATACGCAGGGCGAGATATTCGCCAAATTGTCTCAGGTATTCGTGAATTTTTTCCCGAATATACTGAATTGATAGGTAATTACGGATTATATATTCTTAACCTAGAACCGCGAGAAATCCGAGGAATCATGAGTCACGGGATGTTAATGGCTGTTGATGGTGTTGATGGAAATCCTGTATTTCTGGGTCCACAAGGTAAGGTAGAGCCAGGATCACGAGTTCGGTAATGATAAATAAAAAAGAGCCAAAAGACTCTTTTTTATTTTGGAATATTTCTCTATTCGTATATTTATTTAAAATAAGGATATTTCTGTTATGATATCTGAATGAAAGAAAAATTTATCATATGGTTTAAAACAGTAACGGGAAAAAAATGGATGATGTATTTTCTTGCCGTGAATGCTTTTTTTGAATCAGTTATTTTTCCGATACCTATTGATATTTTTACCTTTACTCTTTCCGCAGCTCATCCAAAAAAGTGGTGGAAATATGGAACAGTCGCGACTGTTTTTTCTGTTTTAGGTGCAGTGTTTGGATATTTTTTGGGTCTCTATTTGTTTGGAACGTTTGGCGAACAGATGATTGCATTTTATGGATATGAAGACGAATTTATTCGCGTGACTGAATTATTTAATCAAAATGTTTTTTGGGTCATGTTTATTTCCGCCTTTACACCAATTCCTTACAAGGTTTTTACGGTTGCAGGAGGAGCATTGAATGTTGCATTGGCGCCATTTATCATTGCATCTATTTTGGGTCGCGGAATACGTTTTTTTATAGAATGTTACATTCCATTTCGTTATGGAGAAAAAGTAGGCAAGCATCTTTTAGCAAATTTTAACCACTATACCTTGCTTGCTGCAATTATTGGAATTATTTATGTTGTAATTCACTACGGTCTTGGGCTATAATAGAACTACGTATGTTTTCAAGAAAAAAACAATCTAAATCAGTCATTAAAATAACGGATACTCAAATATCGTATATTTCAATCTCCAAAAAAAATAATCTTTTTCATGTAGATACCTATGACACCATTGATATTCCAGAAGGTATTATTAAAAATGGAGAAATTCTCAAGGCAAATATTTTTTCTCAAAAAATAAAAGACATTAAAAAAACATTAGAAAACAAAGAAGTCGACGTTTTGCTACCTCATGATCTTTTTCTTTGTCACGGGGGTATTTTGAACCCAAAGACTGAAAATCAAACACCTACAAAACGTGTCAAAAATTATCTGAATAATTTTTCTCAGATTCAGCCTTGGCAAAAATCTCGTGTGTGTGATTTTGAAACATTTAACCTTGGTAAAAAAGATCATGTTGTTTTCACTTGTCTACAAAAAGATATTCAAAAAAGCTATCTTCATGTGTTTAAAAAGTCAGGACTTACAATATCGTCTATTAATTCTGACATACTTGCCTTTGGTCATTTGTTCTCAGATGATCAGTCTTCGGTAATCCTTGTTGGTGATAGAGATTCACGGGTTATTGATTTTGATAATGGAATGTATGTAGGCCATACGACATTTCATCTATCGTATACTCAATTTCTTAATGATATTATGAAAAACGCATCTATTACGCCAGAGCAAGCCTTGAAAATTTTAAAAAAATATGGAGTATTGCGAACGCACAAAGATGAACAGGTGTATACACGCATACACCGTTCTTTGGATTCGCTCTTGGATTATTTTAAAAAGAAAAAAACGACATCAAAATCAAACATATCTCTGATCTATAGTGCCTTACCTATACAAGGTTTCGCTGATGAATTGTCGTATTCAGCAACCCAAAAGGTAAGAGATTTTAATATTTTTGATATTAAAGAATATTCTTTTACAGAAATTCTTTCTCTTCCTAAAAAAGATTCATATTATTATCAATCACATATTGCCCAAGCTTTGCGGTTTTGGAAAAAGTAATTTTTTAAATATTGACCGAAAAATCCAATATGCTATATTTATTTGTGTTCCACCCATAAGAAATCCTCTTATAGTTCAACGGATAGAACGAGGGACTTCTAATCCCTAGATCTAGGTTCGATTCCTAGTGGGAGGACAAATAATATTTAAAATTCAATACGAAGTATTTAATTTTTTTATATTATGTTCTCACATAGGAATCGATCTTAGTGAGAAGACAAATCAAATATAGTAGGGCGATTAGCTCAGTTGGTTAGAGCAGCGCATTTACACTGCGAAGGTCAGGGGTTCGAATCCCTTATCGCCCACAAACGCAAGACACAAATGCAACGCATTTGTGTCTTTTGCGTTGTGCGGACGATAAGGGATTCGAAAGCGACTCTGTGCGAAGCCTGATTTGAGCGATAGCGAAAATCAGTACAGAGTCGTCGGGGTCGATGGAGTGAGATTGTAATAAGTTCTGCAAGAACGAAATTAGAATCCACGAAAGTGACCGAATCCCTTTCTTCAGGTTTATGCCCGCGAACGAAGTGAATAGGGTATATCCCTTATCGCCATTTTTTTATTTTTAAAAATACTTTATAATAAAAATATGAAAGAAAAAAAGAAACCAAAACCCATTCAAAAATTCTAGCAGTCATTGCAATTATAACTTTTACTATTTCTGCTATGTATATTGGTCAAAGTTTAAGTTCAGTATCACAAGAAACTCATATAAATAGTACTGAAACTAAATCTTTAAATACAGAAGAAAATATAGATAAAGAATTATTTGAAAGTGATTATATTCAAGTGAACTTAATGAAAGATATAGAAGAAGAAATAACATTAGATTCATTGCAAACCGGTATTTGGGGTCAATTAGATGGTCAAAATATAAATGAAATAAGGAGTGATTATGATATTAATAATGTGAAAATATCTGATTCTTTCAAGAAAATTGGTAACCTCGCTGACGATTTTGATTGGCAAAGACAATGGTTACAAGGTGATGCACTTGATATATATTTTTCAAATGCTGATCATTTGGACTTTAAGGATATTGATAATTCAAAATCTGGTATATTTGTTTTTCAAAATACAATATGTGAGGAAAAAGATAATTATATCAAAATTTCTGATGACCAATATCTATTGCCTATGAATTTGAATGTCCCTGGTCCAAGCCAAGCCGTTGGAGGCGCTCATATGCTATGGTCACTATGGAATATAAAAGATACTAGTAAATTAGAATTTCAAAAAAATTCACCACTTGTTTTATCTGGTGGTGCAAGTTGTGGAAATAAACCACTGGTTATTAAGGAGAATGATTCAACATTTATCATGTATAAGGGTGTTTCTTATGTTGATGATGGAGGTGAAGCTGGTTCAATAGTTTTATTAAAGATAAATAACACTGATATTTTATTTAAGAATGTTTATGATTTTAATTACTCTTGGTCAGAAGATGGTTATAGCCTTCAAAAAGAATTTACTTTTGATTACAGTTCAAATTTTAATGAATTTGTAATTAAAGAAGAAACCAAAAAAAGTAACGACAGGTGGCAAAATTGGGAATCTGAAAACAATATAATTAAAGTTGAATTATTTTAATAAAAACCAACCAACCCTTGGGTTTTCACATACATTTGTTACAATTAAACCATGACAGAAAAAACAGCAAAAAAAATAGGTGAAGCATATGCCTTTGCCCAAGTATTATCAGATACCTTTGCCTCAAATACAGAGGTAATGACACAATTACTAGGAGATCATGCCGAAAGTATTTTACAAGTCACACGTGTACAACAAGAAGAATTAAAAGACATCGCATCAGAAAATAATATGGCAGAAATTGTTCTTCCAAAGGCAGAACGCACAGGTCTTAAAATTTCAAAAATGGGTGATATGTATGTAGGTGATGACTGGGATGATGTTGCAGAAGTCTTGGAATGGATGAGTTTCTTTGTAGGAGGAGCTATTGTTCACTGGCAATTAATTACTGGTTCAGCCAAAGAAATGAATCATGATCATTTTGGAAATGTTGCAGGTGTAGGAACAGAATATTATGCAGCATTGATGAATCAATTACGGGAATACGCTGTTGTTGTTGGAAAAGAACGAGCTCAATCATAGTCTATGATATAAAAATCTCTCATTTGTGAGATTTTTTACTTGCCAAAAAATAGAACTTTGTTAGTATATCTATCATTAAGTCTCTCTATTTATCAGAAGGGTTTAACAAATAATATTATGCCAATCATCCAAGCACAAAAGAAATCAGTACGACAATCAGAAAAACGAAAAGTTTTCAATGACCGACGACGTCGAGCCATGCGATTAGCCGTAAAACAAATCAAGGAATTTGTTGCTGACAAGAATTACAAAGAAGCAAATGAATTAGTTCCTACTGCTCAAAAGGCAATCGACAAGGCAGTCAAACGTGGAATCATTAAATCAAATACTGCTTCTCGAAAAAAAGCTCAAGTAGCCAAAATGGTAAAAGAAATTGCTTAACCTCAACAAAAAACGTAATAAGCGTTTTTTGTTTTCTTAAATTTCTTTTAAAGAAATGACCTAAAAAATAACGAAGTATATTTTTGGAAATACTCTTGTGGTGCGCATAAGCGATTTTTTCTTTAGCTATTTTTAGAAAACAATAAATATGATATCCTGTAAGATATTGCTCCTGTAGTTTAATGGATAGAACGTCAGTTTGCGGAATTGATAATCCAAGTTCGATTCTTGGTGGGAGCACACACTAGAGCTAGCACGAGTGTGTTGGTTCTAAAACAAAAAACCTTATATAAGGTTTTTTGTTTTAGATAAGTTTTTTTAATTAGTCTTTTTAAAAATCATTCTTGCATTAATAAATTCGTTATCACGTGATGAAAACCAGCCAGGAAACTTTATCTCTTCGGTAGTATTTACTATGTCTAATTCAAAATGGTTATAAATAGGCCCTTCACATACCGAAGAAAAACCTTTTTTGTAATTATCTGTTACTCTCTCAAGAGTAATAAAATATCCCTTTCGAGCAATTCTCTCAAATTCTTTTAAAACAGTTTCAATATTTTCTATAAAATGAAGTGAACTTATTGCAACGACATAATCGAACGAGTTTGATTTTAGTTCGGGTATAATTTCATCAAGTGAGCCTTCTATTGTTCTGTATTCTTTTTGCTTAGCGATATTTAACATTTCATCAGAAATATCAATACCTGTATAGGTGAAATTATCACCAAGGTAATTTTTTAAATTCCCAGGACCACAACCTACATCAAGAATACTTCCAGAATCAATGCTGTGTTTTATTAAAATATTTAACAGGTTTTCGTGTAGCTTTGCATCAGTTTTAGGTGATGCAATTAATTCTTCATATTTAGAAGATATTTTATTATAAAAATCTTTTACATCCATATCTTAGTCGTTAAGAATTCCAAGACCAATTCTCCTTTGAGTTAATTTCTTATTAAGATTAGAGAAAATTAACCCTTTCTGTATATTTTCTACAAGACGAACCACAGCATCTGGTTCTGGGTAGATATAGACTCCATAATTGATATTTTTATAATTAATACCAGCATAAGCCAGAGCAAATTCATCAAGTACATAGTCACACAATCTCCAATATTCTTCTTGAGAAAATTCCCTATCTGTTACTGATGACTTCACTGAATTTAGTACGGCTTCACTAAACTTAGAATTATTTTTAAATTCCTTATATACAGCATGGGTTATTTCTGCCCAATGAATGTCATTTTTTTGATAATCATCGTAACGAATTACCTCTATCTTATTTTGCTCATCAGGAAAATTTAGCGTAATTATATCTAAAATATTTTCTTTAATTTCATTCCCGTCTTTAAGCACCCTCCTTAGGCTGGCAAATTCAGTTCGCGAATGATTACGTACAAAATAGTTTGTGTCCTGTATCCTATCAACAACAATAACCAAAACCTTTTCACAGGTATTATTTAATGCCCAACTTATGTATTTTATTATATTTTCAGTAGGTATATTTTTTTCAACAAAAAACTTATTACCTAAACAGATAGGAATCATTATATTAAATTTTTTCGAAAGGATATCCTTTTTTTCAATCAAGAATGTTTCTGATAGTTTCATTATTTTAATTATAACAAAACCACACAAAATATAAATAAAAAGATGTCAGGCTTTCAAATAAACCTCCTTCTTATCCACAAAAATCTCACCTTTCAAGCAACTAATCAACTCTCGTTGTTCACTAATATTTCCTTCTTGCAAAACAAACTTCGCATAATTCTTTAAATCAATATTTTTGATAATAATCTTGGGTTGATTTTCGAGTAACATATTCTGGAATTTCTTGTAGCGTTCTGCCTCATGTTTAATCTTGTCTTTCATGGGTAGTGCCTTGATATCAATATCATCAATAATATTCTTGAGCTGTTTGATAAGGTCTTTTTCATTCATGTACCCAGCATCACAATGAATATTCTTTGTCTTGGTACAGGTATAGTAAACATACCTGTAAACATTTCTATTTTTGTGATGTTTGAATTTCTCGTCACTTTCGGTGGACTTACGAGCATAGAGACAA